>Ga0302324_100014759_pt1 | contig 15722 bp, 16 predicted proteins | sample Palsa_T0_1_FD_201949 | JGI IMG/M metagenome (GOLD analysis project Ga0302324, IMG submission 201949) | Peat permafrost microbial communities from Stordalen Mire near Abisko, Sweden - Palsa_T0_1 | ecosystem: Environmental > Terrestrial > Soil > Palsa > Peat permafrost | place: Sweden: Abisko...
AGGAGACGAGCCTCATCCTCGACGTGGGTGAGTGGGTGTTGAATCGCGTCTGCCGCGACTACCGGCAGATGCAAGGCGAAGTCAGCGATCCCGGACGCATCTCGCTCAACCTGTCTTTGAAACAGCTACGCCAGGCAAGCTTCATCCTGCGCTGCCGCTCGGTGTTTCGAAAGCACGGCGTATCGCCGACCTCGTTTGAGCTCGAGATTACCGAGACAACCCTCATGGCGGATGCCAAGCGCACCGTGCGCCTGCTTGATGAGCTCTATGCGATGGGACTGCACCTGTCGATCGATGACTTCGGCACCGGCTACTCCTCGCTTTCAGCCCTGCAGCAGTTCCCGATCGGCACGCTGAAGATCGATCAATCCTTCGTGCGCGACGTGAGCGATGACGCCGGGGATGCGACGATCGTTCGCACCATCATCGACATGGGCCGCAGCCTCGGCATGGAAGTCGTCGCCGAAGGCGTCGAATCGACCCGTCACCTCGAGTTCCTGCGCAAGCACAATTGCCATTACGGCCAGGGAAAGATCTTCGGGGAGCCTTGCACCGCTGAGGAGCTGCTCGCGCTCATGAAGCGGCAGGCCGCCGGCACCGCCCCATTTGCCCATCTGCTGCCCCAGGCGGAAGGGCTTTCGAGCCGCAGCGCCTAAGCTTGAGTTAACGGGAGTCCATCCCCTATCGCATCCAGCCGGCGCCGGATCCTGTGGAGGCTTTCGCTGATTGCGATCGCCGCTCTCTGGGGCGGCACCGCGCTGTGGCAGGCGCACAAGCCGTTGATGCCCGGCACACGCGTCGCCGGCCGCGCCTATGCGGTGCCGGCGCGCCAAGTTGAATTCATCGCCGACATCACCGCCGCGGATGCCTATGGACATCCAGTCGTCTCGCAGGCCATTTTCGACCGGGTTCTGGCAATCGTGCGCGCGGCACGCGAGTTCGTTGTGCTCGATTATTTCCTCTTCAACGGCGAGCCGTCGACCGCAACCGATTCTCCGGCGCCCCTGCGGCGCATCTCCCAGGAGCTGCGCGACGCGCTCATCGAGCGCCGCCGCGCGGTACCTGCCTTGCAGGTTCTGCTGATCACCGACCCCATAAACGAGATCTACGGTGCCGCGCCTTCGAGCGACTTCGCCGCGTTGCGCGCCGCGGGCATTGATATCGCCGTGACGGACGTGGCACGCCTGCGCGACTCGAACTTCCTGTATTCGAGTCTGTGGCGGCTCACGGTTGGCTGGTGGGGCGCCCGCGGTGCAGGTGCGGGCTCGTTCGCAAACCCGCTCGCGAGCGGACCGCGCCACATCACGCTCGCAAGCGCCCTGCAGCTTGCCAACTTCAAGGCCAATCATCGCCGCACCATCATCGCCGACGACGGTCACGACGATCTCGTCGGCATCATCGGATCCGCCGACCCGCACGATGTCAGCAGCGCCTATTCAAACATCGCGGTCAAGGTGCGCGGGCCGGTGCTCGAGCCGCTGTTGGCGAGCGAGCTTGCGATCGCGGCCGCTTCGGGTTGGCGCGGCAGCATTGGCCCTGCGCAGAGCCCGGCGCCTGCGCTGCGCGCCCGTCTTGACGACCACACCGCACTCGTCAGCATCGTGACTGAGGGTTCCACGCGCGATGCGTTGCTTGCGCACATCGACGCCGCCGTCAGAGGAGACTTCATCGACATCGCAATGTCCACGATTTCCGATCGGACGTTCATCGAGTCTCTTCTGGCTGCCAATGCACGCGGCGTCGCTGTGCGCATCATTCTGGATCCATCCACGAGCGGTCCGGGTGATACGCGCTCGAGCCTGCCCAACGGCCCGGTCGCAAGCGAGCTCATGACCGCGAGCGACGGCGCCGTGCATCTGCGCTGGTACCGCACGCACGGTGAGGCGTTTCACAGCAAGCTCGTGATGATCTCCAGCCCCGAGCGCGTGTGGGCGACGCTCGGGTCCGCTGATCTCACGCGGCGCGCGCTCGAGGACTACGATTTGACGGCGAATGTCACGCTAGAGGTTGCGCGCGAAGCACCGCTTGCCTTACAGATGAGCGACTATTTCGAGACGCTGTGGAGCAATCGCGCGCTCCTGGGCATCGAATACAGCGCCGACTTCGGCGTCTACGCGGATTCGACGCAATCCAGCTATTGGGTGTACCGGCTCATGGAGTCGACCGGGCTTGCGGGTTTTTGACGGCGGCCGCGCTCTTTTGCGCAAGCTGCGTCAGCGCGGCATTTGCCGCCTGCTCGAAAGCGGACACCACCGCGCCCGCCCGGTTCGCGCTCGCGGCGGCGTCTCCCGCCACGCTGAAACTTGCCAGCAGCGCGGGGCTCTCGCGCCGCCCGATCTCACAGTCTAGAACCACCCGCACCGTGGGCGCCGCGTCGCTTGCGTACTCCGCCTCGAAGCGGCGGATCGTGATCTGCAGATAGTATTCACTCGAAAAATTACTGGTGGAATTGTTCACCACATCCCAGGCGCCGCTGGCGCGCAGCCGCTCGACCGTGAGTTCTTCGACGAGCAGCGGCACGTCCGCGGACCAGCGGCTGCCGGCGTAGTAACTCATGCGATGGTCGGGCTGCACGATGATGATGTGCTCCGAATCGAGTCCCGGCCCTGCCGTGGGGCGTGCAACCTGCACACTGCCGAGCGTGCCTGTTGCAGTCGCCTCCTGGTCGGCCTCAGTCGTTGCGCGCAAAATGTACACCTGCGATGTAGGCACACCGCTGCGTAGCCCTCCCGAGCAGGCCGCCAGCAGAAGGACTGTCAGGGCCAGGATCAAATGTTTCACGGCGGAATCTCCACGCCCTGGCTTTGCGGCTGATACAAAAGTCGCGACGGGTTTTCCCGCAGCGAGCGCGACAGTTCGCGAAATTCCACCGCCGCGGCGCGCCCGTCGCGCAGCAGCCGTTCAAGCTCAGGTAGGCCGTCGCGGGCAAAGACGCGCACATCCTCCTGATTGTCCTGCACGATCTCATCAAGCTTGCCGCTCGTTTTCGCAAAATTGTCTGCGACCACGCGCACGCGCTGCAGCGCCGCCAAGAGTTCCGGTCCGCTCGTGTCGGTGACCGAGCGCACGCCGGCGGCGGCGGCGCCGATCTCAACCGTCGCGGTGCGCAGCTCGCCGGTGAGCGCCTGGATCTGGCGCAGCGTCGTCGGCAGGCTTGCGCTCGCCTCGTTGATGTTGCCGAGCGCCTTGCCGATCGCGGTGATGTTCGCATCGGAGAAAATGCGCGAGGCCCGCCCGGCGGCCTCGCCCAGAGTGCTCACGAGGTCGGGAAGGCTTGCAAGAAAGGCATCGAGGTTTGAGCGCGCCGAGCGGATCACGGGATATTCCTGGCTCGGTACGAGGGGCACACGCCGTTCGGCGGCATTCACGATGAGATCAATATAGAGAAGCCCGGTCACACCCTGCAGCGACAGCTCCGCAAGGGTGGTTGCCGACACGGGCGCGCTCGAGTCGATGTCGACGACAACCTCGACACGGCTTGAGTTGCGCGGGTCGATGCGCATGCGCACCACCCGTCCGACGTCGACGCCGAGATAGCGCACCGGGGCGCCGCGCGCGAGGCCGCTCACGCTGCCGTCGAAGTAGATCTCATAACGCGTGTAGTCGCGCCGCTCGTGGGCTTCCTCGTACCAGTATACGAACAGGACCGCCATGGTGATCACGAGCAGCACGAAAGCACCTACCGCCGCGTAGCGCGCGTCACGTTCCATTCCTCACCTCCCGCGCTCGCGCGCGCTCACCGTGGAAGTAAGCCTGAATCCACGGGTTCGGATGGTCAACGATGCGCGCGAGTGTATCTTCTTCCATGCGCCTGTCGACAATTACCCCGACACGATTGCAGGTGCGAAAGATCGTGTCCAGATCGTGCGTGATCATGACGACGGTCAGCCGCAGCTCGCGATGCAGATGCTGCAGGAGATCATCGAAGGCCGCGGCGCTGATGGGATCAAGTCCCGAGGTGGGCTCATCGAGAAACAACAGGCGCGGGTCAAGCGCAAGCGCGCGGGCGAGCGCCGCACGTTTGATCATGCCGCCGGAGAGTTGCGCCGGATACTTCGCGGCGGCATCCGCCGGCAGGCCCACCAGCCGAATTTTGAGCATGGCGAGCTCATCGCGCACCGCTGGCGCCAGCTGCATATGTTCGATCATCGGAAACTGCACGTTCTGCAGCAGCGTGAGCGAGCTGTAAAGCGCGCCCTCCTGGAAGGTCACCCCATAGTCGGTCTTTACGGCGCGCAGCTGCGCGTCTGAGAGTTGCCGCAGCTCGCGCCCGCCGATCAGCACGGCGCCCGCCTGAGGGTGCTGCAGTCCGAGGATCGATCGCAGCAGCACGGATTTGCCGGCGCCGGATGCGCCGACGACGGCGAACACGTCCTGCTCATAAACCTGCATGTTGAGGCCATCGTGGACAATCTGCGCGCCGAAGCGGTTGACCATGCCGCGCACTTCGAGGACGACAGGATGCTCCGTTGCCATCAAATACCGAGCTTCATGAAGAGCACTGCAAACAGCGCATCCGCCAGGATGACGAGAAAGATGGACTGCACGACCGCCATGGTCGTCAGCCGCCCGAGCTCGCGCGACGAGCCGCTCACTTGCAGGCCGCGATACACGCCGGCAAGCGCGATCAGGAGCGCGAACACCGGCGCTTTCCAAACCCCGACCCAGAACGTCGTAGGGCCGATCGACTCGCTGACCCGGCTGATGTACTGCGTGAGCGGAATATTGAGAAGATACCGACACAGGAGCGCGCCGCCCGCGAGCCCGATTGCGTCCGCAACGATCGTCAAGAGCGGCAGCGCGATTACGAGCCCCAGAATGCGCGGCAGCACCAGGAGCTCGTACGGGTCGGCGCCAGTGGCATAGAGCGCATCGACCTCCTCATTCAGGCGCATGGCGCCGATTTCCGCGGCAAAGGCGCTGCCCGAACGGCCGGCGACAATGATGGAGGTGAGGAGCACACCCAGTTCGCGCAGCACGCCGATCGCCACGAGGTCGACTACGAATATCTCCGCGCCAAAGCGCTGCAGCTGCTGCGCGCTCAGATAAGCGATGATCACGCTGATGAGAAAAGCGATGAGCGCCACGATCGGAATGGCCGTGACACCGGTGTCGTAGACATGGCGGGCGACGGCAATCGGGCGCAGGCGCTTCACGCTGCCGAACGCCGTCACCGCGGTCACCGCCACGCGGCCGATAAAAGCGAGCGCCTCGCGGGTGTCGTACCCGACCCGTACGACGTGGCGACCGAGCGCCGTCACGGGCTCGATGATCGATTCGTGATGTGGTGGCGCGCCGGGCGGCTGAAAGGGCTCTTTTACCAGGGCATCGTCCAAGACCTGCAGCTGCTCCGGACGCGTGCCCTGGAAGCTCACCGTGATCCCCGCCGCGCGCGTGCTCGCGATGAATTCGCGCAGACGCCAGGCACATGAAAGGTCGAGGAGGAGAAGTCCCTGCGTGTTGATCAGAACCGTATGCACACCGCTGAGATCGACCGCGGCCAATACGCTGCTGATCTCGTTGAAGCGCAGTGCGCGCCACTCGCCCTGAAGCGCAAGCTCGAGGCTGTCGGCACGGCGTTGCGCGCCAAGGTACGAGGTCAACTCCTCGCGGCGCCGGGCGGAGCTCATCCGCGCGCCCGTCGCGGCACCAGCCCTTTGATCCGCACAGTCAGTTCGCCCCTGCTCGCATCCGGGCCGAGCCGGTCGTGCCGGCGAGGTGCGTGGTTGACGGCGATTGTTGCGGCATCGATGCCAAGATCATATGCCGCTTTGCTATCGGAGCGGAATCCTCGCACGATCCGATACGCCGCCACGCGGCGCAGCAGCGCGCAGTGGGTCAGTCGCATGCTCGCTCAGTGCGCCGCGCCGACCGGCACCTCGCCCTCAAATACCGCGCGCCGGAAGTCCCTGATCAGCGTGTCCATGTGCTTCTCGACCGCGGCAAACTCCGCACTTGCGCCCAGGCGCGCCACCTCCGCGGCGCGCGCCGCAAGGCTTGGGTAGTCGCACTCCCAGATCACATCAGCCATAGCGGATGCGCTGCCGATCGATCGCGCATCCGGCACCCGCCGCAGGATCCGCCCGCGGGGAAGGCCGAGCCTCACCCGCACATCGCTCGCATGGATGCGCCACGCATACACCTCATCGGCCTTGCCGGAGCGCGCGTAGTAATAGTTCTGCACGACGATGGCGCCCGCTGGGGGAGCGGATGGCTGCGGCGCGTGGTCAGGCGGCGCCGCGGGCGCGCCGGCGCAGAGCAGGAGTAAAGCGACTGCGCGCAGCAGCCGGGAACTTTGTCCGGCGGCCTTCGCGGCCGGCGCGGCTGTCGAGGCGTATCGGGCCATTTGAGAAATCTCCCCGGAGGCTCAAGACCTCTTGAGCGCGCGAAGGCTCGAAAGATTAAAGCACGCGCGCCGAGCTTCTAGCGCCCGCTCTGCAGATGCGCTTCAAGGAACCACAGATACTTGTCGACCTCGCGCGAGATCCCCGTATACAGATCCGCGGTGTCGGCGTCACCTTGTTTGCCGGCGTCGTCGATGCCCTTTCGCACCTTCTTGCCAAACTGCGCGAGCGCCGCCGCCAGGGCCTCGACGTGCTGCAAACCCTCGACGATATTCTCCGGGTAAGGTGACAGGCCGGTCGAGCGCACGACGCTTGCGATCGTTCCGTGCGCCGTGCCGCCCAAGGCCGTGATGCGTTCTGCGAGCTCATCGATGTGCTCTTCGATGCTCTCGGCGACCTTGTCGAAGAGCTCGTGCAGCGCGATGAAGTTCGGACCTTTGACGTTCCAGTGCGCGTGTTTCGCCTGGGCTCCCAGATCGATGGCGTCGGCGAGGCGCGCGTTCAGTGATTCAGTGACCTTGGCGCGGGTGCGGGCCGGCAGATCGTTGCGGGTGTCGTGCATAAATCCTCCACTTCGGGCTTTACGGACGTGGGGATTCTGCGTCAAACAACTCCACTACTCCAATCGACAGTCCGCATGGAGGCGATAGCCCGAATCGATCGACGGCTTTTAGGTATCGTCGGAGTGGCGCCGGATCCGGATCGTGACCCAGATGAGCGCCACCGCCACGAGAAGGCCGAGCCAAAGATCCGCATTCTCAAGTACGGCGAGAGAGCCCACGCCGGTGCCGTGGACAGTCATCGTGGCCGCATCGCCAGAGAGCCTGCCCTCTAGATCAAGCGGGCGCCAGATACCATTCAGCCGATAGCCGAGCACAACGGCGACGTAGTTCGTGCCAAAGGCGATCTTCTCGAGGATGATTGCGACCAGCGGCGGCACCGTCGCCCAGAGAATCACGTTGCGTTTCGCCCAGGCGGAAACCACCAGCAAATACGCGGCAAGCGGCGCGTACCAGAGCATGGCGAGGACGAGCGCCGAGAGAATGATGCCCTGCGTGTGCAGCCACACCGACGTATCCCAGCGCAGGATCACGCGCAGGATGTCAGAGTGCCGGAAGCGCACCGCCAGGATCCCGGTTGCAGCGATGTCGGTCAGGATCGTGAGGAGATAGACGCCGAGCGGCACGATCGCAATCGCGACGAGAAACTTCGAAATCACCGTCAGCGCATCAGAGACCGGCAGGGCCTTCCAGAAAAGAATGCTGCGGTCCTTCCTCTCCGCGTACAGGCAGTCGGTCAGATAGAACGGCAGCTGCACCGAGATAATAAGAAACTGCGGAATCGTCAGTGCCGAGTGAAACAGCGCGAATATCGCGCCCTGCTTGTGAGTCGCCACGTCGGCGCGGTCGAAATGTATATCGGCGTGCGGGAACATCGCGGCGATCACTATGAGACCCGCCACCACGAGCGGTGCGATCCACAGCGAGCGGTGCTCCCACAGTTCACGGCGAATGAGAATCGGCAGGGCGTTCATGCGGGCGCTCCTTGCATCTTCGCCACGAACAGATCCGCGATAGTCGGCGTGCGGGTCTCCCCGTAATCGTCGAGCTCCTCCGCCGGGCGGCCTTCAAAGAAGAGCACCACGCGGCCGAATACCTCGCGCTCATAAAAAGGCTGCAGCTGTCGCGCCCGGATCGCCTGCTCGGACGTGGCCGTCAGCTGCACGAAGCGCGTCGCAAGATCTTCAACCGTGGTGGAAAGGATGATGCGCCCGTGCTGGATGAAGATCACATCGGTCAGAAGATTTTCGATCTCCTCCACCTGGTGAGTGGTGATGAGAATCGTGCGTTCCTTGTCGACATAGTCGTTGACGATGGTGTCGTAGAACTGCCGCCGGAAAAGCAGATCGAGCCCGAGAGTCGGCTCATCGAGCACGAGCAGCCTTGCATCGATCGCAAGAATGAGCGCCAGATGCAGCTGCGTGACCATGCCCTTGGAGAGCTCGCGCACGCGGCTTTTGGACTTGATGTCGGTCTTCTGCAAGAAGCCTTCGGCGCGCGAGCGGTCGAACCGCGGCTGCACGGCGGCGACGAAATCAAGCGCCTGGCTCACCTTCAGCCACTTGGGCATGACGGCGACGTCCGCGATGAAGCACACCTCGCGCATGAGCGCGTCGCGCTCCGTATAGGGATTCCTGCCGAGCACCGCAAGTTCGCCCTCGAAATGCGTAAGTCCCAGAATCGTCTTCAACGCTGTCGTCTTGCCGGCGCCATTCGGCCCGATCAGGCCGACGATCCTGCCGGTCTCGACTTCAAAGCTTGCAGCGTCGAGAGCGCGTACGCCGCCGTACGACTTGGTGAGCCCGTTTGCCTTAATGATCTGCGTCATCGCTTTGTCCTGATGTCGAGGGCCAAGGTGCGCTCGGAGCGGCTGCGCCACTTTGCAGAAGCTCGCTAGGCGAGAGCCCGAGGCGCTGCATGGTCGCGTGGACCTTCGGCCAGACTTCCGCAAGGAAGCGCTGTCGCTCGTCTTTCATGAGGGCCTGACGTGCGCCGGCGCTGACGAACATGCCAAGGCCGCGGCGCTTCTCGACGAGCTTTTCGTCGACGAGTCGCTGATAGCCCTTCAGCACGGTCAGGGGGTTCAAACGAAATTCTGCGGCAACGCTGCGAACCGAAGGCAGAGCGTCCCCCTCGCGCAGCGCCTCCTCGAGGATCATCGCAACGATGCGGTCGCGCAGTTGCCGATAAATCGGCAGGCTGTCGTCCCATTGCGGATCCATTGGAGTCTCCTTGCCTGCTCCGTTACCCCTATCTAGCCCACTAATGTAGCAGAGCGCCCACGCAGCACCGCCCCGAAAGGAGCAAGCGGCGCGCCACCATGGGCAAGGCCCAGGCTATAGGTCTGGGTGCCATCGCTGCGCTCCTGGGCGTGCACGACGGCGGTGGATTCCACGAACGAGTAACTCAAGCCGGCCGTGAGGACGATGGCGGCAGCGGCGCAGGCGACGACCTTAAGGCCGATAGCATTTAACATATTCATACGGTTCTCCTGGTACTTGGTGAGCTACACCATGTAGCTCACTCATCTGGTGTTGTATCTAACTACAACACTACCTATGTGTCAAGCCCTGACTTGCTTTGAGTCGAAAGACGGGGGTTCCTGATCCTCCGGCGTGCCGGCCACGTAGAATTCCGCCTCCCGAATTCACGTTTTGTGCGGAGTCGTTCATGAAGCCAGCGGTCAATGTCGCAATCACCGGTGCCGCCGGGCAGATCGGCTATGCGTTAGCGTTTCGCGTGGCCTCGGGCCAGATGCTGGGCACCGATACGCCCGTCAATTTGCATCTGCTGGAAATCACGCCAGCGCTGCCCGCGCTGCAGGGCGTCGTGATGGAGCTTCTGGACTGCGCCTTTCCGACGCTCAATGCCTGCGTCGCAACCGATGATCCGAAGATTGCCTTTCGCGACTGCAATGTCGCGCTCCTCGTGGGCGCGCGACCGCGTGGACCGGGGATGGAGCGCAAGGATTTGCTGATTGCCAATGCACGCATTTTTTCCGCGCAGGGCCTAGCGCTCGATGAAGTTGCCGATCGCAATGTGAAAGTGCTGGTGGTCGGCAACCCCGCCAACACCAACGCGCTCATTGCCAGAGCGAACGCGAGAAGCCTCAATCCCCGCAATTTCACGGCGATGACGCGCCTCGATCACAACCGCGCGGTAGCGCAGCTTGCGCAGAAGACGCAGGCCGCGGTCGCCGACGTGCGTCGCATGATCATCTGGGGCAATCATTCCTCCACCCAGTATCCGGACATCAGTCATTGTTTGGTGAAGGGCCAGGCCGCCGGATCGCAGGTGGAGCGCAGCTGGCTTGAAGAGACTTTCATCCCCGCCGTGCAACAGCGCGGCGCCGCCGTCATCAAGGCACGCGGCGCATCCTCAGCCGCCTCGGCAGCCTCAGCCGCAATTGATCACGTGCACGATTGGCTTCGAGGCAGCGCCGCAGGCGACTGGGTCAGTATGGCGGTGCCCTCCGACGGCAGCTACGGAATTGCCGAAGGCGTAATCTATTCGTATCCGGTCAGCTGCAAGAATGGCGAGTACCAGATCGTGCAGGGGCTTGCGATCGACGCGTTCAGCCGCGCGCGCATGGATGCAAGTCACGCGGAACTCACCGAGGAACGCGACGGCGTCCGGGATCTTTTGGGCTAGAAGCACGCCCGGCGGAAGCGCAGGATGCGCGCTAGGGCGCGGCGTCCTTGGGTCGTTACGCGCGAGCGGCGCAAGAGGCATCACCATGGTCGGCGTCATCATTACCATCGTGCTCGTCGCGGCAGCCGCCTACGCGGTCACGCAGACCGGTGGAGTCATCACGCTCGCCTTCATTGCAGCACTGCTGCTGCTTGCGTACCGGCGCCTGTCGCTCCTCGCCTATACGCTCACCTTCACGGTTCTGCTCCTGACGTACACGCTGCTCGGCACCATGAGCGGCACCGCCTCGCTCTGGAAGGGCGTGCTGTGGACGCTACTGGGATTCCTGTGGCTTCTCAATTTGCGGCCGCTGCGCAAAAACATCATCACGCGGCCGTTCATGAGGACTTACCTCAAGCTTCTGCCCGCGATGTCGCAGACGGAAAAGGAGGCGCTGGAGGCGGGCACGGTGTGGTGGGATGGCGAGCTTTTCACCGGGGCGCCGCGCTGGGAGAAGCTCCTGGCATCGCAGGTGCCGCGACTGTCCCCCGCGGAAGAGGCCTTCATCGACGGCCCCTGCGAGGAACTGTGCCGGATGCTCGATGACTGGGACATCACGCACAAGCGCTACGATCTGCCGCCCGAGGTGTGGGAGTTCCTGAAGACACGCGGCTTCTTCGCGATGATCATCCCGAAGGAATACGGCGGCCTTGCCTTCTCGGCCTACGGCCACTCCTGCGTGCTGGCGAAGATTGCCAGCCGCAGCACCACGGCCTCCTCGACGGTCGCCGTCCCCAATTCGCTGGGACCGGCGGAGCTGCTGCACCATTACGGCACCGAGGAGCAGAAAAGCTACTACCTGCCGCGACTCGCGCGCGGCGAGGAAGTGCCGTGCTTCGCGCTCACGGGGCCGCGCGCCGGCTCCGACGCCGCCGCCATTCCCGATACCGGCGTCGTCTGCAGAGGCATGTGGAACGGCCGGGAGATCATCGGCATCAAACTCAACTTCTCCAAGCGCTACATCACGCTGGCACCGGTCGCAACGGTCATCGGCCTTGCGTTTCGCATGTTTGATCCGGGTGGACTGCTGGGTGAGAAAGTGGATCTGGGCATCACCTGCGCGCTCATACCGCGCAGCACCCCGGGTCTTGTGATCGGGCGGCGGCATCTGCCGCTCAACATCCCGTTCCAGAACGGTCCGCTGCAGGCGAAGGATATGTTCGTGCCCCTGGATGTGCTCATTGGCGGCACGAAGATGGCGGGACAGGGCTGGCGAATGCTGGTCGAACAGCTCTCGGTCGGGCGCTGCATCTCACTGCCCTCGAACGCCGTGGGCGCATCGCAGGCGGCGATCTGGGCCACCGGCGCCTACGCCCGGATCCGCCGCCAGTTCAACATGCCGATCGGCCGCTTCGAGGGCGTCGAGAGCGTCATCGCGCGCATGGTCGGCCTCACCTACACGATGGATGCGGCGCGTTCGGTCACCGCCGGCGCGATCGATGGCGGGCAGAAGCCCTCCGTGCCCTCGGCCATGCTCAAATATCACGTGACCGAGATGGGCCGGCAGGTCGCAAACGACGCCATGGACGTGCACGGCGGCAAGGGCATCTGTCTCGGACCCAAAAATTATCTCGGCCGTGGCTACCAGGGCGTGCCGATCGCGATCACCGTCGAGGGTGCGAACCTGCTGACGCGCAGTCTCATCATCTTCGGCCAGGGCGCCGTGCGCTGTCATCCGTTCGTGCTCAAGGAAATGAACGCGGCGCGAAATCCGGACCGCACCCGCGGCGTCGACGATTTCGACCGGGCGCTGTTCGCTCACATCGGTTTCGCGCTCTCGAATGCGGCGCGCTCGCTCATCATGGGCCTGACTCTCGCGCGCTTCACCTCCGCGCCCGTCAAAGGGCCGACCGCGCGCTACTACCAGCACATCGCAAGGTTCAGCGCCTCGTTCGCTTTCGCCGTCGACGTCGCGATGCTGACGCTCGGCGGCTATCTCAAAAAGAAGGAGAACCTCTCGGCACGGCTCGGAGATGTGCTGTCGTGCATGTATCTCGCTTCGATGGTCCTCAAGCACTACGAGAACCGCGGCCGCGCCACCGCGGAACTGCCGATCGTCGAGTGGGCCTGCCGCAACCTGCTGTATCGTGCGCAGGAACAGCTGCACGGCTTTCTACGCAATTTCCCGAACCGCTTCTTCGCAGGCGTGATGCACATGCTGATATTTCCGCGCGGCCTTACCTACTCGGCACCGAGCGATCGGCTCGGCCGCTCGCTCGCGGCGATCGTGATGAACCCGACCGAGGCGCGCGAGGAGCTGTGTCGCTTCGTCTATAAGACCGCGGAGCTCAACAATCCGCTCGGACTCCTGCAGGAGGCGCTGCGCCTCGCGCCGGCGTGCGAGGCCATCGAGAAGCGCATCCGCGTCGAGGGCGTCAAGACGGGTCGCGTGAGCGCACTTGATACTCCCGGGCAGATTCAGCAGGCGCTCAGCTGCGGCATCATCTCCGCAACTGAAGCCGCCGCCCTGCAGGACTACGATGCCAAAGTCATGGACATCATCAATGTCGATGATTTCGCGCCACAGGAGCTTGGGGCGCAGGCAGCACCGACGCCGGCTGCCATTTCGAGCCTCCAGGTCGCCTGATCGAAGCCCCGCCATGCACATGAATATTTAAGGAGTCACCATGCGTATATTTGCACTGACCGCGTTTGTTCTCGCAGCTTCGCTCGCCTGGGCGCAGGAGCGCACGCCTGCGCCCGCCGGAGCGGAGGTCTATATCATCAGCCCCAAGAACGGCGCGCAGATCAAGGGCCCGGTCGAGGTGCTGTTCGGCCTGAAAGGCATGGGCATCGCCCCTGCCGGGGTCAAATTTGACAACACCGGGCATCATCATCTGCTCGTCGACATGGACGTGCCCGCGGATTTGAGCGTGCCGATGCCGGCGACCGACAAGCTCCTGCATTTCGGCAAAGGCCAGACCCAGACCTCGCTCAAGCTCGCCCCGGGCAAACACACCCTGCAGCTCGTGTTTGCCGATCTGAATCACGTGGCGTTCAATCCGCCACTCATCTCGAAGAAGGTAACGATTACAGTTGTCGAATAGGCACGCTCTTACCTTGAAGCCGCCGCGCGCCGTTCTGCACGTGGACATGGATGCGTTCTATGCATCGGTTGAAGAGCGCGACAATCCGAGCCTTGCCGGTAAACCCGTCATCGTGGGCGGCGCGAGCAATCGCGGCGTCGTCGCGGCGGCAAGCTACGCGGTGCGCAAGTTCGGCGTGCACTCGGCGATGCCAATGGCGACCGCGCTGCGCCTATGCCCGCAGGCGGTGTGCATCCCGCCGCGGATGAAGCGCTACCAGGAGATTTCCGCTCAGATCTTTGCGATCTTCCACGAGTTCACGCCACTCGTGCAGGGACTGTCTCTGGATGAGGCCTTTCTCGACGTCACGGCCAGCCAAGGACTCTTCGGCGACCCGGTGAGCATCGCGCGGCGCATCAAGAGCGGCGTCCGCGAGCGCACCGGCCTTACGGCCTCGGTCGGCGTGGCCTGCAACAAGCTGGTGGCGAAAATCTCATCGGATCTTGCCAAGCCCGACGGACTCACCGTCGTCTTCGCGGAGCGGGTGCGCGAGGTGCTCGATCCTCTGTCGGTGCGGCGCTTGCCCGGGCTTGGCCACAAAACCGGCGCGAAGGTTGAAGAGGCGGGGATCCGCACCTTCGCCGAACTGCGCTGCGCGCCGGATTCACTGCTCTGGCCGCTGTTCGGCCGTTATACGCAGCGGGTGCGTGAGCGCGCGGCGGGGATTGACGAGCGGCCCGTGCTGCCGGATCAGGAGGAGAAGTCGCTGAGCGCGGAAGATACCTTTGAGCGCGACATCGGCGACCTGCAGGTACTGCGCACCGAGCTGTCGCGAATCGCCGAACTCGCCTGCGAGCGCCTGCGCAGAAAGAAGCTGATGGCAGGCTGCATCGGGGTCAAGATCCGCCGTCACGATTTCGCGACGTTCACCCGGCAGCGCGCCGTCGCGCCGCCCACGCACGATGGGCGTACCATCGCCAACGTGGCGCACGAGCTTGTGACGCGCTGGCTCACCGAGCATGCCGGTGCGAAACTTCGGCTGCTGGGAGTGGTCTTGACTGATCTGAGCCCGGCGTCGCAGCTTGGCCTGTTCGAGGATACCCCGCCGCATACCACGCGCCTCGACGCGGCGCTCGACGGGGCCCGGGCGCGTTTTGGCGTCCAGGCGCTGCGGCGCGGCAGCACGACCAAGTAACATCGCAAGCCATGTACCTTTCGTTTTTCGGCCTGCTTGAGAAGCCCTTCGCGATCACTCCGGATCCGCGCTATCTATACCTGAGCGAGCGTCACGCGGAAGCACTTGCACATCTGCTGTACGGCATCAACGAGGCGGGCGGCTTCGTGCAGCTGACCGGTGAAGTGGGCACCGGCAAGACGACCGTCATTCGCTCGCTCCTCGCGCAGACGCCAAAGAACGCGGAGATCGCGCTCATTCTCAATCCGCGCATGACGGCGCCCGAATTCCTGCTGACCATCTGCGAGGAGCTTGGGATTGGAGTGCCGGATGCGGCGGCCGGCAGCAGGAAGGATCTCGTTGATATCCTCAATCATTACCTGTTGCGCGCCCATGCTGATGGCAGGCGCATCGTGCTGGTGGTCGATGAGGCGCAGAACCTTGCCCCTGAAGTGCTCGAGCAGGTGCGGCTGCTGACGAACCTTGAGACCAATACGCAGAAGCTGCTGCAGATCATCCTGATCGGCCAGCCCGAGCTGCGCGAGCTCCTGGCGCGCAACGAGCTGCGCCAGCTCGCGCAGCGCGTGACCGGCCGCTATCACCTGAATCCCCTCTCAAACGAGGAAACCGTCGCCTACGTGCGTCACCGCCTGCGCGTCTCCGGAGCAACCTCCGATATCTTCTCCACGCTGGCGCTCGCCGAGCTCTACCACCTCTCGGGCGGGGTGCCACGCGTCATCAATGTGATCGCGGATCGCGCGCTTCTCGGGGCATATACCCAAGACCGCCACCGCGTGACGAGCGGACTCGTCCGCAACGCGGCGGCCGAGGTCTTTGGACGGCGCTTTGCGCCGCGCTGGCTGCCATGGCTCGGAGCGGCCGCGGCGGCACTCGTGCTCCTCGCCACAGTCTGGGGCGTGTGGCCGCT
>Ga0302324_100014764_pt1 | contig 15716 bp, 16 predicted proteins | sample Palsa_T0_1_FD_201949 | JGI IMG/M metagenome (GOLD analysis project Ga0302324, IMG submission 201949) | Peat permafrost microbial communities from Stordalen Mire near Abisko, Sweden - Palsa_T0_1 | ecosystem: Environmental > Terrestrial > Soil > Palsa > Peat permafrost | place: Sweden: Abisko...
CCTGGGAGCCGAGCCCCCCATGCTTGATGGGAAAATCGATCGCGTCGCCGGCAGCATAGATGGGTCCGACCTCGGGGACGTGTCCGTGGGGGTTCACGCGGATGAAGCCGTGGTCTCCCAGCGGAATGCCTCTGATCGAGGGCCCATAGAGCTCCGGCAGGGCGATCACGCGGTCCACCTTCAGGCGGCGATCGCCGGGGTTGATCACCAGCTCCCCTTCGGCGGGAATCTCAGCGTAGGCGGAGGCGATCACCTCGATGCCCGCCTTCTCGAGCAGCTCGCTCACGGCGCCGCTGGCTGCGGAGCCAAAGATCGCGAGCGGCGCGTCCTCGGGCGTCACGATCGTGACCGCGAGCTCGATCTGTGCGTCGTAGGCGCGTGCGGCGGTCATCAGCGCAAGCTCATAGAGCGGCAACGGCCAGGCCATGCGTCCGGGCGACACGAACGCGAGACTCTTCAGATAGCCGCCCTCGACATCCTGGATCAGCCCGTGCAGAGTCTCGTCCATGCGACGGTCGTCGATCGTCAGCGCGTGGGTGTAGTGCGGCACGGGTTTCGCGCCAAGCGCGAGCATCAGCGCGTCGTACTCGATCGGCTCATCATCCTTGGTGTGGATCGTCTGCCTGTCGGGGTCGACCCAGCCCAGCTCGCCGGTGAGGAGCCTCGCGCCGGCGTCGCGAACGATCGGCTCGAGCGGATAGCGCCGAGCAGCCCCATACGCGAACGGCTCGCGGACGGTCATCGGCCGGTAGACGAAGTCGGCGTTGGGGGCGAGCACCGTCACATCGGTGCGGTCGGGGGCGAGATCGTTCAGGGCGAAGGCCGTCTCGAGGGCAGCGACGCCGCCGCCGGCGATGACTACGCGGAGCTTCTCGGGCTGTGTGGTTTCGTCGGTCATGGCTCAGAGATTACGCGCCGCGCCACGGTGCTGACAGCGAGGAAAGCCGCCGTCGGCAAGGGATAACTACGTAGCTGCGCCCGCTCATGGGCGAGGAGCTTCGCCGTGCAAATGAACCCAGCAGTCACGGTGGTAGCACTCGTTCATGTCCCCAGCGATCCTCAGCTCGGCCCCTCTTGATGTGCTCAACGCCAGTCCGTCGCGCAGCACGATGATCGGCTCATACACTCCGATCACATCCTTGCAATGCCCGCACCTCGACGTCGTGTTCATCGGACCTCCTGTCGAGGTGCTCGTCGAGCATGATGAGACCTGGTTGTAGACGGTCATCGCAAGCGATGTAACGCTCACCTGTACTCACGTTAGGCGCGGGAGAGAAGCACCGATGGCGGTAAACCCGCAGTCCCGGCGGGCCCAATTACTGATGACCGGTGCGGTGCCTGGGCGGGCGAGGCATCCGGCACGCACGGGTTCAGGGATTTTCTATTGATGTGCAGGTCCCGTCGAGACCTCCGCGTGCGGCTAAGCTCCCAAACGAATGGGCGCATCGTCTGATGAGCCGTGGATTCGTCGCCTGCTCGATGTGGGGCGGGGCCTGACGACCGAGCTCGACACAGAGGTCGTGCTGGACCGCGTGCTCGAGACGGCGCGAGACGTAACCGGCGCGCGTTACGCCGCGCTGGGAATCTTGAACGAGCAGCACACCGAGCTGGAGCAGTTCTTGACCTCCGGGGTCGATGAGCAGACCCATCGAGCGATCGGTGATCTGCCGCGAGGACGGGGGGTGCTGGGCGCCCTGATCGAGCACCCGCAACCGTTGCGCCTGTCCGATGTTGGCCAGCACCCGAGCAGCTATGGATTCCCCGCCGGGCACCCGGTGATGCGCAGTTTTCTGGGCGTTCCGGTGGTGATCCGTGGACAGGTGTGGGGCAACCTCTATTTGGCCGAGAAGGCCGAGGGGGACTTCACCGAGGCCGATGAGGAGGCCGCCGTGGTGCTGGCCGACTGGACCGCGATCGCGATCGTAAACGCCAGAACCTTTGAGTCAAGCGAGCGCCGACGCGAGGAGGCGGAGACGGCATTCCGGGCCCTCGAGGCCACACGTGATGTGGCCGTCGCGATCGGCGGAGAGATTGCGCTTGAGCATGTGCTCGAACTGATCGTCAAGCGCGGGCGCGCACTGGTGAGCGCACGGAGCCTTGTGATCATGCTGCGCGACGAAGACGAGCTGGTCGTGCACGCAAGCGCCGGGCATGTCGAGGCGGTTCGCGGCATGCGCCTGGCGATCTCCGAGTCGACCTCCGGGCAGGTTCTCCAGAGCCGCCGCCCCGAGCGGATTTCAGATGTCGCCTCGCGACTGCGGATCGCACCGCGTGAGTTCGGCGTGGATGACCCGCAGACGGCGCTGCTCGTGCCGATGCTCTATCGCGGCGACGCGGTGGGGATTCTCGCGGCGTTCGACCGCGGCCAGGACGGTGAGGCGTTCACCGAGGATGACGAGCAGATGTTGCGCACGTTCGCCGCCAGCGCGGCGACCGCAGTGGCGCTCGCGCAGAGTGTGCAGGCCGAGCGGCTACGCAGCTCGCTGGCCTCTGCCGAGGCCGAGCGGGGTCGCTGGGCGCGCGAGCTGCACGATGAGACGTTGCAGGGTCTGGGCGGCCTGCGGGTGCTGCTCTCCACCGCGCTGCGCCTTGACGATCTGTCCCAGACCCAGCAGGCGATACGCGAGGGCATGGGCCACATAGAGCACGAGATCGAGAACCTACGCGCGATCATCACCGAGCTGCGCCCTGCTGCCCTCGATGAGCTGGGACTGCGTACGGCCATCGAGGCCCTGCTCGACCGCCACCGTGAGCAGAGCGGCCTTCAAATCCACGGCGAGCTCTCGCTGCCCGAGCCGCCGGCTGGGGAGACGCGCGTTGATGCAGAGCTCGAGAGCACGGTGTACCGACTCGTGCAGGAGGCGCTCACGAACGTCGCCAAGCATGCCCGGGCCAACAGCGTGTCGATCGTTGTGCGCGGCGAGTCAGACGGAGACTTGCTGATCGAAGTCACCGACGATGGCGCCGGTTTCGACCCCGATGCCGAGCGTGAGGGGTTCGGGCTAGCCGGGATGGGCGAGCGGGTGAGTCTCGCGGGCGGTGAGCTCAGTATCAGCTCCGGTGAGCACGGCACCGTAATCAGGGCCTGCCTGCCTATGGGCGAGCGCGCCAGGCATTCACTACTGGGTCGCCCGGGCTCTGAGCGGGCAGCATCCTAGATTTCACTCATGCACTGAGCAGGCTGCGAGCTCAGGCGAGGCGAGCTTATCCTGGGCGGACGGCTGTCTGCGAGCGCGCAGGCGGGCGGCGACGGGCGGGCTGATGTACTCCTCGCCGCGTGCCGCTGCGAGGACGGCCTCTTGCAGCTCGCTGTCGGCGCGGTCCTTCAAGACGAACCCGAGCGCACCGGAGGCGAGCGCGTGTTGCGCGAAGACCGGATTGTCCTCCATCGTCAGCACCACGACCTGGGTGTCCGGCGCGCGCGCGCGCAGCTTGCCGATCGTCTCGATGCTCGAGGCCCCTTGCATGCGCAGGTCAAGCACCAGCACCTGAGGCTTGTCGTCATAAACGTGGCGCACGGCACCCGCCATGTCCTCAGCTTCCGCGACCACATGGACGCCCTCCTCGCCATCCAGCAACAGCCGCAGACTGCGGCGCATCAGCGCGTGATCGTCAGCGAGAACGACACGCACGGGCGACGGCACCGACGGGTTCGGGTCGGTCTCGGTGAGAGACGGTGCCAGGTGCAGATGCGTGGTCATGGCTCAGCCGGCCGGGATCTCACGCGACGACCGCGATCCGCTCAGCTTGAGCAGTCGGCGAGTTGCCGTTTTCACCCTGCAGCACGACCTTCAGGGCATTGGTGTTCGCCGCGTCGGCGAATGTGTCGTAGGCGCTCATCGTGTCGTCGAGTGAGAAGTGATGCGTCGCGAACAGCGATGGGTCGAGGCGACCGCTCGAGATCAGGCGCATCAGCTGGGGGATGCTGAAGGTGTCGACCAGTCCCGTCGTGATCGTGACGTCACGAGTCCACAGCTTCTCGAGGTGCAGCTGTGCGGACCGGCCGTGGACACCGATGTTCGCGACCCGCCCGCCGGGGCGGATCAACTCGGTGGCGAGTTCAAAGGTCTGCGGCACGCCCACGGCCTCGAACGCGGCGTCGGCTCCGAGACCGTCGGTGAGCTCCATCACCCGTGCGACGGCGTCCTCGCCGCCGTTGTTGATCGTCGTATCCGCGCCGAACCTGCGCGCGCTCTCAAGGCGGCTGTCGGCGAGGTCGATCGCGACGATATGCCCGGGCGTGTACAGCCTTGCGGTGAGGATCGCGGCCAGGCCGATCGGGCCGGCGCCGACGATCGCGACCGTGTCTCCGGGTGAGACCATCCCGTTGAGCACGCCCACCTCGAAAGAGGTGGGAAGAATGTCCGCGAGAAACAGCACCTGCTCGTCGGTGAGCCGCTCGGGGACCTTGTAGACGGAGTTGTCGGCGAACGGCACCCGCGCGTACTCGGCCTGCAGCCCGTTGATCAGATAGCCGAGGATCCAGCCGCCGCCACCGAGGCACTGGCCGTAGCGAGCTTCCTTGCAGTAGCGGCAGCGCCCACAGGAGCTGACGCACGACATCAGCACGCGGTCGCCGGGGACCACGGTGGTTACCGCGGCTCCCACCTCCTGCACCGTTCCCACGGCCTCGTGACCGAGCACCGTGCCCGGCATGGTCTCCGGCAGATCGCCTTTGAGGATGTGCAGGTCGGTGCCGCAGATCGTCGAGGTGTCGACCCGTACGACGGCGTCGGTCGGGTCGAGGATCGTGGGGTCATCGACCGTGTCCCATCCACGCTGTCCGGGGCCGTGATAAACGAGAGCCTTCATCTCGGGTGCCTACCTTTAGTCGGGGGTGAGAAGCTCGATGAGGAGCGCTGTCTGCTTGGCTGTGCCCGCTGCGACATGACCACTCATCCCAAGCTAGACCCGGCAAGGGGCGAGCGCATCGGGGACTCTCCCCACTCGGGTGTGTGGTTTCTACGGATCTCGAGGACCCGCGAGCGCCCCCCGCGACCACCCGGTATATGAGATTCGGGCAGCTGGACTCGCCAGCTCGGCTTGTACAGACCGACAGCGAACGCCTACAGCTCGAACGCCGTGCGCCCCCCGCAATCGATGAGCTCCTGCAACTGGGCGCGGCCATCCCCGATGACGGGACCACCGTGCGCGAGCAGCAGATGCTCGAAGTTCAGCTCTCCCATCAGGCGGGTGAACGCGTGGAGCAGATGTCGCTTCGTGCCGGGAGGGTCGTCCATGAGGGTGTCCGGCACGAAGCCGAGTGGGCCGGATTGTCCCTGCGGGCCTCCGCGGACGACACCGTCGGCGAACACCACAGCCCGCGCCCAGGGTATATGCAGCGCCGTCTCATCAGGGCACAGCCCTCCGACCGCCTGTGCGTCGACGCCACCCGGGAGCTCATCGCCTGGATCGAAGGCCGTGAGGGGCTCGCCATCGCTGAACTCGTGCAGCCCCGCTCGGTTGCAGTACACCGGGCATCCGTACATGTCCTGGAAGCGTGCGCTGTCTCGGAAGTGGTGTCGGTTCGAGAGCAGGATCTCGGCGGGAGGGCTCGAGCGGTCCTCGAACCACGCAAGCCCCACGTCGGACGGTACGAGCGGATCGATGAGGATGCCGGCGTCCTCAAGCCAGTAGGAGGAAACCTCCATGTGGATCCGCGGGTGCACTGCAGACCAGTGGAAGATGCCCGGCAGGACCTCGCGCACCGTGCGAACGCTACCGCGAGCGACCGGACCGGAACGAGATGCTCGATGCCGTGCCGCTGACGGCATGCGTAGCTCGCCAAGCGCTACGGGAGCGCACTCGCGCTCGACGGGCTCGACGTGAGCGTCCGGGCGGGCGAGGCGTACGGATACCTGGGTCCCAATGGCGCCGGCGTGGTCCGCGCTGAAATGGCAGCAGGCACGGTTGCCTGACCTCGCACAGGACCCTCCCGCGCAGGCCAGGGCAAGCGTGACGTGCCGACCGTCTGAGTCGATACGTTCCGCGTCATGAGCGCCACGAACCCGCCACCGGCGGAGGGAGCCCCCTCCTCTGAGACGATTCGGATCGTGCTGGCCGACGATCACGCCGTCGTGCGAAGCGGCCTGCGACTGTTGCTCGACTCAGAGCCGGACTTCGAAGTCCTTGCCGAGGCCAGTGACGTGGAGAGCGCGAAGCGCTACGTGCGCGGCCACCATCCCAAGGTGCTCGTGCTCGACCTGAACATGCCGGGCGGTTCGAGCCTCGAGGCGATCCCGCGCATTCGCGAGGAATCTCCCGACACGCAGATCGTCGTATTGACGATGCAGCAGGAGCCCGCGTTCGCCCGCCGGGCCCTTGGCGAAGGAGCGCTCGGATATGTGCTGAAGGAGGCCGCCGATGAGGAGCTGGTGGAGGCCGTACGACGCGCCGCCGCAGGCGAGAGCTACCTGAACCCGAGACTCGGCGCACGCATCGCGTCAGAGCCACCTCCGGGGCCACCGGACGACCTCTCAGAGCGTGAGGTCGACGTGCTGCGCCTGATCGCGCTGGGCCACACCAACACCGAGATCGGCGAGCAGCTGTTCCTCTCGGTGAGGACGGTCGAGACGCATCGCTCGCATATTCAGCAGAAGCTGCGGCTCTCCACCCGCGCCGAGCTCGTCGGCTACGCGCTTGAGCGAGGCCTCATCGGCAGCTGAGCGGCTCCGGGGTACTTTCCGAGCAGGTTGGATCATCTTCATTTCGCCGCCCGGCTCGCTTGGTAGCGCTGCGCGAGCTGAGGTGTCTGGGCTGCGAACGCTGCGAGGTCGGCGCTGAACACCGCGTCCAGCAGCTCGGACCTCTCAACCCCGGGTGCACAGACGACCTCGTCCAGCTCCAGACCGCGCAGGCTGGCGGTTACAACGTCATCCGCTGACATTCGTGGCACGGAGCTGAGGTCAAGTCCTTGGCGCTCGTGGAACTCGGTCGCGACGACGCCGGGGCACAGCGCCTGTACGCGCACGCCGTGGGGCTTCAGCTCCTCGTGCAGGACCTGCGATAGGGAGACGATATGCGCGAGCGTGCCGGTGTAGACGGCGCGGCGGAGCGCCAGTTCCTCAAGAGATGCCGGCCCGCTGAAAGCGAGCATGCCCGACACGTTGATGATCGTGCCCTCGCCTCGGGCCACCATGCCGGGGGCCGCGGCGCGGGCCAGCATGGTGGGAGCGACGACCTTCACATGTAGGAGCTCGCTCGCCTCCTCGGCCGGGAGCTCAACGAACGGCATGTAGTGCGCAACGCCTGCGTTGTTGACCAGCATGGTGAGGTCCTCGTCCGCGCACACTTCGGCGACGGTCTCCACACCGGCGTCAGTGCCGAGGTCGGCAACCAAGGGACGCACCTCGACATCGGGGAGCGCAGCCACGAGCTGGTCGAGCCGATCACGACGCCGGCCCACAGCCACGAGGTCCCAGCCCTCGGCACCGAGCCGCAGAGCGAAGGCGTGGCCGATGCCGGAGGAGGCCCCGGTGACTAGCGCTACCCCGGTCATGCCTGTCGCCCGCGGTTTGCGGTGTCGGTCGGGTTGTTCTTCACGTTCCGGGCTTCTTTCTCGATTTGGTCGCGTTTCGGGCCAGCTAGCCTGCGCGCTCGCGGCGCGGCCCGATGGGCCGTCCGGGCCGCTACCAGGCTAGCTCGCCTGCGGTCTCCCGCAAGGCGCCGGTCGGATCATCCTTACCGGTCGTCGCCATGCGCCCGATGAGCTCGGCGCCCTCCGCGACCGCCTGTCCGCCACCGAGCGCGGACGCCCGTGGCAGCATCTTGGGAACATCCACTCCCTCAGACCCGTCCGATGCTCCAGAAAGCCTCGCGATTTGGAGGATCTGAACGCACGCAGACGCATCTACGCCCCTGATCCGAAGAACCGGGATACCCCCAATCGCCATGAACGCCGACTCTCAACCCATTACCCCGGTCGATTCCCTTGGTGTGGTCGCCGACGCCATGGCGCGCGCGGACGAGACGTTGGACCTGGCCGCGCGTCATCTCGATTCATCGTTCGTCGACGTGCTCGGCATCCTCGGCTTCGACAAAGAGTATGTCTCGGCGCGAGGGTCCTATCTATATGACGTCGCGGGTCGCGCCTATCTCGACTTCCATACCGGCGAGGGGTTCGCCAGCCTGGGCCACAACAATCCCGACGTGCGAGACGTCCTGCAGGCCACACTCGCCGCGGACCTTCTCGATGGCGTGCAGATCCACTACTCGCCGTTGGCCGGCATGCTCGCCGAGGCGCTGTCGCAGCGCTTGCCGCAAGGGCTCGACGCCGTGTTCTTCGCGAGCACGGGTGCCGAGGCCGTGGACTCGGCGATGAAGTTCACGCGCGCCGCGACCGGTCGGCCGCGGTTGATCTCCTGTGACAGCAGCTTTCACGGCGTCACGCTTGGGCCGCTCTCGCTGGTCGGCGATGAGTTCTTCAAGGAGGGCTTCGGCCCGCTGCTGCCAGGCTGCGAGCGCGTTCCGTTCGGTGACCTCGCGCGCTTGGAGGCGGAGCTGCGCGAGAAGGATGTCGCAGCCTTCATCGTCGAGCCAATCCAAGGCCGCATGGTGACGCTTCCGCCCGAGGGCTATCTGCAGGCCGCGCAGGAGCTGTGTCGGCGCTACGGGACTATGTTCGTCGTTGACGAGATCCAGACCGGACTCGGGCGCACCGGGAAGTGGTTTGCACTCGAGCACTGGGGACTCGAACCGGACTTCGTGCTCGTCGGCAAGGCGCTCAGCGGCGGCTACATGCCCGTTGCCGCCATGGTCACGAGCCGCGAGATCTTCCAGAAGGCCGTGGGTACGCTCGAGCGCTCCTACCTGCATCAGTCGACGTACGGGCGCAATCGCCTGTCGATGGCGGCGGGCCTTGCCACCCTACGCATCATCGAGCGCGATCAGCTCGTCGAGCACGCGGCGCGGATGAGCACTGTGCTGCGCGACGGGCTCGCCGAGCTTCAGCAGCGCTACGAGATGATCAAGGACATTCGCGCCAGCGGGCTCATGTTCGGAATCGAACTGGGCGCCCCGCGGACCCGCATCGCGCGACTCAACTGGCGTTTGATCCATATGGCGAGCGAGGGACTTTTTCCGCAGCTGATCGTGATCCCGCTCCATCGCGACCATGGCGTGATCACGATGGCGGCTGGTAAGAACGATGTGATCAAGTTGCTGCCGCCACTGACGCTCTCCGAGAGCGAGGCGCGCAGCTTCCTCGACGCGCTTGACGCTGTACTCGCCGAGTGTCACGGCAGTTCGAGTAAGAACTTCGCCGTCGTACTCGATATCGCCACCACAACACTCCGGCGCCGAGCACGCACCAAGCCCCGGTGACCGGCGAGACGCCGCTTCGCGGCCCTCGCTTGCCTGAGAACTGAGTGCCTCAAGCACACGTAACCCTGCACGCGCCCCGAGTACCGATTTTCAGGACCTCTACTGTTGGCGACCCGGGCGCGTGCGCCCAGATCGCGACAGTCCTACTTGGCTAGCTGGATCTCGTGTTGCTCGACGGGCTGACGCGATGACTTCGTGGCTAGCTGGATCTCGTGTTGCTCGACGGGCTGACGCGATGACTTCGTGGCTAGCTGGATCTCGTGTTGCTCGTCGGGCTGACGCGATGACTCCGTGTGGCGGGTAGATACGTGCGGCGTCAGGTGGCGTGGGTGAGACATCATCCACGCGAGGAAGCCAATCAAAGCGATGTCGAGAATCGCGATAACGGTGATCGTCGCCGGCAAAGACATTTGTTCACCCCTGGGGGTCGATGACTATGTGCGCGCAGCGTACCGGCTGGCGCTTCCATATGTCTGTGAAATCCAGCACAGAAGCAGCTCGCGCCGTGGCGCTAGCGCAGCGTCGTTGTATGGAGGACACCGGAATGGATCCACGTGGCCGTCTGGTCCTTTACAACGAGCTTTGAGATCGAGCCTTCCGGCTCACTCGGCATTTCGCAGTCCAGTGTGTGTGGCTTGGCTTTGGGTTCGACGGCGATCACGGCATCGTCTGGCCCGTGTTCGCCGCTTGAGTGTTCACCCGGGCACGGCGTGCCTTCTCGCTGCAGGTAGACGAGCGCGTCGTCGGCTGCGACCCCGACATCCACAACGTAGCTGTCGAAGTCTTCGGTTTCATGTGGTTCGACTTCGCGAGCCACGCGCCCGGTCCGCGCATTCACCGAAACAATCGACGACAGACTGAAACCGGGATCGCCCGTCTGATGGTCGGCGAACGCCACGTATTCACCGTCGATCCGAACGTGGGTCGTCAGCACCGGAGGCCCGTCGGGAACGGGTTCACCGAGCTGGCCGAGCGTTGTACGCCGCCGGCTGGGCAGCCAGCAGCTGTAGAAGCGGCCCTTGCTGGCGAACACGCGCACCTGATGCGAGCTGGAAAGCCTGCGTCCAGCACCGGCCGAGCACAGCGCACTCGGTGATTTGCGTGGCGCGCCGCCGGCCGGAGCGCTCAGGACCATGGCAACCGCGACGGCGCATGCGAAGGCCCCCCCAAGTACCGCCACGCCGGCGCTGCCGTTGTACCGAGCCGGGCGAGCGTGCGAACGCATTTGCACTGTCCCAATCATACGGCGCCCCAGAACGCGAGCCGCCGGGGCGGAGGCGACGAACGCTCACAGGTTTAGCCCGCCAAGTTACTGCCCGTGGTCGAAAGCCTTGCCGGTGACCCGCGTCGAGCGACCTCCTCGCGCACCAGCGGCGCGACCTGCGTCCCAAACAGCTCCATCGACGCCAATACGTCTCGATGAGCGACGGCACCGACGCTCATCTGTGCGATGTAGCGATCATGGGCGAACAGCTCGTGCTCGAAGAGAATCTTCTCTGCGACCTGCTCCGGCGAGCCAACCGCGAGCGCTCCATTCGGCGCGCGCAGAGCTTCGAACTGCTGCTGCCCCGATGGTGGCCAGCCGCGCTCGCGCCCGATGCGATTCATCATCTGAAGGTACGGCGCCGCGAACGCCGCGTCGGCCTCTGAGGAGCTGGTCGCGACGAACGCGTGCGTGTTGATCGCCAGCTTCGTCTGGGAGCGGTCGTGGCCGGCTCGCTGCGCCGTCTCGCGATACAGCTCGACGAGTGGAGCAAAGCGCGCCGGCTCCCCGCCGATGATCGCGATCGTGAGAGGCAGCCCCAGCGTCCCGGCCCTGATGACCGACTCCGGTGAGCCGCCCACCGCAACCCATACGGGAAGGCGCTCCTGCACCGGACGCGGCCACACGCCCGCGTCATTCAGTGCAGGGCGGTGTCGGCCCGACCATGTCACGTGGACTTTCTCGCGCAGCTCGAGCAGGAGCTCGAGCTTCTCGGCGTACAACTCGTCGTAGTCCGCGAGGTCATAGCCGAACAACGGGAATGACTCGATGAAGGAGCCGCGCCCGGCCATGATCTCCGCCCGCCCGTCGGAGAGCAGGTCAACCTCGGCGAAGTCCTGAAAAACACGGACCGGATCGTCGGAGCTGAGGACGGTTACGGCGCTTGAGAGCCGGATCTGCTTCGTCTTCACGGCGACCGCCGCGAGCACAACCGCCGGTGAGGACACGAGGAAGTCCCGGCGGTGATGCTCGCCGATCGCAAACACGTCCAATCCGAGCTGGTCGGCGAGTTCAGCTTCCTCCATCAGATCGCGCATGCGCTGATGGGGGCTTATCCCGCCGGCGAGGTCTGCAAATGTGGCGAGTCCGAGTTCCACAGATCCAGCCTAGCGAGAAACGATTGCGCGCGCAACTACCGTGTTTGACAGGTGCTCCCACTTCAGGCAGGGACCGCCTCAAGCTGGGCGCGACTCGCGGCCTCCGCCTGTTCGCGGCTGTCGCGCGAGGAGATCAGGACAGCCGCGAGGATTGCGCCGAGGATCGCAAAGCCCGCACCCACGAGAAAGGCGCGGTCGAACCCTTTGGTGAGAGCGACCGAAGGGTGCACGCCGCCGCTCAGCAGCGCTTGAGTTCGGCTATTGGCGACAGTCGCGAGAATCGCCAGGCCGAGCGCGCCGCCGATCTGCTGGGAGGTGTTGATCAACCCTGAGGCGAGGCCGGCCTCGTGCGGCTTGGTCCCGGTCATGGCGCCAATCGTCACCGAGACGAACGAGAACCCGAGGCCGAAGGCGGCGAGCAGTGACGGCCCCAATACATCGGCGCCGAAAGACCCGCCGGGTGCGGGAACTTGCGAGAACCACACCAGACCGCCGGCGATCAGTACCAGACCGGCGATCAGCACCGGCTTGAAGCCGATGCGTGTAACGAGCTGCGAGCCGACCCCGGCCGAGATGATTATGCCCACGGCGAGCGGGAGGTAGGAGAGGCCGGTCTTGATCGGCGAGAAGTGCAGAACGTCCTGTAGGTAGAGCGAGATGAAGAAGAACATCGAGAAGAGAGACATGCCGATCAAGAGGCCCACGATGTCCGCTCCCCGAAGCGTGCGTTTGCGAAAGATCGAAAATGGAACCAGCGAGTGGCGCTGGCGGCGCTCAATCGCCACGAACGCCGCGAGCAGGAGGGCCGACACTGCGAGCCTGAGCAGTGTGCCGGTCGAGCCCCAGCCGACGTTGACCGCGTCGACCACCGTGTAAACGAGCAGCGCGAGGCCCGCCGTGACGGTCACGGCCCCGGGGATGTCAAAGCCTTCAGTGCCATCTTCGGACTTGCTCTCGAGCAACAGCCGGGGGGCGAGCATCGCCGAGGCAATGCCAATCGGGACATTCACGAACAGCACCCAGCGCCAGCTCAGCCCGCTCGTGAGAATGCCGCCGAGCAGGACCCCGGCGGCGCCGCCCGCGCCGGCCACGGCACCCCAGATGCCCAGCGCGCGGTTGCGCTCGGCGCCTTCGCGGAACGTGGTCGTGATGATCGACAGCGCCGCCGGCGAGACGATCGCCGCGCCAAGGCCCTGAACCGCACGCGCGCCGATCAGCCATGCCTCAGACTGGGCCAGGCCGCCGGCCAGCGAGGCGAACGAGAAGACGACCAGGCCGATCATGAACATCCGCCGGCGCCCGAGCAGGTCGGCTAGGCGCCCGCCGAGCAGCAGAAACCCTCCGAAGGTGAGTGTGTAGGCGTTGACGACCCACGAGAGGTCATCGCGAGAGAAGTGCAGGTGGGCGCCGATCGACGGGAGCGCGACGTTCACGATCGACGCATCGATCACCACCACGAACTGCGTCATCGCGAGGAGCATCAGAGCGAGGTTCTTGCCTCGCTGTGAGCTCAGATCGGCGGCGGCCCTACGGGTGCGAGAGCCGCTCCTCGGTGCCTCGCCAGATTGGGTCTCGATCGTGCTCATGCGGGTCCTTTCGGGAGCGGAATTGCGGAAATGATCCGGAAGCGGAATTACGGTTCCTCTTGCTTATAGCAGCATACGGAGCTAAGATTCCGTTTGTCAAGGTCATGTCCACCGATCAGCGCACACTCAGAGCCGACGCCCGACGCAATCGCGAGCGGATCATGTCCGCGGGTCGCGAGCTGTTCGCACGTGAGGGCCCTGAGGCGCAGATGGACGAGATCGCAGCGCACGCCGGCGTCGGGATCGGCACCGTCTACCGCCACTTCCCGACCAAGGAGGCGCTGCTGACGGAGATGGTCCGCGTTCGCTTCCAGGAGTTCGCTGCGATCGCCTCGCTCGCCGAGGACACCGTCGACCCGCGGGAGGCGCTCGAGATGGTCATGCGCCGCTCCGCCGAGGCGGTCGAGGGAGACATCGGCTTTCAGCTGGCGATGATGGGCTCCAACCAGCTCGAGTGGGAGGGAATCGAGGAGCAGAAGGCCGTTCTGGCCGCGGTCCTCAGCCGGATCATCGGCCGCGCGATCAGCGCGGGTGTCGTGCGAGACGACTTCACCTTCGAGGATTTCGGAATGGTGATGTGTGGAATCACCTCGACGATGTACTACAAGCCCGGCAGTGCCGATTGGCGTCGTCATCTAGCGATCGTTCTTCACGGCGTACTCGCTCCAGTCCGGGATCTCGAGCTGCAGGGCGCTTAGCCCGCGGAGCTCAACGCGCGGGAGGGGCGAGGAGCGGCACTGAACTCGGTGATCAGGTCGGCGAGGACGTCGGGCTGATCGATCATCGAGAACGTCTTCGCTTGCGGGATGACCTCGACCCGCGAGTTCGGCAGCGCGGCGGCGAGGCGCTTGGCGTCCTCGAGCGGGAAAAACTCGTCGTCGGCCGACCATGCGATCAGCGCGGGCTTTGTGAACTGCGTCAGGCGAGCGCCGGCCCGAACGGTGCTCTGGCGGTTCAGCGAGCCGGTGAACCGCCTAAGGTCGCCGCGCACCCGGCTATCGCTGAGGGCTGGCCTGAGCCACTCGAGAACGAGTGGGTCGATATCGGCATGTGCAAGCCCCCCATAGGCCCGACGGCGCGCGAATCGCGTGCGAAGCGGCTGCAGCGCCGCGGCGAAGGTCGGCCGTGCCCTGGCCGCGTCGATCAACGGTTTGATGATCGGCGGCGGGAAGTGCTCAAAGGCATCGCAGCTCGTCAGGACGAGTGCTCCCAGGCGCTGATCGGCCGTCGTCGCAAGGATCTGAGCGACTGCACCCCCGGTGTCGTTGCCGACGAGAACCGCGTTTTCCAGTTCGAGCGAGTCCAGGAAGTCGCCGACGATCGAGGCGATGCCCTCCATTGTCAGGTCCGCCTTCTCGCCCATCGGCTCCAGATGAGCACCCAGTGGCCACGTCGGCGCGATGCAAAGAAAGCCCCCCGTGGACAGCCGCTCGACGAGGGGCCTCCAAACGGAGGCACCCATCAGATAGCCGTGGACGAAGACCAAAGGGCGTCCGTCGGACGGCCCTGACTTCTCATAGTGGATCGTTCCGCTGTCCAGTTTGGCGCTTGGCATATCATCCTCCGATGGTCATTGACATGCAGCCTGCTTGTAAGATACCAACAACCTGTCCGTAATGTCAAGAACACAGCAAGAGCGGTCCGCCGCCACACAGGGAGCGCTCATTTCGGCCGCGAGGCGGCTGTGGGGGGAACGCGGTTATACGGCCGTCTCGACGCCCGAAATCGCACGGGCGGCCGGCGTCACCCGCGGCGCCATGTATCACCAGTACGCGAACAAGACAGAGCTCTTTCTCGCGGTCCTCGAAGCCATCGAGACCGAGGTGATCGAACGACTGATCGCCGATGTAACGGCGGCCCAGCCGAGCACGCCAGCCGAGACACTCCACATCACCGCGGACGCCTGGCTGCAGATCGCCGTCGAGCCCGAGATCAGGCAGCTCATGCTGCTCGACGCCCCGAGCATCCTCGGCTGGGCGGGCTTCCGCGAGGTCTCCCAGCGCTACGGCCTCGGCATGACCGAGCAGCTGCTGAGCGCGGCCATCGAGGCCGGGCAGCTCAAGGCTCAGCCCACGCGCCCGCTGGCGACGATCGTCCTCGCCGCACTCGATGAGGCCGCCATGATCATCGCCAACGCGGCCGATCCAGCCCGTGAGAGGCAGGAGGTGCACGTCGTGATCCACGATCTGATCGACGGACTGCTCGGAGAAGGCTCCTGACCGGAAACGACGGTTTCGACGGCCTCAGAAGGGCTTGTAGGAGCGCGCGCCGATCGTGAAGCCGTGGGCCGAGCGGTTCACACAGCGGACGCTCGCGGTCGAGATCGTGCATGTTATGCCGAGGTCGCTCCATCTCTGTCCGGAGGTGAGCGCGACAGGCGTGGAGCCTTCGAAGGTGTCCTGGCTGAGGCGTGCCAGGGTTGGGCGCCCGTGCGCGGCGAGAAAGACA
>Ga0302324_100014766_pt1 | contig 15716 bp, 11 predicted proteins | sample Palsa_T0_1_FD_201949 | JGI IMG/M metagenome (GOLD analysis project Ga0302324, IMG submission 201949) | Peat permafrost microbial communities from Stordalen Mire near Abisko, Sweden - Palsa_T0_1 | ecosystem: Environmental > Terrestrial > Soil > Palsa > Peat permafrost | place: Sweden: Abisko...
AGACGGTGCTGCTCGATGCGGCTGCGCCCCTCGAAGGCCGGCGAGGTGACGGTGGCGCGGAAATGGTCGCCCCCGCCGGTCGTGTCCTCGACCTCGGCGGAAGCGCCCGGGATGGCGGCCTCGATGCGCTGTTTTATGTCCTCGGGAGACGGCATTTCAGCTCCAGCTTAGCCGCTATACTTTGGAAAGCGATGCTCACCATCAGCGACAAGGGTGCCGAGAAGGTCCACGAGTTCCTCTCCTCGCAGGAGGCCGACGTCAGCATGGCCGGCCTGCGCGTTGGTGTGCGCGGGGGCGGCTGCTCGGGCTTTCAGTACCAGCTCGCCTTCGACGAGCAGCGCGAGCAGGACGCGGTGTTCGAGAGCCATGGTCTGAAGCTGCTGGTGGACCGCGAGAGCCTCCCGTTCGTGAGCGGCTCGACGATCGACTACGAGGAGAGCCTCCAGGGTGCGGGCTTCAAGGTCAACAACCCCAACGTGGTCGCGGCCTGCGGCTGCGGCTCATCCTTCCGCGTCGCCGACGAAGAGCAGGTCTCGGCAGTCTGAGCGGCACCGAGCGCGTAGTGTGCGCTCGTCTTGAGCCTCCTGCCTGCCCGCCTGCGCCGTCTGACACCCGCACGCGTGCGGGACGATCCGCGCCTGCGTGCTGGGGCCGTTGGGCTCGGCCTGATCCCGCCGAGAACGATGCATTCCGCCGACGACGCGAGGGTATTGCAGGCGGCCGCGACTGATGCCCACCGGGTGGTCGAGATCGGCGTCTACGAGGGCGCTTCGGCGGTTGCGTTCTGCCGGACGCTCGCATCCGCGGCCGAGCTGCATCTCATCGACCCCTTCGGGCGCCATCCGGACGCGCTGCCTGCGGGGTGGGGAGCGAGCGAGTGGGCCACGCGGCGCGTCGTGGCGCAAGCGGTGCGCCGACGTGCGGCAGAGGGTGGGGGGCAGGTCGATGTCCACTGGCACATCGCCCTCTCCCATGAAGTGGCCGAGAGCTGGTCAGAGGAGGCCGACCTCGTGTTCATCGACGGCGATCACTCAGAGGCGGGCTGCGAGCTGGACTGGTCCTCCTGGAACGGGTTCGTTGCGCCCGGCGGGAAGGTGGTGTTCCATGACGCACGCGAAGGAGAGCGGGGTGGGCGTGGCTTGCCGGGACCGACCGCGGTGGTCCGGCGCCACTTTCGCGGCGCAGGCACGCCCGGTTGGGAGATAGCCCAGGAGGCGGATCGCACGGTCGCGGTCCGCCGTGTCTCCTAGCAGGACGCGCGGCTCCTAAGCCGGCTCGTTCTGCAGCGAGCGCCACAGGAATCTGCAGGCGAGCGTGCGGTGCGGGCGCCACGGCTCGGCGATCTTCTCCATCGTGGCGGGGTCGGGTAGCTCGTCCAGCCCATAGGCCCGTTCGATCGCGCGGCGGATTCCCAGGTCGCCGACGGGCAGCACGTCGGGGCGCTCGAGCTGGAACATGAGGAACATATGCGCCGTCCATACGCCCACGCCCTTGACCGCGACGAGCTCGGCGAGCACCTGCTCGTCCGGAAGCTCATCCAGTCGCTCGAGCTCCAGTTCGCCGGCGATCACATGTTCGGCCAGCGAGCGCAGATAGCTGACCTTCGCGCGCGACAGTCCGCCCGCGGCACGAAGCTCTTCGGGCTCATCGGCGAGGATCTGCTCGGGCGTGGGGGTGCGTCCGCCGAATCGCTCAAGCACGCGCCCGTAGATCGAGCGCGCGGCGCTCACCGACAGCTGCTGGCCGACGATCGCGCGCAGCAGCGCGCCGTAATGGTCGTCCTGATCCGGTCGTCCCGCGCGTGCATCGCCCAGCGGGCCGACGGCGTCGATCAGCTCTGCGAGAACGGGGTCGGCGGCGCGCAGACGGGCAACGGCGCGGGCGCTCGACGGCCTGCGCCGCGCGGTCTTCGCGGGCGCGGCCTTTCCGGCGGCGGCGCGTCTCGGCACAGCCTCAGACCGCCGGCAGGGCCGACGGGAGCGCGACCGGCTCGCCGTCGAGCGCGTTCAGGGCCCGCTCGAGCGACATCCTGATACAGGTGAAGCTCGGCGTGTCGCGCACCGTGTAGCGGGAGGCCTCGGTGGAGCGCAGGCGCTGAACCAGGTCAAGGAACGTGCCCACGTCGTCGGTGTCGAAGGCGACCACGAACTCCTGGTCGTCAAGCCCGAACGAGTAGCTCGTGTGGTTGTCGACCGTGGGGTATTCGCGGCCGAGGAGGATGTGTCCCTGCATGATGCGCCAGCGCTCCTCGGCGGCCAGCGCGTACCACTCGCGTGACTTGACGAACGGATAGACGAATACGTACTTCCCTTTGAAAGCCCGCGGCACCGCGCGCTCGTCTTCGGAGTATTCAGAGCTCTTGCGCATGCCCAGGAAGGAGTAGGGGATCTCAGCCCACTTCATCAGCCCGCTCTGGGCCAGGACGACGTGGAACTCGTGGATGCGCTCGAGGTTCTCGGCCTCCGCCAGCAGCATCAACTCGGTGTCGCCGCGGGTGCCCACCAGCGAGAAGGCCTGCAGCAGGTGCCCGTCTGCGAAGTCCTCGCACGCGGCCATCAGCTCGCGCTTGTCCTCTGCGCGGCGCTCCTCGTCCAGGCGCCGCCAGGCGGGGTCGAGCTTCAGGAACGTGTACTTGACGAAGTGACGGGCGCTCACCCCGCGATTATCGCAGTCCCGCGGAGTCGGATCCGCGCGCCCAGTGGATAGACTCGGCGCGTGCGGATCGCGCTGCTCTCGCCGTACTCGTGGACCTATCCAGGCGGGGTCACCCGCCACATCGAGGCGCTCGCGAGCGAGTTGAGCGCCTGCGGGCACGAACCGCGCGTGCTCGCGCCGTTTGACCCGGATGACGCGCTCTCCGCGCGCCTGCACCGCGGCGCCCGTCCCCAGAGCCGCCCGGTGCCCGAGCGGTTCGTGTCGCTGGGCCGTACCGTGGGCGTCCCCGCAAACGGCGCCGTGTCGAACATGGCGCTCACACCGCACGCGGTATTCGCCATGCGGCGCGAGCTTCGCGAGGGTGGTTACGACGTCGTGCATATTCACGAGCCGGTCGTTCCGGTGGCGGGCTGGGATGCGCTCTGCTCAACAGGCGACCTGCCGCTCGTCGGCACCTTTCACACCTATTCGGAGAACGCCCTCACGAACGGCTTTGCCGCCGTCCCGCTCGGTGGCCGGCGGCGAATGAACCACCTGCATGTCCGCATCGCCGTCTCAGAGGCTGCCGCCTGGACGGCGCGGCGCTTCTACGGCGGTCGCTATCGCATCATCCCCAACGGTGTGCACCTCGACCATGGCCTGGACTCCGCGCGCGCCGCCGCCGTCAGAAGCGATGCTCCGCTTCGCATCCTGTTCATCGGCCAGGCGGTTGAACGCAAGGGCCTTCCGATCCTGATCAGCGCGTTCGAAGCGCTTCGCGACCACGTGCCGGCGACCCTTACGCTGGTCGGCGCCGGCAGTGAGGAGGTCGCTCACATGATGCTCGACGACCGCGGGGTGCATGCGCTCGGCAAGGTCTCAGAGCAGCGCAAGCTCGAAGAGCTGGCGGATGCCCAGGTGCTGTGCGCGCCGTCGCTGCACGGAGAGAGCTTCGGCATGGTCCTCACGGAGGCGTTCGCCGCCGCGACGCCGGTGCTCGCCTCGGACATCCCCGGTTACCGCGACGTCGTGCGCGACGGCGTCGACGGGCTGCTCGTGCCCGCGGGAGACGCGCTGGCGCTGGCGGAGGCGCTGCGCCTGCTTGCGCTCGACGAGCGCCTGTGCGCCCGCATGTCGACGGCAGCGCGCGAGCGCGCCGAGCGTTTCGCCTGGCCGCATGTGGCTGCAGAAGTGGTCGACTCCTACGAGCAGGCCTGCGCGGTCGGATCTCCGGCCACGTCGCTCGGGCGGCTCGCCGTGCGCCACGGTCTTGCGCCAGCCGACCTGCTCCCGCGCATCCCGGCGCAACGCCTTCAGAGCCTGGAGACGGCCCAGCCGCGGATCATCGTCACTCGCCGCCTGCGCACGCTGCGCAGGCTTGGCCTCGTGCTGGCCTCGCTCGCGGCAGTCGCACTCGCCGCGGTGGCCTTCCAGCGTGTCGGCGTCGCCCCCGTCGTCGCCTCGCTCGTCGCCTCAAAGCCCGGCCTCCTGGCCGCCGGCCTGGGCCTGATGTGCGCCGCGATGTTCGTCCGCGCGCTCGCGTGGCACGCGATCCTCGTCGCCGCTCCGACATGGCGTCGCGCGAAACGGCGCGATGCGATGCAGGGGACGTTCATCGGCGTGCTCATGTCAGCGACGTTACCCGCGCGTCTCGGCGAGCCCTCGCGAGCGCTGATCGTGGCCCGGCGGCTCGGCCGTGCGCGCGAGACGCTCCCGGTCGTGCTGGGCACGATGGTCTCACAGACGCTGCTGAACCTGCTCGCTCTCGCCATCCTCGGGGGCGTCACGCTCTCGAGTGTCACCGTGCTTGACGGGCACGGTGATCGGCCGCTGCTGCTGATCGCGCTCGCGCCGCTTGCGGCTCTCGTTCTCGTTCTATTGGCGCCGGTGCTGCTGCCGCGCGCAGCCGGCCGTTCACAGATCGGCCCGCGCTCGGAGCGCCTGCAGGCGGTTCTCGCCTCCGTGCGGCGATCGTTGCTGCGCCTGCGCGACGGTCTCAGCGTCTTTCATCAGCCCCGCAGAGCGGCCGTCGCCACGGTAGCTCAGCTGGGGGCGTGGGCCATACAGTGGATGGCCTGCTGGCTGCTGCTGATGGCGCTCGGAATCGACGGTCAGGCGGGGGTGGGCGCCGCGGCGGCGGTGCTGTTCGCGGTCAACGTGACGGCTGTCATTCCGGCCACGCCCGCCAACGTCGGCGTCTTCCAGGCGGCCTGCGTGGCCGTTCTCGCGGGCGCCTACCACGTCTCCACACCCGAAGCGATCGCCTATGGCATCGTCCTTCAGGCCATCGAGGTGGGCGCCGCGCTGATCATGGGTCTGCCCGCCCTGGTCAACGAGGGCCTCTCCTGGAAGGACGTGAGACTGAGAACCCTCCATGCGACACCCGTCAAGCTGGGGCCGCTGCCCGAGGCGGCCGGCGGTCTGTCGCGCGCCGAGCGCTAGATGGCCGACGCCTGGGTCTACATGCTGCGCTGCGGCGACGGATCGCTGTACACGGGCTGGAGCACCGACGTCACGCGACGCCTCGAGCAGCATCGGGCGGGCAAGGCCAGCAGATACACGGCCAGCCGCCTGCCCGTGGAGCTCGCCTTCGCGGCGCCGATGGCCGACCGCACCGCCGCCCGTCGCGAGGAGGCGCGCATAAAGCTGCTCGACCGAGCGGGCAAGCTCGCGCTGATCGCCTCGGGCGAGGCTCAGCCGGCCTGATCTGAGCCACCTGGCGGGTCCGGGCGCCCGGTTAGGGCATGATGGGGGTATGTCCACCAGCCGGCCAGCTGCGCGCAGCGTCAAGATTCCCGCCGACGAGCGGACCGGCTGGTCCTCGGACCGGCCACGTCCCGACGGTGCCCCGCCGCGCCCGGCCAACCTTTCCGTGCACTGCCGCGTGCTCTCACCGGCCGACCGGCTGCGCTACTCACCCGGCAGCCTGCTCGTCGTGGTGTCCGCGTCGGTGGCAGAGCGCGACAGCTTCCTCGAGCGTCTGATCGAGGATCGTGCCTCGCTGCTCTCGCTCGACAAGGTCCGCGGCCTGCTGGCCGGGCGGGTCGCAGCCGAGGAGGTCGAGGACCGCGCCGAGGAGCTTCTCCAGGCGGCCGTGCTGAAGCGCCTGGAAGGCAGGGAGACGGTCGTGCTCGGCGCTGACAGCCTGCGCCCCGAGGAGCGCGAGCGCTTCGTGCGGATGGCCTCCGCGCTCAAACGCCCCCGCCACCTGGTCCTGCTCGAGACCGCGCGCGATCAGGTGGCCGAGGAGGACCTCGCGTTGCTGAACGACCTGCGCAGAGCGCTCGATGCCGGCGAGCTGGGGGCCGAGGGCTTTCAGACGGCCCTGCGCCTCGGCGGCGGCTCGGCCGCGGAGGTCAAGCGGATCCTGTTCCGCCCGCCACCGCGCGACGACTAGGCCCCTAGGTGAGGGCCGGCTCGTCCTCCTCCTCGACGGCGCCCTCCGGTGGGTCGGTGTCATCGAGGTCGGCGAACAGCGAGGGGTCGCGGCTTGAACCTCTGATCAGGTCATCGGGCGAGCCGTCGGGGAGCAGGCGTCCCTGGCGCGTGCCGAAGTAGATCGCCTGCGGATGGTGGGCGATCAGCGCGAGCGTGGACTGCTCGGGCTCGGGCGCGTAGCCGTCTGTGATCGTCATCCCGATCTGTTTGAGGTCGAGCAGCTTCTGCACCTTCAGGTGCTCTGACTGCTCGGGCACCGCCGGATAGCCCCAGGAGTAGCGCCTTCCCTGCGTCGGGTCGATGCCCAGCATCTCGCGCACACGCGAGTGAAGCCACTCCGCCAGGCCCTCGGCGGTCTGCACGCCGAGGCCGTGCACGAACAGCTGCTCTGCGAATTCTCCTTCGGCCTCGAGCTTCGCCATCAGCTCGGTCACCTCAGAGCCCACCGTCACCGCCTGCACGGCGATCACGTCGAGCTCTCCCGGCGCCTTGCCGTCGACGGCAGGGCGGAAGAAGTCGGCCAGGCAGATGCGATCGCCCTTCGGCTGGCGCGGGCACACGAACCGGGTCAGCTCGGTTTCGCGATCCTGCGGGTCCAGCACGATGATGTCGTTGCCGAGCGAGTAGCAGGGGAAGAAGCCGAGCAGCGCGCGCGGGTGCAGGTAGTCCTGCTCGCGCCACATGCGCTCGAGCCGCGGGCGGAAGTCATCGCGCAGCAGCGTCTGCCAGGCCTCGCCTTTGACGCCCTTGCCGCCCCAGTGGAGCTTGAACAGCACGTGGGTGTCCAGATGGCGGTAGACCTCGTCGAGGTCGACGTCGATCTCCTTCACCCCCCAGAACGGCGGCGTCGGCACGGGCAGGTCGGTGCGCGCGGGCGAGCGGACGGAGTCGTCGGTGAGGTCGCCCTGCTCGATCGGCGTATCGCCCTTCTCGCGGAACTCGGTTGCGCCGGCGCGGAGCTTCTCAAGCAGCGCCTCGTGTGCTTCTGAGTCGATCAGCTGGTCCATCACCGCAAGGCCCTCGAAGGCGTCCTTGCAGTAGAAGACCCCCGGCTCATAAACCTCCTCGGAGTCTTTCCCGCCGGGGTAGAGCGCGCGGTAGCTGAAGGCCCGGTTGATCGCGGCGCCGCCGATCAGCACGGGATAGGACAGCTGTTTCGAGTGCAGCTCCTGGATGCATGCGGGCATCTGCTTGGAGGTCGACACGAGCAGCGCCGACAGCCCGATTGCCGTGGCCTCGTGCTCGACGGCTGCGTCGAGGATCGTCTGGATCGGCACCTGCTTGCCGAGGTCGACGACCGTGTAGCCATTGTTCGTGAGGATCGTGTTCACGAGCGACTTGCCGATGTCGTGCACGTCGCCGAACACGGTCGCGAGCACGACCGTGCCCTTCGTGTATCCCTCGATCTTGTCGAGGTATTTCTCGAGCTGGGCCACCGCCTTCTTCATCACCTCGGCCGACTGCAGCACGAACGGCAGGATCAGTTCGCCGGCGCCGAACTTGTCGCCCACCTCTTTCATCGCGGGCAGCAGCACCTCGTTGAGCGTGGGTACGGCGCCGATCTTCTCGACGCTGCGATCGATCCATTCCTCGACGCCCTCCTTGCGGCGGCGGAGGATGTGAAAGTGAAGGGCCTCCTCGGGCTCCATTCCCTCGGTCGGATCGGCCGCGCTCTGGGCCTCCTCCTCGCCTTTTGACTCGAAGTGGGCGATGAAACGCTCGAGCGCGTCCTCGCGGCGGTTGAACACGAGGTCGTCGGCCAGCTCGCGCTCCTCGGCTTCGATCTCGGAGTAGGGAGTGATGTGGTTCGGGTTGACCATCGCGAGGTCAAGGCCGGCGTCCACGCAGTGGTGCAGGAACACCGAGTTCAGCACGGCGCGCGCGCCGGGGGAGACACCGAAGGAGACGTTGGAGACGCCGAGCGAGGTCTTCACCGAGGGAATCTGTTCCTTGATCGCCCTGATGCCCGCAATCGTCTCGACCGCCGACGGACGCCACTCCTCGTCGCCGGTGGTGAGCGTGAACGTGAGGCAGTCGAAGATCAGAAGCTCCGGGTCAAGGCCGTGCTCCTCGCAGCACAGGTCGCGGATGCGCTTGGCGATCTCGACCTTCCGCTCGGCCGTCTTTGCCATGCCGACCTCGTCGATCGTCAGCGCGATCAGGGCGGCCCCGTGGGCGAGCGCCGCGGGCACGACGCGGTCGAGCTTGTCGCGGCCGGCCTCGAGGTTCACCGAGTTGACGATCGCCCGCCCGGGAATCTGCTCGAGCGCCCGTTCGATCACCTCGGGCTCGGTCGAGTCGACCTGGATCGGCGCGGGCTGGCTCAGAGACACCTTCTTGGCCACGAGACGCATCTGTTCGTCCTCATCAGCGCGCTCGGTCAGCGCGACGCACAGGTCGAGCACGTGCGCGCCGCCCGCCACTTGGTCCTCGGCGATTTGCAGCAATCCGTCGTAGTCGTCGGCCAGCAGGAGCTCCTTGGCCTTGCGCGATCCCTGCGAGTTCACCCGCTCGCCCACCATCGTCGGTGCCGGCTCCTGCACGAGCGTCACGGCGGCGATCATCGAGGACAGGTGGGCCGGCCGGGGAGCCGGGCGCGGCGCGACCGCACGCCCACCGCCACCGACCCGCTCGACGATCGCGGCGATGTGTGCGGGCGTCGTTCCGCAGCAGCCGCCGACGATGCCCACGCCGTAGCGCTCCACGAACTCCTTCAGCGCTTCGGCCAGCGGTTCGGGCTGCTCGGGGAAGATCGTCTCACCGTCGGGCCCCTGCAGCGGCAGGCCGGCGTTGGGGATGCATGCGACCGGCACCGGGCAGTACTCGCCGAGGAAGCGGATCGCGTCGCGCATGTCCTCGGGCCCGGTCGAGCAGTTCAGCCCGATCACGTCCACCTTCAGCGCCTCGAGCGTCGTCAGCACGGCCGAGATGTCCGTCCCGAGGAGCATCTTCCCGCCGTTCGGCAACAGCGACACGGAGGTGTGGATCGGCAGCGTGCGCCCGGTGCTCTTGAAGGCGGCCCGCGCGCCGAACACGGCGGCCTTGACCTCGAGGATGTCCTGGGCGGTCTCGATGATCAACAGGTCGGCGCCGCCGTCGATCAGGCCCGCCGCCTGCTCGGTGAAGACCTCGACCAGCTCGCCGAAGCGAATCTGCCCGAGCGTCGGGTCCTCTGAGGCCGGCAGATAGCCCGTCGGCCCGATCGAGCCCGCGACGAAGCGATTCTCGCCCGCCGCCTTCCGCGCGATTTCAGCGGCCTTCGTGTTGATCTCAACCGTGTAGTCCGCCAGTCCCCACTCTTCGAGCTTGATGCGCGAGGCCTGGAAGGTGTCCGTCTCGAGCACTTCCGCGCCCGCCTCGAGCATCGAGGAGTGCACCCCCTCGATCACGTCCGGGCGATTGAGCACGAGCGCCTCATGGCACTTGCCCTGCAGACCCCCATAGTCCGCGCTGGTGAGGTCGAACTGCTCGAGCGTCGCGCCCATGCCGCCGTCGTAGACGACGACGTGCTCGGAGATCGCTTTCAGGTAGTCACGCGCCATCAGATCATGCTAGCTGGGTGCTTTCGCTGATATAGGGTGGCCGCTTGCCGCTGATCGTCTCCTGGGTGCTGTTCCCGGTCCTGTTGGCGGCCGTCGGGGCCGGCTGGGGCGTCGCCGTCGAGGGGGCGGCCGGTCAGCGCGTTGGCGTTCTGCTGATACCGCTCGGACTCGCCGCCGCGCTCGTGGTCGCTTCGCTGCTGACGACCTGGAGTGCCACGGCGCCCGCGGCGACGCCCGTCGTCGGTGTCGTCGCGGTCGGCGGCCTGATCCTCGGGCGACCCTTCCGGCGCCTGACGCTGTGGCCGGGCCTCGCGGCAGTCGCTGTGCTGCTCGTCTACGGCGCGCCGATTCTGCTCTCGGGCAGCGCGACGTTTGCGGGCTATCTGCGTCTCGATGACACGGCCTCATGGCTGGCGCTCACCGACCACGTGATGGCGCATGGCCGCTCGCTCGCTGATCTTCCGCCGTCGACCTACCGCTCGGTGGTCGAGGAGTACGTTGCGAACAACTATCCGCTCGGGGGGTTCATGTTGCTGGGGGCCGGTCATGGATTGACGGGGATCGACTCGGCGTGGATCTATCAGCCTTACCTGGCGTGTTGCGGCGCGGCCGTCGGCCTCGGCATATACGCGCTGGTGGAGCCGGTCGTGCCCTCGCCGCGACTGCGCGCGCTCGTGGCGTTCCTGGCGGCCCAGCCGGCGCTTCTGTACGGCTATGCGATGTGGGGGGGCATCAAGGAGCTCACCGCCGCATTCCTGCTCGTCCTGGGCGCCGCGCTGTTCGCGCGAGTGATCACGGCGCGTCCGGAGAGTCCGCGCCGTCTGTTGCCGCTGGCGATAGCGGGTGGCGCTCTGATCGTGACGCTCGGCGCGGGCGCTGCTGCCTGGGTCGTTCCATCCCTCGCCGGCCTGATCGCCGTTTGGGTGCTTCGTGCCCGGCGCAGCGAGCTGGGGGAGGTGGCGCGCGACGTCGCGCTTCTGAGCGTGATGACCGCCGTGCTGGCCGTTCCGATGTGGGTTGTTCTTCGCAGCTTTCTCGCAAACGACAGCAACCTCTTCACCCAGGGACAACCGGTCAGCGAACAGCTCGGAAACCTGCTGCAGCCGCTCAGCGGCTGGCAGCTGGCGGGGATCTGGCCGGTGGGCGACTTTCGCCTGCGTGCGCCGACGCTCGCAACCGTGCTCCTGGTCGGCCTCGCCATACTGGCCGCGCTCGTGGCGATCTACTGGACGGTGCGCCGGCGCCAGTACACGATCGTCGCCTACGTCGCGCTCGCGCTGGTCGGCTGCGCCGTGTTCTACCTCGTCGGCAGCACGCCATGGGTGCTCGGCAAGACGCTCGCGATCGCTTCGCCCGCGCTGCTGGCGGCGGCGCTCGTGGGAGCGGTGCTGCTGTGGTCGCGCCGGCGGGCGGGGCTGCTCGTCCTCGTCGTGATCGGCGGTGGCGTGCTGTGGTCCAATGCGCTGGCCTACCACGACGTGACGCTCGCGCCGCGCGCGCGGCTGGCCGAGCTGGCGCATATCGGCGGGCTCGTTGCGGGCAAGGGCCCGACATTCATCAACGAGTTCGAAACCTATGCCGCACGTCACTTTCTGCGTCGGAGCGCCCCCGTCGAGCCGGCCCAGTACCGCCCCGTGTCACTGCCGCTGCGCGACGGCGTGCTGCTCACCAAGAGCGCCTGGGCGGACCTCGACTCCTTCCCGCTGTCCACGCTCGAGCCCTACCGCACGATCGTTACACCCATCTCGCCCGCGGAAAGCCGTCCGCCGTCGATATACCGGCTCGCTCACCAGGGCCGCTACTACCAGGTGTGGGAGCGCGCCGGGCAGCCCCAAACGAGCCTGCTGGAGCACATTCCGCTCGGCGAATCAAACCAGCTGCCCTACTGCGGAAATGCGCAGAACGCGCCGGCCAGGGAACTCTGCTCGGCCGATCCGGTGGCCGTTCCTCCGTGCGCGCAGGTGCAGCGCCTCGCTTCACAGGCCTTGGCTGAGCACGCCCAGCTCCTCGCCTATCAGCGCCCGCGGCCGATCGTCCTGCGCGGCGATGAAGTCCGCTGGCCCGCCGCGTGGCTGCACGACGAAGCCTCCCGCACGCTGACCGCGACAACCCCGGGTGAGGCCGTCGGCGAGATGGTTCTCGCCAGCCCGGAGCGTTATGGCCTGTGGCTGGACGGGCTCTTCTCACGCGGCTTTGAAGTGGGCGTGGACGGCCGCTACGTCGGGCGCGTCAAGGACCAGCTGTCCGGGTTCAGCGCCTACGTGCACGTCGCCGATGTGTTCCTGGGCGCAGGCACCCACACGGTCACGCTCACCTATCCTCACGCTGACCTCACGCCGGGCAGCGGCGAGAACGAACTCACGTCGATCAGCGCGATAACGCTTGAGCCGCAGAGCCCGGCCAGCGAACTGATCGAGGTCGCACCTGCGCAGTACTCGCGACTGTGCGGGCGAACGCTCGACTGGATCGAGCTCGTGAGGAGCTCGAGCTGACGCCATCGCCGGGCGCGTGACACGCACGCCCGGCGGTCGCGGGCGCGCATCACTTGATGAACAGCATCTCCGAGTACTTCGGCAGCGGCCACAGATCGTCGGCCACCAGCTTCTCCAGGCGGTCCGCCACGTCGCGGACGTCGTCCATCGCGGGAATCACCCTGTCGCGCATGTAGAGCGCCTCCTTCATCGGAGTGCTGTCCGGGTGATTCTCATCGAGGTTGGCATCCTCGAGCGCCAGCATCGCGAAATGGAGCTCTTTGACGAGCGGCTCGACCTCGCCGATGAGATCCTCAAGGCCGGTCTCCTTCAGTTCGTTGAGGTAGCGCACGGCCGCCGGCAGCAGCATCGTGCGGGCGATCGAGGAGGCGGTCTCAGCCTCGATGTTGAGGTTCATCACGTACTGCTCGGTGTACACGTCGTAGCGTGCCTCGAGCTCGCGCTTGGTCAGCACTTTGTATTTTTTGAACGATGCGATCGTCGATTTGTCGACGATCCACGGCAGCGCGTCCGGCGTCGTTTTGAGGTTGGCAAGACCGCGTTTCGCCGCCTCCTTGTGCCACTCCTCGGAGTAGCCGTCGCCGTCGAAGACGATCTTTTTGTTGGCCGCCCAGGCCTCCTTGACAACGGCGGTGACGGCCTTCTCGAGCGTCGCTCCGGAGCGTTTGAGCGCGGTCTGAAGCTTCTCCGCCAGCTCGTCGACGGCTTCGGCGACGATCGTGTTGAGGACCGTGTTGGGGAACGCGGGCGCGGCGGTCGAGCCGAGCGCCCGGAACTCGAACTTGTTGCCGGTGAACGCGAACGGGCTGGTGCGGTTGCGGTCCGCGCCGTGCAGCGGCAGCGCCGGTAGCACGGGCGTGCCGAGGCCCAGGAATGAGCCGGGCTTCGACGGCTGGACTTTGCCCGCCGCGATCGCCGTGAAGACCTTTTCGAGGTCGGTGCCGAGGAAGATCGAGATGATCGCCGGCGGCGCCTCGTTGGCTCCCAGGCGGTGGTCCTGTCCCGCGCTCGCGATCGAGGCGCGGAGCAGCTCCTGGTGCTTGTTGACCGCCTGGATGACGGCGGAGCAGAAGAACAGGAACGACAGGTTCTCCGAGGGCGTGTCGCCCGGGTCCATCAGGTTCAGGCCCGTATCGGTGCCCATCGACCAGTTGTTGTGCTTGCCCGAGCCGTTGACCCCGGCAAACGGCTTCTCGTGCAGCAGGCAGATCAGGCCGTAACGGCGAGCCGTGTTCTGCAGGATCTGCATCGTCAGCATCTGGTGGTCGGAGCCCACGTTCGAGTTCTCGAAGATCGGGGCGACCTCGAACTGATTGGGAGCGACCTCGTTGTGGCGTGTCTTGATCGGCACGCCCAGCTTGGCCAGTTCCAGCTCCACGTCGAGCATGTACGCGAGCACTCGCTCGGGGATCGAGCCGAAGTAGTGGTCGTCGAGCTCGTGCCCCTTCGGCGGTTTTGCGCCATAGAGCGTGCGCCCGGTCGTCACCAGGTCGGGACGTTCGAAGAAGTACTGCTCGTCGATCAGGAAGTACTCTTGCTCGCAGCCCGTCGTCGTGAACACGTGGTGCACGTCCTCGATGCCCAGCAGCTTCAGTGCGCTCACGGCCGCGGCCGACAGCGCGTCCATCGAGCGCAGCAGCGGAATCTTGTTGTCAAGGGCCTCCCCGGTCCACGAGGTGAACGCGGTCGGGATGCACAGCAGTGTCCCATTCGGGTTTTCAAGGACGAACGCCGGAGACGTCGGGTCCCAGGCGGTATAGCCGCGCGCCTCGAACGTCGAGCGGGTGCCACCGCTCGGGAAAGAGGAGGCGTCCGGCTCGCCCTGGATCAACTCCTTGCCCGAGAACTCCGCGATCGCATTGCCCTCGCCGTCGGGGCCGTAGAAGGAGTCGTGCTTCTCGGCCGTGAGCCCCGTGAGCGGCTGGAACCAGTGCGTGTAGTGGGTCGCGCCCTTCTCCATCGCCCACTCCTTCATCGCCTGTGCGACCTGGTCGGCGATCGAGGCGTCGAGCGCCTCACCCCGCGCAAACGTTCGCTGCAGCGCCCTGTACACGTGCTTGGGGAGGCGGTGGCGCTGGACCGAGGCGGAGAAGACGTTGGCTCCGAAGACCTGGTTGCTCTGGAGCGTCAGGTCCGTGGACCCGAGCGCGCTTCCGTTTGAGCTCCACTGCGCTGCGGTGACGTTTTGCTGGCGGGTCCGTGGCATGAGCGGGATCGATTCCTCCTAGAGAAGATTGACTGGAGCGCAGGCCGGCCAGGCCCCAAGGCTGTAGTTCCCGACCAGCCCTGCTGGGTGGGTGCCCATTGGCGCGGAAAGGCCGAAGGCAATCGTAATGCCAACCCGGTCGAAGGGCATCACCGCATGGCGAAATCGCGGCAGCGATGTTTCGACAACGGGCCAAACGGCTCGCCCTCCAGGGAGTACGACCGCTCCGCGGCCGGGCGCGATCAGGGCGCCGGCGGGTAGGTGCCCGGGACGACTTTGCCCGTGTTCGGGTCCACCTGCGTGGGCGGAGGAGCGCCGGCGATGAAGACCACGAACTGGCCGTTCACGGGTCCGCCGGAGGCGCTCACGGCCTTTGCGTTGCCGGCGAGACCGGCGGCGACGGTGAAGTGCACCGTGTGCTTCCCGGCCTTCACCGGAACCACCCTCCAGTTGAACGTTCTCGCATGTCCAGGCGCGAGCGGACCGAGCGCCCAGGTGTTGACGTAGTTGGTCACGCCGCCGCCCGGTGGGCTGATGGCCTGACTCTGGGCCGGGCGCACCGGAACTTCGCCGGGGCCCCTGTTGATGACCCAGACCGGACGTTGCGCGGCGGACAGTTCCGGGTAGTTGCTCGCGTAGTTGAGCGAGTCGAGCGTGACGGCGACGTTGGGTGCCACCTGGGTGCCCGTGTTGCGGACCCTCAGCGTGAGCGTGGTCGGTCGAGAGATCGCCTGCAGGGGGGGGAATGACGCCAGTGTCACGTTCATGCGGACGTTGATCTTCGGTTCGCCGGCGTCCTGTTTGCTGCCGCCGCCACACCCGCCCGCGAGCAGGGCGCAGCTCGCCCCCAACACCAGGAACCGTGTCGCCGAGAATGTGCTGCGGGCGTCACCGCGGCGGCGCGGGCCCGCGCCGCGCGGGACCAGCGGAAAGACAGGGCTCCCCCTCACGATCGGGCCACGATACCAGCGGTCGTCACGGTCGGCGCGAGCCCCCTCGGCCCCTCGTGCGGTGAGCGGTGGCGCACCGGGGGCGCATGGCGTAGAGTTGGCGAGCACCGATCGTCGAGGAGAGGAAGGCATGGAGAATGGGCAGCGCCGCTGAACGGGCCTTTCACCCGGTCAGGCATGTGCTTGAGGAATTCGGGGACATGATGATCCTCACGGGCAGGACGCTCTCCTCTGCCCTGCGGCCGCCCTATCCCTATGGGGGGGAGCTCGTCTCGCAGTTCCTGTTCACGCTGCGGCTGTGCTGGTTCCCGCTGCTGATCTCCACTGTCGCGATCAACTACGGGGCGCCGGGCCTGCAGGCCGCGAACTTCCTGAATCTGATCGGCGGCCTGGATCGTCTGGGGACGTTCTTCGTGATCATCGTGGTGCGCGAACTGGCACCGTTCATCACCTC
>Ga0302324_100014767_pt1 | contig 15715 bp, 19 predicted proteins | sample Palsa_T0_1_FD_201949 | JGI IMG/M metagenome (GOLD analysis project Ga0302324, IMG submission 201949) | Peat permafrost microbial communities from Stordalen Mire near Abisko, Sweden - Palsa_T0_1 | ecosystem: Environmental > Terrestrial > Soil > Palsa > Peat permafrost | place: Sweden: Abisko...
CAGCTCCGCAACCATCCGCAACCCCTACGCAACCTGCGTCAGTTGAGAACTCAGCGGAATCACTGGAAGTAATTGAAAGTATTGGTGAGCCGGGCAGGACTCGAACCTGCAACCCGCTGATTAAGAGACCGTCCAAGGACCATTAAGACGCAGTGCGACCATCTGCTATCGTGTTGATTCTCAGCGCCGGTACAGGCAATTCCCGCTCCCGCTACTATGCTACCGTTTGCGATGGTTTCTGATCAAGAGTGGGCACAAAATGGGACACAGTCGTCGGGCGACACGGTCTCCAAATCTCCAGCATAGGTGGCGACAACCTACTTTAGAAGCTCAGCGTCGATTTTCCGAGTCGCAATCAGTGAGGGCAAACCTGAGGGGCATTCAAGCCGCACGCGTTCATGTTGGGGTTTTCGGCTGAGACGCTTGCCAAGCTTGGTAGACACCCCGTCGATTATTGAACGCCTGCTATCGGGAACTAGGCCTCTCGGGCCGGGCCGAACGCCTCCGCTGTTTTGTCAGGCGTCCTGAAGCGACCGGTTGACTCATAGGAGCCGCGACCTACTGGGACTTCGTGCGCAATACGACCGATCGTCGATGCCAGAATCGGAGGGCAAGAGCACACAAGACGTCCGCACTCAGCACAAGCATCGGGATATGCTCTCGCAAAACTCTCCTCGATTACTCTGCCTCTGCGTTCCTTGCGTCGATTCGATTTCTCGTCAATGATGTTCTGAACCTTCATGAGCCAAGCGAAAACATCAGCTGCTTCGCTAAGGAAGTAGCCTGGTACAGAAGGAAAAACGCGGACTGCTTCGGCGAGCTCAGCTAGTTCCTCGTATAGGCGGGCGAACGCAGGTCCATATTGGTCGCCCTGGTTTACAGGATAAATGTCATTGAACATCCGCTGCCAAGCACCTAGGGTCGCGGGACGTTCCGTTTCCTCTCCGAGCTTCGCTAGTAGCTTCCAAGGAGGGCCGGGATTGGTCGCCTTCTTATCGGCACATTCTTCCTGTTCGTGCTTCGTGTGTTGACAGTACGGGCATCGCGCCGGGAACTTGTCCCACAGCATCGCCTCGACGCTCCTGATGCCGACTTTGCCGCACAGAGTAAACCACCACGCCAGAGCTTTCGGAACCTGAGCTTCTTTGTTGACTCCAGGCTTCGATTTCTCGCTTGCCAAAAGGCTCAAACCGCCTATCACCTCGATGAGGTGTAGGCAGATGTCAGATGGACGACGCTCGAAATTACGGTGAAAATAAGTAGAATTCACCGACACGTACCATTGGTCTAGTGTCCGCTTTGTTGCGGCTGCAAGGAATTCGGGCGTAGGAACCGGAGGTGCGTCCCCGGCACGTTGGAGCCGATAAAAATCCCGATTGACCTCTTCAAGTTCAGCCGTTAAGTCTGCCGGAAAAAATTCCACTGTAATTCCTGCTTGCCGAAGAGCCAGAACTCCGAGACCTCGGATGTCCGGATTGGGATCCAACGTGCCTATGACCACGCGACTGACCCGTCGGTCGATTAGGTGCTGGGAGCATGGAATCTTCCCAGGTCCTCGTCGAGTACACGGCTCCAGCGTCGTAAAGATTGTTGCCCCCGCGAGAGTTGCTGTCTTGAGCTTGCCTTCGAGGAGTGTAAACTCAGCGTGCTCTCCCAGATGCAGTTCGCCTCGGTGGGCCGCGCCTAACAGTTCCGTTTCGCGAGATGCGACAGCGCCAACAAATAATGGGGTACGACCGGGCTCTTGGCGTGAGCGGCGAGCTTCTTCAACGGCGCGGGCGGCATGCTCTAAGTCTCTTGCAGCCATATAATAACCTCGGTGAGGTATTTTCTCTGATGATCGTGCAGCGGGCCCACTCCCAGAAGTCCCTTACAGTCCAGTTATCTCCCATAGGTGAATGAATCAGCAAGTCTAGTTTCTCATCCATTCACGCATTAGAACGGGCGATTCCGCTCGCAGATCCAGGTTGAAATGAAAATCGTCGAGCACGTCTCCCTTTGCTTTAGCGGTGCCAATTAGCCGAATATTCACGTCGTAGAGCTTTCGTGCGAGAGGTTTTTCCCTGGTTCCTTCCTGTTCGTAGTGGGCTGCATTTGAACGCGTGTTTTCTATCGCAAAGGGAAAAGGCGCACCTGGACGATCCACAGCAATTAAGAGCTCTCGTGTGTCACCAACACTTAAATTCGTGTGATTGAGGGGATTACTCAGCCAGGTGCCGTAGTAGACCCGCTGCTCCTCGCTTCCACGAGTATCGAAGAAAGTAATTGTAGCTTTAAGCCCGTCGATCGTTGGTAGCGGCACGTTCTTGATGGGATTGTTAAGGAAGATTGCAACAGCGGCTCGAAAAGCGTTGGTGCCTGAAGTCGCGTCGCGCCAGGTATCGCTGTCATCTCGAACCACCAGGCGCTGAGTGGACAGAGGCTTCAAGGATACGAGGTTAGAAACTCGCATCGGTATAGGTTGAGGCTGGGCCTTGATCTCGCGCGCTATTTCGTGCACAACCCTCGCGAGATGCTGAGAAAACAGTTTGTCGAGTTCTTCGGGGGTCTCGAAATCGCGATACAGAGCCTTGTCTTTCAGGCTTCTCTTATAGGTCTGAAGACGTTCAAACTGCTCTCGGTTAGAGTCCTGGGGAACATTGGCCAATGAGAAATAAAGCATCACATGCTTCCCGCGAGATCGCAGTCGCTCAATCTCTTCGACTGTCCCCGACGCCGCATCAATGGTGGGCGTGCCTAGCCGAGACCAAAACACGCCAACCACAAGGTCAGAGTCATCGACAATCTGGCGATTGATTGAGTCCTGGGGATGAGCTCGTGCGTCCGGGTATGTGTCGGTTTCCCACCGGATTGGTTCCAGCACGATTCCCATAGAAATCGAATGAGCGGCATTCCATCGACGGATCGCCTCTGCCAGTAGGTTGCGTTCAAAGCCAACGTCAGATGGAGAGGCAATTAGAACCCGGACAGCGATCGTGTTCCGCGGCATGGGAGTAGCCGATGATATGTCACTACCGCCTTCGAAATCTAGGCTTCAACCAAAGCCTTAGAAGGCTGGCACAGAATTTGCAATAAGCGACCAAGACCCACCCATTCGTTCATCCGAGCAATGAGGCGGCGCATTGGAAACCAGTAATCGAACGACTTGGGCAGGAACTTGAAACCCTTGGAAGCGCGGGCTACTCTAAATGGGGAGCGGCACCTTTCGGCGGGATACCTCGGTGCCGTTGCCACGATTCTTACCCCCGGCTCGCAGGCGAGACGCCTAAGAGCTCGGCTATTGCTATCGCAATCGTTAGATCCATAGCTCGCCTATCGAATCAACCATTCGGACGAAAGAAGAAAACTGCGACTAGCGAACCAATTCCTAGGGCAATCAGAATGCCAGCGCACCCCAACAGCAAAAGTCCTACCGGCCCCGCCTCGCTGTCACGTGCTATAAATCCCAAAACAACCAGAATGGAACCCAGGACGAAGGATCCAACGGTCACACCAATCCAATTCAATCGTTTAAAATCACGGGGCCTGCCGTTCCACGCGATATAGGGAATCAAAATGACCAACGCTAGACTTACGGCGAGCAGAGCGACCCAGGAACCTATTGTTTCCATGACGGCCGATTGTAACCCTGAAGGCAAACTGACACACAGGAAGGGGCGCTTAGCCGGTCGTTTTATCTTTGAGCATGCCTGCAACTTCGGATTGTCCCGATACGCCGGTGGCGTCAGGTGAAATCTTGATTACAAAACTGACACTCCACGAAATCCACTCCTTGGGCGGTGTAATACACCAAAAACGTGTAACACTACCGCTTCCATTCGAAGTTATGAATGAGGTCGCAATAGAGGATGTTTCGGGCTTCCTCACCGATGAGACGTTAGACTGGGTTTCGAAACATCTCGGAATCTATCAAACAGAAACGCTCAAGAGCGTCCGGTTTGCTTTGGTTCATCGCTATACACTGGATTCTTCAATAATGGGAACCGACGACGAGGCAGAGTCGGAAAAGCTAATCAAGAATCTGATCGAGCTTATCCACATTATCAGACCCATGCGACAAGACACCTCCATTGTTCGCGGTCAGCAAAGCGGAGACAATTTTAGGGTCGTTGGTCTCGAGACTCCGACTCGGTTGGAAGTACCTGAAGTACAAAAGTCCTTTCATTTGCGCAACCAAGATCTGCATCTGTTGAAGCAAACTGCACCACTTTTCATTCAGGCAATGCAGAGCGCGGCCATGAAGTTTCGCACCGCTGTTGCCTACCACAACGTAGGCCGCCTGGTTACGCACGGGAACGCTAGGTTTTTGCTCTGGTGTTCGGCGTTGGAAGCCTTATATACGTCTCACACCTACAATCACCAAGGAAGTTTGGTCGCTACCGAGCGCATAAAGTGGTTTCTAGGTCCCCAAACACAGGTATATGAGGAAGGTGATGTTCCTGATTTCATCTTGAATCAGCCACACCTAACGGTTGCCGATATAGTCACCAAGATATATGAAGTTAGGAACTTCATCGCACACGGTGACGTCCTGCCCAGAAAATATTTTGAAACGACTCTGCGCGAAGGCGTCGCTGGCGATGTCGCTACAATCGAAGTCTTAGGTGAGGCTTTGAGTTTTATCGTTCGAAAGTCTCTGCTACGCATATTGCGTGACGATCTTTTCTATCATTTCAAGACCGCTGCGACGACAGACGCATTTTTTGGTGCTCAGGGACTTACTAGGAGTCTGCTGAAAAAAGGGATTGCAGAAGCCTTGAACGGTTAATGCTGTTGGGTATGCGATGAATGTGTTCCCCGCTAAGCTTTCGGCTGATTTATTCGGTGCCCAGTTCTTTTGTTGGCGCATCTGCACCGCACGGAAATGCGCTTTTTAGAGCGTCGAGAGCCAAAAAGTCTGCCTGCTCATGCAGGCGTTCGGGATGATCGCGAAGCCACTTCACCAGAACGCGTGCTAGTTGAAGGGTTGAAGCTCTCTCCGGAGTACAAGCGTCAGCCATATTTGTAACAATTGGCCTCGATTTTTCTGGGCCGGAAAGTTTCACGCCCGCCATGGCTGCCACGATTAGATTGGCTTTCAGATGCGCAATGAAGGCTGTGCTGGCTTGAACATAGCCGATGCACCATCCAACTTTAATTTCGTCGGCGGCTGCCGATAGCTTAGAGTCCTCGAGATCTACAAAATTGCCGCAGTAATCCAACAAGCCGTTGCCATCTTTCGGAAATTGCAATCGCTCCTGCGCGGACAAAGGAGTGAAAATCGCCGACAACCAAACAGCTAGGAACACGAGGACAAGGGCTTTCATAATGCTCCAGTGACCCTCTTTCTTCATCGCCACATTTTTGGGAAAATGCATGGTAAGTTAACGGTTTCCGAGCAGCGAGAATGTGTTGCGTGGCGGATTCTAGAGCCGATCAACTTAACTAGCTATAAAAACTCTGAGGCCATACCAATTCATTGTGGGAGATTTTCCGAGACTAGCGGAGGCGCTTGCTGTGTTGCATGCCGCCGCTTGCGAGCTTCGGTGAGCCTTTCAGCCAGTCCTTCCAGGCCGACAGCAACTTGGGCTTGAACTCTCTGAGACGGTTTCCCATATTTTCGATCCGTCCAGTAGCGCAGGATGTCAAAAACGAGCCTTGCATCGTGCTGGCGAGCGTGTGAAATCAGGTATTCCCAAGCCTTTGATTCCCCGCCCAATTCAGAAAACAGCGACTCCGCGACAGTCTTCTCCAAGTCCTTAAACATTTTTGGCTTTCGGCCAGCTCCGGGCCTTCCTCCGCCTCTGGGCATTTTGAAAAAACCTTAATTAAGTTGACCGCTCACGGTGCATGTTGGAGCATGAATGCTACAGTTTCAAGTATTTATCAGGCCCCACAGAACATCTCTCCGCGCTGCACTAGCTATTTCTGTCTCCGCAACTTACGCTCGAAGATGGGACGAGTATTGGTAGCGATGTTCGTGCGATTAATGATTAATGTCCTTATCTGTCGGACAGTCTCTTCCTGGGTCGAACTTCTCGATTCCTGCAGAACTCTTTTTCTTCAGTACGAATTCTCCCTCCTCCGCTGCACCATCTGCACGAACGACTACATATTTTCCACTCAAAGTGTTTTTCTCTCGTTGTCCTGTGAATCGAATGCTGAAATCCGCACTGGTCACATCAAATTGAACGTTAGCTCCGATGATGCTACCTATTAGTGGACCGCTGCCGAATAGAGGTGCGACTACCGCCATGCAGCCCACGATCGTACCCTGTTCTTCCTTAACGAAAATTCCGAAAGGAGCGGCTACATCTATCGTCGAATTGTGAACCGTGCCCAAGAAACTCCCCGTTAACCGCCTCAGCGTTCCTGCGGCTCCTGGTTCGGTCCCCTTCGTCTCATCAGCTATGCCCGATCGCGCAACATCTGAAGGTTGAAACCGGCGATAAAATTGCTCCAGTGACAAATTTACTCTCTTTTCCAGAATCTTCGAGACTTCATCAATCGGAATTGCAAAATTTAGGTTTTGGCCCTCGCTCAGTTGAAAGCTTGAAATCCCGACGACCTGCCCTTCAAGATTAAAGACCGGTCCGCCGGAAGAGCCCGGAGATATAGGAGCACTGATTTGCAGTAACCTCTGATTCTCATCGCCCCGTATGGCACTCACCAGTCCGTCTGCCACTGTATTCGACAATCCCTCCGGGCTGCCGACCGTTGCGATGCGATCCCCTATCTGGACTTCCGTTTTGGCTAACGCGAGATACGGCAGGCCCTCAGCTAGCTCAACACCACGACTCGTGTTTCTCCCAAGCTGAATAACTGCCACATCGCGATCTGTGTCATAACCGTGCACAGCAAGCACATGGTACAAACGACCGTCTCCTAGTTTCACATCTGACGAATAGGCATCCCTGATTACATGGAAATTTGTCACGCAACTCCCATCGCTGCTGACTAGGAAGCCGCTGCCTTGTTTAATGATTTTCCCTCGGCTGTCATAATCATAAATCGTCACTACAGCAGCCATCTCGTTGGCAATTATCGTCAGTGGGGCAGGAGCATTGGGCACAGAGCGCGAGAGCGATTCTCCGAACTTTGCCGGGGTGCTGACAAAATGTGCACCGCCGACAATCAAACCAATGAGGATCACAAGGCTGACAATTGCTTCCCTAAACGGTGAGATGTTGGAGGTTCGCACAACCCTCGTCTTGGCCATGTGATCATGTATCGCCATTCCTTCTTTGCTCAGAATCATCACAAAACCGATGCCGAAAGTTGCTAGTGAAGCGATCTTACCAATTGTTTCTCTGAGGAAATAGTAAGCGCGGTTTTTTACCACTGTTCTTATCCCGATGAAACTCTTCCCGATACTTCCGTCTAACTGATAGCCAACTTCGGTAAGCGCGATCCACACTGGGAATACAACCCACCATTTCAGGCCCAGCCAGACGAGCAGCGAAATACACCCAGCCCATATGCAACAATCTACGGAACCTGCACATAGACGGTCAAACCACGTAGCCGGTTTGGGCGACGACGCGTACCCGCAAGAGGGACAAAATTGGGCAGACGCTGAAAGCTGGCCGTGACAACTCGAGCAGATTCCCGAAATTGTCATTTAATCCCTATCTCCTGAAGACCCTTTGAAGCCTCAACATCCAAACTATCTATATCGCTGTCCAAGAGTTGTAGATCATTTCGAAGGTTCGCAATTGAGGTGGGTTGTCCGTCACAATGGACTATTAGGTCTGCTTCTTGTCGGCGCTTCTCTACTTGACGCCTCCGTGTGTCGTAAACCTCCCGAAGTTTGATGTATTGGTGCCGCTCGGCCTGAGACGAAACCAAGCCCTCGTTGATACCTTTTTGTAGCAGAGCTTGCATCCGGTCAATTTGAGTCTCGTACCGATCCAAGTCTTTTCTCATTGATCTCATCCGTTCTTGCCAAAGGAGAAACTCAGACCAATCATTCACCGGTTTTTCGCTATTAAGGCGTTGGTCAACTTGGTCTCGTGTAGCGACGACCTCTTTCGTTGTGGCCTCGACTTCTGCATTGAAAGCCGCATATCGCTTCTCCCAGTCCTGTTTGTACAGTCCAAATCCGGTGACGCTTGCGTCCAAGAGAAATGCGATTAACACGAAGGCACTGAACGCTCGCACAAGAACTCGGTTTGTCGGTCGAATCGTGACCAGGGTCGCCGAAATTTGATCACTCCATGCCTGATTTTTTGTGGATTTGTCAGCGGACCAGTAGCCCGCGCCGAAAAACAGAGAAGACAAAAGGCGGCCAAGCGTTTCGCGTAAGACAATTAGAATAACCGTTGGGTATTTTCGGCCCGCTTTTTCCGAGGAGACTTCTAGACCCTTAATATATTTCCCTACTGTCGTGTGATAAGTCGTTTGTGCTACAACCATGTACGTGAACAGCGCTGCAAAATAAACTAGATTGATCGATAGGCTGGACTCGGCCAGATTCCAACCGTATAAACCCCCGATAAAAACAGCTGCAAGTACCACTAAATAAACTAGGACAAGGTCGGCGAGATAAGCGATCAGTCGTTGCCCCATCGTGCCGGGTACCGAAATGGCCGACGAGCCAGCACGGGCGACTGCGCCCGACGAAACTCCGTTAACCACCGGTTGCAATGCAACTGAAGCCGAGGCCTGGGATCGCTCAGGCAATCTGGCTAGGAATTCGTCATTGCAGCCCCGAAAAATACCCCCGTCGGCATCGATAGAGCTCGGCTTGAGGAGAGTGCTGGTGATTTGCCAAAAAATTAGGCCACAAATCAACAAGATGGCGCCTGTTACCACCTCAACAAATTGCTCTGGCGCATAAAAGCCCGATACAAAAAGGCAAAGGGCGCCGACGACAATTGTCGGTGAAAGTATTTGGAATAAGCGGAACCGCTTTCGGTGCGCTGCACAGAGCGGGACTTTCAAATCCATTCTTTTGCGTGCTAGAAGAGCAACTATGACGTAAGGCCACAATCCCAGCAGAAGCAATGCTAGTAGCCAAGGCGGGTGCCAATAGAATTTCGTTTTTCTGAAGTAGGTGGTAGCGCGTCCACACTTTATGCAGCAGGGCAAGAGTTGCGCGCCTCGCTTTACGTGTAACTTCTTGCCGTCTTTAGCAACTGCCGGGCTCAAAGCTGGCGACGATCTTACCGGTGAGAGGATGGCGGGCTGGATATCGCCAGTCAACGAGTCAGTGCCACTGTGCGATGTCGGGTAGGGAAATGCCGACGGTGAAGCGCTAGCCGCGCCTGTGTCAGCATTGCGGTTCTTTCTTACTTTGAGCGCCCGTCGCCTTATTTCCTCCAAGATAGCGGGTCTAGGCGTGAGTTGATTTTTTACATAGTCCGAACAGAGGTTATTCAATTCTTTATCAGTTAGTGATTCCAAATCGGAAACAGATAAATCATCGTTTCTTACTGTAACGACTGTTTCTGCAGAAGTCTTGAAGACAGTATTCTCTATTATCTGACCGCACGCGCTGCAATAGACAGCGTCCCCGGGATTAACCATCCGGCAATAATTACAGAACATAAATAACCCGAACCGCCATGTTGGGCGGCGATACTCTAGCAGTTTATTAGCTGCGATTCTACCTATCTCGATTTAAAGAACTTAGACCGTGGCGAAGTCCTGCCCTACAAAAAACTCACAAAGGCGCTCTAGGGGTACAAAAGGTGCTTTTCATCAAGCCAAACGACGTAAAACGTGTCGTCGGCTAGAATGCCGTGTACTCGCCATCGATTCCAGTCACCTGGAAAAAAAACACCGAACTGCCAGCCCTCTAAAGAACCAAACTGCTCGCGGTCAACATCAGGAATATTTTGAAACCCATCCTTTTCGGACGTCTGTTCAAAATCGATAATGTGCCTACGCTCTTTATTATTTTGATCAATGAAGTCAGAGACTCGCCAGTTGCTGAATTGCTGCAAAATCTCGAACAGCTTGATTAGATATTCGACAGAGCATCCTGAGGGATGGAATTTTGCGTTAGTGAGGTCCAAGTGCTTAAATGAAAAACGCAGCGGTAGTTGGTCTACCGTTGCGTTTTGTACTGCCGGTATGTGTTGGTTGTACTTAACCATTCAGACGCGAAGAATAGTATTCCTGCATCGACGGTTTCGTGATTATCTCATTGGAAGAAGCGTCCGGCGGAATCCCAGCCCGAGCGGTTTTCCAAGGTTCCTCCGAATGTGTCAGCCTTTCGAGATCAAATGCTCTAAGACTGCCGTAGACTCTCCAAACTTCTTCAAGATGCTCAAAGAAAGCCGGTTTTGAATTCATTCCAGGGTCAGGAATAGCGTTCCATTTACATTCCCGATAACGCCGGAAAACTTTAGGGACAACTGGACCGTGCACCCAAGCCTCAATATCCTCTTCGAACAGCGGACACTTAAGAAGCGCAAGATGCCAAGCTTGCGAATAATAAAGCAGTTTTTGAAGCTTCAAATTACTAACGGGGTTTTGCTTCTCGTGCGAGAGGCTAATGAGGCACTGAGCGACGTATTCTACGGTCGCCATATAACCTCCTTATACCTACACCTTATTGGAGCAAGATTGTACCACAAGTGTCAAGAAGTAGAGACAGGTGGATGTTTACGTGGATACCTTAGAGTCCGCTGGACTTACGCGAGTCGGCTTCGCGAAAATAGGTCTTCGGAGCTGAGTGAGCTATGCGAACGTCGTCCTCACTTCACCGTTGTGACGATCCCTCCATAATCATTCCCTCCGGTGTCCCGCTCAGATTCTCGTCGCTCTCGAATACGTTGCTTCCCACCTCCTGAGGTGTGGAATCGCTTCATCCAAAGACGAGAACATGTATGGAAGCCATGAATCTGGGCGAGGAGAACAGACGGGCCCGACAGGCCGTCCGAATACTCGCGACACAATGCTGGCTCGACAAACAAGCGCTCTGCCTTCGGATGAGTAGCTAAGCTTGGCGCATACCCGGCATTGCCAATCGGCCAAAACCGCTTTGATGTAGCGCCCGTCATTTCCCACCTTGTACCCGTAGAGCGCGCGGGAAGGCCTTTGGCATTGCCAACACCTCAGAAGTAAGCTGCGTCCGCCCTTAGGCTGTCTCCGCCACGCTAGATAGACCGGCACGATGCTCCCGTCGCTCCGCTGGACCTCGATCGAGTCGGCCTCATACAGCCTGGTCTTCGGAACCGAGCGCGCTACGCGAACGGCGTCCTTCACTTCTCCGCTGCGACGATCCCTCCATACGAGCAGGTAGGGAATTCGCCGAGGATCATCCCAAACCCAGCGCACCGCCCCGGCTGGAAGTGTGGGCACGTGCTCGCAGTTGGCCCGGAAGCCTAGAAACCTTCCGCCCCAACCTCTACGGATTCGTTTTTGTACGTACACCGTCTAATCCCCATTGCTGCGTTTTCTATTAAAAGCCCATTGAGAGGGTGCGTTTTCAAAGAAAGCGTCAAGGTCTGCACGCCGAAATCTCCATCGTTTTCCGATGAGTTTGCCTCTGATATCGCCGCGTTTTACGTATTCCCTGACCGTTCTTGTGTTCAAACGCAGCACTTGTGCCGCCTCGCGCAGCGTCAAGAACCCTTCGCCGATAACGGGAGACTCGGACTTCACTCGCTCAGTCATTGCCCCTTCCCTATTGGTGTCCACCCTTCTAGGCGCGCCCGGTAATCCTCGCCGCACCTTGGCGGGTGAATTCGCCTACCGTCTCCTACGTCGTAGCATCCAGTGCAGTGCGGTAGTCCCAGTCCGCACGCTTCGAGGATCGCGGGCTTCACCTCACGGATGCGGGCCAGCAGCGTATCGTCCACGGCGCGCCTCGGTTTCAAACAGAGGATGTCTGCCGCCATCGCGACGACCACTCTGCGTCGCCGAAGTTCGCTCAGGATTTCATCCGCTTGGCTCATCGGCCCACCTCGCCATCGTCCTCGAAGACATCGAAGGTGCTCACTTCCGAACGGTGAGCATCTTCGTCCGGGCGCTTACCGTTATGGTTTGTGTTTTCAATGGCCTGGTCGAAGACGCTCACTTGCGCGTGTGTGGGATGAGCATCTTCGTGTGGAGCATCTTCGAGCCGCCACTGCCAACCCCCCGCAAAGGCGCTCTTGCTTGCAACCACAGACAGGGCCTTTCTTGCTCGCCGCACCGTCATCCACGACAGGCCTGCAGCTTTGGCTTCCCCCTGAATTTTCTTCACCGCAACAGGGCCATCTGCAAGATGGTCTTTGAGCCACGCCTTTGCTTCGCTCCTCTCGTCTTGATCTTGCTGCACCTCCACATTGCCGAGCACGTCGTTTGCAGCCAAAGCTACGGCACCAGGCTCCCAGACAAGGCGCGGAACGTTGTCTTCTGTTTCGATACGAAAGGCAAGTCCGGCTGCATTAGCACTCAGGTTTTGCTTAACTCCGAGCAAAAGTCTGCGGTCGCCGTCTTCCGGGTCGGGAGCCACTGCCCACACAGCGCGTGCGGCGGCCGCAAAAGCGATAGATGAAATAGCGCGATAAATAGCAGCTCCCGCCGATTTGCGCAGATGGGTGACGCAAAGCACTGCGATACCGAACCGTGCGGCAAGTGCTACGAGCGGTGCAAGCATGCCCCGCACTTCCGCGTTGGAGTGTGAATCCACGCCGCCAAGGTAGGCGCTTAGGGGGTCAATCACGATGAGCCGCACTTCTGGATGCTCTTGGAGCGCTCCTTCAAGGGCTGTGATATCGGTTTCGAGATTGAATGTCTTTTCTGTGAGCGAGCCGTTTGTGAGTTGCACGCGTACAGCTTCAAGAATGTGCACACGAGACACCTCCGCCCCGGCCGCATCTAAGCGTGGTCGGATTGTGTCCGCAGCATCGTCCTCTGCGCTTAAAAGGATTGCGCTTCCCGATTCGCACGGCGCGCCGTCAGGGAACGATGTGGCGCGAGTCACGTGTGAGACAACATCGACCGTCAGAAGGGACTTGCCAAGGCCTGGATCGCCAATGAGCAGAGTTAGTTTGCCGAGCGGGATGCGTCCCGCCCAGAGCCAGCGCATTGGCTTGGGCGCAATATCAGTAAAGCAGCGCAGCACGACGCCCGGCGCGCGCGGTTCGACGTATTCAGCAATAATCTTCGCGTAATCGACCTTCATCTATTTCCCAGCGCGACGCGGGCGAGCCAGAGAGCGATCTGCGCTTGAGTCACCCGCGAGTGGGTTCGCGCAACATCGGAAATAAGCAACGCCACAAAGTCGAGTAAACGCAGCTCTGCCTCGCTCATCGGCGTTCCTCTCTCGCGGGAACAGTGTTGCGCTCAATAAACTGCGCGATCGCGTCGGCGGGAATGCGCACGGCCCGGCCACAGTTCACACGTGGAAGTTTGCGCTTGGCGAGCCACGCCCTGACAGTGGAGATTTTTAGATTTAACGCGTCGGCAGTTTCCGCCACCGTCAGCAGGTTTTTCATATCAGCCCCTATCTTCGCGCACGGTCTGGCTTCGCGTGCGCTCAGGGGAGATGATGTGCGGCCGTGTTTCGATCTGGGAGATGGAATAAACGGGGAAAACTACTTTTGCACGTTTTTTCCGGGGGTGTTTGCCCGGTTTTTCAAGAGGCCGCGATATGCTTCCGGACTCTTATCCTTGCCCGTCTGAGTGTTAATCTCCGCCGCGATATCCTTCCACGATTTACCATTAGCTTTTAGCTTTCGGACCAACTCGCGCTCTGCATCTTTCCTGGGCCTACCGGTGGGCTTGCTTTCCGATTTTTGAGTCGTTTTTCCGCTGTTCTGAGCGCGGGAAGATTCCGTCTGTTTTGCAGCGAACTTGAGAAGGATATTTTCGTATCTTCGCCATTGGAGTGTTCCCTCCATCTTCTGTTGGGCTTCCCAAACGATGCCTCCGTTCCAGTTGCTTATCATGTCCCGAAGCCCCGCTGCTTTGCCTTTCCGATAGTAAGCATCTATCGTGAAAAGGCGCAGGAAGTCCCTGCACCTCCCATCCATTTCGTCTGCCTGCCAAAGCCCGAGACGAGACGACTCCATTGCAAAGAGAACGAACGGCGTGAGGACGTAGTTCGAGAAAAGCACCTCAACGTCACTGCGACACTTGGCTTTTGCCTTCTTGAGATCGAATTGACGGCCTGCTCGAATCATCGCTACTTCAATCCTTGCTCGTGATTCGGCCGGAAAATCTTGTGGGTAGTCCATCGCCACCTCCGTCGTGGCTCCGGCGTATGGGGTGAGCGGCAGACACGCCCGGAAAGCGTGCTCTTCGGGAGCTACCCTAGCCGCACAGGCGGATTCTAGCAGATTTTGATTGTCAAATAAACCCAAACTGTTTAGGATAATTGCATGACAAATAAAGAGCTAAGGCAATTCACAAGCTGGCTCGGCCAGCGCAGTTACACTGCGCGCGTAGAGCGCCTGGGGATTGAACGTATCCGCGAGATTGCCAGAGAGAATGGGAAGAAGGGCGGCAGGCCAAAGAAGGGAGAATCAAAGTGAGTGTCTATAAACGCGGTGATGTGTGGTGGTACAAGTTCCGATTTGCCGGTCAGATGGTCCGCGAATCGTCTAAAAGCAACAGCAAGACCATTGCGAAGGAAGCAGAGCGAGCACGTCGTCGCGAGTTGGAGGAAAGCTGGAATCAGATTAAGCGTCGCAAGCTTCCTCCCGTGTTCTCCGTCGCCTCGACCGAATGGCTCAAAACACGAACTGGTATTGCACCTTCGACAGAGCGAAGCTACAAACTCGCAATCTCTCAGCTAACAAAGGACCTTGGAAAGCAACTTCTTTGCGACATTTCGGGCGAAGACCTCGCAGCCTATCAGACGCGGCGCAAGCGCGAGGACGTGAGTAACCGCACCGTGAACCTTGAGCTAGGTGTTCTGCGGAGCATTTTGCGGCGCTACCGGATGTGGGAGGCAATCGCGGCTGACGTAGACTTCCTCAAGGAAGGCCCATCGCCGGGCCGCGCGCTCACCCACGAGGAAGAGACTGCCCTTCTCGACGCGGCCTCAAAGAGCCGCTGTCGGAGCCTATACCCAGTCGTAATGCTTGCCCTCAACACCGGAATGCGTGTGAGCGAAATTCGCGGCCTTACGTGGGGGCAGGTGGACTTTTTCGGCAAGAGCCTCACCGTGGGCAAATCCAAGACGATTGCAGGCACGGGGCGCATCATTCCGCTAAACCCGCGCGCTGTGGCCGTGCTGACGCATTGGCGCGGCCTTTTCCCCGGAGCCGAGGCGGGCCACCATGTTTTTCCTCACGAAAAATACGGCCTCGCGGGGAACGACCGAAAGCAATGCGCCTATGAAGTTATTCCCACAGAGCCGATGCACCGCTGGAAAGTCGCTTGGGAGAGCGCACGCAAGGCGGCAAAGGTGGCCTGCCGCTTCCACGATCTGCGCCACACCTTCATTTCCCGGCTGGCCGAATCTCAGGCTTCGGACTCAACGGTGATGGCCCTTGCTGGACACGTTTCCCGAGCCATGATGGAACGCTATTCGCACATCCGCATGGAAGCTAAACGACGGGCCGTGGACGACCTCAGCGGCACAGATTTTGAGCCAGATGTGGCACAAAATTGGGCACACTTTTTTATCTCTGAAGAATCAAAGAAACCTAAGTCATTGAAAATAAGTGGTGAGCCGGGCAGGACTCGAACCTGCAACCCGCTGATTAAGAGTCAGCTGCTCTACCATTGAGCTACCGGCCCGCGACAACTTTAGAAGTTTACCTGCCGTACAGCGTTTTGTCGAACCGTTGCG
>Ga0302324_100014768_pt1 | contig 15715 bp, 11 predicted proteins | sample Palsa_T0_1_FD_201949 | JGI IMG/M metagenome (GOLD analysis project Ga0302324, IMG submission 201949) | Peat permafrost microbial communities from Stordalen Mire near Abisko, Sweden - Palsa_T0_1 | ecosystem: Environmental > Terrestrial > Soil > Palsa > Peat permafrost | place: Sweden: Abisko...
CAAGCAGTGGGACGACATCGACCTCAAGCTGAAATCGATCACCGATCTTCCCGACGGCGCCGGCCCGATCACATATCTGAAGGACTTTGGCGACACCGCGGCTCTGATGCTGACGGTTGCCAGCCCGCAGGCTTCGCCTTCGGAAATAGCTTGGCGCGCCGGCGAAGCGCGCAAGGCCATCGATGCCGAGCGTGCACACCAGCCTGCAGCGGATCGTACGGCCGGCTTGCTGTTCTTTCCCACGTCCATTGGTCCGGAGATTCCTGCGCTGGGGCGCGACCGGATGATCGCCTATGCCAAGGAGCGGGGCTTGGGGCGCAACATCGTGCCTATCAACGGCCCTGGATTCGTTGGCGTCGATGGCGACTTCGGTTCAGATCCAAAGATCCTGACGGATTTTGTGGACGATTTTTTCCGCAACCGCTTGCGTCCCTCCGAACTGCATCTGGATGTTTGGCCGGCCGTGTTTATTCGCGACACCAAGGACGCCGAAGCCCAGGTGGCGGCCCACGCCGGCGAACGCTACAGTCTCCGCCAACTCGACGAATTCACCGATTTGATCCAGCGCACCCTGCAAGGCGTCCCGCTGGTGAACACGATTTCGCGCGCCGGCGTGGTGCCGGAGCGAATTTTTCTGGAATACTCGCAGCAGCGTTTGGCCGGGTTCGGAATTCAGCCCGCGTCCTTGCAGAAGATCCTGGAAGCGCGCAACACCACCCAGCCTGGAGGCTTGTTGGAGGAGGGCGGCAAGAATACGCTGATCGATCCTTCCGGATCTTTCAAGACGCCGCAGGAGATCGGCGGCGTGGTGGTAGCCGCTACCGACCGCGGGCTTCCCGTATATCTTCGCGACGGCGTGGATATCTACAAGGGGTATGAAAGCCCGCCGTCCTATCTCAACTACTTCAACGCGCGCGACAGCAAGGGACAATGGCACCGCACGCGCGCTATCACTTTAGCCGTGCAGATGCGCAGCGGCCAGCAGATCGCCGATTTCGGCCGCCAGGTGGACGAATCTCTTACCGATCTGAAAAAACGCCTGCCGGAAGACCTGATCATAGCCCGGACTTCGGACCAGCCGCTGCAGGTGAAGGAAAACGTCGGCCTGTTCATGCAGAGTTTGTACGAGGCCATCTTCCTGGTGGTGCTGGTAGCGCTGGTCGGATTTTGGGAATGGCGCTCCGCCGTATTGATCGCCCTGGCCATCCCTTTGACCCTGGCCTTAACCTTCGGCTTCATGCACCTGCTGAACATGGACATACAGCAGGTTTCCATCGCCTCGCTGATTATCGCCCTGGGCCTGCTGGTTGACGACCCGGTGGTGGCCGGAGACGCCATCAAGCGTGAGCTCGATGACCAACAGCCGCCGCTGGTCGCCGCGTGGCTGGGGCCCACCAAGCTGGCGAAGGCCATCCTGTTCGCCACTGTCACCAACATCGTGGCCTATTTGCCCTTGTTGCTGATCAGCAGCAACACCGGGGCGTTCATCCGCAGCTTGCCCATCGTGGTGACCTGCGCGCTGGTGGCCTCGCGAATTGCGTCCATGACCTTCGTGCCGCTGCTCGGCTATTATTTGCTGCGCGCACCCAAGAAGACCGCGGTGACGATGGAACACCGGCGGACGCACGGTTTCGCCGGGTTCTATTACAAACTGGGAGGCGCTCTGATCGAACATCGCAAGATGGCGTTCCTGGCGTCTCTGTTGGTGCTCGCCGCGGGATACTATTTCATCGCCAACCTGAGGCTGGTGTTCTTTCCTAAAGACCTGTCGCACCTCTCCTTCGCCGAGGTATGGCTGCCCGAGGACGCCAACATCGCCATGACCGACGAAGCGGCGCGAACCGCCGAGGACGCCATTCGCAACGCGGCGCAACAGTTTGGCAAGGATCATCCGGACAAAAATGGCCACCCGCGCGAAGTGCTGGACTCGCTGACCACTTTCGTCGGCGGCGGCGGCCCGCGCTTCTGGTTCTCGGTGGCGCCGGAGTTGCTGCAGCCCAACTACGCCCAGATTTTGGTGCAGGCCACCGACAAGGATGACACCGAACGTCTGGTGGTGCCCTTACAGGAGGCGCTAAACCACGTGCCGGGGGCGCGCATCGACATGCGCCAGCTTGAAACCGGCCAGCCCATCGGGGTGCCGGTGCAGATCCGGCTCAGTGGTGAAGACGAGCAATTGCTCCGTCAGTACGCCGAGCGCGTCAAGAACATCCTGCGCGGCGATCCGGACGCCGTGCGCATCCGCGATAACTGGGGCGCTAAGTCTTTTTCGGTGAAGCTGCAGGTGGATTCCGACCGCGCCAATCTGGCCGGCATCTCCAATCAGGACGTGGCCCTCTCTTCGGCCGGCGGCATGAGCGGTCTGCCGCTGACTACATTTCGCAACGGGGATGAGGAAATCCCGGTGATGAGCCGTTTGCGCTTAGGCGACCGCGCAACGCTGTCCGACGTCGAGGACCTGTACGTTTATTCCTTGAACGGCACGCAGCGCGTACCGCTGCGCCAGATCTCGACCATCAACTATCAGATGGGCTCGGAGAAAATCCGCAGGCGCAACCAGTTCCGCACCATTACCATCGCTTGCTATCCGATTCCCGGAGTATTTCCCTCCGAGGTCATGAACAAGATACGCCCGGAGCTGACCAAGTTCCAGCAGTCGCTGCCCTCCGGTTACTCGATGGAGATTGGAGGCGAGGAGGAGGAGCGCCTCAAGGGCTTCAAGGAAGTGAACACCGTGCTGATGGTCTCGGTGGTCCTGATCTTCCTGTCGCTGGTGGCCCAGTTCCGCAGCGCTTTCAAACCGATCATCGTGTTTGTGGCCATCCCCTACGGCATGGTGGGCGCCCTGGCTGGGCTGTCGCTCATGAATGCGCCGTTCGGGTTTATCGCGTATCTGGGAATGGTCAGCCTGATTGGCGTGATCGTTAGCCACGTCATCGTGCTGTTCGACTTCATCGAGGAGAAGCGCGAGGAGGGCCTGCCGCTGAAGTCGGCGCTGCTCGACGCCGGCATCCTGCGCCTTCGCCCGGTGATGATCACCGTGGGCGCCACGGTCATCGCGCTGGTCCCGCTAGCGCTGCACGGAGGTCCACTGTGGGAGCCGCTATGCTACTCCCAGATCGGCGGCCTGACTGTGGCGACTTTCGTCACCCTGCTGCTGGTTCCGGTGATGTACGCCATCTTCGTGCTGGATCTGAAGCTGGTGAAGTGGGAAAGAGACACCGAGTAGGGCAGACCCCTGGTCTGCGCGGGTCCCCCTGGACCCGCCGGTCGCTACATATCCAGCTCCAAACAAACTAGGCCAAGCCGACGAGGGCGTCGGCTGCAGACCAGGGGGTCTGCTCAGCGAAATACCGATGCTTTACTGGCGAATCATCGCAGGCTTTATATTGGCCGGGATAAAAGACCGATCCACTAAATCGCTCATCTCGATGCGCTGCGTCAGAATACCAGCCTGGATCGCCATATCCCGAATCTTGCCTAGCTCCTCGTCGCTCGGCGCCAACATCCGGTAGCTGACCCGGTCGGGCGGCTGCGTCAGTACGAAGCGCAGAACTTTTTCATCCTGCCGGAAATAAGGCGTTACCAGTTTCGCTGCCTCCAGCCGATTGGTCTCGGCCCATTCGCCGCTCTCGGCGATTCCGCGCACCAAATCGCGGACCAGCGCGGGGTGCTCGCGAATCAGCTTCTCGTGCACGATCAGAACGCAGGAGATGAATTGCGGCCAGATGTCCTTGGAGTAATACAGCACACGTCCGCTGCCGTCCAGCTCGGCTTTGGCGGCGTGGGGTTCGCCGACGAAATAGGCGTCAATCGCCTTGGCCGCCAGCGCTCCGGGCATGTCCGGCGGAGGCAGCTCCACGAATCGAATCTCGTCCGGCCTGACGCCCTGGTCTGCCATCAGCTTATGGATCACTAGATTCTGATTGCTGTACTTGCTGGGAATCGCAAACGTTTTTCCGCGCAGCCCGCGCATGTCCGTGGCCGGAATGTCCTTGCGGACGATGACCGTGGATCCGTCGCGATGGCCCAGGTACAGAATCTTCACCGGCAGCCCCTGTTCCCGCATCTTCATGGCTAGCGGCGCGACCATGAAGCTGGCTTGGATGCGGCCGGCCTTGAAGGATTCGACGATGGTCGGGAAATCCGTATACAACTGCGACTCGAAACGCGAAGTCGCGCTGGTGCGCGTGGCGAAATCGGTAACCGGGCAGGTGAGGTGGCAGGTTACCGGCAGAAAGCCCACGGCGAGGGTCTCGCGCGCCTGGAAGATCTGCGCGGGCCCGCGCTGCCATGGCTTGTATCGAACCAGCGTCAGAACTGCAAGCAACGCCACCGATCCGGCGATCCATCGTGCCGCGGACGATCGAAGCATGTTCCCTCCTACTTCAGCTTATTTTAGAGGAGACGCGAGTTCCCTGGCGTCGCCTTCGATTCCGAGCTCCATGAGAATGATTCCAGCCGCGCGCACCACTTCGGGATCCGTCACGCTGCGCGGCCGTCGCGCGTGGATGCGAAGCTCGCGGCGAATTTGCGCCGGCCGGTCGCTCAGCACCACCACGCGGTCGGCCATCTGCGCAGCTTCTTCGATGTCGTGAGTCACCAGCGCCACGGTATGCGAGCGCTCCTCCAGAATACGCGCCAACTCCTGCCGCATGCGCAGCCTTTCCAGATAATCCAATGCCGAGAACGGCTCGTCCATCAAAAGCGTGTCCACCTCTCCCGCCAGGGCGCGCGCTAGTTCCACGCGCTGGCGCATGCCGCCGGAAAGCTGGTGCGGATAGTGGTTCCCGAAGCCTTCCAGGCGGATCAAACGCAGCAGTTCGCGAATCCGGCCCTCGCGTTTGCCGTTTTGAGCCAGCTTGCGCAAACCCAGAGAAATGTTCTCGTCCACCGTCCACCACGGGAACAGACTGTCCTCCTGGTAGACCATTCGCGGGCGGCCGTTGCGCTCGATGCTTCCCGACGTTGGCTCGACGTGGCCCGAGAGCAGGTTCAGCAGCGTGGTCTTGCCACAGCCGGAAGGGCCGACAATGGCGACGAATTCGCCGCGAGCGATCTCAAGCGTTAAACCATCCAGCACCTTCACGGCGCCAAACGAGTGCGACACGTTCCGCAATACGAACTGCTTATCGCTCATAGGCCCATCGCACGCTGGGAATCCTGGTAAGACGCATCAAGACCCGGTCGATCAGCACTCCGATGGCGCCGATCACGATCATCTCGGCCACCAGCAGGTCGGTGCGCAATCCGTTTCGCGAATCGATCACCGCGAACCCGAGTCCATCCCGGCCGGCGATCATTTCGGCGGCCACCACCACCATCCAGCACAACCCGGCCGTCACCCGCAGCATGGTGATCACCTCCGGCATGATGGCCGGCAGCGTGACCTGAAACAGCCGTTCCACTCCACGGATGCCGTGAGCCTCCGCCACGCGGAAATAGACTTCCGGGATGCCGGCTGTGGCAGCCATGGTGGCCACCGTCACGGGAAAGAAGCCAGCCATCAGAATCAGGAAGACGGACGGAGAATCGCCGACGCCGAACCACAGAATGGCGAATGGAATCCAAGCCAGCGGCGAAAGGTTCCGGAAGAAATTGATAGCCGGCAGCAGCGCCAGCCGTGCCCGCAGGCTGCGTCCCATCCATAGCCCGACTGGCATGCCGAGCGCCACCGAGAGAAAGAACCCGAGCGTCACGCGAAACAACGACGCCGTCAGATCCGTGGCCAGCCTGCCGCTGCGAATCTCTTCAACAAACGCACGCCCCACGGCCGCCGGGGAAGGCAAGGCGCTCTGATGGAAGATGCCGGCCTGCCACACCAAAGTCCAGAGCAGCGTGAGAGCCGCGAACGTCAAGAGCGGAAACAAAATAACTTTGATGGTGCTGGGACGCCGCATAGCCAACGCGCAGTATGTTCGTTCATTATAAGCCAGGCGTGGCGCACGCACTCGTCTGTGCGCCACGCAACGAAATTGCTTCGCGCATAGCCCCGAAATGGCTGTTATACTGTTGACCCAGGAGTTTTGATTCGAAAGGTGGCGGAAGGGTGAAATCCGGAATCGGATTCCTCTCGTATCCCATGTGAGACCACCGGACAACGTACATGGGAAGCCAACCGGCCTCGTTACCCGCCTTCTGCCGGTGAAAAGAGATGGACCAGAGAGGAGGCTTGTGACAGACCGCAACATTCCGAAGAGAAAGCAAAACATTTATGTAGTAATCGCGGTTGTCGGCGTCGTCGGGATGCTTGCAGGCTTTTCAAGACTTCCCAGTCCCCCGCCCGGCGAAGTGGCCCGCCTGGCGTCACACTTCAAACTGGACTGGCAGTACCTTCCGCCAGCCCCCATGCCCGCCGGCGGCGTGGTCTTCCCGGTGATGAAAAAGGCCAAGCATATTCAGTTCTATCTCAATCTGATCGGCGCCTCGGCCGCCCTAGGCGACCTGGATGGCGATGGATTGCCCAACGATCTGTGCCTCACCGACATGCGCGCCAAGTCCATCACGGTGGCCCCGGTACCCGGCACCGGGGATCGCTACCCGCGGTTCACCCTCGAGTTCGGCTCGCTCTTCGACCGGGTGACCGAATATCCCAGCGTCTGCCGCATCGCCGACATGAACGAGGACGGCTTGGCCGACATTTTCGTAGCCTTCTGGGGCCGTCCTCCGCTTCTGCTGCTGCGCCGCGCCCCCTCCGATCTCAAGCCCGGTGCTCCGCTATCGATGGCTTCGTTTAGCGTGCAAGAGTTGGTTCCAGGCCTCTCCCAGCGCTGGTGGTCCTCAACCGCGACTTTCGCCGACATCGATGGCGACGGTCATCAGGACATCATCGTCGGCAACTATGCCGCCGACGGTTCCGAGGTAACAAGCGCGGACTCCAAGGGTCCATTTGAAATGCCAGAGGACCTCTCGCGGGCGCGAAACGGCGGTAAAACCAGGATTTTCCTGTATACCGGCAGCAAGTCCGGCCCGGAGCCAACCGCGGTCTATCGGGATGCCGGCGACGTGTTCCCGGGCGATGGCGCGCATGCCTGGACCCTGGCGATAGGCGCAGCCGACCTGGATCGCGACGGGCTATCCGACCTCTACATCGCCAACGACTTCGGGCCCGATGAGCTGCTGTGGAACCACTCCCGGCCCGGCCAAGTCAAACTCCAGTTGCTCAAGGGCGAAAAAGGCTTTTTCATTCCCGAGTCGATGGTCCTCGGAAACGATTCCTTCAAGGGCATGAGCGCCGATTTTGGCGACATCAACAACGACGGTATTTTCGACATGTTCATCAGCAACATCTCGTCCCCCTACGGCATGTCGGAGAGCCACTTCCTATGGACCAGCACCGGAAAGATGGATCAAATGGCGAAGGGCGTGGCGCCCTGGGTGGACCGCGGCGACGCCCTTGGGGTGTCGCACAGTGCCTGGGCTTGGGACACGCGCTTCGAGGACTTCGACAACGACGGCGTGTTGGAACTGGTGCAGGCCACCGGCCTGGTCAAGGGCAAGGTGAACCGCTGGGCGGACCTCGGGCAGCTTGGCGCCAGCAACGATATCTTCGTGAAATATCCACAGGTGTGGCCGACGTTTTTAGAGGGGTCGGAAATCGATGGGCACTACCCCAGCCCCTTCTATGCTCTCGGAAGCACGGGTCGTTACGTTAACCTGGCTACCACGGTTTTACCGGGTTTCACACCGGCTGCCCGCGGCATTGCCGTGGCCGACGTCGACGGCGACGGTTACCCCGAAATGGTCTTCGCGAATTTCTGGGAAGACTCGGTTTACATCAAGAACCAAACCTCCGGGAACCGCTTCCTGGGCCTGCATCTTCTGCTTCCGGTGGCGGGCGCCAGCGACGGGACGAAAAGTGATGGTATGAAGATTCATGACGGGCACCCCACCTGGCGCGAGGGCACGCCCGCCATCGGGACGTTCGTCGAGGCCGACGTTCCGGGGGGCCGGAAGCAGATCCGCCAAGTGGACGGCGGCAACGGGCATTCCGGACAACGGAGCCCCGAAATCCGTATCGGTCTGGGCCACACCACTGCTTCTGAGATCCCGTTGAAGATTACCTGGCGGGATTTCGAGGGCACGCTGCATCACGACGAACTTGCGCTGGCGCCCGGGTATCACACGGTTGTGCTCGGCGCCAAACTGCAAGCAGCCCAAGGGGCAAAGTAGGTACAGCCTGGACAAGAAAGGAGGCTTGTGGCAGACCGTAAGATTCCGAAGAGAAAGCAAAACATCTCTGTAGTGGTCGCTGTAATCGCCGTCGTGGGGATGCTTGCGGGCTTCTCAAGACTCCCCAGCCCCGCGCCCGGCGAGGTGGCGCGTTTGGCGTCGCACTACAAACTGGACTGGCAGTATCTTCCGCCCGCCCCCATGCCCGCGGGCGGCGTGGTTTTTCCGGTAAACAAGACCGCCCAGCACATGGGGTTCTACCTCAACCTGGTTGGCGCTTCCGCCGCGCTCGGCGACCTGGATGGCGACGGATTGCCCAACGATCTGTGCCTCACCGACATTCGCGCCAAGTCCATCACGGTGTCCCCGGTACCCGGCACCGGGGATCGTTATCCGCGCTTCAGCCTCGACTTCGGCCCGCTCTTCGACCGCGTGACCGAGTATCCCAGTCTCTGCCGCATCGCCGACATGAACGAGGATGGCCTGGCCGATATCCTGGTAGCCTTCTGGGGCCGTCCCCCGCTGCTGCTGCTGCGCCGCGCCCCCTCCGACCTGAAGCCCGGCGCTCCGCTATCGATGGCTTCGTTTAGCGTGCAAGAGTTGGTTCCGGGCCTCTCCCAGCGCTGGTGGTCGGCAACCGCAACCTTCACCGACATCGACGGCGACGGTCACCAGGACATCGTCCTTGGAAACTACTTCGCCGACGGCTCCGAGTTGACCGACCCGAACTCCGACCAGCCTTTTCAGATGAACGAAGACTTCACGCGGGCAAGAAACGGCGGGAAAAGCCGAATCTTCCTGTACGTCGGCAGCAAGTCCGGCGCCGAACCAAGCGCGGTGTATCGCGATGCCGGCGACGTGTTTCCGGGCGATGGCGCGCATGCCTGGACCCTGGCGATAGGAGCAGCCGACCTGGATCGCGACGGGCTGTCCGACCTCTACATCGCCAACGATTTCGGGCCCGATGAGCTGCTCTGGAACCACTCCCGGCCCGGCCAGGTGAAGCTCCAGTTGCTCAAGGGAGAAAAAGGCTTCTTCATTCCCGAGTCGATGGTCCTGGGCGACGACTCGTTCAAGGGAATGAGCTCCGACTTCGGCGACATCAATAACGACGGCATCTTCGACATGTTCATCAGCAACATTTCGTCGCCCTTCGCGATGGCCGAGAGCCACTTCCTGTGGACCAGCACTGGAAAGATGGATCAAATGGCGAAAGGCGTCGCGCCCTGGGTGGACCGCGGCGAAGCCCTCGGGGTGTCGCACAGCGCCTGGGCTTGGGACACACGCTTCGAGGACGTCGACAACGACGGCGAGTTGGAATTGGTGCAGGCCACCGGCCTGATCAAAGGCAACGTCAACCGCTGGCCGGACTTCGGCCAACTCGGCGCCGGTAACGATATCTTCGTGAAGAATCCGGCTCTGTGGCCGAAGTTCGCTCCCGGTTCAGATGTGGACGGCCACCATCCGGCCCCCTTCTACGCCCGCACCCTCGGCAGCAATGGTCGTTACGTGGACCTGGCCACCAGCGTCTGGCCGGGCTTTGCCGCAGCCTCTCGCGGCATTGGCGTCGCAGACGTCGACGGTGACGGTTACCCTGAATTGGTCTTCGCAAATATTTGGGAGGACTCGGTTTACATCAAGAACCGAACTTCCGGGAACCGCTTCCTGGGCCTGCACCTTCTGCTTCCGCTGGCGGGCACCCACGACGGGACGAAAAGTGACGGGATGAAAATTCACGACGGACACCCCACCTGGCGCGAGGGCACGCCCGCCATCGGGACATTCGTCGAGGCCGACGTTCCGGACGGCCGGAAGCAAATCCGCCAGGTGGACGGCGGCAACGGGCATTCCGGACAACGAAGTCCCGAGATCCGTATCGGTCTGGGCCATACCACTGCTTCTGAGATCCCGTTGAAGATTACCTGGCGCGATCTGCAGGGCACGCTGCACCACGACGAACTTGCGCTGGCACCCGGTTATCACACGGTTGTGCTCGGATCGAAAACAAACACACCTGAAGGAGAAAAACAATGAGCGCCCCTCCCAAAAAACGCGACCCACGGATGGGTCTCCGCACCTCAGCCACCCTGGCGACGGTTTTTGTGATTCTCGGTCAAGCGTTCTTCGGCTTCGAGCAGGCCGTGGCGCAGGTTTTCGTATGTGTACTGACGGGCTACGCCTGTGCGCTGTTTTTCGAATGGGTGGATGCGAAAGCGAACGGCGATGTCCCGGGCTACGCCGGCGGCGGCTTCAAAAAGCTGGTGGATTGGCTGCTCTCAGCCCACATGACGTCCATCACGTTGTCTTTCCTTCTTTACTACAATCGGCAGCTGTGGGTGGCGGCGTTCACTGTCGCGCTTGCGATCGGATCCAAATACCTGTTCCGGGTCCCCCTGAACGGCCGCTTGCAGCACTTCATGAACCCGTCCAATTTCGGGATCGTGGTGGTGCTATCGACATTCAAGTGGGTCGGCGTGCTGCCCTGGGGATGGACCATCAATCTGCACGGCTCCTGGGACTGGATAGTGCCGCTCATCATCATGGGACTCGGGCTGCGGTTAAACCTGCTGTTCACGGGCCGGCTCCCGTTGGTTGCGGCGTGGTTGGGCACGTTCATTTTGCAGGCGGCTTTCCGGTCGTGGCGGATGGATACGCCACTGGTTGGTCAGCTGGTGGTGCTGACCGGTATCACCATGGTGCTGTTTACCCTGTATATGATCACCGATCCCCAGACTTCACCTTCGCGTCCCCGCAGCCAGATCATGTTCGGAGCCGGAGTTGCCGTGGCCTATTCGATCCTGTTCGACCTGCACCTCCAGTACACGATGTTCTACGCCGTGACGGCGGTGTGCGCCATTCGCGGGATCTCGCTTTGGGTCGCCAGCATACGCCAGTCTGCGCCGCAACCGCTGGCTACCATGGCAGCGGCCGCAGGTTCCATTTCCCAACCGGCCCAAGTGGCTCAATAACACGATGAGCACCAGCACCGCCAATCTGTCCCTGCTGACCCGGCTGAAGAGCCTGGTTCTCAGTTTGCCTCATAAAGAGGCTAGTTTTTCGCGCCGCGGATTTCCCGGGATGACTTCCCCCAGCCGCCACCACCTGGAAACCATCATTCACGCCTTCATCGACGGTTACAACCTGGCGGTGGTTGAACCCGATACGAAGGAGCTGGCGCGCCGGCTCAATTCCTCGATTGCACCGGAATACGTCGGATTCGCTTACGAAGGCACGGGATTGTATTTCGCCGTGATGGACCTGCTGATTCCCGGATCCAGCAGGTTGGAAGCGTTCACGCACTCGGCCGGCGAGCCTTACGACTACATCGCCATGGTCGGCGCCGGTTTCGCGATTTCCAGGATCCCCCTGGCGCTACGCCGCTTGGAATCCTACCAAAAGAGACTCGATGAGTTGACCGCGTTCTGCCTGGCCGACGGCTACGGATTCCACGAAGGATATTTCGAGTGGAAGAGTTTCGTGGATGGACGCAAACCAGCGCCCGCGTCGCTCAACCCGCAGAACCGCCAACTGTTCGATTCCGGCGTTGCGCGGGCCATGTGGTGGGTATACGGCGCCGACCCGGTGGGCATTGCCAACGCCATCTCACGCTTCGATGAGGAGCGCAGGCACGAAATGTGGGCGGGCATCGGCGTTGCCATGTCCTACGCCAGCGCAGGCCCGGGCAATCCCGATCCGACATCGAAACTGGTAGAGCTATCCGGGCCCTATCGTTACGACCTCCTCAGCGGCATCCCCTTCTCGGCTCACATGCGCTGGAAGGGCAAGAATCCCGCGCCATGGACGGAGCGGGCTTGCTCCGAGCTGCTAAATATGTCGGTGGCGGAGACTTCCGATCTGGTACTGGGCGGGTTACAGGCCTTCCTGGATTCCTGGCAAGGCCCGAAAGAAGACAAGTGGACCGAGGGATATCTGGCCGTGCGGGAAAACATCAAGCAGCGCCTGATCGAAAAGCTTGCGGTGCGCTCACGTTCTTCGGCAGCGTCGTAAATGTTCCATCTACGTCAGCCCGGTCTGGTTGGTCTGAACGTCCTTATCAAACAGCCGTATCATGATCTTGCGTATGCTCAGGAACAGGTTGAATCCGATCAGTAATTCATAAGGGCCGAAAAACAGCACTTCCTTGCACGCGCTCCAAATATCGACTCCAACATGGGGGGGCCTCACCAGGTGCGACACCAGCACCAGGAAACCCAGTCCGAGCGTAAAGAAGATGAACGTCAGCATGGTGCGTAGCATCACCGAGACAGCGTATACAAACTTGTCCACCATCAGCGAGAAGTGGAAGGGAGGCTGGTCCAGCCAACGCTGTGCCAGGTACATGGTGCGGTTGCCCATGTCCAGCATCTGCTCGAACATCCGATAATCGTCCAGGCTGGGTCCTTTGAAAAGGAAGTTCGCGAACCTGTTCCGTACCCGCTTGCGTGCGCCTTTACCCGCGGTTTTGAGGTATTGCCGATGCTCTTTAAAGGCGTTCACGCGGGCATATAACCGCGCCGCGACCGTTTCGTACAGCAAAGTGGAACGGATCATCCGCAAGGTGTTCAACGCCAGGGGAGCGTTGTATTCCCGGGCCAATTCCATGTACTTGATCCAGACCCTGGCTGAAGTGCGCTCCCACCACTGGGTATGTTTGCTCTTAAAGGCGTTCAGGTGGTCCCAGAACAAGTTCTCGAGTCGCTTGCTTAACTCGTCGATGTCGATGGGTGGCAGCGGCTCCAGCAGCGCCACCGCGCTCTGCACCATACGCCCCACGTCCTCCTGCTGCTGGTAGTAGGAGAACTGGCGCCAAATGGTACGCTCGCGGGAAGTATAAACGCCGCAGGCGCCGAAATCGATGAACACGATCCGGCTATCGCGCTGCACCACCACGTTGGAAGGATGCGGGTCGGCGTGAAACAACAGGTTTTCGAAGACGCCGAACTGGTTGGCGCGGAGCAGACGGCGTGCTACCAATTCTGGATAAATCCCCTCCTTTCGCAACAATTCCAGGGCCGGTTCGTCGTGCTGTTCGACGGCGTTCAGCATCTCGCGGAGCCAAATGCCTTCCAGGAATTCCGTGACTAGGATTTCGTCGCAGGATAATTCCGGATATACCTTAGGCGCGCTGACAAAGGTCATGCGCTTGTGCACACGGCGGCGGAACAGTTCGGTATGGCGGCATTCCTTGCTAAAATCCAGCTCGTCCAGGAGCATGGAACGGAAATCGTACAAAAAATTGTGGGAAAGTCCGGGACGCAGAATGGTCAGGAATTCCAAAGTTTTGAGTACCAGGCCCAAGGCCGCGCAATCGGCCACGAATACTTCGCCGATTTTCGGCCGGCGGATCTTAATGGCCACCCGCTCTCCGTTCTCCAGGTAAGCGGAGAACACGCACGCCACCGAAGCCGAGCCGATCGGAACCGGATTGAATTCCTTGAACACTTCCCCCAGCGGGCGGCCCAGGAAATTCTCGATTCGTTCAACGGCGTACTCCACTGGAAAGGGCACCATGCGGTCCAGCATCTTGGACAATTCCACGGTGTATTCGTAGGGCAGCAGATCGATGCGCATGGACAGTTGCTGGCCCAGTTTCACCGCGCTGCCGCCGAGCATTTCGATGAATTCCCGGAGCCGCTCGGCGCGGCGCTCCAGCGAATCCATTCCGCGAAGTCTGTCCCAGTACGACTGAGTCACCCATTTGATCGCGGTCCAGGAGTAGATGAAGAGCCGAAAAAACATCTGTCCCCAGTTGGTTTTCCACTCCCCCGTGCGCATCATGGAGGGCGCCACTTGGGGCAAAATATCGGCCTGCAGGCGCTTGCGTACGTCGGGTGGCAAAAGACCCGCGCCACGCGATCGCTTGTGGACCGGGTGGTCTGGATCGCCATTCACGCTGGGGTGGACAGCCTCGCTCGGGTGACCTGGCTCAACCAAACTCGGCGACGGGTGGCCTATCGGGTCGCGCTGGTGCAGCGATTTGAGCACCGCCGAACTGATGCTGGCCTCACGGCGCTGCCGCCTCTTCTTGGCCCGCGCCGGATCGGGTGGTGGGGAGACCGCGTTCAAATAGGCGGGTTGAGCATGAGATCCGTTGCGTTCAACAGATCCTTCGCCGTTGGTGGGTGTCATGAAAATTCAGATGTGGGGCAGGTTGAGAACCTACGGCGAGCGCCACACGATGCTACCGGAACATTGGGGGAGCGAACATTTTCATGGCGTCGCGAAGCTGTTTGGATCCCTTGCCGCTGGTCACGGCCTTAACCAACTCATAGGGCGCGTCGCTGGCTTCCTTCATGCCTTTGCTGTACGCCTTGGTCCAATTCTTGAGGGCATCCTTCACCGCTCCGTCGCGCTTCTTGTAGGACGACTCGGTGCTGCGATCCTTATAACTGTTGAAGGTGGCAGCCGCGGCGTTGCCCAGCGAGGCAGCAGCCCGGCTCACGCCGCGCTCAATCTTCTCGGCGCTGCGTAGACGGCGGCTGTACTCCCGCTTTTTCTGGAGTTCCCCAGGCGCCTTGAGAGATTCGGTGGTCGCCGGAGCGTGGCCGGTAACCGTCTTTTCGCCGCCTGATGCCGGTTTATGTGGCTCTGACATTTGCTTTCTCCTCATTCACTCATCGGAATTCAGTCTTCGGCCCGCCTGGCGGTGGCCGTCACTTCATCATGCCAAACGGCGATGGCAGCATACCCCGGCGTTTCGGCTTCTTACGGTAGATAATCACCACCGGAACCAGCTCTTTATTGGCCAATTCCGTGGATTTCGCACGAACTTCTTCGAGTACACGCGCTACATCCAGCATGAGCGGACCTTCCCCGTTCTTGAGAGCTTTCAGAGTCTTGCTTTTCTCTTTGCCAAGGTCAACTACGACCGGAGCGATTGTTGAAGTCATGTGCACCCTTCCTGAGGCAGTCCGCCGATTCGCTCGCAGACTCCCGGATAAATCTTGTGCTAATAACCGGTATCATAGTTTCGCTCGACAAGTCAAGAGTCTCAACACAGAAGTCGTTCACACGCGGGTCCCCCTGGACCCGCCGGTCGCTAACAGATTCAGCTCCATACAAACTAGTACATCGTCCAGAAAGTTCATTACAGAAAATATGCTGGCACAACCTATCTGAACCGCCATGCGTAAGCATGCGGGTTTGCATGGTCCACCAGAGAATCCGCATGCTTACGCATGGCGGTTCAGAATAAGTGGACGATGTACTAGGCCAAGCCGACGAGGGCGTCGGCTGCAGACACTGCGCCCAGCAGCCAGGGGGTCTGCCCCATTCCCGATGCGATCTCGGAAAAACCGAGGACGGATTACAATACAATCCGAATCGCAGCGGATTGCGTACTACTGAACGTAGCGGTTTGGAGGGTGTGAATACGGGCGAGCGCGCTTCTTGAATTCGCATAGTGCGTGTGATAAACTCCCTTGCACCCGTGCGACCCTGGGGATTTGTCAAATCAGTCGCCGATGCTCTCCACGCCTGAGTCAGAGGGAACAGAGGCTATGCCATTTTTCAGCATGCAGTACCGAATCCTGTTTCACGACAC
>Ga0302324_100014772_pt1 | contig 15712 bp, 17 predicted proteins | sample Palsa_T0_1_FD_201949 | JGI IMG/M metagenome (GOLD analysis project Ga0302324, IMG submission 201949) | Peat permafrost microbial communities from Stordalen Mire near Abisko, Sweden - Palsa_T0_1 | ecosystem: Environmental > Terrestrial > Soil > Palsa > Peat permafrost | place: Sweden: Abisko...
CTCAGATCCGTTCGATGCCTGCGGCCGTGCCGATGATCAGCAGGTCCGCCGGCCTCCGGGCGAACAATCCAACCGTGACCACCCCCACGATCTGATTGATCTCACTTTCCATGGCGCGCGGCTCGCTGATCGACAGACCATGGACGTCGAGAATGTGATTGCCATTGTCGGTGACCACCTGCTGCCGCCAGACCGGTCGGCCGCCCAGGCGCTCGAGGCGGCGACCCACATAGCTGCGCGCCATCGGGATCACCTCCACCGGCAGCGGAAAGCATCCGAGGGTCTCGACCAGCTTGCTGTCGTCGACGATGCACAGGAAGCGCTCGGCCGCCGCGGCGATGATCTTCTCGCGTGTCAGCGCAGCGCCGCCGCCCTTGATGAGTTCGCGGGCACGGTTGGCCTCGTCGGCGCCATCAATATAGAGCGGTAGTTCACGGATCTCGTTCAGGTCCAGCACCGGTATGCCATGCAATCGCAGGCGCGCACTGCTGCCTTCGGAGCTCGAAACCGTCCCTCGCAAGCGCAGTCGACTGGCTTGCGCGCCGAGCAGATCGATCAGCACATTGACCGTCGAGCCGGTGCCGACGCCGAGGATCATGCCTTCGCTCACTTGCTCGAGGGCAGCACGCGCGGCGCGCTGCTTGCGCTGTTGCGCGCCATCGGCGCTCGGGCTGCGAATATCGCTCATCAACGTTTCGAGTCGGAAAACCAAGGTTTAAAACGACAGTGCCCGCTTACGCGGGCACTGTTTGAAGCTTTGAAGTGCGGCGAGCAAGGATGTTATCCAAGCCCGCCGCTGCTGAAGGCCTTACTTCTTTTTGGAAGCTTTTTTCTTGGCCTTCTTCTTTGCTTTCGCCATGACTATATCTCCATGTCAGGTTAGTCCGGGGCCAGAGTATATACACGCGTTGCAAAATTACAAGCAAGCGAGTATGCGATCCGGCATCTGTGATCTTGCTCACACGCGCGCCGAGCATCACTCGAGCGTAAGAATGAATCGCCAATGCGCGTCATCCACCGGTGTAATCGAGAGTCGATTGCCCGCACGCAAGAGGATCATGCCGGCAAGATTGTCCTTGGCATGCGCGCGCAACTCATCGAGGCCGATCACACGTTTGCAGCGGCGTACCAGCTGCACATCGAACGTATACCAGCGCGGATCGGCAGCGCTGCTGGTCGCGTCGTAGTGCGCGTCGCGCCGGTCGAAGGCGCTTTTATCGGGATATGCGCCGTGCACCACGCGCACGATGCCGGCGATTCCCGGATGCTCGCAGCTCGAGTGATAGAGAAATGCCTGATCGCCCTTGTGGATCTGATCGCGGATCATGTTGCGGGCCTGGAAGTTGCGTACGCCCTCCCAGCTGGTGGTCTTGCGTGCAGCCGCCTGCAGATCGTCGACGCCAAAGGTCGAGGGTTCGGTCTTGAGGAGCCAGTGCTTCATGACTAGCCTTCGGTGGTGGCTGTTAAGTATGCGACGCCGTCTTCGGTCACGACCGCATCGAGCGGCACATCGTGGCGGCCAAGCTCGATGTGATCCAGCCGCTGACAGCGGTAGGCGAGACCCACCAGCAGCGGCCGATGCCAGCTGTGGCGGTGGCGGCGAAAGGCGAGCGCACGGTCGTAGTATCCGGCGCCGGAGCCCAGTCGCGCGCCATCGCCATCGAAGCCGAGCAGCGGTACGAACACCACCGATAACGCCCGCGCCGGCACAGTCTCGGCGACGGCGGGCTCGGGAATGCCGTAGCGATTGAGCAACGACTGATCCTCGCGATCGCGCGCGAACAGCATGGTGCGCCGCCGGTAATCGCTGATGCGCGGCAGAAACACCGGGCAGCGGCGCCGCCTTGCGAGCTTACGCAGCGCCTCGGTGCTGACTTCAAAACCGACGGAGACATATAGGCCGATCGGACGCGCGCCGCGCAGCCAGCGCGTGGCATCGATGTGTCGGGTAATGGCCTGTGAGGCGGCGGCGCGCTGTGCGGCGCCTAACTCGCGGCGCCTGGAACGCAGGCGTTGCCGCAGCGCATCGCGATCCGCGTCGCGTGCGGCATCGCGCGCCTCAGGCGGGAAATTCAAGGGCGTCACCCGCAACTGCCGGTGCGAACCGTTGCTCTCGACCTGAGCAACAAGTGGGATCACCTACGACAGGTAAGGCTTTCTGCTGCAAGGCAGACCTGCACAGTGCTGTCAGCAAGGCTATCGATCCCTTGGGTGTTTCAATTAGGGTCGAGAGGTAACCCAGTCCACTTATCGAACACCGCAGGCGACGCTTAAGATCACTGTACACCAAAGCCAAGGCTGCTGTCGTAGGACGCAGCCCACACTCCGGAAGGTACGGTTTAAAGCTCCAGCTGCTGTCCTTTTTGAAGCGAAATCTCGACCCGTTCACGCATGCTCTTGATGCGGTGGCCCAGTTCCTGCTCGCTGCCGGTCGCGCGCGCGCGCAGCGTTATGACTTCATGGGCGAGGTTCAGTGCGGCCATGACCGCGATACGATCCAAGCCGACGATTTTGCCGCTGTCGCGGATCTCGCGCATGCGGCCGTTGAGAAATTCGGCGCTGTCGAGCAGGCCGGTGCGCTCGTCGGCCGGGCAGGCGACGATATATTCCTTCTCGAGGATGCGCACGCTCAGCGGACGTGCCGCGTCGCGCTCACTCACGCGCTGTGCTCCATCGACTTGAGGCGGCCGATCATGGCTTCGACGCGCGTACGCACCTGCTCGTTACGGTGCAACAGCGAGGTCTTTTCGGACGCCAGGGTTTCCTGGCGCGCGCGCAGCGCTCGATTCTCTTCCTTGAGCTGATGCATGCTCGCCAGCAATTCGTCGATACGCTTCTCAAGGCGCTTGAGCTCGGTATCGACGGCAGAGGAACGGGTTGCTTCTGTCATGGTCAAAACTATAGTTCCGCCCCGACAGACAGGTCAATGTAAACCTGAAAAAAGGCTCCCGGGCCCCAAGAGCCACCGGATTAGGTGTACGGTTGCTGTTGCGGCGGACGCGACCGCTGCCATACCATTTTGAAGTGACCATCCAGCACGATTACTCTCAGATCCAGAGCACGCTTGCGGCCTCGCACGCACTCGCCGATGCGGCTGAGGCGCATGGCACGCTGGCCGGCGCGCTGTGTGCGCTGGTGCCGTACCGGCTCGAGGACTGGCTGGCTGAAATCCTGCCCGAAGGTGTGGCTGACGCGAGCGCCGATCCGGCACTGCAGACGCTTTATGACGCTACGGTTGCCGCACTCTCAGGGCGTCAGATGGAGTTCGACCTGCTGATTCCGGCTGAAGACAGGCCGATAGAAGAGCGCACTCATGCGCTGACCGCCTGGTGCAGCGGCTTCCTGTATGGCCTGGGCAGCAGCGGCGCCGCCGATCCGCAGCGGCTGCCGGGGGATCTGGGAGAGATCGTGCGTGATCTGACGGAAATCACGCACGCCGACGTCGATGCCACCGATACCGCCGAGGCCAACGAGTCGGCGCTGGCCGAGCTGGTCGAGTTCGTGCGGGTCGGCGTGCAGATGGTGTTCGACGAACTCGAACCGCTGCGCGAGCGCCATGCCGAGCCCGGCCACGTGCTGCACTGATGCCGCCCGGCATTCGCCATTTACCTTAATAGAGACAGTCATGGCCGCAGCCACCAAGCTCGAATACGCACGCCGCCGCCGCGCGCTCATGCGCCTCATGGGCCGCGATACCATTGCCATCGTGCCGTCGGCGCCGGTGCGGCAGCGAAACAACGATGTCGAGTACAACTACCGCCAGGATAGCGATTTCTATTACCTGACCGGATTCAGTGAGCCGGACGCGGTCGCGGTGCTGATTCCGGGCCGCGAAGCCGCTGAATACGTGCTGTTCGTACGCGAGCGCAACCGCGAGCGCGAGGTCTGGGACGGCAAGCGCGCCGGTCCGGACGGCGCCGTCGAACAGTTCGGGGCCAATGATGCCTTCCCGATCACCGACATCGACGAGATCCTGCCCGGCATGCTCGAGAATCGTGAGCGCGTGTTCTACACCATGGGTCTCAACCAGGAGTTCGATCAGCGCGTGGTCGGCTGGGTCAACACGCTGCGGGCGCAGGCGCGCAGCGGCATGCACCCGCCGCAGGAGTTCGTCGCACTCGATCACGCGCTGCACGACATGCGGCTGTTCAAGAGCCGCGGCGAGATCGGTCTGATGCGTCGCGCCGGCCAGATTGCCGCCGATGCGCATGTGCGCGGCATGCGCTTCTGCCGTCCGGGGCGCATGGAATACGAGGTCATGGCCGAGCTGCTGCACGAGTTCAACCGGCACGGTGCCGACATCTCCTATCACCCGATCGTCGGCGGCGGACCGAATTCCTGCGTGCTGCACTACCGCGACAACAGCGCACGCCTGAACGACGGCGATCTGCTGCTGGTGGATGCAGGCTGCGAATTCGGTTACTACGCCTCCGATATCACGCGCACCTATCCGGTCAACGGCCGCTTCACCAGCGAGCAGCGGGCCGTGTACGAGGTGGTGCTCGAGGCACAGCAGGCCGCGATCGCCAAGGTCAAGCCGGGCAATCACTGGAACGAGCCGCACGACGCGGCGGTGCGCGCGATCACGCAGGGGCTGTCGCGCATCGGCCTGCTGCGCGGTTCGCTCGCGAGCCTGATCCGCAGCGGCGCCTACAGGAAATTCTTCATGCATCGCACGGGTCACTGGCTCGGCATGGACGTGCATGACGTCGGCGACTACAAGGTCGGCGACGAATGGCGTGTATTCGAGCCCGGAATGGTGTTGACGGTCGAGCCCGGCATTTATATTCCGGCCGGAACCCGCGGCGTGCCGCGACGTTTCTGGAATGTCGGCGTGCGCATCGAGGACGATGTCGCGGTCACGCGCACCGGCTGCGAGGTGCTCACCAACGGTGTGCCGAAGACACCCGACGAGATCGAAGCGCTCATGGCCGCCGCGTGAGCGGCACGCTCCACCACTGCGATGTCGCGATCGTCGGCGGCGGCATGGTCGGTGCGAGTCTGGCGCTGGCGCTGCAGGACACGCCGCTCAAGGTCATGCTGATTGAAGCGGTGCCGGCCGAGAGCGCCGCCCAGCCGAGCTTCGATGATCGCACCACGGCGCTGGGCAACGGCGCGCGCCGGATTCTGGAGAGCCTTGGCGTGTGGCCGCAGATCAGCCAGGGCGCTGCCGCCATCCGCAGCATCCACGTGTCCGACGCCGGCCGGTTCGGCTTCGCGCGGCTGCAGAGCGCCGAGCACGAGCTCGAGGCCTTTGGCTATACGGTCAGCAACCGCCATATTGGCGCGGTGCTGTGGCGCGCGCTGCGCGAACGGGCGCGGGTCGAGCTGCTCAGTCCGGCGCGCGTGCTCGAAGTGCAGCTCGCCAACGCGGGGGCGGCCCCCGCGGTGCAATTGAAGATCGCCGACAGTCTCGGCGCCGAGCGACGGGTAGCTGCGGCGCTGGTGGTGGCGGCCGATGGCGCGCAGTCACTGGTCAAGCAAGCCGCCGGCATCGCCTCCAGCGACAGCGATTACCAGCAAGTGGCCGTCGTGGCCAACATAAGAAGCGACCGCGCCGCGTGCGGTATCGCCTACGAACGCTTTGCCGAAGCCGGTCCCATGGCACTGCTGCCTTTGGCCAACGGCAGCCATACCATCGTCTGGACGCTCAGCGCCGAGCGCGCGCAGGCTGTGCAGGAATGCAGTCCGGCGCAGTTCTGCGAGCTGCTGCAATGCGCATTCGGCTGGCGCGCCGGCCGCATCCTCGAAGTCGGGCACCGCAGCGCCTATAAGCTCGCGCTGGTGCGCGCGCTCGAACCGACGGGCGAGCGCGTGGCGCTGATCGGCAATGCCGCGCAGGCTTTGCATCCGATCGCGGCACAGGGATTCAACCTCGGGCTGCGCGATGCCGCCGTGCTGGCCGAGCTGATCGCGCCGGTCAGCGATCCCGGCGCGCCGGCGGTGCTGGCGCAATTCGCCGCCCGGCGCACGGCCGACCGGCGCGGCATGATCGCGTTCACCGACGGTCTGGTGAAGCTGTTCGGCGATCGGCGCGTGGCCGCGGTTGCGGCGCGCAACCTCGGTCTGCTGCTGTTCGATGTCAATGCCCGGGCCAAGCGCGCACTGGCGCGCCTGAGTTTCGGATTCGGTGCCGCGTTGCCGCGTCTGTCGCGCGGTCTGCCATTGATGCCCCCTCGCTCATGAACGCTCGCTTCGACGTGACCGTAGTCGGCGCCGGACTCGCGGGCGCCTGCGCCGCGGCGCTGCTGACCCGTCATGCGGGAATCGCCGCCGGCCGCATCGCGCTGCTGGCCCCGGAACTGCCCGCGCCGTTGCCGGCCAATGCGCCGCCGGAACTGCGTGTGGCCGCGATCTCGCGCGCCAGCGAGCGCGTGCTGCGTGCGGCCGGGGCATGGCAGCGCCTGGATACGGCGCGCGTGAGTGCGTACGAGCGCATGCGTGTGTGGCATGAGTCCGCTGCGGTCGATAGCGCGGCCGCGCTGTGCTTCGATGCCGCCGATATCGGCGAGCCCAACCTGGGCTACATTGCCGAGAACAGTGCGCTGCAGCGCGCCTGTATCGATAGTTTCCGCGATGCCGGCGGCACCTTGATCCAGTCGGCACTGGATCATCTCGTGATCGGCCAGGATGCCGCGCGTCTGGAATGCGCCGGCCAGCTGTTCGAGAGCCGGGTCGTGGTCGGGGCCGACGGCGTGCACTCGCTAGTGCGCGAGGGTGCGGGCCTGTCGGTACGCACACGCGACTATAACCAGTTGGCGATCGTGGCAACGGTGGAGACCGAGCGGCCGCACCAGCACACGGCCTGGCAGCGGTTCATTCGCACCGGTCCGCTGGCATTGCTACCGTTGTTCGATGGCCGCAGCTCGATCGTCTGGTCGGCGGATTTGAGCGAGGCGCAGGAATTGCTCGATTGCGATCCGGACGCATTCAATGCGCGACTCGAGACTGCATCGGCTCTGGCGCTCGGGCACACGCGCCTGGTCAGTGAACGCCTGAGTTTTCCGCTGCGCAGTGTCGCGGCGCATTGCTACGTCGCCGCGCGCTGCGCCTTGATTGGCGATGCCGCGCATGTGATTCATCCGCTGGCGGGGCAGGGGGCGAACCTCGGACTGCTGGACGCGGCGGCATTGTGCGAGGCGATTGCCGCCGCCGCGCCTTTGCATGAGGATCCGGGCGCGCTGTGGCTGCTGCGGCGTTACGAGCAGCAGCGCCGCACCCACAATGTCGCCATGGATGCGGCCATGAGCCTGTTCCAGAGCGGCTTCGCGGCCGCGCGCGGACCTGGGGCGTGGCTGGTCAATCGGGGTCTGACACTGGTCAATCGCAGCAGCACGCTCAAGCGCGTGTTCGCGCTGCAGGCCCTCGGCACCGCCGGCGAGCTGCCGCGACTGGCGCGCAAATTGGCAGCGTGAGCGCAGCGGCGCCCGGCGCTAGCGCAGCGGGATGCGGTCGATCTTGGCGGCGCAGATCATATCGTTCTCGCTCAAGCCGCCGATGGCGTGGGTGGAATATCGCACGCGGCAGTAGTTGTAGCCGACTTCCAGATCGGGGTGATGGTCTTCGATGTTGGCCACATGCGCCAGTGCGTTGACGAAGCTCATGGTGCGGTAGAAATCGCGGAACGCGAATTCGCGCCGGATCGCCTTGCCGTCCTCGACCAGGCGCCAATCGCTCGAGAGCTGTTGCAGCACACGTTGCGCTTCGTGAATCGACAGCGCCGGTACGCCGCCTTCGCAGGCCTTGCAATGACGCTCGCTGAGCGAGGCTTCTCGGGTTGGTTCGTTCATGCATCCGCCCTGCGTGGGTAGGTTCGCGCGATGTAGCGCTCGACCAGTTCCTGGAATTCTTCGGCGATGCGCTCGCCCTTGAGCGTGACGGTCTTGGCGCCATCCTCATACACGGGCGCCACCGGACGCTCGCCGGTGCCGGGCAGACTGATGCCGATGTTCGCGTGCTTGCTCTCGCCCGGCCCATTGACCACGCAGCCCATGACCGCCACGGTCATGGTCTCGACGTCCCGATAGGCGATGCGCCATTCGGGCATGCGCTCGCGCAGGTGGCGCTGGATGCTGTCGGCGAGCGTCTGAAAATAGGTACTGGTGGTGCGGCCGCAGCCCGGACAGGCCGTCACCAGCGGTGTGAACGAGCGCAGACCCATGGTCTGCAGCAGTTCCTGAGCGACGATCACCTCACGGCTGCGATCGCCGTCGGGTTCGGGCGTCAACGACACGCGAATGGTATCGCCGATGCCCTGCTGCAACAGGATTCCCATGGCCGCCGAGGAGGCGACGATACCCTTGGAACCCATTCCGGCTTCGGTCAGTCCCAGATGCAGCGCGAAATCGCAGCGCCCTGCGAGCTCGCTGTAGACGGCGATCAGATCCTGGACCGCGCTGACCTTCGCCGACAGCACGATGCGCTCGCGCGGCATGCCCAGCTCAACGGCGCGTTCGGCGCTCTCGAGCGCCGAGCTCACTATGGCCTCGCGCATGATCTCCTGCGCTGATCTGGGTTCGGCGGCGCGGCTATTGTCGTCCATGAGCCGCACCAGCAGATCCTGATCGAGGCTGCCCCAGTTCACGCCGATGCGCACCGGTTTGCCGTTGGCGCAGGCGATCGCGATCATCTCGGCGAACTGCGTATCGCGCTTGGAGCCGCGGCCGACGTTGCCGGGATTGATGCGGTATTTGGCCAGCGCCGCGGCGCACGCCGGGTGTTCGTGCAGCAATTTGTGACCGTTGAAATGAAAATCACCGATCAACGGCACGGCACAGCCGAGCGCATCCAGCCGGTTGCGGATGTGCGGTACCGCGGCGGCAGCCTCGGCGGTATTTACCGTAATGCGCACCAGCTCGGAGCCGGCGGCCGCGAGCTGCGCGCACTGGCTCGTGGTCGAGCCGATATCGGCGGTGTCGGTATTGGTCATCGACTGCACCACGATCGGGGCCGTGCCGCCGATCGTGACTGGCCCGACCTGCACCGGGCGGCTGACATGGCGCTTGAGTTGCATAGGCCTATTGTAATGCACAGGCAAAGCGGTGGGGGAAAGCTGCCCGCGCTGCTATCATTCGCGATTGGATCTGGAGAGGTGGTTGGGAAGGCACACCTGTTTATTTGATTTGCACGTAGCGCTCGGAGCGCGAATGGTCGATTTTGGCGGCTGGGACATGCCGGTCGCCTACGGCTCGCAGATCGAGGAACACCATGCAGTGCGGCGCGGCGCGGGCGTGTTCGACGTGTCGCACATGTGCATCGTCGACTTGCGCGGTGCGCGCAGCCGCGAGCTGCTGCGCGGCCTGCTGGCCAACGACGTCGCGCGCCTGAACGTGCCGGGCAAGGCACTTTACAGTTGCATGCTCAACGACCGCGGTGGGGTGCTCGACGATCTGATCGTGTACTACCTCGACGACGACTTCTTTCGCCTGGTGTCCAATGCCGGCACGCGCGACAAGGATCTGGCCTGGATCGGCGCGCGCGCCGAAGCCTTGCAGGTCAAGCTGCTGGAGCGCCGCGATCTGGCCATGCTGGCCATCCAGGGGCCGCAGGCACGCGAGCGCAGCGCCGCGCTATTGACCGCCGAGGCGGCCTGGTCGGTGCTCGAGCTGCAGCCTTTCTTCGGCGCGCAGATCGGCGAGTGGTTCGTGGCGCGTACCGGTTACACCGGCGAGGACGGCTTCGAAATCATGCTGCCCACGGCCGAAGCGGTATCGGTATGGCAGAAGCTCAATGCCGCCGGCGTACACTGCTGTGGCCTCGGGGCGCGCGACACGCTGCGGCTGGAGGCCGGCATGAATCTGTACGGTAACGATATGACCGAACAGACCAGTCCGCTGGAGTCGGGCCTGGCCTGGACCGTGGCGCTCGAGCCGTCCGATCGCGACTTCGTCGGCCGCGCCGCGCTCGAGGCGCTACGCGCGCGCGGACCCGAGCACAAGCTGGTGGGTCTGGTGCTGGATGAGCGCGCCGTGCTGCGCAGCCACCAGCGCGTGCTGGTCGACAGCTTGGGCGAGGGGGAAGTCACCAGCGGCACGTTTTCGCCGACGCTGGAGCGCTCGATCGGCCTGGCACGTGTGCCGGTGGCTACCGGCGCGAGCGTGCAGGTTGAGGTGCGTGGCCGGCAGCTGCCCGCGCGAGTGGTGCGGGTGCCATTCGTGCGCCATGGCAAAGCGTTGATTTCGTTGGTTTGAGCAGCCCTAGGAGTGGCGATGAGTGATATCCCGTCGGAACTGAAGTTCGCCCGCAGTCATGAATGGCTCAAGCAGCTGCCGGACGGCCTGGCCGAGATCGGCATCAGCGACCATGCGCAGCATGCCCTGGGCGATCTGGTGTTCGTCGAGCTGCCCGAGATCGGCCGCGCGCTGGGCGCCGGGGAGAGCTGCGCCGTGGTCGAGTCGGTCAAGGCCGCCTCCGACGTCTACGCTCCGGTGGCCGGCACCGTGGTGGCGGTCAACGATCAGCTGCGCCATACGCCGGAGTTGATCAACCGCGATCCCTACGGCGGCGGCTGGCTGCTGCGACTGCGGCCTGAGGTACCGGGCGCCGAGGCCGGCCTGATGTCGGCCAGCGAGTACGGCGTGCTGGCGGCACAGGGCTGAGAAGCTCATGCCCTTCATTCCCCACACCGAGCAGGATGTACGCGAAATGCTCGCGGTCATCGGTGCGCCCAGCATCGAGGCGCTGTTCGATGAGATTCCTGCGAGCCTGCGCGTGGCCTCGCTGCCCGACGTGCCGGTGGGCTTGAGCGAGTTCGAGATCATGCAGCTCATGTCCGCGCGCGCGCGCCAGGATGGCCAGCCGCTGTGCTTCATCGGCGCCGGCGCCTACGAGCATCACATTCCGGCGGCCGTGTGGTCCACGGTCACACGAGGGGAGTTCTATAGCGCCTATACGCCCTATCAGGCCGAAGCCAGTCAGGGCACGCTGCAGACCATCTACGAGTACCAGACCATGATGGCAAGCCTGACCGGCATGCAGGTCAGCAACGCCTCGCTCTATGACGGCGCGACTGCGGTGGCCGAGGCGGTGCTGATGGCGGTGCGTGCCAACCGGCGCTCCAAGAGCGCGCGCATCCTGATGCCGCGTAATCTGCATCCGCACTATCGTGCGGTGGCGCTTGCGAGCGCCGGCAACCAGGGCGTGAAGTTCGAGGAGCTGCCTTACGAGCGCGGCTCGGGTCACACCTCGATCGAGGCGCTGGCGCCATTCGCCGGCCAGGACTTTACCGCGCTGGTGATCGCGCAGCCGAATTTCTTCGGTGTGTTTGAGGAGGTGGATGCGCTGACCGACTTTGCGCATGCACACGGCGCGCTGGTGATTGCCGTGGTCAATCCGACTTCGCTGGCGCTGCTCAAGCCGCCCGGACAATGGGGCCAGAAAGGCGCCAACATCGTCGTCGGCGAGGGTCAGCCGTTCGGCTGTCCGCTGTCGTCTGGCGGTCCCTACTTCGGTTTCATGTGCACGCGCATGGAGCATGTGCGGCAAATGCCCGGCCGCATCGTCGGCCGCACCGTGGACCTCGACGGGCGGCCCGGATTCACCCTGACGCTGCAGGCGCGCGAGCAGCACATTCGGCGCGCCAAGGCGACCTCGAACATCTGCACCAACCAGGGCCTGCTCATGATGGCGGGCACCATCTACATGTCGCTGATGGGCGCCGAAGGGCTCGAGCGCGTGGCGGCACTGTCGATGACGCGCACCGAGCAGCTGGCGCGCGCACTGACGGCGATTGCCGGTGTACGGCGCGTGTTTGCGCGCGCGAACTTTCACGAGATCGTGCTCGCGCTGGATCGGCCGGTGGCGCCGGTGCTGGCGGCGCTGCGCGCGCGCGGCATCGAGGGCGGCCTCGACCTCAGCGACTATTTCCCCGAGCTGGGCTGCGCGCTGCTGGTGTGCGCAACCGAGACCAAGACCACGGCCGACATCGACACCTATGCCCGCGCCATGTCCGAAGTGTTGCCGGCGGCGCGCGCCGCATGAGTCTGCCCATGCGCGAGCAGCTGATCTTCCAGTATTCCAGGGCCGGCCGCGGCGCGCGCGCGCAATGGCCGCCCGCGGTACCCGCGGACGCGCCGGTGGTGCCGGAAGCGTTGCGGCGCCAGCAGCGGCCGCTGCTGCCCGAGGCCAGCGAACTGGATGTGGTGCGTCACTACACGCGTCTGTCGCAACTGAATTTCTCGATCGACACGCACTTCTATCCGCTCGGCTCGTGCACCATGAAATACAACCCCAAGGCCTGCAACGCCGCGGCGCTGCTGCCGCAGTTCGCCGGGCGGCATCCGCTCGCGAGCGCAAGCCACGGGCAGGGGTTTCTGGCCTGCATGTTCGAGCTGCAGGAGATGCTCAAGGCGGTGAGCGGCATGCGCGCCGTGGCCTTGAGCCCGCTGGCCGGCGCGCACGGAGAGTTCGCCGGCGTGGCCATGATCCGCGCCTATCATCGCGCGCGCGGGGACCTGGAACGCAATGAGATCATCGTGCCGCAGGCCGCGCACGGTACCAATCCGGCCACCGCCAGCATGTGTGGCTGCATCGCACGCGAAGTGGCCGTGGGCCCCGACGGCGATGTGGATCTGGCGGGGTTGCGCGCGGCCGTGGGCGCCAGGACCGCGGGCATCATGCTGACCAATCCGTCCACCTTGGGCGTGTTCGAGCGGCGCATCGAAGAGGTCGCGCGCATCGTGCACGAGGGCGGCGGCCTGCTGTACTACGACGGCGCTAATCTCAATGCCATCCTCGGCAAGGTGCGCCCGGGCGATATGGCGTTCGATGCCATCCACATGAATCTGCACAAGACCTTCTCGACCCCACACGGCGGCGGCGGTCCGGGCGCCGGGGCCGTGGGCGTGTCGGCGCGGCTGATGCCGTTCCTGCCGTTGCCGATCGTAGCGCGCGAGGACGGCGCCCAATACCGCTGGCTCGGCGAGCGCGATCTGCCGCAATCGATCGGCCGGCTCGCGAGCTTCGCGGGCAATGCCGGCGTGCTGCTGCGCGCCTACGTCTACATGCGCATGCTGGGCCGCGAAGGCATGCAGCGCGTGGGCGAGTACGCGACCTTGAATGCCAACTACCTGTCGGCGCAGCTGCAGCAGCTGGGTTTCGATGCGGCCTATCCGCAGCGGCGCGCGAGTCACGAATTCATTCTGACGCTCAAGAAGCAGTCGCAGGAGTACGGTGTCACGGCCATGGATGTGGCCAAGCGGCTGCTCGACCTGGGCTTTCACGCGCCCACAACCTATTTCCCTACGTTGATCAGCGAGTGCCTGCTGATCGAGCCGACCGAGACCGAGAGCAAGCAGACGCTGGATGCCTTCGTGACCGCCATGGCGCAGATCCTGCGCGAGGCGCAGCAGGAGCCCGAGCAATTGCTGCGTGCGCCGCATACTTTGCCGGTGCGCCGGCTGGACGATGTGCGCGCGGCGCGTGAGCTGGATCTGAGCTACCACGGTGTCGAGCGCTGATGCGGCGCGAGAAGATGCAGGGGGTCGATCGGCTGCTGCGAGCCTTCGGCTCGAGCGGCAAAGGCTTTGCCGGCGCGTTCCGCGAGGAGGCGGCATTTCGCCAGGAACTCACGTTCGCCTGCATCGCATTGCCGCTGGCCCTGTGGCTGGGCCACAGCGGGGTCGAGCGGGCGTTGCTCGCTGGACCGGTGCTGCTGATCCTGATCGTCGAATTACTCAACAGCGCCATTGAAGCCACCGTAGATCGCATCGGCATGGAACGTCATGTGCTCGCCGGGCTCGCCAAGGACATCGGCTCGGCGGCGGTCATGCTGTCGTTCATCCTACTCGCGGTGATCTGGCTGCTGGTGCTCACGGCTCGCTAATCGTCTCGAATACCACAAGGACTCCCAATCCGATGACGGCACTGATCTGCGGTTCGATGGCCTACGACACAGTCATGATGTTCGAGGGGCGCTTTCGCGACCACATACTTCCCGATCGATTGCACGTGCTCAACGTGGCGTTCCTGACGCCCTCGATGCGGCGCAACTTCGGCGGCTGCGCCGGCAATATCGCCTACAACCTGAAACTGCTCGGCGGCGACGGCCTGATCATGGCCACCGTGGGCCACGACTTCGCACCTTACGGTGAATGGCTCGCGCGCTGGCAGATCGCACGCACGCACGTGCGGGTGGTGCCCGATGAGTTCACGGCCCAGGCCTACATCACCACCGACCTGGACAATAACCAGATCACGGCTTTTCACCCCGGTGCGATGAACCATTCGCATCTGAACCGGGTCAGTGATAGCAGCGGCGTGAAACTCGGCATCGTGGCGCCCGATGGACGCGCGGGCATGCTCGAACATACCGAGCAGTTTGCGGCCGCGGGGCTGCCGTTCGTGTTCGATCCGGGCCAGGGCCTGCCCATGTTCGGCGGCGAGGAGCTGCGCGCCTTCATAGAGCGCGCCGCCTGGGTAGCGGTCAACGACTATGAGGCCAGCGTGCTGTCGGAGCGCACCGGCTGGTCGCTCGAGCATATCGCGGCCAAGGTGCGGGCGCTGATCGTCACGCGCGGCGCCGAAGGCTCGTGGATATTCGCCGGCAGCGAGCGACTGGAGATTCCGGTGGTGGCCGCCGCGCGCGTGGTTGACCCGACCGGTTGCGGCGATGCCTATCGCGCCGGGCTGCTGTACGGCCTGGAGCGCGGTCTGGACTGGGCCACCACCGGGCGTATCGCGGCGCTGGTGGCGTCGATCAAGATCGAACAGCACGGCACACAGCAGCATCACTTCAGTGCCGATGAGTTCCAGCAACGTTTTCGTGCGGTCTTTGGATATGCATTATGAAGTCGGATTTCGGGATGTTGAGATTGGCGCTGCTGGCCGGCGCGATGCTGGCCTCGCCGCTGCTGTGGGCGGCGCAGCCGTCCGCGTCGATACCGATGCCGCTACCGGCGCCGGCGGTTGCAGCTGGCGAGGAGGCCTCGGCGGCCGACTGGGCCGCGACGCTCGAGCATATCGCCGGCAGCGTGGTGGCCATACAGATCGATCAGGCGCGCTCGTTCGACACCGAGCGTAATGTTTCCGCACAGGCCACCGGCTTCGTGGTCGACGCCGAGCGTGGTCTGATCCTGACCAACCGTCACGTCGTGACTCCAGGTCCGGTGACCTCCGAGGCCACCTTCCTCAACCGCGAGGAAGTTCAGCTCTATCCGGTCTATCGCGATCCGGTACATGACTTCGGTTTCTACCGCTACGATCCCAGCAAACTGCGCTTCATCACTCCCAAGGCGCTGCCGCTGGCGCCGCAGGCGGCGCAGATCGGACGCGAGATCCGTGTGGTCGGCAACAACGCCGGCGAGCAACTGTCGATACTGGCCGGTACCCTGGCGCGGCTGGATCGCGAAGCGCCCGAATACGGCCTGGGCCGCTACAACGATTTCAACACGTTCTATATTCAAGCCGCCTCTGGCACCTCGGGCGGCTCTTCGGGCTCCCCGGTGATCGACATTCGCGGCCGTGTCGTGGCGCTCAACGCCGGCGGCGCCACCGGCGCGGCCTCGAGTTTCTACCTGCCGCTCGAGCGCGTGCGCCGCGCGTTGCAATTGATTCAACAGGGCAAGCCGGTCACGCGCGGCACGCTGCAGACTGAGTTTCGCTACCGGCCCTACGATGAGCTGCGGCGGCTTGGCCTGCAGAGCGCCACCGAGGCGGAAGTGCGTAAGGCGCAGCCCGACGGCACCGGCATGCTGGTGGTCTCCGACGTGCAGCC
>Ga0302324_100014774_pt1 | contig 15711 bp, 11 predicted proteins | sample Palsa_T0_1_FD_201949 | JGI IMG/M metagenome (GOLD analysis project Ga0302324, IMG submission 201949) | Peat permafrost microbial communities from Stordalen Mire near Abisko, Sweden - Palsa_T0_1 | ecosystem: Environmental > Terrestrial > Soil > Palsa > Peat permafrost | place: Sweden: Abisko...
TCCACGCGGCGGAAGACGATGCCAGTGTCTGCCGGAGCGGGCACGAAACGAAGATGGCTGGGAACAGCGGTGTGGAGTCCTACGCCATCAATTTCGACGGGGCGTTGGATAGTGAGCTGGTAGGGCATGAGAGCTAGGCGTCCATTATAGGGGCAAGTTGGTGACCTGTGCAAACCGATTTTATGTCTTTATAATCAGCATGTTACACAGAAGGTAACGGGAAATTTATTTCTCATGTTGTAAGAATACAACAGTTGGGCGCATAGGGGTGTGTGTCGAAATGGACAGGTCCGACCGAATTATGCGTGAGGATGCAAATCGGACGCTGGTTAGCGCGAGCAGTTTCGCTGGGGCTTGAGGATGACGAAGCCGAGAGCACCGGAAGTAAGGGCTGAAATCACCCAATATGCGGCCGGCTTGCCTTTGAACAAAATCGCTGCGGCGATGATGGCCAGGGCCCAGACGAGCGACCAAGCGATGGTGGAAGTTCCGGACTTCGGAGAGTCGGGCTGCATGTGAGCATCGTAACATGGTTTTGCGCTGGCTTGCGCCAAGGCAGCGGAGGCATTGGCGGGGGCGTCTGGCCGGGTTGTTTCGGGTGTTTCATCCGCGTAGAATGGGTTTTCGAAACCGCGAAAATGGCGACTCCGTTTACGATTCTTCCGAACGCTCCCACTCCGCCGCCGGCGGCGCATCCGCGGCCGGACTGGCTGAAGGTGCGATTCTTCGGCGGGTCGAACTACCAGGAGCTGAAGCGCATCATGCGCACGCTCGATTTGCACACGGTGTGCGAGAGCGCGCGTTGCCCGAACATGGGGGAATGCTGGGAGCACCGCACGGCTACGTTTATGATCCTGGGGAATATTTGCACGCGGGCGTGCGGGTTCTGCGCGGTGCCGAGCGGAAAGCCGCTGGGCCCGCCGGAAGAAGACGAGCCGGAGCGTGTGGCGGAAGCGGTGGAGCGGATGGGGTTGCGCTACGCGGTGGTCACCTCGGTGAACCGCGACGACCAGGCGGACGGCGGAGCGGCTATTTTCGCGCGGACGATCACGGAAATCCGGCGGCGAGTGCCGGGATGCCGAGTGGAAGTGCTGATTCCGGATTTTCGCGGCGACTGGCAGGCGCTCGAAAAGGTGATTGGGGCGCGGCCGGACGTGCTGAACCATAATATGGAGACGGTGCCGCGATTGTATCGCGCGGTGCGCAAGGGCGCGGTGTATGAGAGGTCGCTCGAGCTGCTGCGGCGGACGCGCGAGCTGGCGCCGGATGTGCCGACGAAAACGGGAATGATGCTGGGGCTGGGCGAGACGCGCGAGGAGGTGTTGCGCGCGATGGAAGAAATCGCGGCGCAGGGCACGCACATTCTGACGCTGGGACAATATCTGCAGCCCACGCCGGAGCATTTGCCGATCGAGCGGTACGTGCATCCGGATGAATTCGCGGAATACAAGCTGCTGGGCGAGACGATGGGTTTCAAGCATGTGGAAGCAGGTCCGCTGGTTCGTTCCTCGTATCACGCCTTCGAACAAGAAGAATCCGCGCGGAGTTAGGCTTACCTAAGAGTGTCGAGGAAAGATTGCGCCATGGCACGAGTGCGTTCGGCGCAGCTTGGATCCGGGGGCGGAAGCTGGAGCACGGCCTGAAAATATTCCGCGGCCTTGGCGTTGCGGGACAATTCCGCGTTTAAATTGCCGAGCAAGAGCAGAAAAATCGGATTTTTGGGGTAGCGCTGGGCCAGAGGCTCGGCCACGGCGACCGCTTCGGCATATTGCAGGTCAAATGTGCGCAAATTTCTGGCGAGATAGAAGCGCGCGTCCACGCGCAGCAGCACGCCGCGATCGATTCCCACTTTCATTTGGCGGATGCCTTCGATTTTGTCTCCTCCGGGAATGCCCATAAAAAAGCGCAGCATCTTCACGATGGAGGAAAGGGAATCGACAAAATAATTGTAGAGGCCGAGGCCGGCGGTGGCGTCGGCCATATCGGGATCGAGCTCGAGGGCGCGAAGGAATTCGGTGCGCGCGGCGACACCGGCATGAGCCACGGCGCGATGTTCGTTGCGCAAGCCCAGCAGGCGGGCCTCGAGCGCGTGGCCCATGGCGGCGTAGAGGTGCATTTCGGCGGTGTCGGACCGGGCGACTTGGGCCTGGGCTAGTTGGATGACTTTATCGGCGAGCGCGAAATAGGCGTCATCCTCGGGGCGCCTGCCGCGCTTGGCGGCGTCCACCATGCCGTAGCGAATTTCGTAAGACGCGCAATAAATCTTCCACCATTGAGCCTCGGCTTCGAGGAGAAATCCCAGCGGAGAATCGGGCTGCGATTGCTGGAGATTTCGCGCGAGGGCGATGGCGGCTTGGGGGTCGCCTGCGTACATTTTGTCCAATGCTTGCACGGCTTCGGGAGGCAGGGTGAGGCTTCCGGCGCGGGCGGGAATGGCGCAGAGCGTGGCCAGGCAAACGCCGAGAAACGAAAGCGGGAGAAAAATCGCGGCGCGCGGGCGCGTCATTTCACTCTCTTGACCCAGCCGGCCAGCCAGGCGGAGGTAACGTACATCACGAAACATTCCAGGGCAAAGGGCGGAAAACCGAGAAAGCCGGGCGCGGGCATCTCGAAAATTTTCATGCGCTGAAACATGGGGAAAGTGTAGTGCCACTTGCCGCCGGCCCAATTGTTCCAAAATTCCCAGAGCCAGCCGCAAATCCAGCCGGAGAGGAAAAATCCGTAAAGACGGCGGCGAAAACCTTCGGAAAGATCGCCGAGGAAAGAGGGCAAATCGAGGCGGCGGTTGAGCGGGTCAAGCAAAAGCAGAAAGCCGATCCACACGAGAGCGAAAAGATATGCGGCGATGCGCTGGGGAATGACGAGCGGAAGAAGCAAACACACCAAGCCGCAAAAGATGAGCGCGTTTTCCGCGGCTCGCGAAATCTTCCAGGGCTCGGCGGGAAGGGGCGGGAGGAGAGCCTGCACGAGATCGGAAGTCTCGAAGATGGCGGGCGTGATGGTGGCGAAGGACCATATGTAGCCGAGATAGGCGGCGGGCCATTCGAGCGGAACGCCGACGTAGGTCCAATTGCGGAGACGCAGATTGTAGGCTTCGAAGATGAGCCACAGGGGAATGGAAAGCAGGGCCATGCGCGCGAGAGTGAGAGGCGCGTCGTGCAGGCGCGAACGATTGGTGAGAGCGAGGACGGCGGCGTCGGCGATGAGGATGTAGGCGCTCCAAGCGATGGGAGTGAAGAAGGTGGGGATGGGTTCGACGCCTTTGAACAACAGCCATTCAGCGCCGGCGAGGGCCAGGAGGCCGAGCCAGCCGTGGGCGGGAAAAGAACGGCGGCGGCGCGAGCGAAAGTATCCGGCGAGGAGAACGCCGACGGTGGCAGCGGTGACGGCGAGACCGATGGATGTGCGAAGGCCGGGCATGTGCATGGGTGCGTGCTGGTCGCTCGCCGGATATGGTAACGCAAAACGCGCGCGACACTGAGACCCGCACAAGAAAGGGGCTTTCTTGCTATGCTTTGCGTTTCTTGGGCGCGGAAACGCGATGAGCGAGCCGGAAAAACTCGAGCGGGGGCTGGGGCTGGTCGAAGCGACCTCGCTGAACATGACATTCATGGTGGGGATCGGGCCGTTCATCGTGATCCCGTTCATCATTCGGGAGATGGGCGGGCCGCAGTGCATTCTGGCCTGGGTGGTGGGCGCGGCGCTGGCGGCTTTTGACGGGTGCGTGTGGGCCGAGCTGGGGGCGGCCATGCCGCAGGCCGGCGGAAGCTACGTTTTTCTGCGCGAAGCGTACGGGGCCAATCGCTGGGGACGCCTGATGTCGTTTCTTTTTATCTGGCAGACGCTTTTTCAGGCGCCGCTGAGTATTTCGTCGGGCGCGCTGGGATTCGCGGATTATTCGAGGTACCTGGTGGCGAAACTTCCGGGCGGCGTGGGCTGGCTCAATGCCCACGCGCTGACGCCGAGCGCGGCGACAAATTACAATCGCGTGGTGGCCGGGGTGCTGATCGCGGCGGCGATAGCGCTGCTTTACCGGCGGATCACCGCGATCGGGAAAATTTCGACCGCGCTGTGGGTCATCGTGCTGGGAACGATTTTGTGGCTGATCTACGGCGGGGTTACGCATTTCAACGCCAGCCGCGTGTTTACGTATCCTCCGGGGAGCTGGAATTTTTCGTGGATTTTTTTCGCCGGGCTGGGCCACGCGTCGGTGCAGACGGTGTACAGCTACCTGGGGTATTACAACGTGTGCAACCTGGGCGGAGAAATGAAGAATCCGGAGAAAAATATTCCGCGGGCGATTTTCATTTCGATTTTCGGGATCGGGATTTTGTACGTGGCGATGCAGACGAGCATCCTGAGCGTGGTGCCGTGGCAAGAGGCGCAGAATTCGGCGTTCGTGGCGAGCTTGTTTGTGGAGAGAACCTACGGGATGAACTGGGCCACGCTGGCGACGGCGCTGATTTTGCTGGTGGCCTTCGGCTCGATTTTTTCGGCGACGCTGGGGTATTCGCGGGTGCCGTACGCGGCGGCGCTGGACGGGAATTTTTTCTCGGTTTTCGCGCGCGTGCATCCGACCAAGCGTTTTCCGCACATCGCGCTTCTGGCGCTGGGCGGCACGTCGATTTTGATTTGCGTGTTTTTCAATCTTTTCGTGGTAATTCGCTCCATCCTCGCGATGCGCTGCCTCATCCAATTCGTGGGGCAGGCCTTCGGGCTGCTGCTGTTGCACCGGCGCTGGCGGGCGGAACGCTGGCCTTTTCGCATGTGGCTGTACCCCGTGCCGGTGCTGATCGCCATCGCGGGCTGGATTGCAATTTTTATTTCCACCGGACGCAAGCCCATGCTGGCCTCGCTTGCGGCAACCGCAGCAGGTATTCTTGTCTATCTGGGACGAGCGCGCTATTTGCGCCAATGGCCATTCGAGGAGGCAGTTGGATGAAGGTGAAGCGCCCGCGGCAGGGGTGGACGAGGGTGGTGCTGGCGATCGTTGCGCCGGCGCTGGCGTTGGTGTGCACGGCTTTGCAACTCGCGGCGCAGTCGCTGCCGGACACGCTCGAAGCCATCAACAAATCGCGCGTCACCACGCGGATTCTTTTCGTCACGGCGCATCCGGATGACGAATGGTCGAGCTTGCTGACCTATCTTTCGCGGGGACTCGACGCCGACGTGGTACTTCTGACGATTACGCGCGGGCAGGGCGGCCAGAATGCGATTGGCCCGGAGCAGGGCGGGCAGCTGGGCGTGATTCGCACGGAAGAATTGCTGGCGGCGGGCGAGCATTATGGCGTGAAGCAGTTTTTCACGCGCGCGATGGACACCGGATATGTGAAGAGTCCGGAGCAGGCCATGAAAATCTGGGACGACCTGGCGCTCGAAGATATGGTCCGCGCGATTCGCACCTACCGGCCAAACGTGGTGATCAACGGATGGGGCGGGGTGCATTCGGGGCACGGGCATCATCAAGCCAGCGGAATCCTGACGCCGCAAGCGGTGGCCGCGGCCGCCGATCCGACGAAGTATCCGGAACAGCTGGCCGAAGGGCTGGTGGCGTGGAAAGTGAAGCTGGAAGTTCGACTGGCGCGCGACGGCAAGACGCCGGGGGCGGTGGAGTTGCCGGTAAATAGCGTTTCTCCGCTGTGGGGCAAGAGCTACGTGGAGATGGGAATGGAAGGGCACGCGCAGCATCGCTCGCAGGGGACGCCCGCTTTCTTCGGCAATCCATTTTTCCGGCGGCCGATTTTTCTGGTGGCGGAGACGGAGAAAGGCGACGCGGAGAAGTTCGATGCGAAAATTTTGGCCGAGCCGCTCTCGTCGCTCGCGGCGGAGTTTCCCACGCTGCAGGCGGCCATGGCTCCGCGGCTTGCTGCGGCGGACGCATACCTGAAAGCAGCCGTGGTGGCGGCGCAATCTCTGGACCGGACTGCGGCGGCGACCTCGTTAACTCAGGCAGGCGTGCAGATCGCGGAGTTGAATAACGAAGTTTCCATTCATACGACGAAAGAAAGCCCTGCCGCGATCTATGAACTCGAGCGCGTGACCGAGGGCATTGACCGAGCGCTGGCCGATGATGTGGCGATCCCCATCGAGGTGCAGGCCAGCCGCCACGAACTCGTCGCGGGCGAAACATTTTCGGTGGACGTAATGTTCAGCGGCAAGCCGGTGGTGCCGGTGAAGTGGACTCTGGACGCGCAGAGCCTGCATATGCCGCCCGGCTGGACGGCTACGCCAGCAGAGCAGAAGGAAGGGAGCGACAGCACGCGTTTCAACATCGCAATTCCGGCGAATGCGCAGGCGCCGAAATCCCCGGTGGATGCGATTCGGCCATTTCCGGGGGCACTCGTGCGCGTGGTGCTCGCGGTGGATTGGAATTCGTACCGATTTGCGATCTATCCGCCGGTGGAATCGGTGGAAACGACAACGACGGGTATCGCCACATATCCGCTGGAGCTCGTTCCGGCGGTGACGCTGACGGTCGAGCCGCAGCAAGTGATGGTTCCCGTGCGGCGCGCATCGGAGCCGATAAAACTTCTGGCGCGGGTGCGCTACCACGGAACGAAACCGGCGAAGGTAGCGGTGGGGCTCGATGTGCCCGCGGGCTGGACGGCGCAGCCCATTGCGCCGCTGGAATTTTCGGGCGCGAGCGACCAACTGATTCGCTTCATCGTCACGCCGCCGGCACAGACCGCACCGGGCGCTTACGAGTTGCATCCTTACGCGCGGCTGGGAGAGGAGACGTTTCGCACGTCGCTCGAGCCCATCCCCACGCTGCCGACGCGCAATTGGAGCGAGCCATCCGACGCGACGGTGCACGTGCTGGACCTGAAGATGCCGGCAAATTTGCGCGTGGGATACATCGCGGCGGCGAACGATCCGCTGCCGGAAATTCTGCGGCAACTGGGAATGCAGGTGGATTTGCTTGATGACGTGGCGCTGGCTTTCGGCGATTTGAGCGGGTACGACGCGATTACCGTGGGCATCCGCGCTTACGAGCTGCGTCCGGATTTGATGCGCGCGAATTCGCGGCTGCTCGATTACGTTGAGCGCGGCGGAACGCTGCTGGTGCAATACCAGCGCGATTTCGCCTGGGACAAGCTGCTTCCGGCGCCGTTTCCGGCTTCGATGGGCGATAAAGTGGCGCGCGTGACGGACGCGGATTCTCCCGTGCGCTTTCTCGTGCCGGATAGCCCGCTCTTGAATTCTCCGAACAAAATTACGCCGGCGGATTTTCAGGGCTGGGTGCAGGAGCGCGGACTCTATTTCTGGGGCACGTTCGATCCGCGCTACCAAGCGCTGCTGGGGCTGAAAGATTTTGGCGAGGCGGAAGTGAACGGCGCGCTGGTGTCTGCGCGGGACGGCAAAGGCCTCTATATTTACACCGGGCTGTCGTTTTTCCGCGAACTGCCGGCGGGCGTGCCGGGAGCGTACCGCTTATTTGTGAATTTGCTGAGCCAGACGCCACATGCCGCAGGAAAAGACTGACGCGCGGTTTGCCGGATCGGATGCGGGCGCCGAGTTCGCGCCTCCGCGCATGGTGCGAATTCCCGAGGGTTGGTTTCTGATGGGCAGCGACGCCGGGCAGGAAAACGAGCGCCCGGTGCATCGCGTTTGGATTGGCGCGTTTGAGCTCGGCGAATGCCAGGTGACGAATGCCGAGTACGCGCGGTTTCTCGCCGCTACGAATCACCGCAAGCCCCTGCACTCGAACGATCCCAATCTTTCGGACCCGGCTCAGCCCGTCGTGGCGCCCTCGTGGTTTGACGCGGTGGCTTACTGCGATTGGCTCGGCCGCGCGACGCAGCGGCATTTCCGCCTGCCCACGGAGGCAGAGTGGGAATATGCCGCGCGCGGAGGCCTGGAGCAGAAGCAATTTCCGTGGGGCGACGATCCGGCGGAATCGCTCGCCAATTATGCGTCGCGATGGAAGACGGGCCCGGAGCCCGTAGGACGCGCGGAGCGAAATGCGTACGGGCTTTGCGATATTGGCGCGAACGTTCACGAATGGTGCGCGGACTGGTTTGGAGCGGATTACTACGGTGTTTCGCCGGAGCGCAATCCGCAGGGGCCGAGCGAAGGGGCGAGGCGCGCGTCGCGCGGAGGTTCCTGGCGGCATTATACGAAGGTGTCGCGCTGCGCCGCGCGGTCGAGCATCCCTCCCGAATTCCAGTATGCCGATTACGGATTCCGCGTGGCCTGCGACATCTCCTAGTAAACCCAGCCGGCAGTTCGGCAAGAGCTTCACCCATAAGCACAACCCGGCGCTTTATTCGTGGCGGAGGGCGATCACGGGATCGACGCGCATGGCGCGGCGTGCTGGGAGGAATCCGGCGAAGGCGGCCACGGCGGCGAGAGTGAATGCGACGGCCGCGAGTGTGACGGGGTCGTTCGCGGAGACGCCGAAGAGCAAGTGGCCGACGAAGTGCGAGGCGGCGAGCGCGCAAGGTATTCCGACAAGCAGGCCAGCGAGGGTGAGGAGCAGGGTTTCGCGCAGGATCATGCGGAGAATCGCGCTACGAGAAGCACCGAGGGCGAGGCGGATGCCTATTTCGTTCGTACGGCACGCGACGGAATAGGCAATCACGCCGAAAATTCCGGTGGCGGCGAGAATCAGGGCCATGGCCGCGAACAGGCCGAGCAGGAAGGTGCGAAATCTTTGCTGCGAGACGGAAGCGTCGATCAGGTCCGGCAACTTCGCCACGTCGGTTACCGGCAAATCTCTGTCAATGTTTTGTACTTCCTGGCGGATAGCGGCGGCTACAGCGGATGTGCTCAAGGTGCTCTTCACCACCAGATTAGCGCCCCAGAAAGGAGCTTGGGCGAAGGGGACGTACATCATCGGGCCGGGAGCTTCACCGAGCGAAACGTCGCGCACGTCGCCGACGATGCCGACGATTTCGCGCTCGACGTCGGGATTGGGAGGGAAGCCGAAGTTGAGCCGCTTGCCAATGGGATCCTGATTCGGGAAATAGCGCTGCGCAAATGTTTTGCTGATCACCGAAACTCGCGGTGCGGAGAGGATATCCTGCTGGTTGAAAAAGCGGCCGGCAAGCAGGGGAATTCCCATCACGCGAAGATATTCCGGACTGACGGAGGCGTAGTCAGCCAGGCGGGATTCGGCTGCGGACGCCGGCGGAGCGCCCACGATATCGAATCCAAGATTGATTTTGCCGTTGACGATGGGCAGCGGAACGGCCACGGCGGTGTCTTGCATTCCGGGTTGAGCCTGGACTTGCGCGAGCAATTTATCGGAGAAAACGATCCACTGGGCAGGCGTGGAATACTGAAATTGAGGAAGCGAGACCTCGGCTTTCACGATGCTGTGTGTTTCGAAGCCGGGGCTGACAGAAGTGAGTTTGGAAAAGCTGCGCAGGAGCAATCCAGCAGCCACGAGCAAGACCATGGCCAGGGAAATTTCCGCTGCGGCGAGGAAGCTCCGCGCACGGCGGCGGTTGAGGCTTTCGCCCGAGCGGCCGCCTCCGTCGCGAAGGCTCCCTTGAATATTGGAATTCGCGGAAAAGATCGCGGGGACCAATCCAAAAGCCACGCTGGCGATGGCGGAGAGGACCAGCGCAAAAGCCAGGACGAAATTGTCAACGCGAATGGGGTTCAAGCGCGGGAGATTCTCCGGCATCAGCGAACCGAGCACTTGAACACCGGCGTAGGCCAGAGCTATGCCGATAATTCCACCGAGCAGACCGAGCACGGCGGTCTCACTGAGCAACTGGCGGATGATTCGAGCGCGGCCGGCGCCCAGCGCGGTCCGCACGGCAATCTCTTTCGAGCGAGAAGTGGCTCGGGTGAGAAGCAAGTTGGCAATGTTGGCGCAGGCGATCAGGAGCACGAGGCCGACGGCGCCCAGGAGAACCAGCAGCGCGGTTCGCACGTCTCCCACAATTTCTTTCTGCAGCGGCACGAGACGTACGGTCCAGCCTTTGTTCTCCGCCGGAAATTCCCGCGCCAACCTGTCGCTGATCGCGTCCATTTCGGCCTGAGCCTGCGCGATGGAAACGCCGGGCTTCAGCCGCCCGAATACGGGCAGCCAATGGCCTGCGCGGCGAGCCATCCAGCTTCCAAAGAGAGGGTCCTGAACGAGCGGGATCCAGACTTCCTGCTTGGTCTCGATGAAAGGGGAGCGAAAGCCCGCGGGCATGATTCCGACGACGGTGAAGGGGCGCTTGTCGAGAATGATGGAGCTTCCCAGGATACGGGGATCTGCTCCGAGGGTGCCGCGCCATAGATTTTCGCTGATGATGACGACGGGCGGGGCGCCCTGCTTGCCTTCGGCAGGAAAGAAGACGCGCCCGTGGAGCGGCTTTACATCGAGAAGCGCAAAATGCTCCGGCGTGACGACGGAGGTGTCCACGACGGAGGGCTCGCCGCGCCCCGTGAGTGTGAGCTGGTGAGCCGTGATTCCCGCGAGTTCGCTGAAAACGTGATTCTGCGCGCGCCACTCTTCGAAATTCGGATACGAAACTCCATCTTCCGGAACTCCTTCCTGAGTGTTGGCCTGAAATGCGGTGACTAATTGTTCGGGATGCGCGTAGGGCAGCGGCTTCAGGAGCACGGCATAAACGACGCTGAAGATGGCGGTGTTTGCGCCGATGCCGAGAGCGAGGGTGAGCACGGCGACGGCGGTGAAACCGGGATTCTTGCGCAGCATGCGCCAGGCGTAACGCGCGTCCTGAAGAAATGTTTCGATGAAGGGCAGGCCGCGGAGTTCGCGGTTGGTTTCTTTGAGTTGGGTAAGGCCGCCCAATCGAATGCGCGCGGCGCGTTCGGCTTCCGCGGGCGGCATGCCGCGGCGAAGATTTTCCTCGATAAGCATGGCCAGATGCGACTCGAGTTCGCGCTCGAACTCCTGGGCCGGGCGGCGGCCGGAAAACAGCCCCCCGATTCGGGAATAAAGCACGCGCAAACGATTCCACATCCGACTACCTCCGAGCCGCAAGCTCGAGAACCCTCCCAATCACGCCGGAGATGCGCTCCCAGTTTTCGGCCTGGGCCTCGAGCTGCTTGCGTCCGGCTTTGGTGAGGGAATAAAACTTGGCCTTTCTGTTGTTGTCCGAAGTGCCCCAGGCGCCGGCGATCCAGCGCTTCTGCAGCAGGCGCACGAGGGAGGCGTAAATGGTGCCCTGGTTGATTTGCAAGGCTTCTTCGCTGATTTGTTCGATGCGGCGGGCGATGCCGTAGCCATGCAGAGGGCCCAGGGCGTCGAGGGTCTTCAAAACCATGAGATCGAGGGTGCCCTGCAGGATATCGGATTTGGGATGGGGCATGGCCCCTCCTGTGGACTACGCACAGGAGTATGCTCGTTTTCCTGTGGGATGTCAACAGGGCAGGGCGAGGACCTGCGCGTTCGCATGCGGCGGCAGAAATGGAGAATGAACGCGGCGGGTCTTCGTTGACTTGCCTTTTCACCCACCCTAATATGTTGCAGCCCATGCCCGCAAACGATCCGCTGACGGACCAGACGTTTTCGCATTACCGCGTCGTCGAGAAACTCGGCGGCGGGGGAATGGGGGTGGTCTATAAGGCGGAGGACACGCGTCTGCGCCGCTTCGTGGCGCTGAAGTTCCTGCCCGACGACGTAGCCAAAGACCCGCAAGCGCTGGCGCGTTTTCAGAGGGAGGCGCAGGCGGCCTCGGCGCTGAACCATCCCAACATTTGCACGATTTACGACATCGGGGAAGCGGGTGGAAAAGCGTTCATCGCCATGGAATTTCTGGACGGCCAAACGCTGAAGCACCTGATTTCCGGCCGCTCCATGGAACTCGAAAACATTCTGGACCTGGCCATTCAAACGGCGGACGCGCTGGACGCCGCGCACAGCGAAGGCATCGTGCACCGCGACATCAAGCCGGCGAACATTTTCGTGACCAAGCGCGGGCACGCGAAGATTCTGGATTTCGGCCTGGCCAAGGTGTCCAGCGTGAAAGTGGCGGGCGGCGGGTCGGTCACCATGCGCACGGTGGGCGTGGACACGGCGCAATTGACCAGCCCGGGCACGTCAATGGGCACGGTGGCTTACATGTCGCCGGAGCAGGTGCTGGGCAAGGAACTGGACGCGCGCACGGACCTCTTCTCCTTCGGAATCGTGCTGTACGAAATGTGCACGGGATTTCTTCCGTTCCAAGGAGAAAGTTCGGGCGCGATTTTCGACGCTATCCTGCACAAGAATCCGGCGGCGCCGGTGCGGCTCAACAGCAACCTGCCGGTGGAATTCGAGCAAGTGATTGCGAAGGCGATGGAGAAGGACCGCGACCTGCGTTACCAGAGCGCGGCGGAAATGCGCGCGGATTTGAAGCGCTTGAAGCGCGACACGAGTTCGGGGCGCGTGAATGTGGCGAGCGGCTCAGCGGCTTCGGCGCAGGAGGCGGGCTCGAGCGGAAGTTTTGCGGCTGCGGCTGCGGTTCAACCTTCAAGCAGCGCAGCGCAAGCCTCGGGCAGCTCGGTGGTGGAGGCGGCCAAGCAGCACAAATTCGGACTGACCGCCATACTTGCGATTGCGCTGGTGGTGCTGGCTGCGGCGGGCTACGGGGTCTATGCCCTGCTGGCACACAAGAGCGCGCCCCCCTTTCAGAATTTTGAGATTTCGCAAATCACGAACAACGGGAAATCCTCGCGCGCGGCAATCTCGCCGGACGGGAAGTATATTCTCAGCGTGCAGGCGGATGCCGGGAAAGCCAGCTTATGGCTGCGCCACGTGCCGACCAACAGCGACACGCAGGTCATTCCCCCGGCCGACGCGATTTACACGGACCTGAATTTTTCGCCGGATGGAGACTACATCTATTTCATCAAGGCGGAGGCCGCGATTCAATCCGTGCGCGATTTGTATCGCGCTCCGGTGCTGGGCGGCGCTCCGAAGCTCGTGATACACGATATTGACTCCGGCATTTCATTTTCTCCCGACGGCAAGCGTTTTGCTTTCATGCGCGACAACGATCCGGACGTCGGCAAGTATCAATTCAGGACCGCGAACGTGGACGGCTCGGACGAGAAAATGTTTGCGGCCGGCCCGATGACGGAAGCATCGCGTTATATCGCCTGGGAACCCAAGGCCAATCAGGTGGCCAAGATGCAATATCAGGTTGGGGATCAGCTAAGTGTGATCAAACTTTTTGACATCAACTCCGGGCAGGCCCAGACGATTGCCTCCTTCGCGGATAAGTACATGGAAACGATGGTTTGGCTGCCGGATGGGAAGGCCTTGCTCGTTCTCTACCAGGGTACCTCCACGCATTACTCGCGCTTCCAGATCGGCCTTATTTCCTATCCGGGCGGGCAATTCCATGAGATTACCAAGGACACCAACAACTACCGTTCCTTGACGGTGTCCGCCGATGCGAAGACTCTGGCAACCGTGCAACAACGGACTCCGAGAAGTTTCTATGTATTTCCGGCGAGCGGCACGGGCGCGAGTGCTCCGGCTCCAGCCCTGCCCCAGGAAAGGGATTTCGAAGATTTCGCTTGGGCGGAAAATGGAGGCCTCTATCTCGGGGGACAAGGCGCGCTGTCTCGCGTGGCGCTCGATGGAAGCAACAAGAACGTTTTGCTGAGCAACCTGGGACTATTCGGACTTAATTCCTGCCCGGATGGACGCAGTGTCGTTTTCAGTTGGATCGCCCATGGCGGGGGGACCGGCATAACCGTGTGGCGCACGGATGCGAACGGCGGCGACGCGAAACAACTTTCCTTTGGCACGAGTGATTTCAACCCTACGTGCTCGCCCGATTCGAAGTGGGTTTATTACAGCGATCGAAATACGGACACCTTCATGCGCGTTCCGGTGGACGGGTCGAGCCAACCGGCCGCCGTTCCCGGCAGCGTGGTGCCGCATGCGATTGTGGCCGATACGCGCGGTGTGATTTCTCCGGACGGGAAATATCTGGGATTCGTAGTGTCGCAGACCTCGGGCTCCAGCCCGATCCCAAACCAGCAGAAAATAGTTCTGGTGCCGCTCGATGCCGGACCTCAGCCGCAGGCGCGGATACTGGAACCGGACCCGCGGCTGCGGGGTTATCTGAGCTTCACGCCCGATGGCAAGGCGCTGGCCTATTCTATTCGGGAGAACGGCGTGGAAAATCTGTGGCTGCAACCGCTCGACGGCTCGGCGGGGCGGCAGATCACAAATTTTCCAGATGAATTGATCAGCATCTATCATTGGTCGCCGGACGGAAAATCCATCGGCATGCTGCGATTCCGGACCGAATCCGACGTTGTGCTCCTGCGCGAATCGAGTCCCGCGGCGCAGTGAAGCAGCGAGCGATCCGGCGATTCCCCCCGAACGAGACTTTACATTCCGACACACAGTGCGAGTTCCGCTCCGCGCGGCGTTTTCTCTTCGTGCTATTCTGCGAGCCGTGCGAGGGAGAAAACAAATGCGGAATGCTTGGCTGTGGATGACGCGAGCGCTCGCGGGCGCTGCGTTGGTTCTAATGGTAACGAGCGGAGCTACAGCGCAGAAAAACAAGAACAAGAAGCCGGACAACACGCCTCTGCCCTCGGTGCCGCTTCCTGCCGCGGATCAAATCGACCACGATATCGGCGAGATGCTGGGGGCCTTCCAGGCGGGCAATATCGAGGCCATGCACAAATATTATTCGGACAATGCCACCTTCGTGAGCGGGTCGTATCAACCCCCGATCATCGGCTGGGCCAATTACGTTGCCGGGTATCAGCAGCAGCGCGCCGCGTTTCAGGGCATCCAACTCATTCGGCGTAACACGGATGTCCTGGTATATGGGGATATGGCGGTGGCGATGTACCAGTGGGAATTCAGCTCGGTATTTAACGGCAAGCCGTACGGAATTCGCGGGCAGACCACGCTAGTGCTGAAGAAGACCGCGGATGACTGGCAAATCGTACACAACCACACGTCGCAACTTTGCGATTCAGCCGCCGGGCCGCAGGCCATCACGCCGCAGCAGGCGCCTGCTTCGGTTCCGGCGCAGCCGCAGCCGAAACCCTAACGCCGGCGGGAGGGAAAAATCAGAAATTCCGGAACCCCTGCCAGAGCCACAGCCCGCCGCCGACCAGGAACAGCAGGACCGAAGCGGTAATCAGCACCTTGATAGGACGGTCGAGCTTTTCGAGCCGAGCCACGAGGATGCGCTGCTCCTGAGCCATGGAATCTCCGGCCTTGTCCAGAAAGATCTGATCTTCTTCGTGGGATTCGAGCGTGCCGCGGTAGATCAGCATGGCGATGAGCAGCACGGTCACCACGGCCCAAACAATTACCAGAGTGAAAAGCGTGCTTCCGAGCGCCTCCATGGGTACCTCCCTGCCCGCCGGCCGTCAGACTGCCCCCGGAGAGACCGGCCCAGACGGGCCTTCACTGAAGTCCAATTGGCGGGATTATAGCACTACCCCAGGGTGTGGGAGTCAAGCGCGGAGATGTTCGTCGGGGAAATGCAGGCCCCAGAAATTGCGCGCGGGATAGAGGATTTCGACGCCGAGTTCGAAGACGCCGTTGGTGGCGTCCTTGACGCGAATGACGCGAAATTCCTGAATTTCCTGGGAATTTCCGTTCAGAACCTCGATGCGGGAGCCCAGCGCGGGTGAAAGTGGAGCGCGAAGCAGAGCGCCGTAGCGGCTGACGGCCACCGCTTCCGCGGGCGTATCGAGCGGCTGGCCCTGGGTGCCGTCGCTATAGACCTTTACCGGGATGCGGATGAGAACTCGGCTCGAACGTCGGCGCTCGATCATTGC
>Ga0302324_100014775_pt1 | contig 15710 bp, 11 predicted proteins | sample Palsa_T0_1_FD_201949 | JGI IMG/M metagenome (GOLD analysis project Ga0302324, IMG submission 201949) | Peat permafrost microbial communities from Stordalen Mire near Abisko, Sweden - Palsa_T0_1 | ecosystem: Environmental > Terrestrial > Soil > Palsa > Peat permafrost | place: Sweden: Abisko...
CGATCACCACCCCCATGCCGTGGTCGATGAACAGGCGGCGACCGATGCGGGCGCCCGGATGGATCTCGATGCCGGTCAGCACCCGGCCGAGATGGGACAGGAAGCGCCCGAGCAACAGCCAACCCGCCTGCCAGGCGCGGTGCGCCAGGCGGTAGAACAACAGGGCGTGGAAGCCCGGATAGCACAGCACGACCTCGGCGCGCGAACGCGCCGCCGGGTCGCGCGCGATCATTCCTGTGATGTCGTCCGCTAAGTTCTTGAAGAACATTGCGTGCACTATGTATGTTCGGGCCCGTTCCAGGAAAGCTCTGTCCCGAACCGCCGGATCACCCGTTTCGAGCCATATATTTTATAAGACCAATTTGGTCAAGTATGCGCCGAAACCGACGAACCCGGAGCGCGCGGCCGGTGTTCCTGCTTGAACGAGGGCGGCAGGCCACACATTTGACCTGCCCATGAGAGAGTCGAAAACCGATGCCTGAGGTCCTGATCAACGGCCCCGAGGGGCGGCTCGAAGGCCGCTACCACCACGCCAAGACGCCGAACGCGCCGATTGCCCTGCTGCTGCACCCCCACCCGCAGCATGGCGGGACGATGAACAACAAGGTGGTCTTCACCTTGTTCCAGGTGTTCGTGCAGCAAGGCTTCTCGGTGCTGCGCTTCAATTTCCGCGGGGTCGGACGCAGCCAGGGCAGCTTCGACCGCGGCGAGGGCGAGCTGTCGGATGCCGCCTCGTCGCTCGACTGGCTGCAGAGCTACAACCCCAACGCCACGGCCTGCTGGGTCGCCGGGTTCTCGTTCGGCGCCTGGATCGGCATGCAGCTCCTGATGCGCCGGCCCGAGATCGCCAGCTTCGTGTCGATCGCGCCACCGGCCAGCATGTACGATTTCAGCTTCCTGGCGCCCTGCCCGGTCTCCGGCCTGGTGGTCCAGGGCGACAAGGACGAGGTGGTCGCCGAGGCGGCGGTCGGCAAGCTGGTGCACAAGCTGCACAATCAGCGCGAGATCACGATCGACTATCGCGTGGTCGGCGGGGCCAACCATTTTTTCCACAATCATCTCGAAGACCTGACCGAAGCGGTCGGCGACTATCTGTCGACCGCGCCGTCGCTGACCAGCCCGGCCGCCGTCCCGGCGCGCGTCGCCGCAAGGTAGAGGTCAGGGCAGGAACAACCGGCCGCCGGTCAGTGGCTGCGCCACGCCGGTCGTCTCGGGCAGGCTGAGCGGCATTCCGTAGCGCGAGCGCACCGCCAGGAAACCGAAGGCCTGCGCCTCGAGCGCGTCGCCGTCCCAGCCGACATCCTCGGCGCGCGCGACCGGCGCGCCGAGCGCCGCGCCGAGCGCCGCCATGATCGCCGGATTGCGGCGGCCGCCGCCGGTCACGATCCAGCGCAGCGGCGGCACCGGGAAATGGCGCGCCGCCGCCGCCACCGCGGCGACCGTGCAGGCGACCAGGGTGGCGGCGCCGTCGGCGACCGCAAGCCCATCCAGCGACAGCGCCGCGAAGTCGTTGCGGTCGAGCGACTTGGGCGGACGCCGCGCGAAAAAGCCGTGCTGCAGCAGGCGCCCGACGACGGCCTGATCTGGCCGGCCGCTCCGCGCCAGCGCGCCGTCCATGTCGTACAGCGCGCCAGTGTGGCGGCGCACCCAGTCGTCGAGCAGGGCATTGCCGGGGCCGGTGTCGAAGGCGAGCAAGCGATCGTCGGCGCCGATCCAGGTGACGTTGCCGACGCCGCCAAGATTGAGCACCGCCAGCGGCCGCTCCAGCGATCGCGCGAGGGCGGCGTGGAACAGCGGCGCCAGCGGCGCGCCCTCGCCGCCCGCCGCAACGTCGGCCGAGCGGAAATCGCCGACCACCGTCAGACCGAGCCGCCGGCTCAACACGGCGCCGTCGCCGATCTGCCAGGTGCGCCGCTCGGCCGGCCGATGGTCGATCGTATGGCCGTGAAAGCCGACCAGATCGATCGCGGCGGCCGCCAGGCCGGCCTGCGCCATCAGCGCCTCGACCGCCGCGGCATGCGCCTCGGTCAGCGCGGCATCGACCGGCGCGACCGCAGCGTGCGGCGCACCGCCGAGCACGCCGCGCAGCAGCTCGCGCAGCGACGGCGGGTAGGCGAGCGTCAGGGCGGCGCCGGTGGCGAACACGGTCTCGCCGTCGGTCTCGATCAGCGCGGCGTCGATGCCGTCGAGCGACGTGCCGCTCATCAGCCCGATCGCGCGCAGTCGCCTTAGCGCGGCAGCCGTAGGCGCGAGCGCCTTCTTGGGACCACTCATTGGCTGGTCGAATTCGCCGGCGGCGGCACGCCCGGCTGGGGCGCGCTCGGCAGCCAGCGGAACAGGTTCCGCACGACGCCCGGCGCCAGCACGCTCAGCGGGTTGACCGAGACCGCCGGATTGTCGAGTGGGCCCTTCACCGTATAGGTGAACGCGAACAGCCCGCCGCCGCGGCCGGTCACGATGCCGCCGATCAGCGGGATCGACTCGAACAGCCCGTTGACCGCGTTGATCGGCACGATGGTGCCGGTCAGCTCGGCGACATCGTCCGATCCCTGGATCGTGCCCTGCACGGTCAGCCCCATCGCCCGGCCGGACGCGCGCCCGTCGGTGATCTCGATCCGGCCCGGCGTCTTGACGACCTGCATCGACAGATCCTGAAAGCCGATGCCGTCGCCGCCCAGCAGATCGGGGATGCCCGCGATCGAGGTCACGGCCAGCAGCTTGGCGAGCAACGGCGCGCGCACGATGCGATAATCGTCGATGCCGACCCGCGCCTTCAAGGTGTCGACCGGCTCGACATCGTCGTAGCGCCCGTCGATGCGCAACTTGCCGCCGTGCATGTCCTCGGTCAGACCGAACGCCCGGAGCACGGCGCCGGCATCGTCGGCGGTGATCGCGAGATCGCGTCCGCCGGCGCGCGGCGTCAAGGTGAGGTGCATCGTGCCGGTGCCGACCGCGCCCGAGATTGCCGCATCGTGCCACCGCGTGCCGTCGCTGTCGGCGCGCAAATCGACTCTGTTGAACTGGCGGCCGGGGCCGACCAGCACGCGGTCGAGCCTGGCCGACACGGTCATCGCCGGCGGCGCCTTGCCGCCGGGGTCGTCGCCGCCGAACAGCGCGCTGGCGTCGAGGCTGCGGCCGCTCAGCTGGATATTGGAGCGTTCGCCCTGCCAGGTCACCTGGCCGACGACGTCGGTCGCGGCGACCTTCAGCTCCTGGATGTCGAGCTTGGCGAGCTGGCCCTGGCTGCTGAACCCGCCGCTCGCCCGGAAGCTCAAGCCGCCGCCGGTCAGCTCGACGCGATCGAGGCTGGTCAGCCGTCCGTCGGTCAGCCTGGCATCGAACCGGCCGGACGCCGGCTGGCCGGCCGGCTTGGTCCAGCCCAGATCGTCGATCTTCATCAGCGCGGCGGCACAGTCGAATTGGCCGACCAGGCTCGACGGGCCGGCCGTCGGATCGGTGTAGATCATGGTCAGATCGATCGGGCCGGCGACATAGTCAGTGGCGTCGATGCCGAGCGCGCGGCGATGCGCATCCGTCAAGGTTGCGGCGACGTCATAGCGGCGGCGGAACGGCCCGCTGCGCTCGAAATTCTCGGTCCAGCTGAGCCTTGCCGGCACGCCGCCGAGCTGCGCCTCGCCGATCAGTCCCATGCCCTGCTTGTCGAGATTGAGATCGAACCTTCCGTCGGTAAGGTCGAAGTCGCGCAGCGCCTTGGGCACCCGCAACCCGTGCAGGCTGGCCGTCGCGCGCAGAACGACATCGTCGAGCGCCAGCCGGTCGACCAGCGGAAACTTGAGCGACAGATGCCCGGCCAGGTCGCCCGCGATGGCCTGGGGCGCGTAGCCGAACCGGCTGACATAGCCGAACGGCGCCAGGTCGAGCAGGGCGAGCGTGTCGGACACCGGCCCTGCCAGGCCGAGCTCGATCGCCATCGTCTGGTCGCGCTCCGCCAGCCCGCCGATGGTCAGCTGCGCGTTGTCGATCGTCAGGCCGCGCAGCCGGCCGGCGCCGATCGCGATATCGAAATGCTGCGCATCGAACTTCACCACGCCGCTCACCTGCTCGACCGGCGGCTGGGTGCGCAGATAGCGCACCCGGGCGCCCTCGACCGTCATCGTGCCGTCGACACTGTCGAGCTCCATGCCCTGGGCGCCGCGATGCGCAGCGCCATGCGCCGTCACGTCGCGGATCGTGCCCTGGGACAGGTTGGCGAGAACCCAGCGCCGGGGATTCGGCGCCAGCTCGGGCGGCCAGTATTTGCGCAGATCGTCGAGCGGCAGGCCGGCGATCGAGAGCGTGCCCTCGAGCGCCGCCTGGCCGGCGAGATCGCGGCCGCGGCCGGCCAGATTGATCGTCGTCGTGGGCAGCCCGACGGTCAGCTCGTTGAGCGTCAGATCGGCCTTGGCCGGACGATAGTGGCCGCTCGCCGCCAGGCTGGTGACCGCGAGCGCGCCACCCGGCAGCTCGGGTCGGACGATCCGTCCGGCCGCCCCCGTGACGCTGAAATACAGGTTCGGCCCGGCATCCGCATCGGTGCCGGGCGCCGGCTGATCGACATGCAAGGTGCCGCTGAGCGGCAGGTCGAGCGCCGTGAAGTCGCTCAGCTCGATGACCCGGCGGGCGATCTTGGCCGGCACCAGATCGGCGACCGTGAGCTCGCCCTCGACCAGGTTGAAGGCCGCGTCGAGCCGCGCCGACGCCCGCAGCGGCACCGTCTTCCCGTCGACATCGAGCTCGAGGCTGCCGTCGCCGACGAGCTGGCCGTGGACCTGCTGGAGCGCCGCCGACACGCGCGGAAACACCCACAGGGCATGAGCCCGTCGGTCGTCGATCACGAGCCGGGCATCGACCAGCCGGAAGCGGTCGAGCTGGGACAGGCTGCGCTCGATCAGGTCGAGCGCGAACCCCGGCTCGTTGATCGCCGCCGACGGACCTTGATCGGTGTCGGGCACCGCCGAGAACTCCCAGCCGCCCTGGGCGGTCCGGATCACCGTGACGACCGGCCGGATCACCGTGACGGCGCGCGGCAGCACGATACCCCTGACCAGGGCGGCGAGACGGAAGCGCAAGGTCATCTCGGGCACGACCACGACGGCCTGGCCATGATTGTCGAATACCGAGACACGATCGGCGCGCACCTCGATCGCGTGCTCGGTCTGATCCCAGATCAGGCTGCTCGCACCGATCGACACGCGCCGCCCGCTGGCCGAATCGCCGAGCGCCGTCTCGATATAGGGGGTGATCGAGTCGATCGAGATCGGCCCGGTGCCGAGACGCCACGCCGCGAAACCGACGACCAGAATCAGGGTCAGCACGGCCGCCGCCAAGGTCTCGAGAAAGATTTTCGTTGACCCGCGGATCATGACGCCCAAAGTGACCGGCACCGTGACGGGATCAGACGCCGACGCGATGCCGTCCTACCCATTATTGTCCGCCATCCGCGCGTTGCCGCCCGCCGGCGACGCCGAACGCGTCCCGGTCGCGCTCGAGCGCTGGCGCGAAGCCGGCGCGCGCTGCGGACCGGAGACCGAAGAGTTCGCGCGCGAACTCGCCGCGGATCCGACCGGTGCCGCGTTGCTTGCCGCCATCTTCGGCAACAGCCCGTTTCTGACCGAAGGTCTCCTGTCCGACATCGAGGCCGTGCGTGCGCTGACGCAGCAGGGTCCGGACCGCACCTTTGCCGAAATCCTCGGTGGCATCAACGACGATCTGGCCGCGCAGCCGACCGCCAGCGTGACGGCAGCGCTGCGGCGCGCCAAACGGCGCGCCGCCATAGCGATCGCGATCGCGGACATCGCCGACATATGGTCCCTCGAGCAGGTGACGGAAAGCCTGAGCGCGCTCGCCGAGACGGCGCTCGACACGGCCGCGGCGCACGCCGTCGGGCTCGGCTGCGCCGGTCCCGGCAATCCGATCGACCGTGACCGGCTCGCCGACGCGCGCGCCGGGCTGGTGATCCTCGGCATGGGCAAACTGGGCGCCCGCGAGCTCAACTACTCGAGCGACATCGACCTGATCGTGCTTTACGACGAGGAGCGCATCGCGCCGCCGGTGCGCGCCGCGTTCGGCCGCGGCACCGCGGCGCAGTTCTACATCCGCGTCGTGCGCAATCTGGTGCGGCTGATGGAGGAGCGCACGCCCGACGGCTACGTGTTCCGCACCGACCTGCGGCTGCGGCCCGACCCGGCCTCGACGCCCGCGGCGGTCTCGGTGCTGGCGGCCGAGTCCTATTACGAGACGGTCGGCCAGAACTGGGAGCGCGCGGCCATGATCAAGGCGCGCGCGGTCGCCGGCGACCGCGCCGCCGGACACGCCTTCCTGCGCCATCTGCGGCCGTTCCTGTGGCGCAAGCATCTCGACTTCGCGGCGATCAACGATATCCATTCGATCAAGCGCCAGATCAACGCGCGGGGCCGCAACGCCGCCGACTCGCTGCTCGACCTCGACGTCAAGCTCGGCCAGGGCGGCATTCGCGAGATCGAATTCTTCGCCCAGACCCAGCAGCTGATCTGGGGCGGCCGCGACCCGTCGCTGCGGGTCGCAGGCACCTGCGCGGCGCTGCACGCGCTGGCCGCCGCCGAGCGCGTCGATCCGGCGACGGTCGATGCGCTCGAGACGGCCTATCGATTCCTGCGCCGGGTCGAGCACCGGCTGCAGATGGTCGAGGACCAGCAGACCCACCGCCTGCCGGCCGATCCCGAGACCTTCGCGCGGATCGGCCGGTTCCTCGGCTTTGCCACCAGCGGCGCGTTCGAGGCCGAGCTGCACCACCAGCTCGACACCGTCGGCAGTCACTACGCCGCGCTGTTCGACGAGGCGCCTTCGCTGTCGGGGCCGGGCAATCTGGTGTTCACCGGCGCCGAGGACGATCCCGAGACGATTCGGACCTTGCAGTCCATGGGGTTCCGCAACGCGAGCGGCGTCTCGGCGGTGATCCGCGGCTGGCATCACGGCCGGTTGCGCGCGATCCGCAGCGTGCGCGCACGCGAGCTCCTCACCGAGCTGATGCCGGCGCTGCTCGCCGCGCTGGCGCGCGAGAACGATCCCGACTTGGCGTTCGCGCGCTTCGACAATTTCCTCGCCAACCTGCCGTCCGGCGTTCAGCTGTTCTCGCAATTCTACGCCAACCCGCAGCAGCTCGACCGGGTCGCCGAGATCATGGGCTCGGCGCCGGCGCTGGCCGAATATCTCGGCCGCCATCCGCAGCTGCTCGACATCCTGCTGAGCGACAGCTTCGCGGGCACGCTGCCCGATGCGGCCGCGCTGCGCGAGGATCTCGGCAAGACGCTGCTCGACGCCGAGGATTTGCAGGATGTGCTCGACCTGATCCGGCGCTGGACCGGCGACCGAAAATTCCTGGTCGGTACCCAGATGCTGCGCGGCACGGTGCCGGTAACCGACGCCGCCCGCCATCTGACCGACATCGCCGATGCCGCGATCGGTGTGCTGGTGCCGGCGGTCGAGCGCCAGTTTGCCGCGCTGCACGGCACGGTCGCGGGTGGCGCCTTCGCGGTCGTCGCGCTCGGCAAGCTCGGCGCGCACGAGCTCACCTTCACGTCCGACCTCGACCTCGTGTTCCTCTACGAGCCCGGGCCGGACGATGCCGTCTCGGACGGCCGCAAGCAGCTGCCCGCGGTGCTCTATTACGGCCGGCTCGGCCAGCGCCTGATCTCGGCCCTGACCGCGCCGACCGCCGAGGGCGAGCTGTTCCGGGTCGACATGCGGTTGCGGCCGACCGGCAACAAGGGGCCGGTCGCGGTCAGCCTCGACGGCTTCCTGCGCTACCAGCACGGCGAAGCCTGGACTTGGGAGCATATGGCGCTCAGCCGGGCGCGCGTGATCGCCGCCTCGCCGGGCTTCGGCGCGCGGGTCGAGCAGGCGATCCTCGGCGTGCTGACCGCGCCGCGCGATCCTGCGAAGCTGCTCGTCGACGTCGCCGACATGCGCAAGCGGATCGCGCGCGATCGCCGGCGCCCCAAGCCGTTCGACGTCAAGAACCGGCGCGGCGGCCTGCTCGATATCGAGTTCATCGCGCAATATCTGCTGCTGCGCCATGCCCATCAGCATCCCGATCTGGTCACCAGCAACACGGTCGCGCTGCTCGAGCGCCTGGCCGGGCGCGGGCTGCTGCCGGCCGAGCGCGCCGCCGCGCTGGTCGACGCGACCCGGCTGTGGCAATCCGTACAGGGCTTCCTGCGGCTCGCGACCGGCGGCGAGCTCGAGCCCGAGGGCGGCTCGGACGTGCTCCGGCAGGCGCTGGCGCGCGCCGGCGGCGCGGTTGACTTCGCCCGCCTGCAACACACAATCAACGCCGCCGCGCACGCCGTCTCGGCTTTCTATCGCGAGCTGATCGACGAGCCGGCGAACCTGGCGCGCAAGCAGATGAAAGAGGAGAGCGTTTCATGACCGTCACCGTCGGCAAGCCGGCACCCGACTTCACCCTGCCGACCGATGGCGGCGGCAAGATGTCGCTCAAGGGGCTGCGCGGCAAGAACGTCGTGCTCTATTTCTATCCCAAGGACGACACCTCGGGCTGCACGGCCGAGGCCTGCGGGTTTCGCGACCAGCTGCCCAAGTTCGGCAAGATCAACGCGACCGTGATCGGCATCTCGCGCGACAGTGTCGCCAGCCACGACAAGTTCAAGGGCAAATACGACCTGCCCTTCACGCTCGCCTCGGACGACAAGGGCGAGGTCACCGAGCGCTACGGCGTGTGGGTCCAGAAAAGCATGTACGGCCGCAAATACATGGGCATCGAGCGCGCGACCTTCCTGATCGACGAAAAGGGCGTGGTGCGCCAGGAATGGCGCAAGGTCAAGGTGCCCGGCCATGTCGACGAGGTGCTGAAGGCCGTCAAGGCGCTGTGACGAACGCGCGAGCAGGATGACCGACGCAGCGCCGGAACGGCTTCCTCCGCCACCGTTCTGGCGGACGAGATATTTCGCGTTCGACGTGCTGCCGCGACGGCCGGAGCTCGACCCGATCGAGATTCGCCAGGTGATTGCCCGGCCGGAACGGCGTGTCATTCAGCGGGACGGCCGCATCCGGCTCTATGGCTTCTCGGCGAGCCTGGGCTGCCATCTACGCGTTGTGCTATTATCCGATGGCGAGACCGTCCACAACGCCTTCCCGGATGAAGGCTTCGGGCCATGAAGACCAGTTACGACAAATCGACGGATAGCCTCTATGTCGAAGTGCGGCCGTTGCCGTCGTGCCGCACGATCGAGATCGAGGAAGACGTCATGCTCGACCTCGGCAGCGACGGCCAGCCGGTCGGTTACGACATCCAGCATGCATCGACCAAGACGGAATTCATCGCGCGGCTGATTCTGGAGCAAGCCCCTGCGGCTGCCGAGTGAGCCGGTAGTGGGGGATGCGCCGCGTACGGCCCGGGCGGGAATTTAGTAATTAAGTGAAAATACACCAGCGGGCGCTCAAGCGTGAGTACCGGTCGTGTCCCACGCTGGACTGCCGCCCTTCCACTCGGCTCGGACGGGTTAGAGTCGCGATCGTGGCGGAGCATCGAAGCAAATGAAGCGTTGGCCCCAGACCGCTTTGGCTCTCGTGGTCGTGTCTGCCGCCGCTACTGCCGCACAGCGAGATTGTAAATCTCAAGCAGTTCCCATTGGAAATTGTCGCGCCATAAGCGGGACAGTCAACACGTCAGCTGATGATGGTCCAGCTCTATGGCCAGATGGCGGAGGACGACCAAAGTCGGTAAGAGGCGACCCCGATATGCCTCCAAATTTGACCCATTTTCTGATTGACCAAGCTGATCTAGTAACCGGGGCGAACGGAAAATTTGAGGTGTGTACGCTTCCTGGTAAATCTCGCTTCGGCAATGAAGTAATCTGTGTCGAAAGTGGATCTGAGTTGCTGGCGGTCCCAAATCCATATCGGGATAAACCAAATTCCGCGCACTGAGGCAAATTTGCGATACTAACCGAGTGCTGCGCCTCTTCCCCGCCTAATCGGAGCTCCCCGCATGACCGCCGACGCCCCGAACGAGGCCGCCAAGGATGGGCTCGACGAGCGCATCCAGCAGGAGTTCGTCGACGAGGCGCGCGATGTCCTGAACGAGCTCGACGTGATGATCGGCAATGTGCGGTCGCATGCGGTGACGGAAGCCGACGCACTCGGCCAGATCCGCCGCCACTGCCACAATCTGCTGGCCGGCAGCCGGGCCGTGAACCTGCCGGCGGTCGAGATGGTGGTGCACCGGCTCGAGGATTACGTGACCGACCTCAACGAGCTGCCGGGCCCGCAGCTCGACGACGTCCAGACCTTCCTCGACAAGCTGCGCGCCGCGCTCGCGGGCGAGGTCGCGGTCGGCGAGATCAGCCACGTCGTGCGCCAGCTGCCGGCGCGCAAGACCTTCGACATCGGCGACATCGAGCTGCTCGATATCGAGGTGATGCTGATCAATCCGCAGCGCACCGCGGCGCGCTTCGTCGAGCGCGAGCTCCAGGCCTGCGGCTACCGCGTGATCAATGCCCGCAGCTCGTTCGAGGCGATCGCGCTCGCCGTGCGCGGCCAGCCCGACATGATCATCTGCTCGGCCGTGCTCGACGAGCTGACCGGGATCGACCTCGCCTGCGCCTTCTCCGCCATGCCGACCACCGACGAGATCCCGTTCGCCCTGCTGACCAGCTTCGGCTGGGGCCACCCGTCGCTCGCGCGCCTGCCCAACCGCGTCGCGATCCTGCGCGTCGGCACGCATTTCGGCGACGATCTGGCCGAGGCGCTGTCGCGCTTCAAGATCACCTGAGCCGGTGGATCTCGCGCACCTCGCAGTCGGCGTGCTGCGCGCCGCCGCGCCGGCCGAAAAGATCGCGCTGAGCCTGGCGGCGGCGCGCGCCTGGCGCGCCGGCGCGCTCGCGATCGGCACCGCGGCGCCGCCCGATCGGCCGGCCCGGCCGGAGCTGCCGTACCTGCTGGCGCCGCGCGCGGTCAAGCGCCGGCGCGTCACGCACGGCGCAGCCGGCCGCATCGCGCTGCTGCACGCGGTCGCCCATATCGAGCTCAACGCGATCGACCTGGCGTGGGATCTGGTCGCGCGCTTCGCCGCGCCCGGCCTGCCGCGCGCCTTCTTCGACGATTGGGTCGCGGTTGCCGAGGAAGAAGCGAACCACCACGCGCTGATCACCAATCGTCTGGCCGAGCTCGGCACGCGCTACGGCGATCTGCCGGCCCATGACGGCATGTGGGACGCCGCGCTGCGGACGCGCCACGACCTGCTGGCGCGGCTCGCCATCGTGCCGCTGGTGCTCGAGGCGCGCGGACTCGACGTGACGCCGCCGATGATCGCGCGGCTCGAGGCGGTCGGCGATACCGCCAGCGCCGCCGTGCTCCAGCGCATCCACGACGACGAGGTCGGCCATGTCGGGATCGGGCTGCGCTGGTTCGAGCATATCGCCGCGACGCGCGGCCTCGAGCCGCTGACCGCCTGGCAGGCGCTGGTGCGCGAGCATTTCCGCGGCTTCCTCAAGCCGCCGTTCAACCAGCCGGCGCGCGAACGCGCCGGCTTTGCCGCCCGATTCTACTTGCCCCTGGCCGAAGCGGCGCCGCACTGTCGAGCCTCCGCCGCGCCATGAAGCCGTGATGTCCGGGCTCGAAACCACCGTCGCCTCGACCTGCTGGGAATGCAGCACCGCCTGCGGCGCGTTGGTGAGCGTGCGCGACGGCAAGGTCGTCAAGGTCGGCCCCAATGCGGCGCATCCCCATTCGCGCGGCGCGTTTTGCGTCAAGGGCATCCGCGCGCTGCCCGAGTCGACCTATCAGGACAGCCGGCTGCGCTATCCGCTCCGCCGGATCGGCGCGCGCGGCGCCGGCGGCTGGGCGCGCGTCAGCTGGGATGCCGCGCTCGACGAGATGGCCGACCGGCTCGCCGAATTGCGCGCGCGCCACGGCCCGCTGGCGCTCGCCGGGGCGGTCAGCGGCGCCTATTTCAGCCGCGGCGCGATCGTGGCGCTGCTGCTGCGTTCGCTCGGCTCGCCCAACTGGATGATCAACCAGGATTTGTGTGGCGGCTGCCGCGCGGTCAGCGACCTGATCACCGGCCTGGCGATCGGCGGCGCCGCCGACCTCGACCACACGAACTGCGCCCTGCTGGTCGGCCGCAACCCGGCAGCCGCCGATCCGGTGCAATGGAGCGCGCTCAAGCGCGCCAAGCAGCGCGGCGCCGCGATCGTGGTGATCGATCCGCTGCGCACCCAGGCGGCCGATCTCGCCGATCTGTGGCTGCGGCCACGGCCCGGCACCGACGCCGCGATCGGGCGCTACGACAAGGATTTCGTCGCGCGCTGGTGCCACGGCTTCGACGCTCTGGCGGCGCGCGCGGCTTCGTTCCCGGCCGAGCGCGCGGCCGAGTTGAGCGGCGTGCCGGCGGCCGACATCGAGCGCGCCGCCGCGCTCTATGCCGCCGGGCCGTCGACTTTCGCGAGCGGCCACGGCATCGATGCGTTCAGCGCCGGGGTCCAGACCTTCCGGGCATTCCATTGCCTCGTCGCGATCAGCGGCAATCTCGATCGGGCCGGCGGCAATCGGCGCGTCAAACGGCCGCGCGGCTTCCGCACCTATCACGACCTGCTGCACGATCCGGCGTTCCGGCTGCCAATCGAGGTCGAGCGGCAGACCATCGGGGCCGATCGCTTCCCGCTGTGGGCCGGGCCGGACGGCTGGCAGACCGCCTGCCACAACCCGTCGGTGATCTACGCGATGCTGACCGGCAAGCCCTACCCACTGCGGGCGCTCTATGCCAGCGGGGTCAATATCGCGGTGACGTACCCCGATACGCGGCGCACGGTCGAGGCGCTGCGCGGGCTCGATTTCTTCGCGGTCGCCGCGCACGGCATGAACCCGACCGCGGCGCTGGCCGACATCGTGCTGCCCAAGACGACCGCGCTCGAGGAGGAGGAGATCTCGCTGGCGCCGGGCACGTGCTGCGTCAACTACACCGCGCCCGCGGTGGCGCCGCAGGGCGAGGCGCGTTCGGACCTCGCGATCGCGCGCGGCCTGATCGACCGCCTGCAGGCGCGCGGCGCGCTCGCCGGCGACTTCCTGCCGTGGCCCGATCAGCGGGCGTTCAACCGCTACCTGCTCGGCGACAGCGCGATCGATCTCGAGTCGTTGCGCGCCGCCGGCTATGCGGAGTTTCCCTACGAGCTCGGCAATTTCGCCGCCCAGGGCTTCAAGACGCCGACCGGCAAGCTCGAGCTGTGGTCGGAGCGGCTCGCCGCGCTCGGGCTGGATCCCCTGCCCGACTACGCGCCGCCGCGCCGCGAGCGTGAGCCCGCCGCGGTGCGCGAGCGGTTCCCGCTGATCCTGCAGACCGGGCTGCGCGAGAAGACCTACCACCATTCACGCTTCCGCGAGCAGGCGTGGGCCCGCAAGGTGTCGCCCGATCCGCTCCTGCACATCCATCCCGAGACCGCGGCGCGCCACTTCGTCGGCGACGGCGATTGGGTCACGGTCGAGACCTCCAGCGGCCAGGGCGCCTGCCGCATGCGGGCCGAGATCACCGACCGCGCGCCGCTCGACGTGCTGATCACCGGCATGGGCTGGTGGCGTCCCGAAGCCGCCGGGCCCGAGTTCGGCGCGCTCGACGTCAACGTCAACGCCGCCTTGTCCTACGGCGGACCCTGGGATCCGATCACCGGCTCGCCGGACTCACGCGGCCTGCCCTGTCGCCTGCGCAGGGCGTGATCCGTCCGCTCATCCTGGGTCTCGTGCTGCTGAGCGCGTCGGCCTCGGCGGCGAGCTTGCGCATCGGGCTGCAGGAGGACACCGACGTGCTCGATCCGGCGCAGGGCGGCACCTTCGTCGGTCGCCTCGTGTTCGCCGCGATCTGCGACAAGCTGGTCGACATCGACCCGCAGCTCACTATCGTGCCGCAGCTTGCAACCGGCTGGGAGGGGGGCGCGGACGGGCTGTCGCTGACCATGCGGTTGCGCGCCGGCGTGCGGTTCCAGGACGGCAGCCCGCTCGATGCCGCCGCCGTGAAGGCCAATATCGACCGCTATCGGGAAGATCCAGTGTCGAAGCGCAAGGGCGAGCTCGGCCCGGTCGCTGCGGTCGAGCAGGTCGATCCCCTGACCGTGCGCTTCGTGCTGAAGCAGCCCTACGCACCGCTGCTCGCCGTGCTGTCCGACCGTGCCGGCATGATGGTGGCGCCGTCCAAATTCGACGCGGCGCGCAACGGCAATCTGGTGTGCGCCGGGCCGTACCGCCTGATCGAGCGGGTCGCGCTCGACCGCATCGTGGTGCGCCGGTTCGAGGGCTATTGGAACGCGAATGCGATCTCGCTCGACGAGATCGTCTACAAGCCGATCCCGGATTCCGGCGTGCGCCTGGTGAATTTGCAGGCCGGCGCCCTCGAGATCGTCGAGCGGCTGGCCGCGACCGACATTCCGGCGGTGCGCGCCGATGCGCGGCTGCGTTTCGTCGAGACCACTGCGTTGGGCTACGCCACCTTGTCGATCAATGTGGCGCACGGGCCGCGCGCCGACACGCCGCTCGGGCGCGACCCGCGCGTGCGCGAGGCGCTCGAGGCGGCGATCGACCGCGCGGCGCTCAATCAGGTGGTGTTCAACGGCGCCTTCGTGCCGAGCAACCAGCCGCTCGCGCCCGGCAGCCCGTACTGGGACGACGCGCGGCCGGTGCCGCCGCGCGACCTGGCGCGCGCCAAGGCGCTGCTCGCCGCGGCGACTGGCGGGCATTTCGGCTTCACCCTGACGACCCCGAACAATCCGACCGATATGCAGGTCGCCCAGATGATCCAGGCGATGGCCGGCGAGGCCGGCTTCGACGTCAAGATCGAGGCGCTCGAAGCGACCACGATGCTGAACAACGCCTACAACGGCGACTACCAGGCGGTGCTGGCGTTCTGGAGCGGGCGCGCCGACCCGGACGCCAACATCTCGATCTGGCTGGCCTGCGACGGCTTCCTCAATTGGGGCCGCTATTGCGACCCGACGCTCGACGGGCTGCTCGGCCGCGCCAAGGCGACCAATGTGGTCGCCGAGCGCCAGGCGCTCTATCGCGCGGCCGCCGAACGCTATCTCGACGCGCGCCCGCATCTGTTCCTCTACCACTACAAGCTGCTCTGGGGGCTGAGCGCCAAGGTCGCGGGATTTGCGCCGTACCCGGACGGCATCATCCGGCCACAAGGCATGCGGCTGAACTGACCGGCGCGCGAGCGTCGTTTCGGCCGCTTGTTTGTCATCCGCATCGCTTCGTCGACGTGGAATGCCAGTACGTGGACTGCCAGTACAAGGTCGGGATAACAATTCGGAGGTTCGAACACCATGCCCTCGCCATCACTTCGCTTCGTCATGCTCGGCCTTGTGCCGAGCATCCACGTCTTTCACGCCGACCGGCGATCAAAGGCGCGGCGACGGCATTTCGGATGGAAAGACGTGGATGGCCGGCACAGGACCGGCCATGACGATTTGGGAAGTTGACGCGCAGGGCCTCGCTTACCCGTCAGTCGTTCATCTTGTTGATGCGGAAGACGTTGCCTTCCGGGTCGAGCAGCACGGCCTGGTACCAGTGGTAGTAGGTCGTGTAGGGCGGCTTGACCAATGTCGCGCCCTTGGCCACGGCGACCGGCACCATGCGGTCGACGTCCTCGTTGCTGTCGACGTCGATATTGAGCAGGAACCTCACGCCCCTCGTGTCGGCATGCTCGGCGAGCTTCAAGAGCTCGTAGG
>Ga0302324_100014776_pt1 | contig 15708 bp, 13 predicted proteins | sample Palsa_T0_1_FD_201949 | JGI IMG/M metagenome (GOLD analysis project Ga0302324, IMG submission 201949) | Peat permafrost microbial communities from Stordalen Mire near Abisko, Sweden - Palsa_T0_1 | ecosystem: Environmental > Terrestrial > Soil > Palsa > Peat permafrost | place: Sweden: Abisko...
TACATCGAGCCGCTCGATGCCGCGGTCCTCACGGCGATCATCGAGAAGGAGCGGCCCGACGCCCTGCTCCCCACGCTGGGTGGCCAGACGGCGCTGAACCTCACCATGCAGCTGGTCGAGTCGGGCGTGCTCGAGCGCTACGGCGTGGAGGTCATCGGGGCCCGGCCCGACGCCATCTCGACGGCCGAGGACCGCGACCGCTTCAAGGCGGCGATGCAGGAGATCGGCCTGGAGGTGCCACCCTCGGGCTTCGCCCATACCTTGAGCGAGGCGGAGGAGATCGCCCAGGACATCGGCTTTCCGATCATGGTCCGTCCGAGTTTCATCCTCGGCGGGTCCGGCACGGGGATCGCCCGGGACGCGGCACACTTCACGCAGTTGGCGGTCGAGGGCCTGGCCGCCAGCCCCGTCGGCCAGATCCTGGTCGAGCGCTCCATCGCCGGCTGGAAGGAGTTCGAGCTGGAGGTCATGCGCGACGCCGCGGACAACTGCGTGGTGGTGTGCTCCATCGAGAACGTGGATCCGATGGGGGTGCACACCGGCGACTCCATCACGGTGGCCCCGGCCCAGACGCTGACAGATGTGGAGTACCAGGCCATGCGCGACGACGCGTTCGCCTGCCTGCGGCGCGTGGGTGTCGAGACCGGCGGGTCCAACGTGCAGTTCGCCGTCGATCCGCAGACGGGTCGCCGGGTGATCATTGAGATGAACCCGAGGGTCTCGCGCTCGTCGGCCCTGGCCTCGAAGGCCACCGGGTTCCCCATCGCCAAGATCGCCGCCCGCCTGGCCGTCGGGTACCACCTCGACGAGATCCCCAACGACATCACCCGGGCCACGCCCGCCTCGTTCGAACCGACGATCGACTACGTGGTGACCAAGGTGCCGCGATGGGCCTTCGAGAAGCTGCCCGGGACGGACGGCCGCCTGGGGACCCGCATGCAGTCGGTCGGGGAGGTGATGGCCATCGGGCGCACGTTCTGCGAGTCGCTGCAGAAGGCGTTGCGCTCGCTCGAGCAGGGGCGCGCCGGCCTCAACGCCGACCCGGCCGAGGTGGCGCTGGACGGCCTCGACGACCGGCAGCTGCTCGATCGGATGTCGGTGGCCACACCCGATCGCATCTTCGAGGTCGAAGCGGCGTTGCGGCGGGGGGTGCCGGCGGCAGACGTCGTCGCACGCACCGGCATCGATCCGTGGTTCGTCCAGCAGATGGCGCGCATCAGCGAGGAGCGCGGTCGGATCGTCGAGGCCACCCAGCTCGGTCGCGCCGACTTCCTGCGGGCCAAACGGCTGGGGTTCTCCGACGACCAGCTGGCCTACCTCCGGGGCTCCACCCCCGACATCGTTCGGCGAGAGCGGCTCGCCCTGGGCGTGCGGGCGACGTTCAAGACCGTGGACACCTGCGCGGCGGAGTTCGAGGCCTTCACCCCCTACCACTACTCGACCTACGAGGAAGAGGACGAGGTCCGGCCCTCCGTGCGGGACCGGGTCGTCATCCTCGGCTCGGGCCCCAACCGCATCGGTCAGGGCATCGAGTTCGACTACTGCTGCGTCCATGCGTCCCTGGCGCTGCGGGAGGCCGGCTACGAGACCGTCATGATCAACTGCAATCCCGAGACCGTGTCGACGGACTACGACACCTCGGACCGCCTCTACTTCGAACCGCTGACCAACGAGGACGTCTCGAACGTGCTCGACGCCGAGCAGCGGGCCGGGGGAAGGGTGGTGGGCGTCATCGTCTCGTTGGGCGGGCAGACGCCGCTCAAACTGGCGGGGACGCTGCCTCCCGAGCTCGTCCTGGGCACCAGTCCGGCGTCGATCGACCTGGCCGAGGACAGGGAGCGGTGGAACGCGCTGTGTGGCTCGCTGCAGATCCCGCAGCCTCCCGGGGGGACGGCCACCAGCACCTCGGAGGCGCTCGCCATCGCCGGCGAGGTCGGGTACCCGGTGCTCCTGCGCCCGAGCTACGTGCTGGGCGGGCGTGCCATGGAGATCGTGTACGACGACGACGCGCTCCGGCGGGTCATGCACAGCCTCACCTCGGGCGCACTGGCCCGCGAGGGGGGCGTCACCGCCGAGCGGCCCGTGCTGGTCGACCGGTTCCTGGAGGACGCGGTGGAGGTCGACGTCGACGCCGTGCGCGATGCGACGGGGGAGATCCTGATCGCCGGCGTGATGGAGCACGTCGAGGAGGCGGGTGTGCACTCGGGCGACTCCGCCTGCGCGCTGCCCCCGCAGTCGCTCGGTCCCGATGTCCTGGCCGCACTGGAGCGGCACACCCGCTCGCTGGCCGACGCCCTCTCCGTCTGCGGCCTGATCAACGTCCAGTACGCGGTGAAGGACGGTCAGGTCCACGTGCTGGAGGCCAATCCCCGCGCCAGCCGCACCGTGCCCTTCGTGGCCAAGGCCACCGGCGTGCCCCTGGCCATGGCCGCGGCGAGGGTCATGGTGGGGCAGACCCTGGCCGAGCTCAGGGAGGAGGGCCTGCTTCCCCGGAACGCCATCGGCCAGGTGCCGGTGCTCGACCACGTCAGCGTGAAGGAGGCCGTGCTGCCGTTCGACCGCTTTCCCGGCGTCGACACGCTGCTGGGCCCCGAGATGCGCTCGACGGGCGAGGTCATGGGCGTCGACCTCACATTCGGCCTGGCCTTCGCCAAGAGCCAGATGGCCGCCGGTACCCGCCTGCCCGACTCGGGCACGGTCTTCATGTCCCTCGCCGATCGGGACAAGCCGGCCGGGCTGGAGGCCGCCCGCGCCTTCGGTGCCCTGGGGTTCTCGATCGCCGCCACACTGGGGACGGCCGGCTTCTTCCGCTCCCACGGCCTGGCCGTCGACACGTTGGTGTCCAAGGTGGGAGAGGAGGGCGTCGCATCCGACGCGGTGGAGTTGATCGCCCAGGGCAAGGTGCAGCTGGTCGTCAACACCCCCCGTGGACTGGGGCCGCGGGCCGACGGGCAGCACATCCGCATGGCGTCGGTGACGTACCACGTCCCGTGCCTCACGACGCTCGCCGCGGCCCGGGCGGCGGCCGCCGGGATCGCCGACGCCCGCGCCCACCCCCTGGTGGTGCGGCCCCTGCAGGATCTGCACCCGCCGAGGGAGCCGATGGAGCAGCCACACCGGTGAGCAGGGACGCGGCCGATGTCGCCACGGAGGTGGGATCGGTCGCGCTGCCGAACCCCGTCATGACCGCGTCCGGCACCTCGGGGCACGGGACCGAGCTGGCCGACTACGGGGATCTGTCCCGGCTCGGCGCGGTCGTGGTGAAGTCGCTCTGCGCCCAACCCTGGGCCGGCAACCCGGCGCCGAGGGTGCACGAGGTCGGGACGGGCATGCTCAACAGCGTGGGGCTCCAGGGGCCCGGACTGGCCGCCTGGCTCGAGCGGGAGCTCCCCGCGCTGAGCGCCGCCGGGGCCCGGGTGGTCGTCAGCATCTGGGGCCAGTCCGTCGCCGACTACGGCCGCGCCGCGGCCCTGCTCGTCCAGGCCTCGGGGCACGAATCGGCCCTGGTGGCCGTCGAGGTCAACGTGAGCTGCCCCAACGTCGAGGACCGCTCCCGGATGTTCGCCCACTCCGAGGTGGCGACGACCGAAGCCGTGGCCGCATCCGAGTGCGGCCTGCCCCGCTGGGCCAAGTTGAGCCCCAACGTGCCCGACGTCACCGCCATCGCCGGTGCCGCCCTCGCCGGGGGTGCGGAGGGGCTCACGCTGACCAACACCTTGTTGGGGCTGGCCCTGGACGTCGACACGGGCCGCCCCGTGCTCGGCGCCGGTGGGGGCGGCCTCTCCGGGCCGGTGCTCCGTCCGGTGGCGGTGCGCGCCGTGTGGGAGTGCCGGGCGGCGTTCCCGGGCACGGCCATCATCGGTGTCGGGGGAGTGGCGTCGGGAGTGGACGCCGTGGAGTTCCTCCGGGCCGGGGCGGACGCGGTGCAGGTCGGAACCGCGACGTTCCGCGACCCACGCGCGCCGTGGAAGGTGCTCCGCCAGCTCGGGCGGTGGTGTGCGGCGAGGGGAACGACGGTCGCCGCGCTCCGTCAACAGGCCCGTGACGGCCGCGGCGAATGGCTACGAGCGAATGGCTGATGAGACGCGGGCCGAACCCTATGAAAAGGAGAGACCAGGTGCAGAAGACGGTGATGAGCTTCGGTGAGCGGGTGGTCGAGGCCGTCGGGCGACTGGGGCCTCTGTGCGCGGGGGTCGACCCCTCGGCGGAGCTCTTGGGCGCGTGGGGCCTGACCGACGACGCCAAGGGACTGCGCGAGTTCTGTCTGATCTGCGTCGAGGCGTTCGCCGGAGTCGCACCGGTCGTCAAGCCACAGGTCGCCTTCTTCGAACGGCACGGTTCGGCCGGCATGGCCGTGCTCGAAGGGTTCCTGTGCGACGCCGCCGCGGCCGGGCTGCTCGTCGTGGCCGACGCCAAGCGGGGGGACATCGACACGACGGCGGCGGCCTACGCCGACGCCTGGCTGGGCCAGGGGAGCCCGCTGGCCGCCGACGCGGTGACCGTGCACCCCTACCTCGGCCTCGGCGCCCTGGCTCCCCTCATGCAGGTGGGCGCCCGCACCGGGCGCGGGGTCATCGTGGTGACACGCAGCTCGAATCCCGAGGGGAGGCTCATTCAGGAGGCGGTCACCCGCTCGGGCCAGTCGGTCGAAGAGTCACTGCTGGCCGAGATCGCCGAGTGGAACCGCTCCCCGGGGACCCCGACGGGCACGGTGGGCGCCGTCATCGGGGCGACGCTGGCCCGCTCTGCCTTCCCGTTATCGCAGCTGGGGGGGGTTATTTTGGCTCCCGGCCTGGGAGCGCAGGGGGCCAGCCCCCGCGATGTGGCCGATCGTTTCGGCGGGTGCGCCACCGGCAGCGTACTGGCCAGCGCCTCGCGCTCGCTTCTCGCCGCCGGCCCGAAAACGGCCGATCTCCGCCGGGCGGCGGGCGCCCTGGCCGAGGAATTGAGTTCCGTCCTGGGCTGATTAGGGCTTTTGGAGATGAACGGCCGCAACGGAGGAGCTATGGTCTCGCCATGCCGCAACCACCCGCCCTCACCTCCGAGCAGCGCGCTGCTGCACTTGAAAAAGCCGCCAGGGTCCGCCGCGAGCGGGCTGTGGTGAAAGAGAAACTCAAGATGGGCAGTCTCACGTTGGGTGAGCTCCTCACACAGGCCGACTCCGACGAGACGGTCGGGAAGATGAAGGTGGTTTCCGTGTTGGAGTCCCTTCCGGGCCTCGGCAAGGTGAAGGCGCGCCGGCTCATGGAGACCGTGGGCATCAGCGACAGCCGCCGCCTGCAGGGCCTGGGCGCCAAGCAGCGCGAGTCGCTGCTCAAAGAGACTGCGCGCTGAGCCACTGATCTTCGTGCTCATCGGCCCCGGCGGGGCCGGGAAGGGCACGCTCGCCGCCCAGCTGGTCGCCTCGGACCCCAGCCTCTGGCTCAGCCGGAGTTGGACCACCCGCCCGCCCCGACCGGGCGAGCAGGAGCGCAGCGCGTACGAATTCGTCGACCGTGCCACCTTCGAGGACGCCGTCGACCGGGGCGAGTTCTTCGAGTGGGCCGAGTTCCTCGGCAATCTCATGGGCACTCCCGTTCCGCGGCCCCCGGACGGGGCCGACGTCCTCCTCGAGATCGACGTGCAGGGCGCCGAGCAAGTCCTGGCCAAGCGGCCGGACGCGACGATCATCCTCCTGCTCCCCCCTTCGGTCGACGTCCAAGCCGCCCGACTGGCCGCCCGTGGGGACGACGAGGAGCACATCCGGCGCCGGGTGGAGAAGGGACGTCAGGAGGTGGAACGGGGGCGTCTCGTGGCCACCGCCACCGTGGTCAACGACGACATGCGCCAAGCTTTACATGAGCTGACCGCTATAGTTGAACGGACCCGAACGGCTGCAGGACGCGCCGCGAACCCGGAGGACACCTAAATGGCCAAAGGCCGCAACACGCTCATGGATCCCCCCATCGAGGATCTGTTGGACAAGGTGGACTCCAAGTTCACGCTGGTTGCGCTGGGATCGGCCCGGGCCCGGCAGGTCAACTCGTACTACAACAGCCTGGGCGAAGGCCTGGGAAAGGTGGTGCCACCCCAGGTCGCATCGGTCTCGGGCAAGCCCGTTTCGATCGCCTTCGAGGAGATCGCCGCGGGGAAGGCGACGTACACCCGCCTGGATCCCGAAGAAGAGGCCGCATTGGCCGAGGTAGAGGCCGAGGTGGTCGCAGAGTCGGTCGCGGCCTCGGCCACATCCGACATATCGGCCACACCCGACATAGAGGACGAGCCGTTCCTGAGCGAGGTGTTCGCCCGCGCGGAGCCCGACGTGGAGACGTCGGAAGAGGGTGCCAACGCATTCGAACTGGACACTCTCGAAGTCGGGGACGGGGACCCGACGGCGAGTTAGTCGGATCGGGACGCGGCGGGCCCCGCCGATGGTCGACGAGCCGGACGTGCCGCCGAAGCTCGGTCCCCGTGTCGTTTTGGGCGTCTGCGGGGGTATCGCCGCCTACAAGGCGGTGGAGGTGTGCCGCGGCCTGGTTGACGCCGGGGTGCACGTGACCCCCGTCCTCACCAGCGAGGCCACCCGCTTCATCGGTGCCGTGACCTTTTCGGCGCTGGCCTCCGAACCGGCCCAGACGTCGCTGTGGGACGAGAGCTCGCCGATCCCCCACACCCGCCTCGGACAGGCCGCCGACCTCGTCGTCGTGGCGCCGGCCACGGCGCACCTCATCGCCCGCTACGCCGCCGGCCTCTCCGACGATCTGCTGACGGCGACGCTGCTGGCCACGCGGGCGCCGGTGCTGCTCTGCCCGGCCATGCACACCGAAATGTGGGAGCACCCAGCGGTGCGGGAGAACCTGGCCACGTTGGAGCGCCGTGGCGTCGCCATCGTGCCCCCGGCCGTGGGGCGATTGGCCGGCGGGGATTCGGGCGAGGGCCGTCTGGCCGATCCGGCCGCCATCGTCGGGCGCGCCCTGGCCGCCCTGGGCCCCTTGGGTCTGGGGGCGGGGGTGCACGGCGACCTGGCCGGGATCCGGGTGGTCGTGACGGCGGGCGGCACCCGCGAGCCACTCGATCCCGTCCGCTATCTGACCAACCGGTCGTCGGGCAAGCAGGGGCACGCCCTGGCCGAAGCGGCCGCCCGGCGGGGTGCGTCGGTGACGCTGGTCACCGCGTCGGCGCTCGCCCTTGCCGGCGACGTACGGCCGTCGGTGACCAGGATCGACGTGGAGAGTGCCGCCGACATGGAGGCGGCGCTGGAGGGTCCGTGCCGGGAGGCGGACATCGTCGTCATGGCGGCGGCCGTGGCCGATTTCCGGCCCAAGGCGGTGGCGGAGCGTAAGCTCTCCAGGGATGACGGGCTGCCCGAGCTGGTCCTCGAGCCCACGCCGGACATCCTGGCCGGCCTGGTCTCCCGTCGCCGCCCCGGACAGGTGATGGTGGGTTTCGCGGCCGAGACCAACGACGCCGTCGAGCACGGCCGTGCCAAACTCCGCCGCAAGGGGGTCGACCTGCTGGTGGTGAACGACGTCACCGCCCCCGGGGCGGGATTTGACCACGACACCAATGCGGTCTCTATCCTCGGTGCGGACGGCACCATCACCGAGATCGCCTTGACCTCCAAGGAAGCAGTGGCCGAAGCGGTACTCGACAGGGCGATAGCCCAAGAGCGTGAGAAGCGGAGCTCCCAGTGAAAACGACGTTCACCTCGGAATCAGTGACCGAGGGCCACCCAGACAAGATGGCGGACCAGATCTCCGACGCAGTGCTCGACGCCATGCTCGCCGGCGATCCGGCTAGCCGCGTCGCGTGCGAGACGCTCCTGACCACCGGGCTCATCGTGGTGGCCGGCGAGGTGACGACGTCCACGTACGTCGACATCGCCACCCTCGCGCGCGAGACGGTGTGCGAGATCGGCTACGACGACGACAGCTACGGCTTCAACGGGAACACGTGCGGCGTCTTGGTCTCCCTCGACTCGCAGTCGCCGGACATCGCCCAGGGGGTGGACTCCGCCTACGAGTTCCGCACGGGTGCCGGAGGCGAGGACACGCTCAACGCCCAGGGTGCGGGTGACCAGGGGATGATGTTCGGCTACGCCTGCGACGAGACGCCGGACCTCATGCCCTTGCCCATCTGGTTGTCCCATCGCCTCTCGGAGCGCCTGGCGCAGGTGCGGCGCACCGGCGCGTTGGCCTACCTCCGACCCGACGGCAAGACGCAGGTGTCGGTGGTCTATGAGGGCGGGCGCCCGGTGCGTATCGACACCGTGCTCATCTCCACCCAGCACGCTCCCGGGGTCGATCTGACCGAGCAGCTGCTCCCCGACCTCATCGAGCACGTGATCAATCCGCTGCTCCCCACCAACCTCGACACCGAGGGCGTGCGGATCCTGGCCAATCCGACCGGCATCTTCGAGCTGGGAGGCCCCCATGCCGACACCGGTCTGACGGGCCGCAAGATCATCGTGGACACCTACGGGGGCATGGCCCGCCACGGTGGTGGTGCCTTCTCGGGCAAGGACCCGTCCAAGGTCGACCGCTCCGCGGCCTACGCCGCCCGATGGGTGGCCAAGCACGTGGTCGCGGCCGGGGCGGCGACACGATGTGAGGTGCAGGTGGCGTACGCCATCGGTGTGGCGCACCCCGTCTCGCTCCTGGTCGAGACGTTCGGTACCGAAGTGGTGGACCCCGAGAAGATCTCGGGGGCGGTGGGAGAGGTCTTCGACCTGCGTCCAGCGGCCATCGCCCGCGACCTCGACCTCCGGCGGCCGATCTACAAGAAGACGGCGGCCTACGGTCACTTCGGCCGCTCCGAGAAGGACTTCACGTGGGAAGCCACGCCCCGGGTCAAGGACCTGCGATCCGCGCTGGGTCTCTGATGTTCCTCGCGCCCCACTGAGCGGGGTCGCGACGCCCGCTCGGCGCTTCGTGCGCGTGCGCACCGACGTTCCGGCGGTGCCCAAGTTGTTCGACTACGCCGTGCCGGAGAGTTGGTCGGACGACCTGACCGTCGGCTCGCGTGTGCGTGTCGTGCTCCACGGGCGCCGGGTCGGGGGCTGGGTGGTCGACGACGACGTAACGCCGCCCCCGGGCGTCGAGCCCCTCCCGCTCAAACAGTGGTCCGGGTGGGGTCCTCCGCCCCGGGTTCTCGAGCTCGCCGAGTGGGCGGCCTGGCGGTGGGCCGGCCCCGTCTCGTTCTTCCTCGGAGCGGCGTCCCCCCAGGGCCCGGTGCGGCGCCTGCCGCCGGCACCGGCCGACGCCCGGCCCGGCGGAGGGAGCGTGTTGGCCGCCTCCCCGACACCCGGACTCGACGCCATGGTCGGCGGGGCCGTGCGGGCGAATGGATCGACCGTGCTGCGCCTCCCACCGACCCTCGACCTCATCGACGTGGTGCTGGCGGTCGTCACCGACCCCGAGATCACGGCCCGCCCGGGGGGCGTGCTTGTCCTGGTCCCCGCACTCGGCTGGGCCGAGCGTCTCTGCGCCCGGCTGGTCCGGCGCGGCTATCGGGCCACGACGGAGTGGGACCGGGCCAGGGCGGGCTGGCCCATCGTAGTGGGCAGCCGTTCCGCGGCCTGGAGGCCCCTGCCGAGGCTGGCTGCCGCCATCGTCCTTGACGCCCACGATGAGTCGTACCACGAAGAGAGTGCGCCAACCTACGGCGCCGTCGATGTGGTGACCGAGCGCACCCGGAGGGAGGGGAGCCCCTGCATCGTCACCTCCCCCTGCCCGCCCGTCGTGGTGGCCGCCGGGCGATCGGTCATGGCCTTGCCGGCCGGCGTGGAGCGAGCCGGATGGCCGACCATCGAGTGCGTGGACCGGCGGGCGGCGGACCCGCGAAGCGGCATGTTCTCCGACGAGTTCGTGCGCGTGGCCCGTGCCGTGCTCGACGACCCTGAGCTGACCACGCGCCGGGGGCCTCTCGTCTGCTTCTACGACCGGACGGGACGGGCACGCCTGCTCGCCTGCGCGCACTGCGGCGAGCTGGCGCAGTGCACCGCGTGCGGCGCGGCCGTCGCGCAGGGGGGTACCGGACTGCGCTGCCCCCGCTGCCACAGCGAGCGGCCGCTGGTGTGCGCGGCATGCGGATGGTTGCGAATGAAGACGCTGCGGGCCGGCGTGACGCGTCTCGGAGAGGAGCTGTCGGCGCTTCTCGGTGTCGAGGTGGGCGAGGTGTCTGGACCTTCGCGATCGGCGGCCGTGACCGCGGTTCCCGACACGCGGGTTCTGATCGGCACCGAAGCGGTGTTGCACCGGGTCCGCCGCGCCGCCGCGGTGGCCTTCCTCGACATCGACCTCCACCTGTTGGCACCCCGGTTCAGCGCCACCGACGAAACCCTGGCGCTCTTGGTTCGCGCCTCTCGTATGGTCGGTCCGCGCCACGCCGGTCCGCCCTCGTCGCGCCTCCTCGTGCAGACGAGGGTGCCCGATCATCCGGTCCTCCTCGCCGTGCGGAGGGGCGAGCCGGCCGCCGTTGCGCTGGCCGAGGAGTCGATGCGCCGGAGCGCCGGGCTGCCCCCCTTCTCCGCGCTCGCCGCCCTCTCGGGACCTCTCGCCCCGGAGTACGCCGATGCGCTTCGCGCGGCCGGCTCGGTGAGCGGGCCCGGCGGGGTGAGCGGGATCGGCGGGGCCGGCGGGATCAGTCTCTCCCAGCTTCCCGACGGTCGGACGCTCGTCCAGGCTCCGGACCACACGACCCTGTGCGACCTGCTCGGCGCCGTGCCGCGCCCGAGCGGGCGCGGGCTGAGGGTCGAGGTGGATCCGACCGCCATCTGAGGTCGGGGATGCCGGGCCCCTCGTTAGAATGTTGTGGTGCCCGCCCTGACCATCCGCCAATACGGGGATCCCGTGCTGAGGGAAGCGACCCGAGAGGTGCTCGAGATCGACGGCTCCGTCGCGGCTCTGGCCGAGTCCATGATCGAGACCATGTACGAGGCCCCCGGGGCCGGTTTGGCCGCCAATCAGGTCGGGGTCCAACGCCGGCTGTTCGTCTACGACATCGGTGAGGGCCCGCGCACGGTCATCAACCCCCGCATCATCGAGAGCGACGGGGAGTGGACGTACGAGGAGGGCTGTCTGTCCATTCCGGGCTTGAGCTGGGACCTCGTGCGGCCGAACGCCGTCCACCTCGTCGGGCTGGACCTCGAGGGCAACGAGATCTCCATTGAGGCGACCGAGCTCGAGGGGCGGGTCTTCCAGCACGAATTGGACCATCTGGACGGGATCCTGCTGGTCGAGCGGTTGGACGCCGACCAGCGCAAGGAGGCGATGAAGATCCTCCGCGGCCGGGCGTTGCACCTTCCGACCGGGGATCCGGACGGACTCTCGAGCATCCTGGCGAAGTAGCGCACCACCGGCGCCGGTGGCACGACTCGCCTTTCTCGGCACGCCGGACCTCGCCGTCCGACCGTTGCACGCCCTGGTCGCCGCCGGGCACGACGTCGCACTCTGCGTAACGCGTCCGGATCGGCGCCGAGGTCGTGGTGGGGCCGTCTCGCCCAGTCCCGTCAAGGTGGCCGCCGACGAGCTCGGCCTGCCTGTCTCCCACGCCATGGAGGACGTGGCCGGTGCCGATGTCGAATTGGCAGTGGTGGTGGCATTCGGCCGGATCATCCCCTCGTCGTTGCTCGATCGCGTGCCCATGGTCAACCTGCACTTCTCGCTCTTGCCGCGCTGGCGCGGCGCGGCACCGGTCGAGCGGGCCATCCTCGCCGGCGACGAACAGACGGGCGTCTGCCTCATGAAGGTCGAGGAGGGGCTGGACACCGGTCCGGTCTACGGCTGCCGTTCGCTGCTCACCGACGAGCTGTATCTGGACGCGCTGCGCGCCGAGCTGGTCGACGCGGGGACCGCCCTCCTGGTCGAATCGCTGGCCGGGGGGGCGGCGGGCCTCCCCGTTCCCGAGCTCCAGCGCGGCACCGTCACGATCGCGCCCAAGGTGATACCCGACGAACTCCGGCTCCGTTGGGACGAGCCCGCCGCGCAGCTCCATCGCGTGGTGCGCCTCGGCCGTGCGTGGACGACGTTCCGCGGACGGAGGCTGGGGATCTTGCGGGCGTCGCCGGTCACCGAGAGTACCGGGGACGGGCCGCCGGGGACCTTGGTGGGGACCGAGGTGACGACCGGTCTCGGGAGACTCCGGCTCGAAGAAGTGCAGCCCGAGAGCCGGACGCCCGTGCCCGCCGCTGATTGGGCCCGCGGTGCCCGGCCGTCGGTTGGAGAGCGTCTCGGCAGCTAGTAGACATGAGGCCGGTGACGGTGACTCCGATTGAGGGGTGGAACCCTGAGCAGTACGAGCGATTCCACGCCGAACGACGGAAGCCCTTCGACGATCTGCTGGCGCTGTGCGCGCCCGTGCCCCAGGGTCGGGTCGCCGACCTGGGCTGCGGCACGGGCAGCCTGACCGTTGAGCTGCACCGTCACATGCAGGCCGCCGAGACGGTGGGCATCGATTCGTCCGCATCCATGTTGGCGCGTGCCCACGCCGACCACGGAGACGTTGCGGGCCTCTCCTTTGCCCGGGGCGACATCGCAACGTGGCTCGGCGGCGGGTTCGACCTCGTCTTTGCCAATGCCTCGCTGCACTGGGTGGACGATCACCTGAACCTGTTGGCCCGGATGCGGACGGCCCTCTGTGCGGGAGGGCAGCTGGCGTTCCAGGTGCCCTCGAACTACCGGCACCCGTCGCACGTGCTGGCCCAGCAGGTAGCCAACGAGGCTCCCTTCATCGACGCGCTGGAAGACGACCCACCCCCCGACCGCGGGCGCTTCGTCCTGTCGCCCGAGATCTACGCCGACCTGCTCTACGAGCTCGGGGCGCGTCAGCAGGTCGTGCGCATGGAGGTCTACGGCCACGAGCTGTCGTCGACCGGCGATGTCGTCGAGTGGGTGATGGGAACGCTCCTTACGCCGTATCGGACCCGTCTCAGCCCGGAGCTCTTCGCGGCGTTCGTGGAGCGATATCGCGAGCGGCTCCTCGAAGAGTTGGGGGAACGTGAGCCCTACTTCTACGGGTTCCGGCGCATCTTGTGCTGGGCCCGCTTCCCATGAGCGGCCCACTTCCCATGAGTGGCCCGTCCCCTGAGAGCGAGCGGTCCCCACTGAGCGGCCGGCCCGCTCGTGACCCCGGGCGTCCGGGCACTCTACGGATCGCCCCCTCGGTCCTTTCCGCCGACTTCGGGGCGCTGGCCGAACAGGTGGGGGAGGTGACGGCCTCGTCGGACTGGCTCCACGTCGACGTGATGGACGGGCACTTCGTGCCGAACCTCACCATCGGGCCCCCGGTGGTGGCCTCGCTACGGCGCCATACCCCTCTGTTCTTCGACTGCCATCTCATGATGACCAACCCGGGGAAGTACCTGCAGGACTTCGCCGATGCCGGTGCCGATGGCTGCACCGTGCACGTGGAGATCGGCGGCACGTCCGAGTTGATCGAACAGATGCGGGCGCTCGGGCTCCGCGTGGGGGTAGCGCTGAACCCCGACACCCCCTCCGCTGCGGTCGCCCCTTTCTTGGAGGACGTGGACCTGGTGCTGTGCATGACGGTGTTCCCCGGCTTCGGTGGTCAGACGTTCATGGCCGAGGTGCTGGACAAGGTGCGCGAGGTCAGGCGTGCCGTCGATGCCCGGTCGCTTCCGGTGGACATCGAAGTGGACGGCGGCATCGACGCGCACACCGCGCCCCGGGCCGCCGAGGCGGGTGCCAACGTCTTCGTGGCCGGCAGTGCCATATTCGGGCACGAACGCCCCTGGGAGGCCGTCGACCAGATCAGGAGGTCCATTCCCGAGCGACCGGATGTGCGCTCATCCTGACCGGTGAACGTTGCGCGAACTGACCGGCGTGCCCAGGGATCGGGCCGTTTCGATGTGATACTGCCCTCGTGAGGCGGATCGCCGGTGCCCGAGTGAACGTGAAACGGCACTGTCCGGCGTCCCGAGCGACACGAAGTCCCGCATGAAGGTCCGCCTGCGTGCCGCTCTGGCCGGCGTTGTCGCCCTCGCCGTCGGTGGCGCCCTCGCCGTCGGTGGCGCGTTGACCGGGTTCGGCCCACCGAGCGCAGGGGCGGCGGTAAACCCGTCGAAGGCGACCTCCGCCGCGGCCTTCGGCGGGATGGCCGGGCTGGTCAAGGCGGCCAAGAAGGAAGGCACCCTCAACGTCATCGCCCTTCCCGCCGACTGGGCCAACTACGGCACCATCATCAACGACTTCGAGAAGAAGTACGGGATCACCGTCAACTCGGAGAATCCCGACGGCACGAGCGCACAGGAGGTCACGACGGTCAGCGCGGAGAAGGGTCAGTCCCGCGCGCCCGACGTGTTGGACCTGAGCACGTCGTTCGCTGTCGCCGCGGCCGCAGATGGGCTTCTGGCTCCGTACAAGGTGGCCAGTTGGAACGAGATCCCCACGGCGGCCAAGAACCTCAATGGGGACTGGTACGACGATTACGGTGGATTCGTGAGCATCGGGTACAACTCCAACGTCGTCAAGGGCGCGCCGACGTCGTTCAAGGACCTGCTCAAGCCCATCTACAAGGACCAGGTGGCGCTCGCCGGGAATCCGACGCTGTCGGGTTCGGCGTTCGCCGCGGTGTACGCCGCCGCGCTGGCCAACGGCGGTTCATTCGGTGACATCGAACCCGGGATCACCTACTTCCACAAGCTTGCGGCCGAGGGGAACTTCGTGCCGGTGACCGGGAGCGAGTCAACGGTCGAGAGCGGGCAAACGCCCATCGTGATCTGGTGGGACTACCTCGAAGAGTCCCAGGTCGCCCACCAGTTCCCCGGCTGGAAGGTGGTCATCCCGAGCGACGGTCACTACGCCGCGTACTACAGCCAGGCCATCAGCGCCTCCGCGCCGCACCCGGCGGCCGCCCGGCTGTGGGAGGAGTACCTCTACTCCACCACGGGTCAGAACCTCTGGCTCCAGGGCTCGGCCCGGCCCATTGAGCTGGCCAGCTTGGTGAAGGACGGCACGGTGGACAAGAAGGCCTACGCCGCGCTGCCCGCGGGCCCTAAGGGGACGATCACCTTCCCGACGGTGGCGCAGACCACGGCGGCCGAGAACCTCGTCGCGCAGGGCTGGGCCTCGGCGATCGGCGGGTGAGTCCCGTCCGCGCGGCGGATTCGCAACCCCTCGGACGGCGGCGGGCGCGTGCGGCGTTCCGCGCCGGGGCGGGGATCCTGCCGTTCGGCATCTACATCACCGTGTTCCTGGCCGTGCCGGCGGTGGCGGTGATGGTAGGGGCGTTCCGCAGCCCGAGCGGCCACTGGACGTGGCAGAACATCTCCATCGCCACCCATGGGGTCTACGCCCACGGCTTCGTCATGAGCATCGAGCTGTCCCTGCTGACCTCCGTCGTGCCCGGCGTCCTCGGTGTCGTGGTGGCCAATGCGGTCCTCACCTCCCGTGGACGCGTGCTGCGCCGCATCGTCTCCTCGGCCTCGGGTGTCTTCGCCCAGTTCGGCGGGGTCCCCTTGGCCTTCCTGTTCATCGCCACGCTCGGCACCACCGGTCTGGTCACCGACTGGATGAAGGCCCTGGGCTTCGACCCTTGGAACCACGGCTTCGATCTGTACACCTTCTTCGGGGTCGCGCTGGTCTACACGTACTTCCAGCTTCCCCTCATGGTCCTGGTCATCACGCCGGCGTTGGAGGGGCTGCGCCCGGCCTGGCGCGAGGCGGCGTCGGGCCTCGGCGCCCGGAGTTGGGGCTACTGGCGCCACGTGGG
>Ga0302324_100014777_pt1 | contig 15706 bp, 13 predicted proteins | sample Palsa_T0_1_FD_201949 | JGI IMG/M metagenome (GOLD analysis project Ga0302324, IMG submission 201949) | Peat permafrost microbial communities from Stordalen Mire near Abisko, Sweden - Palsa_T0_1 | ecosystem: Environmental > Terrestrial > Soil > Palsa > Peat permafrost | place: Sweden: Abisko...
TGATCCGCCTACCACCCATGCCATTGCAGACGGCTGCGCAGATTTGGCCAAACGATTCTGCCGGCTGTTAGCGGCGATAAATATGCGGAGGCGCACATTGCCTTCTACTTCGGTGCCATGTACGCGTACAGCTCCTGGAGCAAGTGGTCGAACATGGGTCAACGGAAGCGGCGGCGCTCGCATTAAGTACGTTGCCGTAGAACTCGAAGAATTCATAAAGACCCGCGCGGTCGCGGTTCAATTGGAATCAAGGACAGTTGACTCGGGCTCGCAATGGCGTAGAACAACTAATTTGGGGTGGTAGCTGCCAGATTGGCTATCGCTCACGGTGAGCCGGAGACACTTGCCTCAAGAGAACTGCAAGAACAGATTAAGTAAAGACGAACATACGGGGTCAAATTCACCATGAACACTCTCTATAGATCGACCTTAGCATTGATCGGCGCGCTAGTCCTTGCGGGAACGGCATTTGCGCAAGCGCCATCCACGAATGATACGACCGACGTAAGCAACACTGGAGGGGGCAAGTACGCTCTCAGCAAAATCGACACCGGCACCGGCACTTTCAACACCGCCTACGGGCTGGATGCGCTCATAGTCAACACGAACGGCAGCTACAACACGGCTTTTGGCAGTGGCACGCTCTATTCCAATACGCTCGGCAGCAACAACACCGCTTCGGGCGATGGCGCTCTCTATTCCAATACGACCGGCAGCAACAACACCGCGTCCGGGTATGATGCGCTTAATTCCAATTCCGCCGACGACGACACAGGCATCGGGTACGAAGTGCTCTACTACAACACGACCGGCAGCAGCAACACCGCCTCGGGGTCTCAGGCGCTCTATCACAACACGACCGGCAGCAGCAACACCGCCTCGGGGTCTCAGGCACTCTTTCTCAACACGACAGGCAGCAGTAACACCGCTTCCGGCTTCGAGGCGCTTTACGCGAATTCCTCAACGTCCGACAACACCGCCACCGGCTATCAGGCGCTCTATACGAACAATGGCACTGGCAACAGCGCGGACGGCGCAGGCGCTCTGTACAGCAATACGACGGGCAGCAACAACACCGCCTCCGGGTTTGACGCGCTCTTTTACAGCACCACCGGCAGCTACAACACTGCAGATGGGAATCAGGCGCTCTTCAGCAACGGTGGCAGCTACAACACCGCCGTTGGCAATAACGCGCTCTTTAGCAACGACGCTAACGACAACACCGCTAGCGGGTATAGCGCCCTCTATTCCAACCAGAGCGGAAACTACAACACCGCCTCAGGATACGAGGCGCTGTTCACCAACACCGGCGGCAACTATAACAACGCCGCCGGATATTACGCGCTGCGTGACAACACGACGGGCTCGCAAAACAGTGCCTCTGGAGTACAAGCACTCTATGGCAACCGCACGGGTAACTACAACACCGCCTCCGGAACCGACGCGCTTTTTTCCAATACGACTGGATCCACCAACATCGCCGAGGGGTATAAGGCGGGCTATAACCTGACGACCGGAAGCAATAACATCGACATCGGCAACCTGGGTGTGGCGGCCGAGAGCGGCACGATCCGCATCGGCACCACATCAACCCAAACCAAGACCTTCATCGCCGGGATCTACGGCACCTCGGTCACGGGCAGCGCGGTTGTTGTGTCCTCCACTGGGCAGCTCGGCGTGACGGTCTCATCGGAGCGCTACAAGACAGCGATTGCGCCGATGGGGACGTATACCGCAAAACTGACCCAGCTGCGGCCCGTAACGTTTCATCTTAAGACTGATCCGGGCGGTGCGCTGCAATCTGGGCTCATCGCCGAAGAAGTGGCGAAGGTCTACCCGGAGTTGGTGATCCGCGATGACTCGGGCCGGATCGACGGCGTGCGCTATGACGAACTCGCACCGATGCTGTTGAACGAAGTGCAGAAGGAGCAGCAAAAAATCGCTGCGCAGGATGCGGAAATTCATGACCTTAAGCAGCAACAGCTTCGCACGCAGCAACAAATGGCGGAGCTGAAGGCCCTGAACCAAGCGACACAGGTGGCACTACAGACGCTCCGGACCAAAGATCCGTTGGTCATGGAGCGCTGAAGTATCGATAAACCCGCCAATGAGCCGCGCGCCTTGATCCTGCAGCGCGGCACGCATGATGGACCGGGAACATGCAGTTGACTCGGGCTCGCAACGGCGTACAAGACCGCATTGATTTCACGCTGCCACAACTGCTATCGGCCAACGGTGAGCCAGGGAACTTGGCGCACGATTATGTAAACAACATCAATCAATACGGAAATAGGGGTCATACGTAATGAAAACTCTTAATTGGTCTCCTTTTGTCTTGATCGCCGCGCTCGCTGCGATAGCCGAATCGGCTTACGGAACTCAGCCGCCGGACGTGGTGACTAGCGACGGATCCGAGAACACTGCAATGGGAACAGACGCCCTGCTTAGCCTCACGAGCGGCTTCTACAACACGGCCTCAGGGGATCAGGCGCTCTATTCCGATACTTACGGGTTTCACAATACCGCCTCCGGGGCATACGCGCTCTATTCCAACACGAGCGGATCGTACAATACCGCCTCCGGGAGCTTCGCGCTCTATTCGAACACAAGCGCCTCCGCCGAAGCCGCCTTCGGTTATCAAGCGCTCAGGTTGAACACGACCGGAGGTGGCAACACGGCGCTCGGATATCAGGCGCTCTATTCCAATACGACCGGCAGCGGGGACACCGGTTCCGGGGCCAATGCGCTCTTTTCCAACACGACCGGCGACGACAACACCGCCTCCGGCGGGAGCGCGCTCGGGTCAAACACGACCGGCACGAACAACAGCGCTTTCGGGATCGAAGCGCTCTATAACAACACGACTGGCAATTACAATACTGCTTCCGGGGCCAATGCGCTTGGTGACAACACGACCGGCGGCGCTAACACAGCTTCTGGGTACAGTGCGCTCTACTCCAACATGACCGGCACCAACAACACCGCTCTCGGTTACGAAGCCCTCTATTCCAACACGACGGGTTACAAAAACACCGCCTCGGGGTGGCAAGCACTCTATTCAAATACGAGCGGATATTGGAATACCGTGTCCGGCGTACAAGCGCTCAGTTCCAACACGACCGGCATCTACAACACCATTTCCGGGGGGCAAGCACTCTATTCCAACACGACCGGCAACAACAACACCGCTTCTGGATTGCAAGCGCTCTATCTGAACTCGACCGGCAGCAACAACATTGCGGAGGGGTATCAGGCTGGTTTTAAGCTGACGACCGGCAGCAATAACATTGACATCGGCAATCTAGGTGTGGCAGCCGAGAGCGACACGATCCGCCTCGGGACGACCTCAACCCACGTCGCGATATACATCGCTGGTATCTACAACACATCGGTCACGGGCAGCGCGGTCGTCGTTTCCTCCACTGGGCAACTGGGCGTCACAGTGTCCTCGGAGCGCTACAAGACGGCGATCGCGCCGATGGGATCGTACACAGCAAAGCTGACACAGCTTCGCCCCGTGACGTTTCATTTAAAGACGGATCCGGGGGGCGCGCTGCAATCTGGGCTCATCGCCGAAGAAGTCGCCAAGGTGTACCCGGAGCTGATAATTCGGAATGAGAAGGGCAGAATCGACGGCGTGCGCTATGACGAACTTGCGCCGATGCTCCTCAATGAAATGCAACAGCAGCACACGCAGATGACTGCGAAGATCGATGCGCAGGCTGCGCAGATCCGGGACCTCACTACCCGAGTAGCGCAACTGAGCGACGTGCGGCAGCAGATGGCGGAGATGCGCGCGGCGCTAACGAAGCTACAGGCTACGCGTGAGTACGTCGTTCAACGCTGACGCAGCCTAGGACCGACTGGCGGAGCGCGCCTGTACAATTAGCTATTCCCACTCGATGGTAGCTGGAGGTTTTCCTGAGATGTCATAGACGACGCGCGAGATGCCATTGACCTCGTTGACGATCCGCAGCGAAACAAGTTCAAGAAACTCATACGGCAGTCGCGCCCAGTGCGCCGTCATGAAGTCCACCGTCTCAACCGCTCGTAACGCGATGACGAAATCATAGCGGCGCCCATCTCCCATGACGCCGACAGAGCGCACCGGCAGAAACACAGCAAATGCCTGACTCGTACGCTCATACAGATCATGACGGCGCAGCTCCTCGATGAAGATCTCATCGGCGCTGCGCAAGAGGTCGAGATACTCTTTGCGCACCTCGCCCAGCACGCGCACGGCTAGCCCCGGTCCCGGAAAGGGGTGACGGTAGACCATCGCGCGCGGCAGCCCCAACTCAACGCCCAATGCGCGCACTTCGTCCTTGAAGAGTTCGCGCAGCGGCTCAACGAGCTTCAAGCGCATGCGCTCCGGCAAGCCCCCAACGTTGTGATGGGATTTGATGACGTGCGCCTTGCCGGTGCTGCCACCCGCGGACTCGATGACATCCGGATAGATTGTGCCCTGCGCCAGAAACTGTACGCCGGATATCTTATGGGCCTCCTCGTCGAAGACCTCAACGAAGAGGCGCCCAATGATCTTGCGCTTCTCTTCAGGATCGGTGACGCCTGCCAGCGCGCCCAAGAAGCGCGCCTCGGCATCGACGCGCACGACGCGCACGCCCAAGTGATCAGCAAACGTGCGCATGACCGCATCGCCCTCGTACAGACGCAGCAGGCCATGATCGACAAATACGCACACCAGTTGATCGCCGAAGGCTCGATGCAGGAGCGCTGCGACGACGGCAGAGTCGACGCCACCGGAGAGACCCAGCAGCACTTTGCCCCGACCCACTTGAGCGCGCACGCGCGCCACAGCATCGTCGATGATATTGCCGACTTTCCACAGCGCAGCGCAGCCGCAAATGTCGCGCACAAAGCGTTCGAGGAGCTTCGCCCCTTGGCGCGTGTGCGTCACCTCCGGATGGAATTGCACGCCGTAAAACCTGCGCTTCTCATCCACCATTGACGCAATCGGAATCGACCCGGTGGATGCCGTAATGCTAAAGCCATCGGGAACCACATCGACGTGATCACCGTGGCTCATCCATACATCGAGCAGCGCGTTGCCGTCGGCATTGCCTCGATCCTGCAGTTGATGAAAGAGCCGGCTATTCCCCGACACCGTCACCTCGGCATAGCCAAACTCGCGCTCGGCGGATGGCGCAACGCGGCCACCCAACTGTTTTGCCATGGTCTGCATGCCGTAGCAGATGCCGAGCACCGGAACACCCAGCTCATACACAGCATTCGGCGCGCGCGGTGGCTCCGCGTCGGTGACAGATTCGGGGCCGCCGGAGAGGATCACGCCGCGCGGCGCAAAGGCGCGCACTTCACTGTCGCTGACGTCCCAGGGACGAATCTCGCAGAACACCCCGCAATCGCGTACGCGCCGCGCGATGAGTTGCGTGGTTTGCGCACCGAAGTCGAGGATCAGTATCCGATCAGCATGGATGTCGGGGACGCCCGTCATGACACCCGATAGTTCGGCGCTTCTTTGGTGATGCTGACGTCGTGCACGTGGCTCTCTCGTACGCCGGCGTTGGTGATGCGCACGAAGTGGGGTCGCGTGCGCAGCTCCGAAATATCGCGGCTGCCGGTATAACCCATCGCCGCGCGCAAACCTCCGGCAAGCTGCTGCAGGATTGTCACGACGCTGCCTTTGTAGGGCACGCGTCCCTCCACACCTTCGGGCACGAGCTTCTCAAGCTCGGTCGATGTGTCTTGAAAGTACCGGTCGGCGGAGCCGAAGCGCTCTGCCATCGCGCCCAGAGAACCCATGCCGCGATAGGATTTGTAGGACGCGCCCTGATAAAGCTCCACTTCGCCCGGGGACTCTTCGGTGCCGGCGAAGAGCGAGCCGATCATTACGGCGTGCGCGCCGGCGGCAATCGCTTTGGCGACATCTCCGGAGTAGCGAATCCCGCCGTCGGAGATGACCGGCACTTCCGCATCGCGCAGCGCCGCGGCGATGTTCGCAACCGCGGAGATCTGCGGCACCCCGACCCCGGCGACGACGCGCGTCGTGCAGATGGAGCCCGGCCCGATGCCGACCTTGACGGCATCCGCACCGGCGTCGATCAGCGCGCGCGCCGCGTCGGCGGTTGCAATGTTGCCGGCGATTACTTGCTGATCGGGCCAGCGGCTCTTGACGCGCGCGACCATGTCAATCACGCCACGCGAATGTCCATGCGCCGTGTCGATCACGACCACATCGACCCCCGCCTCACGCAGCGCCGCGACGCGATCGAGCGTGTCGGGGGTGGTGCCGACGGCAGCGCCGACCCGCAGGCGTCCGCGCTCATCCTTGCAGGCGCGCGGGAACTCGGTGGCTTTTTGGAAATCCTTAACCGTGATCATGCCCACGAGCTCATGCTCACCGTTGATGACCAGCACCTTCTCGATGCGGTGCCGGTGCAGCAGTCCGAGCACTTCTGCCTTGGGCGCATTCTCGCGCACGGTGACGAGACGCTCCTGAGGAGTCATTACCGAAGAAACCGGCGCGTCGAGCTTCTCTTCAAAGCGCAGATCGCGATGCGTGACGATGCCGACCACTTTCCTGCCGACGACCACCGGCACGCCCGAGATGCCGCGGCTTCTCGTGAGCTCGAGCACCTGACGGATCGACATGTCGGGCGACACCGTGATCGGATCTTTGATGACGCCGCTTTCGAATTTCTTGACGCGCCCGACTTCGAGCGCCTGCGCCTCGATCGACAGGCTCTTGTGCACGATGCCCATGCCGCCTTCCTGGGCGATGGTGATCGCAAGACGCGCCTCCGTGACGGTGTCCATGGCGGCGGAAAGCAGCGGAACATTAAGACGGATCCGGCGCGTGACCGACGTGGATAGGTCCACCTCGCGCGGAAGAACTTCCGAGTAGGCCGGAACTAAGAGAACATCATCGAAGGTCAGAGCTTCTTCGAGGATACGCATGGATGCCGCGGGAGCCCATAAGGCTCTGGGTAAACCACCCATTGTACGCACCTCTTCTGCAAGCGTAAACCGCGTGCGAGAGAGGTATCAGGGTTTGCGCCGCGCCCTGGCGCCCTTCTTGGCAATAAGCTTGCGCTTGCTCTTAGGCCGCAGCGCCGTACGCGCCTTGCCAGCCGTTAGAGTGCCACGACGTCCCAGCGCCACGGCCGCGGGGTCTCGACCATCGGGTAGCAGGTCGCCTTTGTGAGGCTTGCCCACAGCGGAATCAACGATGAATTCCGCGAGCGAATCGAGCTCGCGTGCGTATTTGCTTGGGCGCTTGGACATAGCGCCGGAGTATCGCACTTCACGGCCGCGGCGCAAATTTCGGCTTGTCCAAACTGACCCACTACCCTATGTTCGCGCGCATGAGCATCTCTGCCTCAAGCGCGGATGGGCCTCTTCGCAAGGTCTACACGATCTCGCAGCTGAACGCTGAAGTGCGGGTGCTCCTCGAGCGCGGCCTCGGCGTCGTCTGGGTTGAAGGGGAGCTGTCGAACCTCTCGCAGCCATCTTCCGGCCACTGGTACTTCTCGCTCAAGGATCGCAATGCGCAGATCCGCTGCGCCATGTTCCGGCAGCGAAATATCGCAGTCGGATTCGCGCCGCGCGCCGGCCAGCATGTGCTCGCTCGCGGCCGTGTCAGCGTGTACGAGGCGCGCGGCGACTATCAGCTGATCGTCGAGCACCTGGAAGAGGCGGGCGTGGGCGCGCTCAGGCGCGAGTTCGAAAAGCTCAAGGTCAAGCTTGCTGCAGAGGGACTGTTCGCTCTCGAGCACAAGCGAACCCTGCCCGTCTTTCCGCAGCGCATCGGTGTCGTGACCTCACCGACGGCGGCGGCACTGCGCGACATCCTGCATGTGCTCGCGCGCCGCTTTGCGCCGGCGACCGTGCTCATCTATCCCACGCCCGTGCAAGGTGCAGCGGCGGCGCCGGGCATCGTCGCGGCCCTCGAACTCGCCTCGAGCCGCGCCGAGTGCGATGTGCTCGTCCTGGCACGCGGCGGAGGATCGCTCGAAGATTTGTGGGCCTTCAATGATGAGCGCGTCGCCCGCGCCATCCGCGCCTGCGTCGTGCCCGTGGTGACGGGCATTGGCCACGAAATCGACTTCACCATCGCGGATTTTGCCGCGGATGCGCGCGCCCCCACACCCTCGGCGGCCGCGGAGAGCGTCGTGCCCGATCGGCGCAGCTGGGTCACGGCGCTCGCCCGCTCGGCCGAGCGCTTGGACGCTGCGATGCGCCGCGAGCTGCGAGGTGCCGTAAGCCGCCTCGATACCGCCCTGCAGCGTCTGTCTCTCGCGCATCCGGGGGTGCGGCTCGCTCAGCAGCAGCAGCGACTCGATGATCTCGAGCAGCGGATCAGCCACGCGCTGCGTTCGGAACTGCACCACAAGCGCGGTCGCCTGGGAGAGGTCTTTGCCCGCCTCGTGCGCCATTCTCCGGACCGCCTGGTGCGCGACCTGCGGGTGCGCCACGAGCTCTTTGCCGGACGCCTGCGGCATGCGCTCCTGGCGTGCGTTGCGCGTGCCGAGCATCGTTTGGGCCTCGCGCAGCGCACTTTGGATACCGTCAGTCCGCTCGCCACGCTCGCGCGCGGCTTTGCGATTATCACGCGGCCCGCGGACGGCGCACTCATTGGCGATGCCTCGCGCGTCAATATCGGCGATGAAATCGAAGCGCGGCTCGACCGTGGACGGCTGCGGGCGCGTGTGCTGGGGAAAAGTTGAGCGCATGAGAAAAGCCCATCCCGTCAAGCAAGCTTTCGTGGCGCTCGCGCTCGTTTGCGCTTGGAGGCTCGCTGGCGCGGCGCCGGAGCTGCCGCAGATGAGCGTCGTGCCGGGCGGTGTCTTGAGCGTGCACCTCGATGCGCCCGAGACGCCCGTGCCGATAGTGACTTTTGACGGCAATCGAACTCTCGTGCTCAGAGTTGGCGAGGGCTGGCTTGCGATCGTCGGCCTGCCTCTGTCCGCCGTGCCCGGAACCGCGAGCGTCCTCGTGCACAGCGGCGATGCGCCCGAAGAGCGCATCCAATTTCAGATCACGGCCAAAGCCTACGCGACCCAGTCCCTGAAAGTCGCACCCGGCAAGGTCAATCTTTCCAAGAAGGATCTGGCGCGCAGCGCGCGCGAGCACGAACGCGTCGTCGCGGCATTTGCCACTTTCACCGAAAATCCGCCCGATACTTTGCGGCTTCTGCAGCCCGTTCCCGGCGTACGCTCAAGCTCCTTTGGCCTGAGGCGCATTTTCAACAACGAGCCGCGCAGCCCGCACACCGGCATGGACATCGCAGCAGCCACGGGGACACCCGTGCTGGCCGCGGTGGACGGCCGCGTGCTTGAAACGGGCAATCTCTTCTTCACCGGCAATACCATCATTCTCGATCACGGCGAGGGGTTCATGACCTTGTATGCGCACCTGAGTGCGATCGATGTCGCGCCGGGTGCACACGTTAAGGCGGGGCAGCTGATCGGCAAGGTGGGCGCGACCGGGCGCGTCACCGGTCCCCATCTGCACTGGGCCGTGGTGCTCAACCAAGTCGACGTTGACCCGGCGCTGTTTCTCGCGCCCGCGCCCCCAACCAGTAGCGCCCCTTAACGCTGCGCGCGCCGTTTGCGGCGCTCGTAGGGGTTATCGTCGGTGCGAAACTCCACCGCAACGGGAGTTGCGAAGAGATCGAAGGTCTTGCGAAAGACATTCGCCAGGTAACGGCGGTAGGCCTCCGGCACGGATGTCGTCTGATTGCCGTGGACGATGATGCGCGGCGGATTCTTGCCACCCTGATGCGCGTAGCGCAGTTTGATGCGCCGCCCGCGAACCAGCGGCGGCTGATGCGCCTCGAGCGCCTGCTCGAGCGCACGCGTCAAATGTGGTGTCGTCATCTCGCGAAAGGCTGCATCGTGAGCGCGCACGGTGGCGCGCACGAGCTCGCCAACCCCGGTGCCGTGGCGCGCGGAAATGAAGAGTTTCGGCGCGAACTGCACGAAATCGAGCTTCAGATCGAGCTGGCGGCGGATCTGAGTGCGCTGATCATCCTCGATGCCGTCCCACTTGTTGACCGCGATGATGAGCGCCCGCCCGCGCTCGAGCGCAAGCCCGAGGACGCTCGCGTCCTGCTCGGCGATGGCATCGTGCGCGTCGAGCACGAGAATGACGACGTGCGCATCCTCGATCGCCTGCAGGGTCTTGGCGACGCTCACGCGCTCCACGAGATCGTCAACTTTGGAGCGCCGGCGTACGCCTGCGGTGTCAATGAGGACGAAATCCCGCTCGTCTTTGCGAAACGGCACGAGAATGCTGTCGCGCGTGGTGCCGGGATTTTCGCTGGCAATCACGCGCTCGTCGCCCAATAGGCGATTCACCAGCGTCGACTTGCCGACGTTGGGCCGACCGATCACGGCGACGCGGATGGCGTCGGGAAATTGGGTCTCCTCGGGGCTCGCATCAAGCCCGGCGAGCACCTGCTCGATGAGCTCATCGCAGCCTTGATCGTGACTCGCGGAGATCGCAAAGGCTTCGCCCATTCCGAGCGCGTGGAAATCGGCGGCGGCGACGCCTGGATCGAGCCCCTCCGCCTTGTTGATTGCCAAAAAAACCGGCTTGCCCGCGCGGTGCAGCTCGCGCGCCACAAATAAATCCTGCGCCGTAAGGCCAGCGCGCGCATCCGCCAGCAACACAAGGCGATCCGCCTCCTCCACTGCGCGCTCGGTCTGGATGCGCATCTGCGTTTCGATGCCGACGGGGTTTTCGACGAGACCGCCGGTATCGATGACGACGTAGGCGCGATCGCCTGCGCGGCCGTAGCCGTATTGGCGGTCGCGCGTGACGCCGGGCACATCCGCGACGATCGCATCGCGCGTACCGGTCAGTGCATTGAAGAGCGTCGACTTGCCGACGTTAGGACGACCGACGATGGCGACGACCGGCAGCAATTTCCCTCACCGGCCGGTTGAGGCATCAGTGCCCGGTGCCGCCGGTGGCGATGGCGGCGGAGCAGGCTCGGCGGGCGCAGCAGTGCTTGGGGCGGCGGGGGCGGGTGCAGTGCTCGGCGCGGCTGGGGCTGGGGCTGGGGCTGGGGCTGGGGCCGGTGCAGCGGCGGCCTTCGCATGTCCAGCGATCGGGGTCGCGCGAAAAGCACTGATGCGACCGCGATCATTGATGACGATGACGAGATTGCCCGCGACCACCGGTGCATTGCTGATGCGAAACTTTCCGGTGGAGACGCGCGCGGCGAGCGCGCCGGTTGATTTGTCGAGCCAGTGCACATAGCCCTGGAAGTCCGCCACCACCACCGCGTCGCCCGATACCACAGGGGCCGAGACGCCGCGATGCATGAGAGCTTTTTGCTGCCAAACCTGCGCACCCGTGCGCCGGGTGAGCGCGGCGATCTCTCCGTCGGCGCTCGCCATGTAAACGTTGTCATCGTCGATTCCCAAGCTGCGATAGCTCGAGGCATCGTGCGACCACCACACCTGTCCCGTGTCGAGCGCGAGCATGGCGACCTTGCCCTGGAAGCCGACGACAAAGATGTCCTCGCCGGACACTCTCACTGCCGAGTCGATATCGACGAGGCGCTCAAGCTCCGTGCGCCCGCGCGGCGGCGCGACCGGCGTCTCCCACGCGATCGTGCCATCGATGGAGTTGACCGCGACCACCTTGCCGTTGTCGAAGCCGCAAATCGCCATATCGCCCGCAATCGTCGGCTGCGCGACGCCGCGCAGCGACAGCCGCGGCACGGCCTGCTCCTGCTGCCACAGCTCCTTGCCGTCTGCAAGCCCAAGACCGCGCAGCTTGCCGTCGGCCGTTCTCACGACGACGGCGCGCGGGCCAATGGCGGGCGATGAAAGGATCTCGCCATTCACGCGCACGCGCCAGCGTACCTTGCCATTGGCGGCATTGAGAGCGATCACATCGCCGTCGCTCGAACCCACGACGACGAGGTCGCCTACCACGGCCGTCCCGCCGCCCAAAGGCGCCTTCGTCTTGGTGCGCCAAATTTGATGACCAGAAGCAAGCTGAAAGGCCGCAACGTCGCCCTTGCGGCCCGCGGCGTACACGCGGTCACCGTCGACTGCGAGCGCAAGCCCGAGCCGCAGCGGTACTTTGGCGCCTCCTACATCGTCGCCCCAGACGTGATCGACGCGCAAAGTGGCTTGCAGATTCGCAAGCTTCGCAGGCTTATCAGGATCCTTGTCCTTCGAACACGCGGCGAGCGCGACGAGGCAAGCGATCACAATCAGGCGGCGCATTGCTTATTTGGCCCCGACGGCGACATGCGGCGCGGACTCGTCCGCGACGAGATCGCCGATCTTCAAATCAAGCCGCTCCGGATCCACGGATTCGGACGTATCCCTACCGCGCGCGGCGCGGTACTCTTTGAGCGCAGATACGAAATCCTTCTTTGCCTCGAACGCATCGCCGCGCACCTCATGATAGCGCGACGCAAAACTGCCCGGGTCGACGGCGGCAAGGGTCGCGAGGGCGGCGTCGGGCGCATTCTGTGCGATCTGAATTCGCGCGAGGCGCTCGCGCGCGACCAGCGCGAGTGCATGGTCGGGAGTTCTTTGCATGACTGTCTTCAAACTGGCCGCCGCCTTGTCGAGCTCGCCGGCATCCACAAAGGCGCGCGCCGCGATGAGATTCGCCTCATCCAGATAAGGGGATTTGGGTTGCTCGCGCTGCAGCGTGTCTATCATTCCAAGTGCCCGCGCGGTCTCGCGACGTCCGAAGGCCTCGGCAATCTGCCGCGACTGCGCGCTCGCCTGGCCTGCAAGCTCATCGCTGCGTCCCTGCCACCAATGCCAACCGTAAAGCAGCAAGGCGCCCCCGGCGATCCCGGCCACGATCCATGGACCGTTCACCTTAAGCTGCGTTTTCAGCCATTCCCACTGTTCTTTTTCCGACAGATAATCGTCCACTCAGCCTCCTCAAAACACTTTAACCGCTCGGGCGACTCGCCAGCCGCACCAGGAGCTCCTCCACCCGCGCCGCAATCTCGGAGCGCGGGCACTCCGTCTGACCCGTTTCCTGGCGCAAAGGTTTCATGGCAACGACGCCGCGCCCCATCTCCTCATCGCCGCAAATGAGCGCCAGCAGCGCCCCGCTCCGGTCGGCGCGGCGGAACTGCGCCTTGAAGTTGCCGCCGCCCAAATTGAACTCGATTCTGCGGTGCGGCAGCGCATCGCGCAGCGCCTCGGCCATTTGAATAGCCGCGCACGAGTCCGTGCCGTTCACGATGACATACGCGTCGGCCCGCTTCGCGGCCGGCACGCGCGCCGCCTGCAGTAGCAGATCGACCACCCTTTCGATGCCGAGCGCAAAGCCTATGGCAGGTGTCGCCTCGCCGCCCAGTTGCGCAATGAGCCCGTCATAGCGCCCGCCTGAGCACACCGCATCCTGCGCTCCAAGCGCATCCGTGATCCATTCAAAGACGGTGCGCGAATAGTAATCAAGGCCGCGCACCAGGCGCGGATTCACGCGATACGCGATGCCGATGCCATCGAGCACGGCGCTGAGCGCCGCGAAGTGCTCGCGCGAGGGCTCATCGAGGTGATCGGTGAGGAGCGGCGCTGCGGCGATGACCTCGGCCATTTGCGGATTCTTGCTGTCAAGAATGCGCAGCGGATTGCCCTGCAGGCGGCGGCGGCTGTCCGCATCGAGTGAGCTCTCGTGGCGGCGGAAATAGGCTACCAGGATTTCGCGGTACGCGCGGCGCGCCTCGGGCGTGCCGAGCGAATTGATCTCCAAACGCACGCCCGAGAGTCCAAGTCTGCGCCACAGGCGCGCCGTAAGCGCGATGAGCTCGGCATCGACGTCGGGACCCGCAAATCCGATCGCCTCGACGTCGAGCTGGTAGAACTGCCGATAGCGCCCCTTCTGCGGGCGTTCATGGCGAAACATGGGGCCGATGCACCACAGCTTGTGGCGCGCGCCGCGCAGCAGGCCGTTCGAGATCGCGGCGCGCACAATCCCCGCCGTCGCCTCGGGCCGCAGGGTGAGGCTCTCGCCGCCCTGATCGGTGAAGGTATACATCTCCTTCTCGACGACGTCCGTGAACTCGCCGATCGCGCGCTTGAAGAGCTCGGTGTGCTCGATGAGCGGCACGCGGATCTCTTCATAGCCGTAGGAGCTCGCCACTTCGCGCGCGCACGCCTCCAGGTGCTGCCACGCACAGATGTCCGCGGGCAGCACGTCGTTCATTCCACGAATGGCCTGGATCTGCTGCGCCACGCCTCAACCTTTTTTCAAAACCCACCACACGACCCCGAGCAGCACCAGACCGATCAACGCAAACAGCGCGGGCACGGCAAACCGGCGCACATCGGCGAGCGGATCGATGTTCGGGGGCCGCGGTAGGTCAGGCAGCACGGTGCGCGCCGTCTCGTTATACAACGCGACGAGCTCATCGCTCTTCTCCCCGACGAGCTCGCTATAGCGGCGAATATGGCCGCGGGTGAAGACCGGCGCCCCAAAAATGTCGTATTCCTCCGCCTCGAGCGCGACCACGCTCTTCGGATCGACGTGCAATTTCTCCGCAGCCTGCGCAAGCGTTAGACCCACGTGCTCGCGCGCCGCGCGCAACCGCGCGCCAATGCCACTCTGGCGAGCGCCGGGGACGTCAGGTGTCATAGTGCGCTAGGAGCCGGGGTTGTGGTTGAGATCGGCGAGCGCACGCGTCTGATCCGAAGTTGGGAAATCCATGCGCAGCGAACGTGCATAGTGCTCGGCGGCGACGCGGTCGCCCATGGCGCGTGCGATGCGCACGCCCAGGAGCAGAAGGTCGGGCGTTGCCTCGAAGCTATCGGTGAAATGGGTGATGGCCGTGCGTGCATCGTTCAAATGCCCGCGCTCGAATTCCAGGTCCGCCAGCTGGTAGGCGGCCTCGCCAAAATTGGGCTTGATGGTGAGCGCGCGAATAAAGTTCTGCCGCGCCTCATCGTCGCGGTGCGCCGCACGCAGGCACACGCCGATATTGGTGTAGGCCGCCTCCGGCGTGCGATACAGCGGATTCTTCGCCGCCTCGAGGAAATACTTGACGCCCTCCTCGGTGCGCCCGGATTTGCACAGGAAGACCGCGTAGTTGTTGGCGACGTCGGGATCTTTGGGCCCGTAGCGCAATGCCTCACGGTACTCATCGTCCGCCCGCTTCATGTCGCCAAAACGCTCATACAGAAGTCCGAGCGCACTGTGCACCTTGGGGCTGTGCGGACTTTCTCGTTGCGCACGCTCGAGTTTCTCCTTTGCCACCGAAAGATCGCCTTTTTGCAGATATCCGAGGCCGAGCTGCACGTTGTAGCCGGCAGCCTCGTCATTGGAGCTCTGCGGGTGTGGCATCGAGCCGCAGGCGGCGAGCAGGACAACAAGCGCAGCAGTGCCGAACCGGGCGCACAGCGGATCGACGTTCATGGAGTCACCGCGACATTCATGTGTTTATTTCCCAGGCGCGCTGTCGTGCGATCAATCACACGGCCGGCAAGCTGTCCGCAGGCCGCGTCGATATCATCGCCGCGCGTGCGCCGAATGGTGGCCAGCACGCCGCGGCCGATGAGCTCGTCCCGGAAGCGCTCGATCACCTCGGGCGCCGAGCGCCGATAGTGCGTGCCGGGAAAGGGGTTGAAGGGAATGAGATTGACCTTGGCCGGATGGCCCTTCAAAAGGGCCGCAAGCGCGCGCGCCTGGCTCACCGCATCGTTGACGCCGGCGAGCATGACGTATTCGAAGGTGACGCTGC
>Ga0302324_100014779_pt1 | contig 15705 bp, 2 predicted proteins | sample Palsa_T0_1_FD_201949 | JGI IMG/M metagenome (GOLD analysis project Ga0302324, IMG submission 201949) | Peat permafrost microbial communities from Stordalen Mire near Abisko, Sweden - Palsa_T0_1 | ecosystem: Environmental > Terrestrial > Soil > Palsa > Peat permafrost | place: Sweden: Abisko...
CTCGGGCCCCAACTAAGTTGCGTAGTCCCGAGGCGGAGACTCCGCTCGGACAATTGGGACGCGGAGTCCTGGGGTGGAGACTCCCTTGGACAGTGAAGGGCGATGACTCCTCCCGGACGGCCCACAAATAAATCGCGGAGTCCCGAGACGGAGACTCCGCTCGGAAAGAAGTCGCGGAGTCCCGAGGCGGAGACTCCGCTCGGAAAGATTCTCACCCTTTTGTTTTCCGTTTTGTTTCCTCGTTGGCTTTCATCGCTTGCTCCAGTCGGGCCATGAAATTGGATTTCTTGCCGTTGCCGGTAACGGCTTTCTTTTTGTTTTCATCCATAATGGCTTTGATCTTGGTATCGTCGACAAAGCGGCGGATAATGGCTTGCTGGGCAAACGTGAACAGGTTCGAAACAAAGTAGTAAAAACTCAGGCCGGCTGAGAATTTATTAAGGACAAACATAAAGATCACCGGCATAAAGTACGACATCGATTTCATGGGGCCCTGAACAGAACTGATCTGATTGTTTTGCCAGGTGTAAATCAATGTTGAGGCCGTCATCAGCAACACAAACAAACTGACATGGTCGCCATAAAAGGGAATGGTGAAGGGTAAGTTAAGAACTGAATCATAAGTGGACAGGTCCTCCGACCACAGGAAATGCTGCTGCCGCAACCAGATGGAATTCGGAAAAAAATAAAACATCGAAAAGAGAAAGGGCATCTGCAACAGCAGCGGAATGCATCCACTGAACGGGTTTACGCCTGCCTGCTGATAAAGCTTCAACTGGTCTTGCTGGTTCTGGGCGACGTTGTCGCCATTCTTTTCTTTCAACGCGTCCAATTCGGGCTTCAGCAATTTCATCTTTGCCATGCCCACGTAAGAACTATAGGACAAAGGAGACAGCAGCAACTTGATAAAGAATACCAACAGCACTATAATAATGCCGTAGTTGGTAATAAACCGCTCCAGAAATTTGAAGATAGGGATAATGAGGTATCTGTTCACGTAGAGTACCGGGGGCCATCCCAAATACAAATTGCGTGAAAACCCATCGGTCACTTTGCCCACCAGGTCGTAATCGTTCGGCCCAAAGTAGTAATCAAATTTGGCCTGGCGGGACGAAACATCGGACTTCGGAATAAATACCTTGACCCAGGCGGTTTTCACGGTCCCTGAATCCAACGGGTTGGTGGACACGGTAACTTCTCCTCCCGTAAACACGCGACCGGCGATCAGTGAACTGAGGAAAAATTTCTGTTTTATGGCAACCCACTTGACGAGTTCGGCCAGCACATCGGTTTCTGTTTTGGATGACGATTCGGAAAGACCATCAAATTGTCCCTTAGCCAGATAATAATTAACCGTGGTTTTGCTTCGAGAGTCGGAAATGTCTTTTTCCTGAAGCGGAATATGATCGGTCCAGTTGAAGGTAAAACCGGTGCCGGTCAGCATTCCGTCGAGTCCGGACGACTCAATGGTATACCGGATCTTAAATCCTTCGGAAGGTATTGAATAGGTGTGTTTCAAATAAACGCCTTCACCGATTTTCGCCACGAAACTAACCACTGTGGTGTCTTTTGATTTCGTCGACTGAACGGAATAAAACAAATGATAGAGGTCGATTTCTTTTCCTTCGTTTTGGGCGGACAGTGAGAATGAATTGGTTTTCGCCGACACCAGGTATAAGGGCTTTTGCGAATAGGTCTTAAAGTTTCGAAGTTCCACCTGACGGATAGTTGCCTGATTGGAGAAGGTGACGATAAGATCCTTTGTTTCTACCGTTGTTAAAACTTCATCGCCTTTCAGAAACGAGGACAAGTTCCCATATTGGCGCGCCTGCAAGCTATCGCGGTGGCTTGTGTCCGGTTTGGATGATAGCGTGTCCGCCTTACCTAAATCGGTTGTGGTTACTTCGGCGGGCTTAGTCGGTGAAGGCGAAGGGGTAGGTGAGAAGAAATTAAAATACAGAAGTAGTAAAACTGCAATTAATGTCAGGCCGATGGCGGAGTTTCTATCCATATTGGGGGTTGCGAGTTCGTTGGTTGTGTTCTTGTTAGGCTTTTGGCCGTTGGCTTGTTTGCTGCTTTTGTTTGGGATTAGTTTCTTAATTTGTTTTTTAGCGGCTTTTGGCCGTTGGCTTGTTCGCTGCTTTTGTTCGGAGATTCTTTTTTTTATTTTTTATTGTGCTTAAAAAATTAGCTGAACCTAGCTAACGGCCAAAAGCTAATGGCCAACGGCTAAAATCTGGCTAACCTGATTGGAGTATTTTCTTATGATTCAACGCCGCTTCGACAAATCGTACAAAAAGCGGATGCGGATTAACGACGGTGCTTCTCAGTTCGGGATGGTATTGAACACCGATGAACCAGGGGTGATCTTTCAGTTCCACGACTTCGACCAATCCGGAGTCGGGGTTCATGCCGACGGCTTTTAAGCCTGCTTCCTCCATGGCCTCAAGGTATTTGTTGTTGAACTCATAGCGGTGACGGTGGCGTTCGTGGATCATGCTTTCGCCGCCGTAAATGGCATAAGATTTTGATCCTTTACGGAGTTTGCAGTCGTAACTTCCCAGCCGCATAGTGCCGCCTTTGGAGGTGATCTTTTTTTGTTCTTCCATCATATCGATCACCGGATTCTTTGTTTTCGGATTGAGTTCCGTTGAGCTCGCTTCCAGACCTAAGATATTTCTTGCGAATTCGACGACCGCACATTGCATGCCCAGGCAAATACCGAGAAAAGGAATCTTGTTTTCGCGCACATACCGGATGGTCTCAATTTTCCCTTCCAGTCCGCGTTCCCCGAACCCGGGCGCGACCAGCACGCCGTCCAGCCCCTCCAATTCCTGAGCTACCCGTTCACTATCAATATCCTCCGACGAGATCCATTTCAAATTGACTTTGCAATCATTGCTGGCACCGGCGTGAATAAAAGATTCCGCGATCGATTTATAGGCGTCGGGCAGCGTCACATATTTTCCAACCAATCCGATATTGACTTCGTCCGCAGGATTTTTCAGTTTGCCCAGGAACTCTTTCCACTGGTCGAGGTCGGGTTCATGCTTTGCGGTGACTTTCAGTTTGGCCAGGACGCGTTCGTCGAGTTTTTCTTTTCGCATCAGCAGCGGCACATCGTAAATGGTTTCGGCGTCGATAGCTTCAATGACCGAGTTGAGGTGAACGTTGCAGAACAGCGCAAGTTTCTTACGGAGTTCCAGTGGCAGTGGCCATTCGGTCCGGCAGACGAGGATGTCGGGTTGAATACCCGCCTGGAGCAGTTCCTTTACGGAGTGCTGGGTAGGTTTGGTTTTTAGCTCCTTCGCCGCTTTGAGGTAGGGAATGAGAGTGAGGTGAATGACTATGGCGTTATTTGAGCCGAGCTCCCACCGCACCTGGCGCACCGCTTCCACAAAGGGCAACGATTCGATGTCTCCGACGGAGCCTCCTATTTCGGTAATAATAAAGTCGTATTCGCCGCTTTCTCCCAACAGAAAGATATGCCGTTTGATCTCGTCGGTGATGTGCGGGATTACTTGCACCGTTTTTCCGAGGTATTCTCCTTTTCGCTCTTTGGTGATCACATTATTATAGATGCGGCCGGTGGTGACGTTATTAGCCCGCGAGGTAGGGATGTTCAAAAAGCGCTCATAATGGCCCAGATCAAGATCCGTTTCCGCTCCGTCATTAGTTACATAACACTCCCCATGTTCATAGGGGTTGAGGGTTCCCGGGTCTATATTAATATAGGGGTCGAATTTTTGAATGGTTACCGAGAAGCCCCTGGCCTGAAGCAACTTGCCCAGGGAAGCCGAGATGATCCCCTTGCCGAGGGAAGAAGTTACACCACCGGTGACAAATATATACTTAGCGGAGGAAGGCATAGACAGGCTTTGAAATTCGGCTGCAAAGGTAGGCGATTTGGAGTTTCCACCTACCCTGTTTTAAATTATTTCAGTTTTGGGATTTTATCAATAGATTTGGGATTACGTATTTTTGAAAATTTGGTTACACTTTCCGAGTTACAGGTATTTATATTTTGAACAACTCCTTCGACGTATTCCGTGCATCAATTCGCCTTCATGTATAAAAGACTACTCCTTCCGATTTTTTTCTTAGTTGCAGGGATCAGTTCTCTTTTTGCTCAAACGGTTACGGTCAACACCATAGAGCACGAAACCATTTCGCAGACTCAAATTGTGGTCAATTATACCGGGGCAGGAGGGGCTACCGGTCTTACCTTCAACGGAGGATCCGCTGATATTACACAATGGACCGTATCAATCAATGGTACACCGGTGTCTGTCACGAGTGTCACAACGGGCGGAGGATTCAACGTGACCATCACATTTGATGCCACAGCGCTCAACGGCGTTCCATTTATAATGCCTGGACAAACGATGACTGTTAGTTATACAGGCTTAACTGGCCCGGGTTTTCTGGAAGTGAAACCCGTGGCAGCAGGGAACTATGCTCCAGCCATTGTCAATCAGCCTTCCGTGAATGCAAGTGTTTTTGTATGTAGCACAGATTTGGTATTCTTTCAGCAAGGCAATTTCGCTGCTGTTCAGCAATGTGCACCTGTGCTCATGAATTTTTATCAATTTCAGTTCAAATTGTCGTTGCGTTTTCGCAACAGCACCAATTATAGTCTGGCTAATATTTATTATGCCATTCTTTGGGGTGATGGGGCCAGCAATAATGTTAATCCCTACGTATCGGATTTAACCGGTGCCCCTAATGCAGGATATATCGACAATACGGGTTCAGGACCAGGAGGCGGTCCGGATATTGTCTTAACCACGCGCGCTTCACATACATATCCTAATACAATAACCGGAGCAGCTCCCAATGAATGCCATTGGATTCTTTCGCTCACCCCGTTTGTCAATGGTGTCACCACCTGCAATAGTCTTGCTCAAACCGGCTCCTTTGTCAGTTACTCTACCGACAATGCCAATTCGGGTGTGCTAAACTTGCCACCCGCAGTGTCTGGTACCAATCAAGTTTGTTTGGGTACCAACGTCAACATGCAATTTTCCGACCAGACATTGCTGAATTGTCGACTGGCGGTTGAGGGCACCGTTCCAAATCAGTTGACAAGAAGCATCCGTATTGTTTACGGAAGCACTAGCAATGGGGCACCTGGGAATATACCAGATATATATGTCACGCCTCCAGCGATATTGGGTGGAGGTCCCCCCGTTCAAATTAGTAATGATGATGCTACAGGCACCTTAACTATACAACCTGGCAATCCGGCTGCAGGGATTCCCGTCGGTGCATATGCTCCGACCGGTGGTTCCGCAGATGGTAATGGTGTCATTACGTTGAGTTCGCCGGTGACGGTTTCAACCCTGACAACGTACATGAGTACGATCACCACATTATTGACTGACCACCAGGCGGTGGGCCAGATGTTTTGGGTCCGGCTGGATTACTGGGATATTTGTAACGCCTATAATAGTTCCAATCCACTTAGCCCTGTGCCGGTCAGTATTCAGAACTCCGTTCAGATAATCTCACAACCGCCGGCATTGACTGCGGCGGGGCTATCCATTTGCTATACTAATCCTTCCAGCAACGCCTATAATTTCACAGTTGGCGGCACTACGGGATCGACATCGAAGATCAATTGGTATAACAAAAACCCGACGTTGGGCGGAGCCACGGCCATGACCAACTCGAACGGAACAAACAGCGTCAACTTCAAAGCCTCTGACTACACGGCAGCTAACGGGGCCGTTGGGGCTCCTTTTGTAAGTAATAATTCCAGTGGTGCATATTATTCTGTCTGGGCTACGCAGGTCTACGGCGCCACCGATGCCTGTGAAAGTGAACCCATCGAGGTTGTCATCATCCAGCAACCCAGCCTGGCTGCCAATACACCGGCAGTTCCTACCGGGAGCGCGAGTGTCTGCAATGGACCTCCCGGAACTTTGGTTTCTTATACCGAAACAACAGCCCCTCCAACACTTACCATTCCAGCAACAACTTTTTCCAACGGATCGGCCATTTCATTAACCACTCAAGATTTCTGGAGTCAGGGGTTTGGTGCGGGCGTTACGTTAGGCACAACGACAGGATCTCCCGTCAATGTAACCTATAACATTGCCGCCCAGCCAAACCCTTCGGTCACTAACAACATCAGCGTGCAGTTGCAATATCAGACCCAAAGTGTTTCAATTGTCAGTCCGCTCGCTGCCCCATACACGCTTCCTACCTACACAATTGCGATGCAGCAGTGTACAGGCGCAGCAGTCAATGAAGCGGTTACCGTTTATGGTCAGAGCAGCGCAGGAACTATTTCACCCACTACTCAAACTATTTGTGCCGGTTCGGCCATTACCAGCATTTCTCTCGGGAATGCTCCTACCGTTCTTCGGGGAGCCATTCAGGGTTGGCAGGTTTCTGTGAACGGGGGTTCTTTTGTAGCGGCCGGCGCATTGGGCGTTGGCAACCCGGTAACTCCGGCCGTACCCATCGTTGGTGGTGTTCAAACTACGTATGCCTTCCAGGCCATCGTTCAAAACGGTACCTGCACTTCGGCAACCAGCGGCACATCAACCATTATCGTTAATCCCACAGCCACCGCTTCCGTCCTTAGCGGAGGCGCTACCATTTGCAGCGGCAATTCAACTAACCTTATTGTGACGGTCACGGGCGGGACTTCACCGTTCACCGTAAAATATTTTAATGGTTCCGGGAATGTCACGGTTAACAATTATGTATCGGGAACCAATATTCCGGTTTCGCCGGCGAGTACAACGACCTATAGTCTGGTTTCTGTTACGGATGCGGCGGGTTGTCCTTCGAGCGGGTTGTCCGGAACGGCGACGATAACGATAAGCAACCCTACTTCGGCTACCCTTGCCGGGGCCACCAATATTTGTCCCCTGGGAACTGCCAATCTAACCGTAACTGTTGCAGGGGGAGTAGGAGCTACCCCTTATGCGGTTGTCTATAAAGCGAACGGCGTCACACAGCCTACAATCAACGGGTATGTATCCGGAGCGAATATTCCGGTGAGTCCGGGCGTGACAACCACATACGTATTGGTTTCCGTCACCGATAATAATGGATGCCCTGCCTTGTCCACATTGCCCGCCGCCGGAGTCACGGTGACGGTGGGTTCAAGCCCAACGGCTGCGACATTTTCAGGAGCCGGGTCGGTGTGCCAGAGCGTGGCAGCGAATTTAGCACTGGCCATCACCGGTGGTGTTTCTCCGTATTCAGTAACGATTAATAATGGAATCGGAACGATCGCCGGCTATATCAGCGGTTCGTCAATACCGGTTCCGACCGGCACCGTTGGAATTACTTCCTATTCAGTTACCGCCGTTACGGATGCCTGCGGAACTTCATTACCCTTAGCTTCGATCACCGGCAACCCCGAAACGATAACGGTCAACGCACTACCGGCAGTCGCTAACCAAACGCCTACTGTTTGCTCCACGGCGGCAGGGGGTACTACGGCTGTGGTCGATCTGACGGCCCAACAGGCTGCGATCAACGGAGGAGCTGTTACTTTTGCCTGGTTCACGGCTTACAATGCGGGTACCAAAGTATTTTCAGGGCCGATTGCCGCTCCGACCACGGCGACCGTGACAAATGCTATTCCTGTTTATGCCCAGGTTACTGCTACCGCGACCGGCTGCGTGAGTCCTGCGACCGTAACGTACACGGTAAACCCGAGTCCAAATCCACCGAGCGGAGCAACCGGAAGTACCTATTGCAGCACCGGTTCACCAACGCCCATCAGTGTAACCAATCCAGGCGGTGTCCTTACGATTGATTGGTATGCTGCGGCTACAGGCGGCGCTGTGCTTGCCGGTGGAATAAACTCATTCACACCTCCTACTGCAGGCACGTATTATGCACAAACAAGAAATACAACAACCACTTGTATAAGTATTACAAGGACGGCTGTTGTCTCCACGGAAGACATGGACCCTGCCGCGGCCAATGCGGGCCCTGCTCAACCAAACCTGTGCGCGGGCAATACGACATTGGCGGCAGCAGCTGCTACGAACGGCGGAACAGGAACATGGACTAGCGGTACCGGAGGGTTAACCTTCTCGAATACCCACTCCAATACTTCGACAGTCAGCGGGTTGCCCCAGAATGCACCCGGTGGCGCGGCTGATCCGACCACGCTGACCTGGACCGTGGTTAGCGCCCTGGGCGTTTGTCCGTCGACCAACTCCAATGTGGTTCTCACTGTCAACTCGCTCACCACGGCGATCGATCCGGCACCGCCGCTTTGTGAGGACGTCGCCGGTGGAGGTTCGCATATTATTGCGGACATGAATGTCTATAATGCCGCAGTCACTTCGGGAACAACAATAAGTTGGTTTAAAGATATCGGACACACTCAGCCGCTACCGGCATCACCCGCAGGTCCGATCACAATCAATAACACCTCACAGAAGATTGTTTATTTTCAGACGACCTCCGCTATCGGCTGCGCGAACAGCGGGAAGGTCACATTCACGGTTTATGGATTGCCGGTGGCCAACAACGAAAGTTATCAGCTCTGTGAAGATTTTGTCGGAGCGGGGAAGGCCTCCGGGATCAACCTGACAACCTACCAGACAGCGATCACCGGCGGAAGCGCCAACCGCTCGGTCAACTGGTACACTGATGCCGGATTGACCATGCTGATTCCCGCGGGAGTTGCGGCGGGCGACAATCAGAACTTTAGTATAACTGGGACTCAGACGGTTTATGCCAAGGTTATCGATACCTCCAGTCCTGTGACGCCACAATGTTATAATGTCGCCAATGTGGTGCTTAACCTTATTTCAAGACCGTTGAACAATCCGATCTTGGGAAGTGCAACAGTCTGTTCTGACCCCAATAATATTCAGTTATACCAGGTCAATCCATCATTAAATCTCGGATCAAATTTTACGTGGACTGTGACCGGTGTTCCACTCAATTCTGTGCAACTCTATGCCGGAGGAGGAACAAACTCAGGAAACTTTTTTGTCTTGCTCAAATTTCCGAATCAGGGCACAGTTACCCTCACGATGTATGAAACATTGAATGGATGTACCGGAAATACAAGTACGTTAACGGTAAACGTGTCAAATGCACCGGGCGCCATTACCATCAACGGCCCTACTTCGGTTTGTGCAGGGTCATCCGGAATTGTCTATAATGTGCCGTCTCCCAATCCCAGTTCACTCTACACCTGGACGGTTGGGGGGGCTACTGTCGTAGGCCCAAGCAGTGGGATCGGCTTGTCATCGATTACCATCGATTACGGCGTCGTCACACCGGTGACTATTCAGGTCGCCGAAACCAGCACCTCAGGTTGTGTGGGCGCACCGGCTTCTATTACCGCAAACTTAAGTTCCGTACCGGCCATGACTTCCAGCTCAACGTCTACGGTTTGCAGCGGAAGTACTCCATCATTGGTCTTTTCGTCGAGCCCCGCCGGCAGTACGTTTTCATGGACGGTTTCGAGTATCACTGGTGCCATTACCGGAACGTCGGTGGGCAGCACCGGCAGTGGAAATCTTGGGACCACTTTTACCGGCGCTGCGGCATTGAAGAACACCACAGGCGCCGTCGGTTCTGTCACCTTTAACGTAACGGCGACGGCTACTGCCTCGCCCAATTGTGTGGGTACATCCCAGAGTGTAGTGCTTACGGTAGACCCGGAACCTGTATTGGTAAATCCGCAAACAAAAACGATTTGCAGCGGTCAGGCGGTGAACTATGAAATATTATTAACTCCTTTGAACTTACCCGGAGGCACGGTATTTAATTGGCCTAAACCCACGATGTCCGATGCTTCCAATCAAGGGAGTGCAGGTGTTAATGTAGCCGACGGCCCGGCGGGAACAATTCACATCACGGATGTTTTGAACAACACATCCGCTTTGCCGATAACAGCAACGTACTCGATCACTCCGACGAGCGGACTCGGGTGTACCGGTGCTACTGTCCCGGTAGTTGTTACCGTTGACCCGCAACCGATTTTGTCTTCGACCTTGAATGCTACGGTATGCAGCCAAACGTCCATCAGTCTTGTCCTGGCAACCGCGGTCGGTTCGGTGGCCGCAAGCAATTATAATGTGACATCCGTCAGTATTCCAGGCGGATTGGTAGCCGGAGGAACAAATGCATCAGTTCCCAACAACGGTGTGGCTTCTAATTATCTTGCCAATGACACATACGCCAATTATTCATCGGGGACCCTTAACGTGACCTATATGGTTGCACCGGTCAGCGGTTCAGGCTGTGTGGGAGCATCTGTTCCAATTACCATGACGATCAGTCCGGAGCCTGTGTTGGCTACCGGTCTGAGTGCATCTGTTTGCAGCGGAGTGCCTTCCGGGATTAATTTAAATACGAAAGGAACATCCGTACCGGCACCCACCTATAACATTGTGGGTAAGACCGTGGCCGTTGGACTGGTTGGCGGGGGAGGCAATGCGAATATTCCGGCCATGGGAGTAGCCGCTAATTACATTGCCAACGATGTGTACACCAATACCGGAAATGCTTCACTCACAGTAGTGTATCAAATCGTTCCCGTGAGCGCGACGGGCTGCGTCGGAAGTCCACCGGTTCCGGTTACCCTTACGGTATTGCCGCAGCCCGTGGTTTCCACAGGTCTCAACGCTTCGGTTTGCAGTCGCAGTGTTACCGGACTGGTTTTGAATACGAATGGAACTTCCGTGGCCGCCGCGACCTATAGCGTTACTTCCGAAATCATTGCCGGTGGACTTACGGCTTCAGGGTCGAATGCCGTGGTACCGTCCGCCGGCCAGGTTTCCAGCACCTATCTTACCAATGATTCCTTTACCAATACAGGAACCTCGCCACTCAGTGTCGTCTACACGGTTGTTCCTCTCAGTGCGGGGGGATGTTCAGGCAGTCCTCAACAAATAACGATCACCGTGAACCCGGAACCGGTAGTATCGCCATCGCTGAACAGCACCGTTTGCAGTCATGTCGCCACCAGCTTGATCCTGAACACAAATGGTACTTCGGTAGGAGCGGCTAATTACAACATTACGGCGCGGACCATCTCACCCGGACTTACGGCAAACATTGCCAACGTAGCAGTCCCGGCCTCCGGCGTTGCCGCCAATTATTTGGCTAATGATATTTTTACAAACACAGGTTCGCTGCCGCTGACTGTTACATATACTGTTGTCGGGGTGAGTTCTTCAAGTTGTTCAAGTATTTCCAAAGTCATCACTATCACAATCAATCCTGAGCCCGTTGTATCCAGCACGTTAAATGCGACGGTCTGCAGTGAGTTGCCTATTGGATTGACCCTTGCTACCAACGGATCTTCTGTAGCGGCGGCTAATTATAATGTTACAGCCGTTTCAGTACAAGGCGGTTTGACTGCAGGAGGAGGGAATGCGACTATTCCTGCCACCGGAGTTGCGGCCGGATATCTCACCAATGACAGCTATACAAACTCTTCTGGGTCCGTCGCATTAACGGTCACCTATACAGTCGTTCCTGTCAGTGCTGCCGGTTGCCTGGGCGGTTCACAAACGATCACGATAACCGTAAATCCCGAATCGGATTTGTCCACCACTCTTAATTCGACGGCGTGCAGTGAAGTTGCCACCGGGCTTACTCTGAATACGAACGGGACGTCCGTTGGGGCTGCGAATTATTCTGTCACGGCTATTACTATTCCCGCCGGATTAACTCCTGCAGGAACCAATGCAGTGGTTGCCAACAACGTAGCTTCCAATTACCTGGCCAATGACAAATTCACAAATGTTGGCCCGACGGCTCTCTCGGTACAGTACACGGTGGTCGCGAACAGCGCTGCGGGTTGTCCGGGGCCATCCGGCATTGCTACCGTAACAATAAATCCGGAACCTGTTTTATCTTCTGCACTCAGTGCCACCGTGTGCAGCGATGTGGGTATAGGCTTAGTACTCAACACCAATGGATCTTCCGTGACAGCAGCCAATTATAACATCACGGCCCGTTCGATCGGCGTTGGTTTAACTCCAGCAGGGACCAATGTTTCGGTTCCTGCTTCCGGGGTTACAGCCAACTACCTGTCATCGGATGCATTTAGCAATACGACTACATTGCCCATTGCCGTGACCTACACCGTCTCTCCCGTAAGCGGCGCAAATTGTGTTGGGGGAGCTCAGGTCATAACGATGACGATAAATCCTCAGCCGGTTGTTTCCACAACGCTAAATACAACCGCTTGCAGCGATGTTGCCACCGGGCTTATTCTGAACACGAATGGAACATCGGTGGCCGCGCTCAATTATAACATTACTAGCATCACCGTTGCGCCGGGATTAACGGCCCTGGGATCCAATGCAACCGTTCCCTTCACAGGTGTGGCGTCCAATTATTTACAGAACGATCAATTCACGAATACAGGGACTGCCCAGTTGACTGTTATGTACACCGTTGTGCCGGTAAGCGCGGCAGGGTGTTCGGGTAATCCCCAGGTAGTCACCGTCACTGTTAACCCTCAGCCAGTCGTGTCGACTACGTTAAATGCTACAGTCTGCAGTGAGGCGGCAATAAGCCTGGTGCTTAATACCAATGGCACGTCTGTGGCGGCGGCGAATTACAATATTTCCAGCCGGACAGCTCAGGCAGGATTAACCGGCGCCGGAACAAATGTTTTAGTCCCTGCAACCAGTGTGGCCGCTGCTTATTTATCCGGCGACAAATTTACCAATACAACCGCAGGGCCGTTAACTGTTAGTTATGTCGTTGTGCCCGTGAGCGGCGCAGGGTGTTTGGGAAATCCTGTACCCATTGTGATCACGATCAATCCGGAGCCGGTTCTGTCCAGTAGTTTGAACCTGACTCAATGCAGCCACGTGGCGACCGGGCTTATCCTGAATACCAACGGAACTTCCGTTGCGGCACAAAATTATAACATAACTTCCGTGACCATCGCCGGAGGACTTACGGCAGCCGGGACCAATGCAGCATTCCCTGCGAGCGGAGTAAACGGCAATTATCTGGCCAATGACATCTTTACCAATACGGGATCGTCGCCATTGACTGTTGTTTATGCGGTGGTGCCCGTCAGTGCGTCGGGATGTTTAGGAGTTTCTGTAAATGTTACCGTTACGATCAATCCTGAACCGGTTGTTTCAACAACGTTAAATACGACGGTGTGCAGCGAAGTTGCGATCGGGCTGACGTTAAATACAAATGGAACTTCAGTGGCTGCGGCAAACTATAATGTCATCAGTATATTGGTACCCGGTGCGTTAGTTGCCGGTGGTGGCAATGCGGTTGCCGCCAATGGAGTTGCTGCTAATTATCTTTCCAACGACGTCTACACGAATACAACGGGTTCTCCTTTAAATGTCACCTACACGGTTGTCGCGGTAAGTGCTCCGGGCTGTTTGGGGAGTTCACAAAATATTACGGTAGCGATTAATCCGGAACCGGTAGTGGCGAGCGGACTCGATGCCACTGTTTGCAGTGAAACGGCGACCGGGTTGACGTTGAATACCAACGGGAGTTCTGTTGCTGCAGCGACGTATAACATTACGTCAAGAATAATTGATCCTGCGCTGACGGCGGCTGCTTCGAACGTCAATGTTCCCGCTAATGGGGTAGCCGCAAATTATCTCTCCGGCGATAAATTTACCAACACAGGAGCCACGCCCAAGACCGTTGTGTACACCGTAGTTCCTGTAAGCGCTGCGAATTGTCTCGGAGTTTCGAAAATGATCACGATGACTATTAATCCGGAACCGGTTACAGCCAGCGGATTGGACGCCTCGGTTTGCAGTCACCTGCCCATCGGACTTACATTAAATACCAACGGTACTTCGGTAGCTGCCGCCAGCTACACGATTGTCAGCCGGACACCTGCACTCGCCCTGGTGGCAAATGGGGGAAATGTTGCCGTTCCCAGTTCAGGCGTTGCGGCAAATTATTTAGCCGGCGATATTTTTACGAATACGACGGCCGGTCCGCTGACCGTGGTGTACGTTGTTGAGCCGGTCAGTGCTGCGAGTTGTTCAGGCGTTCAGAAGACCATCACGATGACGATCAATCCTGAACCGGTTATTTCAAGCACCTTAAATGCGACGATCTGCAGCCGGGCAAGTACAGGATTAGTGTTGGCCACCAACGGCACGTCGGTGGGAGCGTCTACTTATAATGTGACCGCGATCAGTGTGGCCCCCGGGCTAATCGCCGCCGGTGGAAATGCAGTTGTGGCCAACGGAGTGGTTGTAAATTATTTAGCCAACGATAAATTCACCAATACAGGAGCGAGTTCACTGAACGTTGTCTACACCGTTGTTGCGGTAAGTGCCGGTGGGTGTAAGGGAAGTCCTTTTAATATTACCATCACCGTGAATCCGGAGCCTGTGGTGGCCACCACATTGAACACGACGGTTTGCAGTGAAGCAGCGACAGGTCTTACGCTTGCGACCAACGGGACTTCGATTGCTGCGGCAACGTATAATATTACCACTATCACGGCGGCAGCCGGTTTAACTCCGGCCGCAGGCAATGCCCCCGTTGCGAACGGAGTTGCCGCCAACTATTTAGCGTCTGATCAATTCACCAACACAGGCGCAGGACAACTCAATGTTCAGTACACCGTCGTTCCGGTTAGTGCTGCGGGATGTGCAGGAAATTCGCAGATCATTACCGTGACGATCAATCCCGAGCCTGTGGTGGGAAGCGGACTTAACAAAGTTGTTTGCAGCGATGCGGCAGGAGGATTGACATTGAACACGAATGGAACCTCGGTGGTGGCCGCCAATTATAATATCACGTCTGTGACCGTGCCTGCGGGACTGACAGTGGTGACTGCAGCGAGTGAACCGGCATCCGGTGTGGCCAGCAACTATCTGGCGAATGACACCTACAAGAATACCGGCAATGCCTCATTGGATGTACTTTATAGCGTAGTGCCGGTAAGTGCAGCAGGTTGTGCGGGCCAGCCCCTAATCGTTCATCAGACCGTTAACCCACAGCCGGTTCTCGGTAGTTTGAACGAGACCGTTTGCAGCAATACTCCTCTTTCCTTGGTTCTTACGACGAATGGCACATCCGTCGGAGCTGCCACGAACAATGTAACTTCGGTCACAATTCCAGGAGGTCTGACGGCAGCGGGTACAAATGCCGCAATTCCGGGAACCGGGGTGAACTCGGTGTATTTATTGAATGATCAATACACGAACAACGGAACGATTCCTTTGATTGTTCAATATACAATTGTTCCCGTCAGTTCAACCCCTTGTCAGGGAGATGCTGTCGTGGTGATGGTCACCATAAATCCTGCCCCCGTGATGTCCGCCACGCTGAATACAACGGTATGCAGTGAGCTTGTTTCAGGAATTGTTTTGGCTACCAACGGAACTTCGGTGGCCGCCAATAATTATAATGTTACGAATATACTGGTACAAGGAGGCCTCGTTTCCAAAGCCGGTAATGCGACGGTGGCTAATGGCGTTTCGTCAACCTATTTATCGAATGATTCATTCACAAATACCACCGGCAATCCACTGACGGTTACCTACACGGTTACGCCCGTGAGTGCCAGTGGTTGTCAGGGGACTCCGTTGAATGTAATACTCACGGTGAATCCGGAGCCCGTGATAGATCCATCACTTTCCCAGGAAACGATTTGCAGTCACAGCATTACCAATATTACGCTGAACACAAATGGTGTGTCCGTCGTTGCCTCCAGTTTTTCTATTTCCGTCGTCAGTCAGGATGCAGGCC
>Ga0302324_100014783_pt1 | contig 15703 bp, 16 predicted proteins | sample Palsa_T0_1_FD_201949 | JGI IMG/M metagenome (GOLD analysis project Ga0302324, IMG submission 201949) | Peat permafrost microbial communities from Stordalen Mire near Abisko, Sweden - Palsa_T0_1 | ecosystem: Environmental > Terrestrial > Soil > Palsa > Peat permafrost | place: Sweden: Abisko...
AAAAGCATTAAAAGATAATCAAGCCATCTTGGCGCGTCTGGGCGAGCTTGGAGCCTCGGCGGAGAGCTTGCCTTAAGCGCACAAGTGCGGTACTTTTACACTATGAACGCTACTTTGACGTTGCCAGTGGACCCCCAAATTTTGGCGTTGGCGGAGCAGGAAGCACGGGCGCGCCATACTACCGTGCCGGCTGTGATTGCCCAGCAATTGCGGATCATGGCTCGCAATTGGCAGGACAGCCTTGCGGGCAAGACGCCGCTTACGGATGCGTTGCGCGGCGCGGTGCAACTGCCGCCTGATTTCGACCTGCGCTCTACCTTAACGGAGGAATTGCAGAAAAAGCATGGCGTCCAAGGATAAAATTTTCCTGGACACCGATGTGACCTTGGATCATTTGGCTGACCGCCAACCTTTCGCCGAAGCCGCTCACCGACTGTTCGCGCTCGCGGAGACTGGAGAACTTACCATCTGCCTCTCATCTCTTTCGTTTGGCAACCTTTACTACATCCTGCGGAAAATAAAAGGGCACGCCGATGCTCTTGCATTACTCGGCAATTTGAGGCGGTTGGTGCGTGTTTGCGCTGCGACCGAAGCGGAAATTCAGTCCGCCTTATCATCGCGTTTCAAGGACTTCGAGGATGCGATTCAGCATTTCACAGCGAAAGCGGAAGGTGGGGTCACAACATTTGTCACGCGCAACAAATCCGATTACACTCCAGCCGAGATGCCGGTCCAATCGCCCGATGAGTTCCTGACCTCGTTCGGAAAGTCTTGAACTGGCTGACCCGGAAAGAAGCCGTCCGCAACAAGCCAAAATATGTCCTGCCTATAGCGAAAAACGACTTTTGCTGGTATAGTAGCGTGGTATCGTGTGTCCCATATTAAGTGAAAAGTTCTTATCAATCGAGCGGATTCGCCGGCGTATTGCTCCTGGCAACAATCCTGAACTGCCATGCGGGCGATCAAATCCAGGTTTATACCGTCCCAAAAGAACATCCGGCGACGCCACTCGCCCAGGCCCAGCAGGCCGCGGGCGCGTCCGACATTCCCGTCAATTCCGCGCCGATCCGCTGGACCCTTCCAGCAGGATGGAAGGAAAAACCGGCCGATGGCATCCGCCTCGGCAGTTTTGCCATCAATGGGGAGAATGGAGGCAAGGCCGAGGTCGCCATCACTTCATTTCCCGGCTCGGTTGGCACGGAATTGGGCAACGTCAATCGCTGGCGCGGTGAACTGTCCTTGGCCCCGATCGGACAGAGCGATCTTGTATCGGAGCCGGTGACGGTGGATTCGTTCCAAGGCAAACTTTTCGACATTGCTGGCACATCGGCGCGGACCGTTGTGGCAATCATCCCGCGCAACGACAGTTCGTGGTTCATTAAATTGCGCGGCGACACAGCCGCCGTCGCCGCCGCCAAACCGGTTTTCCTGGAGTTTCTAAAGTCGGTTCATTTCGCCGGCAATGGCATCGAGGCGCCCCCGCTCGGCAGCGCGCCCGCCGGAGCCGATCCTCATGCCGGCCTCGCGACGCAAGAGGCCTCGTCGGATGCGCCGAAATGGAACGTGCCGGCCCAATGGGTCGAGACAGCGCCGTCGAGCGCCATGATTTTCAAGAGCTTTTCTGCACCGGGCGGCGCGGGCGCCAAAGCTGACATCACGGTCAGCTTCTTCCAGGGAGAGGTCGGCGGAGTTTTGGCCAATGTCAACCGCTGGCGCGGCCAGATGGGGCAGCCGCCGGTCGAGCAAGGCCAACTGAAAGGCCTGACGGAATCGTTGGCGACGCCGAATGGCACGGCGACACTGGTGGATATCGTGGGCGCCAATGCCGAGACCGGCCAGTCGGCGCGCCTGGTCGCGGCCATTGTCCCGCATGGCGACAAGACGTGGTTCTACAAATTGATGGGCAATGGCAAGGTGGTGGAGGGACAAAAGAATAGCTTTGTGGAATTCGTCAAAACAGTGCAATATCCTTGAGCCATGGTTGACCGTTTCATTAACTTTTTCACCTCGCTCCGTTTGACGGTAGTGTGCCTGGCGCTGGCGCTGGTATTGGTGTTTGTCGGCACGCTGGCCCAGGTGCAAATCGGCCTCTATGCGGCGCAATCCGAGTACTTCCGCAGCTTCTTTGTCTATTGGACGCCCAAGGGGACGCACTGGAAAATCCCCTTCCTGCCCGGCGGCTGGCTCCTCGGTCTGGTGTTGCTGGTCAATCTTTTGGCCGCGCACATCAAACGGTTTCATCTCTCGCGCAAGAAAATCGGGCTCATTCTCATTCACGGGGGCTTGATTCTCCTGCTCGGCGGCCAATTCCTGACGGAAGTATTCCAAGTCGAAGGCCAAATGCGGCTCGAACCCGGGGACGTCAAAAACTACTCCGAAAGCGGCCGCAAGAACGAATTGGCGGTGATTGATACGACCGACCCTGACAAAGATCGGGTCGTGGCCATCCCGGAATCGCTGGTGGCCCAAGGCGGGGAGATTCGGACGCCGGAGTTGCCGTTCACGTTGCGGGTGGAAAAATACTACCCCAATTCATTCCCGGCCGGGCCAATGTCCGGCGAATCGGAAAAAATCAAGGCGGCGGACGGCATTGGCCGGCGGCTTTTATTCAGCCCGACGAACATCGCGCGCAGCATGGACGAAGTGGATCTTCCGGCGGCGCTGGTGCAAGTCGTGTCGGACAAAGGGCCGATTGGCGAATGGGTGGTTTCGACCTGGTACACGCGGTATCCCGCTTTTGCCCGATTGCAGGCGGACATCGGCGGCATCATGCCGGACGTGAAGGTGACGTCGCCGCAAACCTTCACCTTCAATGGGCGGACCTACGAAATCGCGTTGCGCCCGGTGCGATATTACAATCCCTACAGCGTCAAGCTGCTGGCCTTCAATCATGATTTGTATCTTGGCACCGACGTGCCGAAGAACTTTTCCAGCAAGATTCACCTGACCGATCCCACCACTGGCGATGACCGGGACATTCTTATTTACATGAACAATCCGCTGCGCTACCACGGTCAAACCTTTTTCCAGGCAGGATTCGAGCCTGGCGACACGGGAACGATTTTGCAGGTGGTGCGCAATCCCGCCTCGCTGGCGCCCTACATTGCCTGTTCGCTGGTGGCGCTGGGATTGGTGGTGCAATTTCTGATGCACCTGTTCAGCTTCGCCCGGCGACGGGCGCAACAAACCAAGCCTCAGCCGGCTAGAAACAAGCCCGCCGCGCCTGTGCTCCGACCGGCTTTGGCCAATGGCAAAGGGCGGATCCTATGAAGAAATGGCTGCCGCTTATTGCCGTCATAATTTTCGCCTCCTGGTTTTTGGGCGGCGCGCAAGCGCCAAAACCCAAGGATGGATTTAACCTCGCCGGTTTCGGGCGGTTGCCCGTTCTGCTGGATGGCCGGATTCAGCCATTGGATTCAGTCGCGCGTAACTCGCTCTTAAGCATCAGTGGCCGCTCTATTGTGCGCCTGACCAATGGGCCTCCTCTTTCCGCCCTGGAATGGCTGATGGACACGATGGCCCGGCCGGAAGAGGCGAACCAATTGAAAGTCTTCCGCATCCAACACCCGGACTTGGAAGGCCTCCTGGGAACTGAAAAGAGCGGTTTGGAGTATTATTCCTTCAATGACCTGACCAATCAATTCGACTCCATTTCCGCCCAAGCCAGAAAGCTTGCGAAGTCGGAGGAAAATACCTCCGATGGGGCTAAATTGCGGACGCCATTTCAAAAGGACCTGATGCATTTGTATAACAGCGTCATGCTTTACGTGCGCCTTAAGAGCAGTCTGGAACCGGAAGGCACGCGCGATTTCCAGCGGGAATTGGAGGTCTATCACGATTCCATCGGACCGGGCCGGACCGCTTTGGAACAAAGCCAGGCGGGCAAAGCCGCCGATCAGGAGGATTTGCAGCGCATCGCCGCATTTTTCAAACGTTACGACACATTGTCCGAGATGGCCGATCCCATGATCATTCCGCCGCTGCCCGGCCAATCCCGTCAGGACTGGCGCAATATCGGCGCTGATTTGAAGGAGACGTTGCGTTCGGGCCAAATGCACCCGGCGGCCACGAATTATGCGGCCATGGCCGACGCTTACCACAACAACAAACCCGCTCAATTCAATCAAGCCGTGGCCAACTACCGCGTCTGGATGCAGGAAAACGAACTTTATCCCGCGCTCAAGAAAGGCACCCAGGAGTTTTTCTTCAACCAGATCGAGCCGTTTTACAAGAGCATGATCATTTACGTCGCCGCGATGCTGCTGGGCTGCGCCTTCTGGATCAATTTGTCCGAACCGGTGCGGCGGACCGGCTTTGCCTTGCTGGTGCTGGCCTTTGTCATTCATTCGCTGGGGCTGGGATTCCGCATGTATCTGGAAGGGCGTCCGCCTGTGACCAATCTATATTCCTCCGCCATTTTCATCGGCTGGGGCGCCTGCCTTTTTGGCATCTTTCTGGAACGAATTTTCAAAGGCGGCATCGGTCTGGTCGTGGCAGGGTTCATTGGCTTCGCCACTTTGATCATCGCCCATCACCTGGCCTTGAGCGGCGACACCATGGAAATGCTCCAAGCTGTGCTTGACACCAACCTCTGGCTGGCCACGCATGTCGTCGTCGTCACCTCCGGCTACACCGCGATGTTTGTGGCGGGTTTGCTGGCCATCGTCTATATCGTGCGCGGTTTCTTCACCCGCACCTTGACGCCGGATGTGGCCAAAACATTGGGCCGGATGGTTTATGGCATCGTCTGCTTCGCCACGCTGTTCAGTTTTGTGGGGACGATTCTGGGCGGCATCTGGGCCGATCAATCTTGGGGACGGTTTTGGGGCTGGGACCCCAAGGAAAACGGCGCGCTGCTCATCGTCCTGTGGAACGCCGTCATTTTGCACGCGCGCTGGGGCGGCATGATCAGGGAACGCGGCCTCATGGCCATGGCCGTCGTCGGCAACATCATCACCAGCTTCTCCTGGTTCGGTGTGAACATGCTCGGCATCGGGCTGCATTCCTACGGTTTCATGGACAAGGCCTTTCCGTGGCTGGTCGGATTCGACATCAGCCAGGTCCTGCTCGTGGCGCTGGCGCTGACGCCGCACCGGTTTTGGGCCAGTTTCAAAGACTCGGCTCCTCCCGCTCCGCCCGCCGACCCGTCGGCGCCCGCTCGTTCCGCTATTGCCACTTAGAACGCAAACGTCCAATCTTGGCGGATGACGGTCAAAGCTGTTCCAAGCGGGAACTATGCAGTTGTTCGGGGAGCACACGCGCCCCCGCGTGTGGTGGTTGGCGCCCCGCCAACCACAGCCTGCCGCCCAAATTCTCCACACCGTTCAGCGAAGCCGGGCAGCCAATACCAACCGGCGAGGGCGCCGGTCGGCTGCACGCGGGGGCGCGTGCGCTCCCCAACTCCTATTGCATGGATACGGTTTAGCGCATTCCTGAGCCTGCTCTTGCTCGCGCCACGGCCAGCAGTGGCCGAAGACGCCCGCCTCCCGTACCACGAAGTCTACCGCCTGCAGAAGGCGCAATTGGACTTGAGCCGCACCCATACCAACCTGGCCCTGGTTCTGCAAATCCGCTCCACGCTGCCGAATGTTAAGTATAGCGACATCAAAGCCTCCATTGATGCCAAATCCGGCGCGATCCCCGTCCCCATCGGAGCCGAGGGCAGTTTCGGCGTGCCGGTGCGGGACGACCTTTTGGCGGAAGACCCCTGGATTCTCGTCAACCAGCCCAAAGGCAGCATGGAATTGACCTGGCACGCCGGCCTGGCGCCTTCAGTGGCGCGGCAGTTGACCAACGCCATTCATTACGGGCCGTTGATGCGGGCTGTGCTGGAATGCGACGACGTGCAGGAAGCCATGCGCCAATTCTTTCCCGCCGCGCCCCGTTTGACGGCGGTGGGCTTGAGGCTGACCTTCCGTTCCTCGGCGATCGGATCCGCCGCCATCATCCACGCCAAGACCGGGGACCGAAGATTGGCAGCCAACGAATTCGGGGAATTGATCATTCCATTGGACGCCGGCTTGTTGGAAGAAGACCCTGTAATGACATTGACGGAGAGTCCCGTCGCAGTGGAAATCGTCACGCGCAAAAGCGAAGGCGGGCCTTGATACGAAGCCTAGGCTTTAGAGAAAACTACAGAATCAGAGGTCAGCCCATATTCGAGAATAAAATAAGTCGTCGTCGTTCCAAAGTTTTGGCTCTGAACCGAGAAACTGAGTCGATATCTGCCTGGACCACTCAAGCGAGGCCAATATTCCGGCGAGTCAGTAATAGGCATAAATTGTGGTTGAATCGGATTTGTGAGAATGAAACGGACAACGTCCAATTCTCGAACTGCATTCGGCGCAATCCGCACAGCAGGAAGCAGTGTGCCCGCCCATTTGAACTCGACCGTCTTGGGTTTAATCAATAGATTCGTTTCCATATTCAAAACCGCATCAAGATAAGCAGAGCAGTAAAGAGCTGCTTTTCGATGGTGTTTATTGCACACAGCAATGTGATAAAAGCGACCCGTTGATCGGTCGCTTTGCAGGGCATCGGTGAATGGAGGAGCAGCCACCTCGAGGCCCAAAGAGTTCCTCGAATCGATCCGCCATTCTCCGTTGCGGACTTTTCCAGCGATCAAATCAGCCACGACGTTCTGGAGCGTATTTCTGTCCGAGAACTCGGTGGCGTTTGCCTGCATCGCATTTAACATGCCGTCGAGCCGTTTTAGTCCGCGTTCTTGCAGAATTAAGGATGGAATTTCTAAGAACGAGGCAATCGCAAGTTCTTGATGTGAGAATAATGAGCCGCGATAAATTGGCTCACCTTCGACTTTTAGCCCCTCCCGCTTGAAGTCGATGAAAACCAAGTAGTCAGACGATTCGAGTTGGGCAAAAATGTTTTCGCGCAAACCGAGAAGCGATTGCTCGCCAACAGCCATATAGCAGTCAAACCCAACATCCCGAATTCTTTGCCAGATTTTTTCCGCAACGGAAGGTTCATCGGAATTCTTGCTTTGGCCACAACTGAGAAAGACTTTTGCTTTCATTGCCGATAGCGTATCCACCGGACCAACGAGACGAAACCAGAATCCAAGCGGAATTCCATCACATTGGTAGGGACGGCGCGCTGCGCCGTCCGGGGCGTGCGGCGCGGACGCGACTTGTAAGGCCGTAATTCGCCCGTCACGTTTTGTCCACTGCGCATGCTCCAACCCGAGCGAGGACATCGCAGCGCGATGTCCCTACCAGATCCTTGCCTGCCAGGGCGTTTAGGCCGTAACATCCGCCTATGAAACTCCCGCAACGCAAAACTTTATCACACCAAATTCCATCATGGGTGGACCCGCAAATGGAGATTTATTTCATTACGATCAACTGCCAGGAGCGATTCAGGAATCAACTGGCGTTGCCGGAAATCTCGGAGCGATTGTTTGAAACGGTCCGTCATCGCCAGGAAAATTCCTTATGATGGCCGTATCTATTCCTGCTCATGCCGGATCATTTGCACGCTTTGCTTTCCTTTCCGCTGTCAGGAAAGCCGCTGCGATTGGTGGTCAGCAAATGGAAGGAATGGACGGCCAAGGATCTCGGCCTCGCTTGGCAGCGCGATTTCTTTGAACATCGGCTACGACTTGGCGAAAGCCGCCGTGAGAAAGCAGATTACATTTTGCACAATCCAGTCCGAAAGAAATTAGTGTCGCGCCCGGAAGAATGGCCATTTGTGCTGTTCGGCGACGGCGAGCGACCGCAATTTTACAGGTAAGGACGCCGCGCTGCGGCGTCCCGGTCGGCGCAACACGCCGACCCTACCAAAAACTGGGATCCGCGCCATCCGACCCCGCGCCTATTCCGGCGCCGCTTCGTCTCCGACGTTGGCGGTTCCCTCGACGATGTCCGCCACCGTGTCAATCTCGCGTTGCGGGCCGGAGATTGTCACCCGGCCGATCTTGAGGCCGCGATGATTGATGCGCCAATGCTGTCCCGGCGGCGGGATGCGGCCCGGCGGGAAACTCAGGACGACAAAGCGGCCCTCGGCATTGACCATTTCCACGCGCCCGACCGTTCTGAAATCGGGCGTGACGTAGGTTTCCTTGGTTTTTTTCTTGTCAGGCGGGGGCGGAGGCGCAGCATTGGCCGGCGGCTTTGGATGGACGCATCCAGCCAGCAATAACGCCGCGCAAATCAATCCAATCTCAACTCGCATGTCCAAAGTAAAGTCCGCGCCGGGCCAATCGTCAAGCTACGGCGCGGCCGGCAGCCGGGTTCGGATTTTTTCCAGGCGCGGGTTCCAATCTTCCCAGGCGCTTTGCCACTGCGGACCGGAAAATTGTTTCCGCGCCGACGGGAGAATCGCGCGCAATTTCTCGAACTCGGCCGCCACCGCCGCCGGCTTGCGCTTGAGGTCCGTTTCTATCAAGTTAAGATGGTTTTCCGGGTATTCAGGGTTCAATTCGACGGCGTGTTGCAGGTGTTCCTCGGCTTTGACGCGGCTGCCGACGCTCAACGGAAAGCCCGGCGTGTCGCGATAGAGCAATCCCAGGTTGCGATCCGCTCCGGCGAAATCGAAGTGCGGGTCCAACCCCAGCGTCGCCAGCCATTCCTTTTCCATATCTTTGACTAAAGGCAACGCGCCCAAAGTCTTGGTGCGCGCCAATTGGGCGATGTTCATGCCCAAATAATAATGAGCCGCCGTCGCGTCCGGCGCCCGTTGCAACCAGCGGCGGCAGACCTGGATGCCCTCGTGGGCCATAGTGGCTCGGACGGAATCCTTGGGGGTCTGGTCGGCCCGGTCAAAACACGCGCTGGCGAATTGCCTGGCGGCGGCATCGTCATCCATATTGGTTTGATAGCGGGCCTTGGCGGCGTCGTAGGCTTGTTCGGCCAAAACCAGCGACGGCGTCACGTCGCCCTCCATCGCGCCAAATGCCATCCGCGAGGTGCAAAGGGCAGCCAGCCACAACCAAAGGAAACACGTTCTATTCACGGGGTGCGTCGGAAAGGACCGAGTCCACGGTAGATTTAATGGCCCCCCCATGCAAGCCGGAAATAAGCACTCTCCCTTCCGGATCAATCAACACTGCGGAAGGAACGCTTTCGATTCCGAAGCGGTCCGGCACATCGCTTTCAGACCGTTGGCCCAGCCAGCCCTGTGTCCAGTCAAGTTGATTCTTGACCGCAAAAGCGCGCACGGAAGCAATGTCCGTGTCCAGGCTCAGGCCGATCATGGCGAAACGCGGGTCGCTCCTGAAAGCGGCGAAAGTTTCTTTCAGATCCGGCGTCTCCGCCACAGCCGGCGCGCTCGAGGTTGCCCAAAAGTCCAGCAGAAGGTATTTGCCCCTGTAATCCGAGAGCTTCACCGTCTTGCCATCCACGGTTTTGACGGCGAACTCGGGCGCCACGTCGCCGCGATTCAACCGCGCGACCATGTTGATGACGCCCAAATCGAGGGGAGTGTCGCTGCGTCCCCCCGGCGCCTCCGGCACGTCAATTTCCTGGCGGTGCAGGGCGATGACAGGCGATTTGAGCGGTCCCAATTTACTCGCCAACTCACGCGGATCAATGGTGATTTGGTATTTTCCGCCCGGAACATCGTCGATGTGAAAGGAACCGTCCTGCGAGAATCTTAAAAAATAGCGACGCTTGGAGAACCAATACTCGCGGCCGGCGGGGCTGGAATAATAGGCGCACAATTGGCGCGCGACGCGGTCATGTTCCGCCAGATAGCGGGTCTGGGCCGCCTCTTTGTCCTCAAGGGTTCGGGCGGCGGCGATGGCGACATGATATTCCTTGCTGATGGCGTCGAAATTCGGGCAATCGGGCGGTTCTGGCGACAGTGAATCCATCCAAAACACCTGGTCCTGCCAATTGATTGGTCTGCTGTAATTGGTCAAAACGACGCGGCCCACAATCGGGCAGCCCTGGCCGCCGAGAGTCACAGCGCGCGTTTCGCCGGCTTGGAGGGTTAGATTGATGATTTGGGTCATTGGAATCAGGTCTCCCTCGGCCCGGCCCACCTTTGGAGCGTGAAATAGTTTGACATCCACCGGCGGAACGCGTGGGAAAACAAACCGCCCCGCAGCGTCCGTTGTCGTTTCAGCCGACATTGAATAGGGAGGAAGAGGCCGCGGGTAATACGCGTAGGGAGCGAAAGCGCCTGCCAGCCGGACCGTTTCGTTGGAAGCCGGTTGTGTTCCAATCTTCAGTAAGCCCTCCACCCGAGCCCACGGCTGAAGCCGGACTTGGGGCGTGGACTTCAAATCCTCGACACGCACTTCGGCAAAACCCGCCTCATCGGCCACCATCACGCCGAAGGCATCCAAATCCGGCGCGAAAGAGAACCGGCCCGCGTCATCGGTGACTGTGCTGCGGCCTCGGGACGACACTTTCCTGGGCGTCAGTTTTAGACCATCCAAAAAAACCAGGTCTTTCAATCGCGAGAAATAAACCGTTCGGCCAGCGGCGGGGCGGCCATCAGGTGTCAAGACTACGCCTGCCGGGCCGCTTCCCTTTTTGAGCAGGAAGGTCAAATTGGTTTCCGTCCCGCGAATAGGGCCGGAGCATTGCGGCAAATAACCGTCGGCTTCGATCAAGACGGCGGGGGCCAGTCTCTCTTTGGCAAGAGTCACTGTGAACGCGCCACGGGTAAAGGACATGCGGTTCGTTTCCGCCCAGTCGAAGCCGGTGCGCGCCCGATCCTGTGTTCCTGTGGTCACGTTAAAACTCGGCAACGGCTGACGCGTATCCGCGTCCACAACACTTCCCGTGACTTTGACCGGGACCGTTCCCGGCTTGTCTCCGATCGGGCGTCCTGACGCATCAAAAAGCTTCATTGATACCGACGCCTGCTGCGCCCAGGCGACGCCAAGAAAACCGTTGCACGCGCCAAAAACGGCCAGGAAAAAACAAACCGTAGCGCCCATCGTCCGTCGGCAGCCGGCACTCTGAAAAGAAGTCATCACAAAATAACCTTGAAAAGATTAACGCTTTTGTCCCTTTTGGCAATGAATTCGTCGTCCCAATCAGTCCTTCTCCGAATTTCCAACCTCTTGGGAGCGCGACCGTCTCGGTCGCCTCCGTCGGCGTCTCGCCGTTGGAATTCATGAGTCTGTTTGATTGGTTTGACCAGGTTTGACCGGTTTGACCGGACCCACAGCAACAGTTCCAAAAAGAACCTGGAATTATCTGAAATTATCATGGAAATCAACGACTTGCGTGCGTTCGACCGGGGGGGCACGCCGTTTGAGGTGTGCGGCAGGGCAACTCCCGCGGAGCCGTCAACCGGGAGCATTACTTGATGTCGTCGATTCCGCATGAACGGTCTCTTTCTCACAGGAGTTCCTTACAGACGTTATTTTTTGGCCATAATTGGCCACACGCGAGTTGCAACATGCTTTACCGCAATGACTTGCAAGCCGCATGTATTGTGGGTAACTACCCATAACAGGTCAAAATGGCCAAGGCAGAACCCATAGTTGGCCATAATGACGGCTTCCCCGGCTGCACTTTCGCCCGCCACAGTGTGCGCAGTGGCCCCCATTACTGACCCCGTTATGCTTTCAGCCCACCTCCCTCTAACTTGCGATTGCTTGCAACTGGAGGCGACTTCCGGCGCGAAAACCGCGTCCAAAACAGGACGTTTCGACCCGCCTTCGAGACTGCGGCGCGGCAGGCAGGATTAACAGGATTTACAGGATGCAGTCCTTCGGCGGTTGCCACAGGCCAGCCTCTGCCATCTCCCTTTTCCTCTTTCCCTCCGCAAATTTTCAAAGAACCGGCGCCTGAGCGCCGCACGGATTCCATAATAGCACTGTTTGCTGGGAATACAAGCCTTAAAATATGCAAGAGGGTTGGCTCGCCCTCATCCTGGCCTTCTCCCCCTGGAAGGAATAGCGGGCGCGTTTTCCGGGTGTTCGGATGATTACCCGGCAAGTCCAGCCAGGGGTCACCCAGGCAATGTCGTAAGGCGCAAATCTGGTTTTGGCCCCGCCCCATCCACTTTTTACCCGTCACATCGTCACAATCATTGGAAATCAACAATTTAAGGCGTCACAAGCGTCGTCGCCGACGCCGTTACAAAAATCTCCTGTCCGCCTGAGTTGGCCCAGCGAGGGCACATCCCAAAGTGTCACAATTCTAGGACTGACCCCCGGCTCTTACGGATTCGCGCCGGCATAGGCAGATTAACGAGAACCCGCAATCTAGGGCCCGCAAGATGCGGCCGGGTTGCTTCCTGTAAGAGCTTGCATGGATTGCGCCAACTCTGTTTAAAATCATAAAAATGAATCTGCGATCAGCCGACAATGGCAACTCGATAAACTATGAAAAATAAATACGCTCAAAAAATTGTTCCGTTCCTTTGGTTTGACAACAACGCCGAAGCTGCGGTGAAATATTATCTCTCCATTTTCAGAAATTCGCGCATAGTCGAAATCCTGCGTTGCGGCGAAGCCGGACCAGGACCGCAAGACAGCGTTCTGACAATTGCGTTCGAGCTTGAGGGACAACGATTCATCGCGCTCAACGGCGGCCCGGAACACAAATTTTCGCTGGCGATTTCCTTATTCGTCAATTGCAAGAATCAAAAAGAAGTGGACACGCTTTGGAAAAAACTTTCAGCCGGCGGCAAAAAAATCGCTTGCGGCTGGCTGACTGATAAATTTGGCGTCGCTTGGCAAATCACCCCCACGATTCTTCTCGATTATCTTAACGACAAAAATCCGACGAAGGCAAAAAACGTCATGCGAGCGATGATGAAGATGCAGAAAATCGACATAAATCTCCTCAAGCAGGCATATCGAAAGAAATGACCGGTGCGGTGGATCTGCAAGCAGAAATACCGACGGATAAGAAACGAACTGGGAATGAACGTGCTCTGCAAGGGGCCAGAGGGTCAGTCCTATAATTGTGACAGTTTTCGCGTTGCGCCTCAGTCCTTCCCCAGCGCTTTGCCCACCGCCTCCTTGATGGCCTCTCCACGCAATTCCCTGGCGATGATTTTGCCGTCCGGCCCAATCAGAAAAATCGACGGGATGCCTTCCACCCCGTACAAAGGAGTTACTTTCGAATCCGACCACTTGCCCAAAAAGCCCTGGATCCACTTGATGTCGTTCTGGCCCGCGAATTGTTTCGGGGCGGAGGCTTCCGCGTCCAGGCTCAAGCTGATCATGGCGAAGCGAGGGTTGTCGCCGAAAGCCCTGTAAGTCGCTTTCAAGAACGGCGTTTCACCCACGCACGGCCCGCACCACGTCGCCCAGAAATCGAGCAGCACGTATTTCCCGCGAAAATCGGCCAGGCGCAGAGGCGCGCCATCCACTGTCTTGACCTCGAACGGCGGCGCCTCGTCCGCCAGGCGCAGCACTTTCTTGAGGGTGAGTTCCATGTTGCCCAAATCCATCGTCATATCGCCCCGGCGGTGGCTGGCGCCGGACATCTCGATGTTGGTGGAAAATCCGGCGATGGGATCGCCCCCTTCCGCCTGACTTTGGCGCAATTTGGCCTGCAAGTTGTAATTACCCTCCGGCACGTCCTCGATTTTAAACGCGCCCTGGCCGTCAACCTCCACCTCGTAGGAACGGTGTGCTTCCTGCCAGACTTTGCCCTCGGCTGTTTCCAGAAATCGTTCAAATTCCTCGTGTTGCTTCTGCGGTTCGGTCGCGGTCAAGGGCGGCGGCGGCACGATGGAGGAAAAAGCCAGTTGCTGGTTGGTCCAGGTGATTTTCCCGGCGTAGCCGTTGACGACGAATCGCCCTTCCAGCCGATAAAGCAGTCCCGATAGCGTCGCGTCCTTTTCCAGCGCGAAATCCAGGCGCACATCGCCGTCGCCCACCGCCTTCATGTGCGAAGCCTTCACCTGGCAACCAGGCGCTCCCACGGTGACGACATAGGCCGTGGAGGCGGAAGCGACGGAGATTGCATAATGCCCGTCGGCGTTGGTAAATGTCTGATGAAAATGTGAAATCGCCGGGCCGTTGTATTCCTTGACATAGACCGTGAATTCTTCCAGCGGCGCTTTGGAGGCAAGGTCGGTCACGCGACCGTCAATCACAGTTTTGTCGCCGTCCAACACCGGGCGCAGGGTGATGAGGCGGTCTTGACCGTCGGCCACCAGGCTCGGTTCCGTGCGCGGATGATAGCCGGAGGCGGCAAAGCAGTAGGGATGCTCCCCCTCCGGTGCCGCGTCCCAGGAAAAGCGCCCCGCGTTGTCGGTCTGGACGTTCCAGTCGTATTCCATCGGCCCCAGTTCCATCCGGTCCATTTGCGCGCTGGCCCCGGCGATGGGTTTGCCCGCCGGGTCCACGACCTTGCCTTGAAAGACTTTGCCGGGCGCCATTTCGATTTTGAGATCCGGCATTGAACCGCCCAACTTCAGCAACCGCGTTTGCCCTGCCAGACCCTTGGCCTGAATAGTCAAATACATTTCGCCGGGTTTCAAATTGATGATCTTAAATTGGCCGTTGGTGTCCGTCGTCAGCGCCGCCGCCGGATTGCGCCATTCGCGGTTGCGCGTCAGGGAGGCGTCGGCGACCGGTTTGCCCGCCTCGTCCACCACGCGGCCTGAAAGTTCGATGCCATGTCCCAGCGCCATGTCCGCTTTGCCCGCCAGAAAATCCGCCTTGGGCAGGAGAATGATCGAACTGTCCTCGGTCTGCAGCCCTTCGCAGGCAAAAACGGCCGTGACATATTCCGGCTGGATGACGCGAAAGGTCAGGCTATCCAAATCCCGCGGCGCCTCGTCGAAATGCCATTGGCCCTCGGCATCGGTCCGTTCGGCGTGGTAATTTGGGGCCACCACGCTCCGCACCCGTTCCCCAATGTCCCCCGGAGGCGGACCCGATAAAATAATCCGCGCTCCAGAAACCGGCTCCCCATTCTCGTTCTTGACCATCCCGCCGATGGAAACTCCCTTCTCCAGCTTGGCCGTGAAATTGGTGGGCATGGCCTCGACCTTGTCGCCCTGCGATTTTGACCAGGAAATGTATTGTCCGACGTAGCCGTCCTTGCTCAGAGTAATGCGGTAAGAAAAGTTTTCGGACCCTGGCTTGGGCAGGGGAATCGAGCAGTCGCCGGATTGGTCGGTTGGGTTGGTTCGGACCCAGGCTCGAACTTTGACCTCGGGCACTGGTTGGCCTGTTTCGACATCCACCACCTGCAGGCGCATCGAAGGAGCATTGGTTTGGGCCGGCGCCGCCAAGGCCAGCAGCAGGAGGCCAGCGATGCCGGCCGCGCCCGCGCGAAAACCAGAGCGGCGGCCCGCGCGCGCGGCGAAAAGGATGGTCGCCAAGTCAGACATAGAAGCGTAATCTGCCAGACACGATAACCTCAAACGGGCGCCAAGGGAAGCGGTTTAGCCTTAATAAACATAAGGAATCATGCGCCAAGTCTTGGCTGCGTAGGCGGCATATTCGGGATAACGCGCCGTCACTAACTTTTCCTCACACCTGATTCGTAGCACGGCGCCGGCTAAAACCAATCCGCCACACAAACCGGCGCTCCAAGACCAGTGTCCCGCCAATCCGGCCCAAGTGAACAGGCATACCGAGGCGTAGATCGGGTGTCGGATGTAACGATAGGGTCCGTTCGTCACCAAGCCGCCTGCAGTCGGATTAGCGACTGCGTGGAAGCTGCGCCGTCCGAAAGTGATCCGCGCCCAAACGAGCAGCAGAAACGCCACAACCTGTAATGCGATGATGAGCGAGGAGGGGAAGAAAAGATTCCGC
>Ga0302324_100014786_pt1 | contig 15701 bp, 13 predicted proteins | sample Palsa_T0_1_FD_201949 | JGI IMG/M metagenome (GOLD analysis project Ga0302324, IMG submission 201949) | Peat permafrost microbial communities from Stordalen Mire near Abisko, Sweden - Palsa_T0_1 | ecosystem: Environmental > Terrestrial > Soil > Palsa > Peat permafrost | place: Sweden: Abisko...
CAGGGCGTTCTCGGGCTGAGTCAGGATGACTTCGAAGTCGTCGGCCGTCAGCGACGTCAGCTCGACGCGCACCGGGAAGCGGCCTTGCAGTTCGGGGATCAGATCCGACGGTTTGGCGACGTGAAACGCGCCCGCGGCGATGAACAGCACGTGATCGGTCGACAGCGGCCCATGCTTGGTCTGAACAGTGCTGCCTTCGACGATCGGCAGGATGTCGCGCTGCACGCCCTCACGCGACACGTCGGGCCCGCGCGTGCCTTCGTGGCCGGCGACCTTGTCGATCTCGTCGATGAAGACGATGCCGTGGTCGCCCGCGCGGCGCAGCGCTTCGCGTTTGACCGCGTCCATGTCGATCAATTTGTCGGCTTCCTGCTGCGCGAAGATCCGGCGTGCGTCGGCGACGGTCACCTTCTTGCGAACCTTCTTCTTGGGCAGGAGACCGCCGAGCATCTCGCTCATGTCGCCGCCGCCCATGCCGCCCTCGCCGCCGAGCACGCCGATCGGCAGTTGGGCCTGTTCTTCGAGGTCGATCTCGATCAGCCGTACGTCGTAGAAGCCGCGCTCGACGTCGGTCCGGGCCGCCGCGCGTACGCGTTGCGCTTCGTCGTCGGGCAGCGTGCGGGTCGCGGTCGCGGCCGCTTGCGGCTGCTGCTGCTGTGGGAAGGCGTTGCCGAAAATCGAACCGAGCGAGGCAGCGAAACCGTTGGGTGCCGCGGTTTGCGCCGCGGCCGTCTCGGGGTGGAGGATGTCGACGATCCGCTCGACCGCGGCCGCGTCGGCCGACTCGCGCACGTCGGCGCGGCGCTCGTCGGAGACCATCCGCACCGCGGCTTCGGCGAGATCGCGCACCATCGACTCGACGTCGCGTCCGACGTAGCCGACCTCGGTGTACTTGGTCGCTTCGACTTTGATGAACGGAGCGCCGGCCAGCGTCGCGAGCCGGCGTGCGATCTCGGTCTTCCCGACCCCGGTCGGACCGATCATCAGGATGTTCTTCGGTGAGACTTCGCGCCGCACCGCGTCCGGCAGCCGCTCGCGGCGGTAGCGATTGCGCATAGCGACCGCGACGGCGTGCTTGGCATCGGCTTGACCGACGATGTAGCGGTCGAGTTCGGCGACGATTTGGCGCGGGGTCAGCGCTTGGGGATCGGGGTTCGGCATAGTCTGCGAGCCTGTCGTGCCGCGCCTAGAGCGCGAGCACCTCGACGTTGTCGTTGGTGTAGATGTCGATCCGGCCGGCGATCCGCAGCGCTTCGCGGGCGATCGCAGCCGCATCCAGGTCGGAGTGGGCGAGCAGCGCCATGGCGGCGGCCTGCGCGTAGGGTCCGCCGCTGCCGATCGCCGCGACCCCCTCGTCGGGTTCGATCACGTCGCCGGTTCCGCTGAGCACGAAAAGGTGCTCGGGTGTGCCCACGATCAGCAGCGCCTCCAGCCGCCGCAGCGCGCGATCTTGGCGCCAATCCTTCGCGAGTTCGACCGCGGCCCGCAGCACGTTGTCCTTGTAGGCGTTCATCTTCGCCTCGAACTTCTCGAGCAGCGTGATGCCGTCGGCTGCGCTGCCGGCAAAACCCGCCAGCACCTTGCCGCCCGCCACGGTGCGGACTTTTCGGGCGCCGTGTTTCATGACCGTCTTGTCGACCGTTACCTGACCGTCGCCGGCCATGGCAATCTTGCCGTCGCGGCGGACGGCGCAGATCGTCGTCGAGCGTATGCGCATCTGGTGGTTCTACCGGGAGGGGGATGCGGAAGTTGCGTACGCCGCCTCGGCTTGCGCTGCCGGCGCGACCACGCGGGCGAAAGCGTCGATGCGCTCGAGCGCGCGCGCGGCCAGACGTCCGCGCCGCTCGCGCTTCTCGCGGATCACCTCATCGAGTGCGGAAAAGTGGGTCCAACTGACGTTGGCGGGCTGGAAGTCGGGGCTCTGCGCGTTCTGCAGATGGGCGACGACCGCGCCGAGGGCGGTGTCGGCGGGGACGGTGACCGGCGGCTGGTCCAGCACGGCGCGCGCCGCCGCAATCCCCGCGATCGCCCCGCAAGCGGCCGCTTCGACATAGCCTTCGGCGCCGGTGATCTGACCGGCGAACCAGATGCGCGGATCGGCGCGCAAAGCAAGCTGCGCGTCGAGCAGACGCGGCGCGTCGATGAAGGTATTGCGATGCATGACCCCCAGCCGCAGCCACTCCGCATTCGCCAGGCCGGGAAGTTTCGCGAAGGCCTCACGCTGCGCCGGCCAGGTGAGGCGGGTCTGAAACCCGACCAGGTTGAGCGCGCTGCCGGCGGCGTTTTCCTTGCGCAGCTGCACGACGGCGTAGGGAGCGCGGCCGGTGCGCGGGTCGCGCAGACCGACCGGTTTGAGCGGCCCGAAACGCAGCGTGTCGTCACCGCGCGCGGCCAGTTCTTCGATCGGCAGACAGCCCTCGAAATACGGGACGTCGCCGCTTGCCGCATCGCTCTCGAAGCCTTTGGGCTCGTGCTTGGGTAGCCGTTTGAGATCCTCAACGAAGGTCAGGTAGGTCTCGCGATCGAGCGGAATGTTGAGGTAATCGTCGCCGTCGCCTTTATCGTAGCGCGATTTGCGGTACATCGCGTCCAGATCGAGCGAGTCGAGGGCGACGATCGGCGCGGCCGCGTCGTAGTAGTGCAGCCGGCCGCCGACGAGTTCGTCGATGGCCCCCGCCAGCGGGCTCGACGGCAGCGGACCGCACGCGATGATGACCCGGCCGTGCGCTGGGATCGCCGCAACCTCCTCGCGCACGATGCGCACGCCGGGCTGTGCGGCGAGCCGCGCTTCGACCAGCGCGCCGAACTGCTCGCGATCGACGGCCAGCGCCCCGCCGGCCGGCACGGCCGACGCGCGCGCCGCATGCACGATCAGCGAGTCGAGCCGCGCGAGTTCTTCCTTGAGCAAGCCGACGGCGTTCTCCAGCGCCAAGCCGCGCAGCGAGTTCGAGCACACCAGCTCGGCGAGCATCGCGGTGTGATGGGCCGGCCCGAAGGTGTGCGGGCGCATCTCGAAGAGCGTGACCGAGGCGCCGCGGCGCGCGGCTTGCCAGGCGGCCTCGCAGCCCGCCAGCCCGCCGCCGATGACCGCGATGTCGGTCATCGCGGTTACACCGCCTCCGGCTCGGCCTCGGCCTCGGCGTCGTCGGGTTGGCCCAGACCGGTCGCGTGGGCCCGGTCGGTATGGCAGACGTAGGTGACGTTTCCGCCGCGCTTCACCTTCATGACGACGTAGTCGCCGCAGACGGCGCAGCGTTCGGGCGCGACCTTGTCCCAGGAGACGAAATCGCAGGCCGGATAATTCGCGCAACCGTAAAAAGTCCGGCCGCGGCGTGATTTCCGTTCCGCGATCATGCCGCCGTCTTTGGGGCAGATCGCGCCGGAGTCTTTGAGGATCGGGCGCGTCGTCTTGCATTCCGGGTAGCCGGTGCAGGACATGAAGCGGCCGAAGCGGCCCGTCTTGATGACCATCGGCTTGCCGCAGTTCACGCAGATCTCGTCGGTCGGCTCGTCGCGCTGCTCGAACTTGGGCAGTTTCCGTTCCGCCTCATCGAGTTCGCGGGAGAAATCCACGTAGAACTCGCGCAGCACGTCGGCCGTCGCGGCCCAGTCTCCGCCGCCGTCCGCCAGCGCGTCGAGCTTGCCTTCCATCGAGGCGGTGAACGTGAGGCTCACGATGTCGGGGAAGTGCTCGGCCAGCAGATCGTTGACGGATTCGCCGATCTCGGTCGGAAAGAAGCGCCGTTCGCGCTGTTCGACGTAGCCCCGAGCCTGGATCGTCTCGACGATCGCACTGTAGGTCGAGGGGCGTCCGATCCCGTTTTCTTCCAGCGCCCGTACCAGCGTCGCTTCGGTGAAGCGCGGCGGGGGTTCGGTGAAGTGCTGTTTGGGCTCGATGCTGCGCGCGTCGAGCGGTTCGTCCTCGGCGAGCGCCGGCAGGATGGGCGTGCGCTTGGGGGCCTTTCCGTTCTCCGCGACGGCCGGCGCGGCCGCGTCGTCGAGACCCTCCTCGTACACTGCGGTGAATCCGGCGAACTTCAAGACGCTGCCGGTCGCACGGAACGTATAGCGTTCGCCGGCCGCGATGTCGACCGTGGTCTGGTCGTAGACGGCCGCCGCCATCTGCGAGGCGATGAAGCGTTCGTAGATCAGCTGGTAGAGCCGCAGTTCGTCGCGCTTGAGGACCTTCGCCACCGATTCCGGCGTCCGCAGCGCCGAGGTGGGCCGGATCGCTTCGTGCGCGTCCTGAGCGCCCGCCTTGACGCGGAACGAGCGGCCGCCGCCGTAATAGGCCTCCCCGAAGCGCGCGACGATGTACTCGCGGGCCGCGTCGCGGGCCGAGTCGGCGATGCGCGTCGAGTCGGTCCGCATGTAGGTGATCAACCCTTGCGTTCCGTCGCTGGCGCCCAGATCGACGCCTTCATACAAGCTCTGGGCGATCTGCATCGTCTTGCGGACGCGGAACTTCAGCTTCCGCGATGCTTCCTGTTGCAGCGTCGAGGTCGTGAACGGTGCGGCGGCATTGCGCCGGGTTTCGCGCTTTTTGACCGAGGCGACCCGAAACGGGGCCCCCTCGAGGCCGGCCATGATCGCGGCGGCCTGATCGCCGTTGACGATCTCGGCTTTCTCGCCGTCGACCTGGACCAGCTCGGCCGCAAAGACGATCGGATCGGGGGTCAGAGCCGCGAGCTGGGCGGTGATCGACCAATACTCACGCGGAACGAAAGCCCGGATCTCGCGCTCGCGATCGACGATCAGACGCACCGCGACCGACTGCACGCGACCGGCGGAAAGACCGCCGCGCACCTTGGCCCACAAGAGCGGCGAGATCTTGTAGCCCACCAGCCGATCCAGAATCCGGCGCGCCTGCTGCGCGTTGACGCGCGGCATATCGATCGGATGCGGGTCGCGCAGCGCCGCCAGCGCGGCTTCCTTGGTGATCTCGTGCAGCTCCACCCGCATCGGATGATCGAGCTTCAGCAGCTCGGCGAGATGCCACGCAATCGCCTCACCTTCGCGGTCGGGGTCGGTCGCCAGATAGACCTCGGAAGCGCCTTTTGCCGCCGCCTTGAGGTCACGGATGATGTCGCCTTTTCCTTTGATGGTCAGGTAGCGCGGGATGAAATCGTTGAGAACGTCGACGCCCAGCGACGACTTGGGCAGGTCGCGGACATGGCCCACCGAGGCCTTTACGACGTAGCGCGCCGGTAAAAACTTCTTGATGGTCTTGGCTTTCGTCGGCGATTCGACGATGATCAGCGGCTTCGCCACGGGCTTCTCCAGGGGTTCGGCTCATCGGGGACGAGCTTCGGGCCACAGTATAAACCCGGACGTCAAGCCGCTCCAAAGCATCGCCTGCCGGCGCGCGCGCGTAACCTGCGCTTGGGCAGAGTGGTTGCGCGATTGCGAAAATCTGTGTATTCTTGCGCTTAACTGCGTCGATTCTGTCGGCGCTCACACCCGTTACGACACTCCGTCCGCGCGGACGAGGAGGTTGAATGGACCCGGATACCACGAGCGGCGACACCGCAGCAGCGCCGGCACCGGCGCCGCGACGCAAGAAAGCCACACGCAAGAAGAAAGCGGCCGCCGTTAAGAAGGTCGCCAAGAAGGCCGGCGGACGCAAGAAGAAAGCCGCCAAGAAGTCGACCGCCAAGAAAACCGCTAAGAAGGCCGCGAAGAAGGCCGGCGGACGCAAGAAAAAGGCCGCCAAGAAGACCGGCGGACGGAAGAAGAAAGCCGCCAAGAAAACCGGCGCAAAGAAAAAGAAAGCCGCCAAGAAGGCCGGCGGACGTAAGAAGAAAGCCGCGAAGAAGGCCGGCGGACGTAAGAAGAAAGCCGCCAAGAAAAAGAAATAACGGCTTCGCGCTTGGGCGCGCCGGGGAGCGATCGACGATCGCTCCCCTTTTCTTTAGGCGACGATGGCGGGACCGGCGGCCAGATCGGGCGCCTTACCGCCGTGCTCCTCAACCCAATGGCACGCCGCACGGTGGCCCGGTTCGTACTCGTTGAAGGCCGGGACTTCGACGCTGCAGCGCGCGAACGCGACCGGGCAGCGCGTGTGAAAGCGGCAGCCGGACGGCGGGTTGACCGGCGAGGGGATGTCACCGCTGAGGATGATGCGCTTGCGGCGCCGTTCGACGTCGGGGTCGGGGATCGGAATCGCCGAGAGCAGCGCCTGCGTATAGGGGTGCAGCGGGTTGTCGTAGAGCTGGTCACGGTCGGCGATCTCGACGATCTTCCCGACGTACATCACGGCCACGCGGTTGGAGATGTGGCGCACGACCGAGAGGTCGTGGGCGATGAACAAGTAGGTCAAGCCGAACTGCTGCTGCAGGTCTTGGAGCAGGTTGATCACCTGGGCTTGGATCGAGACGTCGAGCGCCGAGACCGGCTCGTCCGCGACGATGAACTTGGGCCCGACCGCCAACGCCCGGGCGACACCGATGCGCTGGCGCTGCCCGCCGGAAAACTCGTGCGGATAGCGGTTCGCGTGCTGCGGCTGAAGGCCGACCAGCCGCAGCAGTTCCTGGACGCGGTCGTCGGCGGCGGCGCCATGAGCGATATTGTGGATCTGGAGCGGCTCGCGGATGATCGAGGCGACCGTCATGCGCGGATTCAGCGATGCATAGGGATCTTGGAAGATGATCTGCATCTCTTTGCGCAGCGGCCGCAGCTCGCCGCGGCTCAACCCCGTCAGCTCGCGGCCTTCGAAGGTTACACTGCCGGCCGTTGCGTCGGCCAGCCGCAGGATCACCCGCCCGGCGGTCGTCTTACCCGAGCCTGACTCCCCGACGAGCCCCAGCGTCTCGCCGGCCCGAATCTCGAAGTCGATGCCGTCGACCGCTTTGACGTCGGCGACGTGCCGCTGCAGAATCCCGGCGGTGATCGGAAAGTACTTCTTGAGGTCGCGGACGACGACCAGATCGGGCGCTTTGTTCACGTCCGCGTTTCCTGCGGCGGGGCGACCGCGGTCCCCGGAATCAGCGTTGCGTTCTCGGCCGGAATGGTCTTCTGGGAGTCGGCCCGCTGGTCGTACAGAAAGCAGCGCGCCACGTGGCCGGCGCCGAAGTCGTACAGCGCGACGGGCTCCTTGCAGATCGGCATGCGGTACCGGCAGCGCGGCTCGAACGCGCAGCCCGGCGGCATGCGCAGGAGGTTGGGCGGCTGCCCTTCGATCGGCACCAGACGCGAACCGGCCTGGTCGAGCCGCGGCAGCGATTCCAGCAGTCCCATCGTGTAGGGCATCTTCGGCCCCTCGAAGATCTGCCGGGCTGTCCCGAACTCGACCATATTGCCGCCGTACATGACCAGGACGTTCTCGCAGGTTTCCGCGACGACGCCCAAGTCATGGGTGATCAGCACGATCGCCGAACCCAGCCGGGCCTGCATTTCGTTCATCAGCTCGATGATCTGGGCCTGAATCGTCACGTCGAGCGCCGTGGTCGGTTCGTCCGCGATCAGGACCGCCGGATCGCACGACAGGGCCATCGCGATCATCACCCGCTGGCGCATCCCGCCCGAGAACTGGTGCGGGTAGTCGTGGAGACGCTTTTCGGCGGCCGGAATCTTCACCAGCCGCAGCATGTCGACCGCCTTGGCCATCGCGTCGCGGTTCGAGAGGCCCAGGTGGAGGCGCGTCGCCTCGGCGATTTGCTCCCCGACCGTCAGGACGGGATTGAGCGACGTCATCGGATCCTGGAAGATCATCGCGATGTCGCGGCCCCGAATCTTGCGCATCTCGGCTTCGCTCTTGAGGAGCAGGTTCTCGCCCTTGAAGAAGATCTCGCCGGACTCGATGCGCCCGTTGGACGCCAGCAGCCGCATGATCGAGAGCGAGGTCACCGATTTCCCGGAACCGGATTCGCCGACGATGCCAAGCGTCGAACCCGGTTCGACCGCAAACGAGAGGCCGTTGACCGCCGCGACGATGCCGTCTTCGGTCTTGAACGTCGTCTTGAGGTTGCGAACCTCGAGCAGCGCCAAGACGACTTCCCGCGCCTAGATTCCGGAGAGGCTGATGACGGTCGCGAGCACGACGAACGCAATGGCGACCGTCTGCGTCACGCGGGCGATCTGCTGATCGAGCCCCAGCCGCCGCGTCGCCGACTCGACCCGCCCGCCGAGCGTTCCGCTCAGACCCTCTTGCTTGGTGGTCTGCAGCGCGAGCAGCACGACCAGCAAGATGCCCGAGAGCACGAACAGCGTGGCGAAGGTGTGCGTGAGCCAGCCGGCATGCATTGACAGCCACGAGTGGGGCGTCGTATCGAACTGCACGTTCGGCGGGAGGGTGAACGGCAGCGTCGTCGCTTTGGAAGCCGGGGCCGGCACAGCGCTCACGGCGGCCAGCAGCGCGGGAAACACGATAGCAGGGCTCCTACAAAGGAAAAGAACCGCCGAGGCTTGTCCCCGGTCGCGCGAACCTCCTCTTGCTCAGGCGGTCTGCGAGGGACACAGCGCTCGCACGCGAGCCGCGACGTTCTCGGCCGAGAGGCCGCACTGCGCCCGCTGGACCGCTTGGCTAGCGTGCTGAACGAAGACGTTCGGGACGCCGATCCGTTCGACCGGGATTCCCAGGCCGCGGTCGTTGATGAACTCGACCACTGCCGAGCCGAACCCGCCGGCCAGGCTGTGCTCCTCGAGGGTGATGAAACGCCCGTGGCGTTCGGCCAGCTCGATCAGCAACGTCTCGTCGAGCGGCGCGACAAAGCGCGCGTTGACGACGGTGGGCCGGATACCGTGCTCGTCGAGCAGGTCGTAGGCGTCGAGCGCAACGTCGACCGTGTTGCCCAGCGCCAAGATGGCGACGTCCTGACCGTGGCGCAGCACCTCGGCGCGGCCCAAAACCAGCGGCGCGAGCGGCTCGTCGTGCTTGCCGCTGGTCGACGCGCGCGGATAACGCAGCGCGGCCGGCGTGCCCAGCGAGAGCGCGAGATCGAGCATCGGCGCGACCTCGAACTCATTGCGCGGGGCCATGATCGTCATCCCCGGCAGCGTGCGGAGGTAGGCGACGTCGTAGAGTCCCATGTGTGTCGGCCCGTCGTCGCCGACGAATCCGGCCCGGTCGAGCGCGAACACGACCGGAAGCTGCTGAACCGCGACGTCGTGCACGACCTGGTCGTAGGCACGCTGCAGGAAGGTCGAATAGATCGCGCAGACCGGTTTGATCCCGCGCGTCGAAGCGCCGGCTCCGAAGCAGACCGCGTGCGCCTCGGCGATCCCGACGTCGAAGTAGCGCTGCGGGAAACGCTTGGCGAACTTCGCGAGGCCGGTGCCGTCGGGCATGGCGGCCGTGATGCCGATGACGCGCGAATCGCGTTCGGCCGCTGCGATCAACGCATCGGCGAACGCCGACGCGAAGGTCGGGCGGGTCGCCTTCTTCTCGAGCTTTCCCTCATCGGGATGGTACGCGTTGGGGCCGACGCCGTGGAACGTGCGGCTGTCGAGCTCGGCAATGTCGTAGCCCTTACCTTTGACCGTCTTGACGTGCAGCAGCACCGGGCCGTGGATCTTGCGCGCGTTCGAGATCACATCGGCCAGCGTATCGAGGTCGTGCCCGTCGATCGGGCCGATGTAGCGGAAGCCCATCTCTTCGAAGATGACCGGCGCCTTGTGCTCCGGCGAGACGAAGCGCATCGCGGCCATCTCGGCGGTCGAAAGCGCGCGGCGCGCGGTGTCGCCCAGCGGCACGTGGTCGAGCAGCCCTTTGGTGAACTCGCGGCCGCGGGTGAACAGCGGCTTCGAGCGAAGAACGCCCAAATAGGACGCGATCGAACCCACGTTGGGCGCGATCGACATCTCGTTGTCGTTGAGGATGACGATGAAGTTCGTCTTCAGCAGGCCCGCGTTGTTGATCGCTTCGTAGGCTAGGCCGCCGGTCATCGCGCCGTCGCCGATCACGCCGACCACCGTCTCGGAGCCGCCGGTCAGGTCGCGCGCGGTCACCATACCGAGCGCCGCCGAGATCGCCGTCGATGCGTGCCCGGCACCGAAGGCGTCGTATTCGGACTCGCTGCGCATCGAGAACCCGCTCAGGCCGCCGCCCTGGCGCAGGGTGGAGAAACGGTCGGCGCGCCCTGTCAGCAGCTTGTGCACGTAACTCTGATGGCTGACGTCCCACACGATAATGTCGCGCGGCAAGTCGAGCACGCGATGGAGGGCGATGGTCAGTTCGACGACGCCGAGGTTGGGGGCAAGATGTCCGCCGTTGGCGGCGCAGACCCGGATCAAGGTCTCGCGAATCTCGCGGGCCAGCAGATCGAGTTCGGTGCGGTCGAGCCGCTTCACGTCGGCTGGGGTCGCGATGCGCTCGAGGATCATCTGAGGGGGTTCGACGGCCCAACCCGAAGGCCCGTTCGCGTGCATCCCGTGCCGGTGAGCCCGCCCCCCGCACCGAGTTCGCTCCGCATCCGCAAGCGCGTGTGGACCGATACCGCGCGCATCCTCTCGACCGTCTGCAATCCCTTCATCACCTCGCTGGCGCTGTTCGTGATCCTGGCCGGTGCTCGCTCGAACAGCACCGCCGACTTCCTGATCCTGCTGCTGAACAGCGCGTTCTTCACCTCGATCGCGCCGATGCTCTTCATCTTCTATCTGTACGCGACCGACCGCATCTCCGATCTCGACATGTCGATTCGCAAGGAACGCGAGCGGGTGTTCATCGCCTTCGTGATCCTCTACGGACTGGGCGCCGTCGACCTGTGGCTGATCCATGCGCCGGCGATCATGACGGCCATGATGGCGGGCTACGCCGTCAGCGCGCTGATCGTGCAGTGGATCACCCGCTACTGGAAGATATCGACCCACGCCCTCGGCATCACCGCGCCGCTGGTCGCGCTGACCGTCCTCTACGGCGAACGTCCGCTGCCGTTTTACGCGCTGATTCCGCTGGTCGGCTGGTCGCGCATCTACCTGCGCGCCCACACGCTGCTGCAGGTCTGCGCCGGCACGCTGCTCGCGATCGTCAACACGCTGATCTTCTTCCGCGTCTTCCACGTCGTGTAGTGGATTCGCCTGACGGCGAATCCGTCGCGTTTTGGCCTGCGGCCAAAGCCGCCGCCTGACGGCGAATCCGTCGCGTTTTGGCCTGCGGCCAAAGCCGCCGCCTAACGGCGAATCCACCTGACGGTCAAGGGGCGATGAGGGCGGTGACGCGGGCTTGCGGATCGCCGCCCATGCGCTGCACGTCGGCCTCGAACGCCGCCGGATCGCCGTTGGTGAAGTAGGCGGTCGTGCCGGCGCCGGGCGGAATCCCCAGTCGCGCGATCAGCCGCTGGGCGGCCGCGGCCTGCGCGCGCGCCGGATCGATTCGCGTGACCCAGTGCGGCAGCAGTTCGGCGAACCAGCGGTCGAGCAGCGGGTAGTGCGTGCATCCGTAGACCAGCGCATCCATGCTGCGCGGCAGCGCGTCCACGACCTCGCGCACGGCATCGCGGGCGGCGAGCGATGCGGCCTCACCGTTCTCGACCAGCGGCACCAGCGCCGGAGCGGCGTGTTCGGTTACCCGCGCATCCGGGAGCGCGGCCCCGATGGCGCGCGCATAGGCGCCGCTGCGAACGGTCGCCGCCGTCGCCACCACGCCGATGCGGCGGTACGGCGTGCCGCCGAGCGCCGCGCCGGCGGTCGCGATCAGGTCGAGCACTTCGAACGGCGTGTCGGGCCAACCGAGCTTCTGGGCCACGGCGCAGCTCGAATTGCAGGCCGTCACGACCGCATCGACGTGCAGGCTCGCCAGCAGCGTCAGGTTGTCCCGCAGAAAGCCCAGGATGTCGGCGTCGCTTTTGTCGCCGTACGGCACGTGGGCCCGGTCGGCAAAGTACACGAGGTCCTGATCGATCCCGGCCGCGCGCAGGGCGCGCAGCACGGTCAGTCCGCCGACGCCCGAATCGTAGACGCCGAGCCGCCCGGTGAATGCGCTCACTGCGCGCTCACGCTCGACGCCTGCGGCGTGCCGGCGAAAGCTTTGACGCCGTTGGCGATCCCTTGCGCGAGGTTCTGGAGGAACGACGGCTGACGCAGCAGCTCGACGTCGGCCGGATTGGTGACGAAGGCGGTTTCGATCAAGACCGCCGGCATTGTGGTGTGGCGCACGACGTAGAAGTTCTCGTGGCGCGTCCCGTCGTCTTGCGTGCCGGCCGCTGCGATGACGGCGCGCTCGAGCGCCTGGGCGAACGGTGCATCCTGCGGTTTATACCAGTAGAACGTCGAGCCGCGCGCACCGCTGAAGGGAGCGCTGTTGACGTGGAGGCTGATGAACAGCCGCGCGTTCACGGAGTTGGCGACGTCGCAGCGCGTCTGCAGATAGGCGCGGTCGTCGGCGTTCGGCTTTCCATCGGCGCGCATGCGTGCGAGATTGTCGTTGCTGACCGGATCGACGTCGGAGTCGCGCGTCAACCGCACGGTCCAACCTTGCGCAATCAGCAAGGCGCGCAGCCGCTGCGCGATCTCGAAGGTCAGCGTCTTTTCGACCAAGCCGTTGTGCGCGGTCCCGGTGTCGTCGCCGCCGTGTCCGGGATCGATGACGATCGTGCGCGAGCCGTTCGGGGCGGGGCCGAATTTCCACGGCGTCGGGCTGGCGAGGGGTTCGTCCGTCGGCGTGCCGGCGGCGGCCGCCGGCAGGCCGGTCCGGCCGCTGCCGTTCCGCTCGGCGTCGAGCGCGGTCACGTTGGTTACGAGAATCGTGAGGCCGGTATCGTCGGGCTCGATCGCGATCTGCTCGTCGGCACTCAGCGTGAAGGCGATGCGCACGACCGGTGCATCACTGCTCCCCGTTTGCCGGACGCGCACCGACTGCACCGCGCCGAACGAGGGGCGCTCGTCGCGGCCCGGACCGCTGAGGGTGGTGTCGCTCAGATCGAGATACCAGCGGTGGTCGAGCAGGCGATGCCATTCGAAGTTTGCCGGCGAGCTCAGGTTGATGCGCACCGAGAGCGCGTCGTCCGCGGCCGGCTCGATGGTGAGATCCGTGACCGTCGAGCGGCCCACGACGATCGGCGGCGCCGCCGTCGCCGCGGGTGCCGGACTCGTCGCCCCCTGCGCGCCGGCGTCGGCGTCGCCGGCACGCGGTTCGAAGACGACCGTGAACGCCTGCGGTCCATCAGCGGGGATGATACGGTGCGTCGTGCCGGGGATGCCCGAGAGCGTGAGCGTCGTCGTCGGGACGCGCGCCGAACCGCCGACCCCGACGTTCACTTCGTCGAGCGCGCTGCCGGCGGGCTTGCGCACACCCTCCAGCGACGAGCCCTGACCGACGAAGGTGATCTGCAGCCGCTCGGCCGTTTCGGCGTTGGTGGTGGAAACCAGCGGCATGGCGGCGCGCACCGTGACGAACGTGCGCGGACCGTCGGAGCGCACGTCGAGAACCCCGACGCGCGGCTGCAGCACCGTTTCGGCGCCGTTGGGAACCGCCTCGATGTAGAGCGCGCGCGCAAGCGCGAAAAACGGCAGCACCGCGTCGCTGCCGTCGGCCTTCACCGCAAACGGCGCCCGCAAGCGGACGCCGTCGACGGTGTAGGAGGCGTCGTCGATCGTGAAGACGATCGTCCGGCGATCTTGCGCGGTGACGATCACGTAGCGCGACTGGGGCTCGAACGCGACGCTCGCACCGAGCCGGTCGAGAAACTTGCGCAGACCGCCGTCGCGCGTCGAAACCGCGATGTCGCCGCGATCCGGTACCGCATGCTCGAACACCAAGCGCGTGCCTTGAAACCAGAGCACCGGAGCCGGCGCTTGGGCGCGGGCCGGGACCGCCAGCAGGCCTAGCGCCAGAACGCCGGCCGCAAGCCGGTTAAAAAGACGCACGCGAGAGCGCCTCGTCGAGTTCGAGGTGACCGCCGGGAAGCGTTGCGACCCGCGCGCCGTCGATGCGGATGTTGACCGTTGATATGCCGAGCGACGGTTGGGTCAACGTCCAAACGAGCGCTTTGAACTCCGCGCTCTCGGCGAAGCTGCCTTCGGCTGATGCTCCCGCGACCTCGTGCGAGAGGTCGACCGTCGCACTCGCGCCGCTCACGTCGACCGTCAGCACGCGCGTCGCGGCGGGAAACCTCACCGCCGGCGTTCCGGGCGGCGGACCGGCGATGCACTGCGTCACCGCGTAGAACGCCACGCTGGTGCGGTCGCGCGCAGGGCCGAGCGAGACGCGCCACGGCGCGAGCGTCACGCCGTCGGTCTTCGTGTAATACACGGCGATCGTATCGCCGACCGTTGCGGGACGGCGGCCGACGAACCACCACGCCGCAGCGACCGCGGCGACGAACAGCACCAGCAGCCCCAAGGCTCGCGACGCTCGCATCTTGGGTCGATAACGTTCGACGCCACGCATGCGTCGCCCGCTCGCGTCACTGCGGCACTGTTAGAGATCAAAAACGCGAGTGAGTTCGGGTGTTAACCCGAACTCACTCAGGCGTTGCGGCCCTGGCGGCGATAGGTGATGCGGCCGCGCGTCAAATCGTAGGGTGAGAGTTCGACGTCGACATCGTCACCGGGCGTGATCCGTATGCGGAAACGCCGCAGGCGGCCGGCCAAACTTGCGAGGATCGTGTGGCCGTTTTCGAGTTCGACCTTGAACGTCGAGCTCGGGAACGTCTCGACGACGCGTCCGACCAGGCTTAGGGTATCTTCTTTTATGACGGGGGTCAGGGGCTCGCGGCGTTTTTTGCCGCCGCCCCGCCGTCGGCGCGGTGGGGGAATACTAGCTCCTTATTGAGCGGTGGGTTGGCTCGCTCGTACAGACGTGTCGGCGAGGCGATTCGTTTCGCTTCTGCGGGCAACTTTTCGTGCTTGGTGCGGGTTGCAGATACGCAATGATCACCAGCGCTATCGTAATCGGAATGGTCGGCGTCGCAGCCGGCTTCACCTGGGACTACCTCATCAAGCGCGACCGCTGAGGTCCGGGAGGCCCCCGCTCGGCACCCCCGAGGACCCTTTTCACCGCCCCTTTGCACCCATTTCGCCCCAATCTGTGTTATCGTGGGCGAGCCGGACGACTCGAGGCGTCATTCGTCCGGCTGATAGAACTAGTCGTGTCCCGGTCTGGCGCTAGTAAGCGTTTCTGTGATTCAGGTACATCGCACGAGTCTTCACCACCACGACGCCGGAGTCTACGATGTATACTGATGAAACGCTGAATTGCACCGATTGCAATGCCCCCTTCACCTTCTCAGCGGGTGAACAGGAGTTCTTCGCCGCGAAGGGCTTCACCAACAAGCCGAACCGTTGCCCGGATTGCCGGGCGGCTCGGAAGAGCCAGCGCGGCGGCGGCGGCGGCGGATCCTATTCCGGCGGCGGCGGCGGCGGCGGCTACGGTGCCGGCGGCGGGCGCCCGGCGCGCGAAATGTTCCAGGCCACCTGCAGCGGATGCGGCAAGGTTGCCGAGGTTCCGTTCCAACCGCGGGGCGACAAGCCCGTGTACTGCCGCGACTGCTTCGCGCAGCGGCAGTCCTACCGCTAGACCCTCGGGTCTCGCAAATCCAGCTGGAGCCCGGGCGATTCGTCGGCCGGGCTCTTCGCTTTTGGGACACCCGGTCGTCCAGTGACCGGCCCTCGGGTCGAGCGGGGGGACTGCTTACGTTGGGGCCTTAATATTCGGGTCGCCCACCATGGAAGCGTTTTCCGTCGCGATTCTGGCCTTTGACGGGGTCGACGAGCTCGACGTCGTGGGCCCGTTCGAAGTTTTTGCCCGCGTCGCGCAAAAACTGCCC
>Ga0302324_100014787_pt1 | contig 15701 bp, 11 predicted proteins | sample Palsa_T0_1_FD_201949 | JGI IMG/M metagenome (GOLD analysis project Ga0302324, IMG submission 201949) | Peat permafrost microbial communities from Stordalen Mire near Abisko, Sweden - Palsa_T0_1 | ecosystem: Environmental > Terrestrial > Soil > Palsa > Peat permafrost | place: Sweden: Abisko...
TATGCGACCGCGGGACCGACGCCCGTGGCGGCCTCGTAGCTTTTGGTGGTGGCGGGATCGACTGGGCGGGTTGCTCGGTGGAGGATGAGGTCGCCGTTGGCTGCGTCTACTTTGACGGTGTCGCCGGCTTGGAATGTGCCTTCCAGGATCGCGATCGCGAGGCGGTCGATTAGGCGCTTTTGGATCACTCGCTTGAGGGGGCGGGCTCCGTAGGTTGGGTCGTAGCCTAGGTCGCCGAGGAGGATGCGTGCTTCGTTCGTGAGCTCGACCTCGATGCCGCGTTCGCGGACGCGAGCGATCAGGATCTCGACCTGGAGGTCGACGATTCGGGTGAGCTGCTCGCGGCTGAGAGGCTGGAACTCAACGATGTCGTCGAGCCGGTTGATGAACTCCGGCTTGAAGCCGGCCTCGACGCCTTCGCGGCCTCCGGGAATGTTGGAGGTCATGATCAGCACCACGTTCTTGAACGAGACGGTCCGGCCCTGACCGTCGGTCAGCCGACCGTCGTCCATCACCTGCAGGAGCGTGTTGAACACGTCAGGATGGGCCTTCTCGATCTCGTCCAGGAGGACGACCGAGTACGGACGGCGACGGACGGCCTCGGTCAGCTGGCCACCCTCGTCGTAGCCGACGTAGCCCGGGGGCGCGCCGACGAGCCTCGAAACCGAGTGCTTCTCCATGTACTCGGACATGTCGATCCTGACCATCGCGTCCTGGGAGTCGAACATGAACTCCGCGAGTGCGCGCGCGAGCTCGGTCTTGCCGACGCCTGTCGGGCCGAGGAACAGGAACGTGCCGATCGGGCGATTCGGATCCTGGAGGCCGGCGCGTGAGCGCCGTAGCGCGCTCGACACCGCCTCGACGGCCTCGTCCTGACCGACGACCCGCTGATGCAGCCTGTCCTCCATGTGGACGAGCTTGTGGATCTCGCCCTCGAGCAGGCGCGAGACCGGGATCCCGGTCCACTTGCCGACGATCTCGGCGATGTCCTCGGAGTCGACGTGGTCCTTGAGGAACTTCGGCGCGGTGCCGGGATCGTCGTGCTCGGCCGCCTCCTCCGCCTGCTGGAGGTGCTGCTCGAGCTCGGGGATCGTCCCGTACTTCAGCTCGGCGGCGCGGCCGAGGTCGGCTTCGCGCTCGGCACGCTCGAGCTCGAGCCGGGCCTGCTCGAGCTGCTTCTTCAGCTCGGCCACGGCGCCGATCGTCTCCTTCTCCCGCTGCCACTCCGCGTTCATTGCGGCGGAGCGCTCGCGCTCCTCGGCGAGCGCCCGCGCGAGCTGCTCGCGACGGGCGGCCGTACCGGCGTCCTCGTCGTCCTCGCCGAGCGACTGCAGCTCGATCTCGAGCTGCATGATGTGACGGTCGACTTCGTCGATCTCGGTCGGCTTGGAATCGATCTCGGTGCGGATCCGCGCTGCGGCTTCATCGATCAGATCGATCGCCTTATCCGGCAGGAAGCGGTCGGCGATGTAGCGGTGGCTGAGAGTCGCGGCAGCCACCAGCGCGGAATCCTGGATCCCCACATTGTGGTGTACCTCGTAGCGCTCCTTGAGCCCGCGCAGGATCGCGATCGTGTCCTCCACCGAGGGCTCGCCGACGAAGACCGGCTGGAAGCGGCGCTCGAGCGCGGCGTCCTTCTCGATGTGCTTGCGGTATTCGTCGAGGGTGGTCGCACCGATCGCGCGCAGCTCGCCGCGGGCAAGCATCGGCTTGAGCAGATTCGCTGCGTCGACGGCGCCCTCGGCGGCGCCGGCGCCGACGATGGTGTGCAGCTCGTCGATGAAGAGGACGACGCCGCCCTTGGCCTCGGCGATCTCCTTGAGCACCGCCTTGAGGCGATCCTCGAACTCGCCGCGGTACTTCGATCCAGCTATCAGCGCGCCGATGTCGAGCGCGACAACACGCCGGTCCTGGAGGCCGCTGGGGACATCTCCGTCGACGATCCGCTGCGCGAGGCCCTCGGCGATCGCAGTCTTGCCGACGCCGGGCTCCCCGATCAGCACCGGGTTGTTCTTGGTCCGGCGAGAAAGCACCTGGATCACGCGGCGGATCTCGTCGTCGCGGCCGATCACCGGGTCGAGCTTGCCCTGGCGCGCCGCCTCGGTCAGATCACGTCCGAATCGCTCGAGCGCCTGGAACTTCTCCTCGGGCGTCTGGTCGCTCACTCGGTGCGGGCCGCGGACCTCCGCGATCGCCTTCAGCAGCGCGTCGCGGCTAGCGCCGTTCGAACGCAGCGCCTCCCCGGCCTTACCGGGATGCGCCGACAGCGCGAGCAGCAGGTGCTCGGTCGAGACATAGTCGTCGTTCAGCGCGCGGGCTTCGGTCTCGGCCGTCCGCAACACCTGGACGAGCTCCCCGGAGCCCCCGGCAACCTCAGCCGTCCCCGGCCGCGAATCTCCAGTCAGCTTCGGCAGCCCTTCGAGCGCCACACCGACCGCCTGACGCACAGCCCCAGGCTCCACCCCAAGCTTGCGCAGCACAGGAACGACCACACCGGAATCCGACTCGAGCAGCATCGCCAGCAGATGCTCGGGCGTCGTCTGCGGGTTGCGGCGCTGATCAGCAAGCCGCTGCGCGGCCTGAAGCGCCTCCTGGGACTTGATCGTAAATCGGTCGGGTTGCATAAGGTCCTCTTCCAGTGTCTGAAATCTAAGTCCGTACGACTAAGATTATGGCACGCCAACAGGAGCTTTACAAGCTGCCGAGGCCGCCAGCGGGCCGAAGGCGCGGCCAGAGGTTGCCATCGGCCGCCGCGACCTCCCGGGGCCGCCACGGGCGTCGAACCCACGGCATTTGCGTAACCGTTCAGCCCGCCACCACGCACCAAAGCGCCACAGCGTGCCGCGGGTTGACGCCCGTGGCGGCCCTGACCTGCTTAGGACCCGATCCGCAGCCGCTTGCCGCGCGTCTGCTGCTGGATCGCGCCGAGGGTGTCGATCAGCGCGCCGTACACCGTCGCGAGGACACTTCGGTGGCTCGCGAGGGCCGATCGGAGCTTGCGGAGCTGCTTCTTCGAGAACTTCACCGGAATCATCCTGTCGCCCTTCGAGGAGCGCTGGTAGAGCTTGGACTCGACGGTGAAGGCCTTCGACTTGCCCACCTTGACGACGACGAACGCACCGATCGAGCAGGCGGCCGAGCACGAGACCTTGGCGAGGACCTCGCGGTGCGCTATGGGTCGCTGGTGCTTCGGAATGGCAAGCGAGAAGCTGATCTGCGCCGGGACGAGCTGAATCGCCTGCACGGCGAAGCTCGCCAGCGCCAGGCTGCCCCAGCCGGACGCGTCGTCGTATCCGACGGCCGCCGCGCAGCACCCGAGCGGCTCTCCGTTGCCGCCGGGGATGAACTGACCGAGGTCGTTACCGCCCGCCGTCACATCGTTGAATACGCTGCCGGCGGCGCTCGAGCCACCGAGCTCGTAGAGCAGGGGATTGAGCAGCCCGAGGTTCTCGTGGTGGGCGGCGCGTAGGAGCTGATCGACGATCGCGATGCCGCCGGCGAGCAACGGCGTGCTCGCACTGGTGCCGCCGACAGTGAGCCAGGGGCTGGTGTTCCTGCTGTTCAGGCACTCCGGGGCCGCCGTGCAATAGATCGAGTATCCGGGCAGGAGGTCGGCGAGCATCGACACGTCGGGAACCTCGCGGCGGTTCACCGGCACGACTCCGTTTTGATAGCTCGGCCGGGTGAACAGGGCACTCACCCCGCCTCCGCCGGCAACGGGCGCGAGCGTGGTGTCGTTCCACACCGGTTGTGCAGCGATCTGGTTGGCGCTGGTCAACGCGAGGTTGGTGCCCCCGACCGAGGTGGTCCACCGCGATGACGCGGGATAGTTGACGCCGAGCGCGTCGACCGGTTCGCCGGCCCTGGCCTGGCAGTCCGCGGAGCCGTTGTCGCCGCTCGCCGCGAGGACGCTGACCCCGGCTGCGGCCGCGACTTCGAGCACGCGCTCGGTGGCCTCGATGCCGACCAGGCCAGACGCGTTGTACGCCTGGGCTTCGCAGAGGCCGATCGAGGCCGAGATCACCTGCGGCTTGCGTCCGGGGTTCTGGAGCGGCGCCGCGAACGCCGTCAGCAGATGCGCGGCGTTCGGGTTGGCCTCGTATACGTCGATCGCCTTCAGGCCCGGGGCCGCCGCAGCGAGCACCTCGAGGTCGAGTGTGGCCTCGCCACGGGGGGCCAGCTGCCGCGGCACCCCGACTCCGTAGGCGGAAATGCTCGGCGTCGGGAGCCCGAAGCACTGCGTGAAGGAACTGACGTCCGACCGCTTGTAGCCGTCAATCTCGATCAGCGCCACGCGCATGCCCTGACCGGTCTCGTTCGCCTGGTGCAGCGGGTCGAAGTCGTAGGCAGACAGATACTGGTTCGGCGTGAAGCCCGGATTGCCGTCCTGCTGTCCCGCCTGCTGGCCTGCGAGACAGCCAGTGGGTACGCCGCTCCGCGCCAGCGCCGAGGGAACTTGCGCAGCAGCCGCGCTGGCTGTGGCGCGAGCGGGCGCGGCCTCCGCGGCGCGGGCGCGCGCGCCTTCCGCCGCGATGGTCGGCAGCTGCGACGCCGACACCTGCGGCTCGGTGTTGAGCCCGACGACGCCGTCGACGAGGCCACGGAGCGGCGCGGGCACATGCGTCGCCGCCACGGGCGCGAGGAAGCGGGCGTCGTCTGCCGTCCGGAATTGGGCGAGCGGTGCCGCGAACATCCGCTCAGCGAGCCCGGCGCTCAACGTCGCCTCCGCCAGGAGGCCCGTTGCATCGACCTCGACGCTGGTGGCGCCGCCGGCGCGGAGGAACTCGACTACGCGCGCACGTTCGCGCGGCGGTGCACCAAACGCCCGGGCCAAGCCGGCCACGGACAGGTACCGGCCGTACGAGGGCGAACCGGGTGTCGAGACCGCCGCCGCGAATCTTGCGAGCCCGGCGGCGTCGACCTTCAGCGGAAGTACCAGCCGGAGCCGTCTGCCGGTGGGCGCAGCCCCAAGCCGGGCCGCGTGGGCAAGGGTGGGGGGCAGCTGCGAGTTGGGGCGGCGGGCGGGGGCGGCGGCCGAGGCGGGAGGCGCGGCCGAGGCGACGGCGGCGAGCACCACCAGCAGCGCCCGCCGGGAGCCGTTCGCGAGCACGCGGTTGGGATACCTCATGCCGGCACCGTCTGAGCTACGGTCGCTCGACCCGGATGCGCACGCGCTCCAGATCCTTGCGGGCGACGAGTGCGCCACCGCGGACGTAGGGGACGATCTCGGCGCGCAGCTCCCGTCGTAGGGCCTCGAGGCGCTCCACCTCGGCGGTGAGCTCCGCCGCGCGCGACTCCAGTGCCCGCAGCCTGCGGGTCATCGATTGGAGCTGGTCCTCGAGCTCGAACACGCGCTCGACGCCGGCCAGATTCATTCCGACCTCGGCCGTCAGCTCCTGGATCCGGCGCAGCCGATCGACATCAGCCTGCGAGTACAACCGGGTTCCCTTTGCGGAGCGCTTCGGCGCGATCAGGCCCCGCGCCTCGTACATGCGCAACGTCTGTGGGTGCATCTCGGCCAGCTCAGCGGCAACCGAGATCATGAACACGCCGCGATCTGCAGATACCTCGAGGCGGGCCGTGCGGACGCGGCGGTGCACTAGACGCGGTCCTCGGTCTCCGCGAACAGCCGCGCGCGCGGATCGCCGTTCATGACCTCCGAGAGCCGATCGACGACCTCGCTCTCCTCGGGCGAGAGCGACGCGGGCACGTCGATTATGAATCGGTAGTGGATGTCACCGTTCCCTTTGCCGCCGGGGCGGGGCGGCCCCTCGCCGCGAAGCCGCTGGACTGTCCCGTGCTTGGTTCCGCGCGGGACGCGCAGGCGCTTGGTGCCGTGGAGCGTCGGGACTTCGATCACCGCGCCTCGGATCGCCTCCGGGATGGTCAGCGGGACCTCGACCTCGACGTTGTCGCCCGCGCGCTTGAATACGGGCGAATCCGTGACCCTGGTGATGACGTACAGGTCCCCGGGCGCGGCACCACGGGGTCCCGACTCTCCCTTACCGGCGAGCCGGATCCGGCTCCCATCACGCACTCCCGCGGGAATGTTGACGCGCAGGCGCCGAACGCTTCGCTTCGCGCCTGATCCACCACAGGTGGGGCATGGCTCCTCGATTATCGTCCCCGAGCCTCCGCAGCGCGAGCATGGCTGCGAGATCGAGAAGATGCCCTGGCTCTGTGACTCGACCCCGCGACCATCGCAGACGGGACACACCTTAGGAGTGGTGCCTGGCTTGGCGCCGGTGCCGTGGCAGGTCGGGCACGGCTGCGAGGTCGGCACGGCGAGCGGAACCTGGGAACCGTCAATCGCCTGCTGGAAGGTGAGCGAGACCTCGGTTTCGAGGTCGCGCCCGCGCGCGGCCTGAGCCCGCACGCCGGGGCCGGCCGCGCGCCCGGCGCCACCCGGGCCGTTAGCGCCGCCGCCGAAGATATTCGAGAGGATGTCGCCGAAGCTGCCGCCGAGGTTGCTCGCGTCGAAGCCGCCCGGCGCGGCGAATCCGAACGGCCCGGTGCCGCGGTCGTACTGCTTGCGCTTGTCGGGGTCGGAGAGAACGTCGTGGGCCTGTGAGATCTCCTTGAAGCGCTCCTCCGCCTGCTTCTCCCCGGCGTTGCGATCCGGGTGGTACTTACGTGCGAGCTTGCGGTAAGCCTTCTTGATCTCCTCGTCGGACGCGTTCTTGCCGACCGCGAGGATCTTGTAATAGTCGGGCTTCGCCGGGGGCATCTGCTACCCCGCGACGGAGACGCGCGCAGGCCGGATCACGGCGTCGCCGAGCCGGTAGCCGCGCTGGTATACCTCGACGATCGTCCCCGGGTCGGCTCCGGGTACCGGCAACTGGGCGACCGCCTCGTGCTGCTGAGGGTCAAACGGCTCCCCCACCGGCGAGAACGGCTCGATGCCGACGCGACCGAGCGCGGCGAGCACTTCGTCATACACAAGCTTGATTCCCGAGGCCAGCTCTCCCGCCTCGGTGATGCTCGCCGCAGCCAGGGCGCGATCGAGGTTGTCGATCGCCGGCATGAGCTCGCGGGCGAGCTTGGTCACGCCGCGGGTCTGCGCGGCAGCTGCATCGCGAACGGCCCGCTTGCGGTAGTTCTCGAAGTCCGCCTTCGTGCGCTGAGCCAGTTCGAGATACGCGTCCGCCTTCTCCGCCCGCGCCACCAGCTCGCCGAGCTCGAACTCGACGGCTGGGTCATGGTTGTGAAGATGCTCTTCGGCCGCCTCCGATAGCTCGCCGTCATGCGACTCCTCGGGCTCCGGGAGTTCGCCGCCAGGCGAACTCCCAATGGAATCGGCGACGACCGTTTCCGAGGCTGCGCAATCGGCTGATGCCGATTCCACGGCCTCGGACGGTGCGGCGGCCTCCGTGGCCGCCACCCCGCCCGCGTCGTTGCGCTCAAACTTCGACGCGCCCCCCATTACTTGCCCTCATCCACGACCTCGGCGTCGACCACGTCCTCGGTCTCGGTCTCCGTCTCCGCGCTGGCGCCGTTGGTGGCCGCGGCGCCGTCACCGGCGTTTGTTGCGGCCTCGTCCTGAGCGCGCTGGTACATCGCCTCGGACACCTTGTGGAAGGACGCGTGCAGCGCCTCGGTCTTCGCGTTGATATCTGCCGAGTCCTCGGTGCTCAGCACCTCACGGACCGCCTTGATCGCAGCCTCGATCTCCTCCTTCGAGGTCGCATCGACAGCGTCACCGAGGTCCTTGAGCTGGCGCTCGGCCTGGTACGCGGCGTTCTCGGCGTTGTTGCGCGCCTCGGCGAGCTCGCGCAGGCGCTTGTCGTCGTCCGCGTGCGTCTCGGCGTCGGACACCATCCGCTTGATCTCGTCGTCCGAGAGACCCGAACCGGCCTTGATCTCGATCTTCTGCTCCTTGCCCGTGCCGAGATCCTTGGCCGACACGCTCAGAATCCCGTTCGCGTCGATGTCGAAAGCGACCTCGATCTGTGGGATTCCGCGCGGCGCCGGGGGGATTCCGGTGAGCTGGAACTTGCCGAGTGACTTGTTGTAGGTGGCCATCTCGCGCTCGCCCTGGAGCACGTGGATCTCCACGCTCGGCTGGTTGTCCTCCGCCGTCGAGAAGATCTCCGACTTGCGGGTCGGGATCGTCGTGTTGCGCTCGATCAGCTTCGTCATCACGCCGCCCTTGGTCTCGATCCCGAGCGTCAGCGGGGTGACGTCGAGCAGGAGCACGTCCTTGACGTCGCCGGCCAGGACGCCCGCCTGGATCGCGGCGCCGACGGCGACGACCTCATCCGGGTTGACGCCGCGATGCGGCTCCTTGCCGGTGAGCTCCTTGACCTTCTCCTGTACGGCCGGCATCCGCGTCATCCCGCCGACCATCACTACGTGGTCGATGTTCGCCGCACCCTTCTCCTTCGCGTCGTCCAGCGCTTGCCGGACAGGCCCGATCGTGCGGTCGAGCAGCACCGAGGTCAGCTCGGTCAGCTTCGCCCGCGAGAGGCGCGTGTCGAGGTGCTTCGGTCCGCTCGAGTCGGCGGTGATGAACGGCAGGTTGATCTGGGTCTCCTGGGTGGTGGAGAGCTCGATCTTCGCCTTCTCCGCCGCCTCGTAGAGTCGCTGCAACGCCATCGCGTCGACGCTCAGGTCGATGCCCTGGGACTTCTTGAACTCGGCCACCAGCCAGTCGACGACCGCCTTGTCGAAGTTGTCGCCGCCGAGGTGGTTGTCGCCCGCGGTCGCCTTGACCTCGAACACGCCGTCGCCGATCTCGAGCACGGACACGTCAAACGTGCCGCCGCCGAGATCGAAGACGAGGATCGTCTGGTCGGTTTCCTTGTCGAGCCCGTAGGCAAGCGAGGCTGCCGTCGGCTCGTTGATGATCCGCTTGACGTCGAGTCCGGCGATCTTGCCGGCGTCCTTGGTCGCCTGGCGCTGATCGTCGTTGAAATACGCGGGAACGGTGATAACCGCGCTGTCCACCGACTCGCCGAGATAGGCCTCGGCGTCGGCCTTCAGCTTCTGCAAAATCATTGCGCTGATCTCAGGCGGGGAGTACTGCTTTCCGCCGGCCTCGACGCGCGCGTCGCCTCCGGGTCCTGACACGACCTTATAGGGGACGATCGACTCCTCCTCACGCACCTCGGCCTCTTTACGGCCCATGAAGCGCTTGATCGAGAAGACGGTGTTGGTCGGGTTGGTGACCGCCTGGCGCTTGGCGACGGTCCCGACAAGCCGCTCGCCGCTCGAGGTGAACGCGACGACGGACGGCGTCGTGCGGCCACCCTCGGCGTTCTCAATCACCGTCGGCTCGCCGCCCTCGAGCACAGCCATGCACGAGTTCGTCGTACCGAGGTCGATTCCGATGGTTTTTGCCATTGTCTGTTTAGCTCCTGTCTACCTAGCTGCTTCGGTGAAAATCTTAGTGGAGTTATAGCAGATTTGGGTCGCCGAACGTCCCCGCGCTCGGGCACATCCGCCTCAGCGCGCACGCCGTACAATCCGGCCGGCGTGCGTGGCAGGTGCGTCGACCGTGACGGAGAAGATTCAAATGGAGTTCCAGCTCTTCACCGGGCGGCGTGAGCTGAAGCATCTGGTCGTGGAGCTCCTCGAACGGGGCGCCGGGGCGCAACAGCTCTAGCCGCATGCCGACCCGCGAGACGTGGGTGTCGACCGGAACGTCGCGCATCCCGAACGTGAACAACAGCACGCACGCGGCGGTCTTGCGCCCCACGCCCGGCAGCGAGCAGAGATACGCCTGCGCGTCCGGCACGGTGAGCTCGGGCAGCCAGTCGAGCGATAGCTCGTGTTCGGGAAGGCTGTCGGTGATCGCGCGCAGGATCGCCTGGATCCGGACCGACTTCACCTTCGAGATGCCGCCGGGCCGGATCGCCTCCTCGATCGCCTCGACGGGGGCATCGCGGACCTCTTCCCACGCTTCGAAGCGATCGCGGAGCCGAAGGAACGCAGCGTCGCGATTGCGGTCGTTGGTGCTCTGCGAGAGCACGGTCAGGATCAGCTCATCGATCGGTTGGCCGTGTGGCGGCGCGAGTGGGACTCCGTACACCGCGCGGAGGCGGTCGCGGACCCCGCGGACGCGGCGGGGCGTGGGTCTCTTCCAGCGGGCGCGGGCGGGAATCGCATCCGGCTTCGTGGCCGGGCGCCCGGCCCGGCTATTCAAGGGCGCCCCAACGCTCGCATGCCCGGCCGGCCTCCTCGACCGCTGCCGGCAGCGAAGCCGCGACCGCCGGGGGGTAGAAGCCCGTCGCCGCGAGGCGGGCGAGTAGGACGCCGGTGAGCACGTCGCCCGCCCCAACCGTGCTGACCGTCTCGACCGGGTCGGCCGGGGCGTCTGCATCGAGCTCGCCGCGGAGGATCGCGCCGTGGGCGCCTGTGAGCACCACGAGCCGCGCCCCCGCCTTGAGGATCGCCGTCGCGGCGCGCTCGGGATGGTGCTCCCCGGTCATCAGGGCCGCCTCGGCCAGATTCGCGCGCACGAGCAGCGCGCCCGGCACGCAGGCGTTGGCGCACGCCGCCGCCTCGGCGTGGGAGGGCCAGCGGTGGAGCCGCAGGTTGGGGTCGAAGATCACCGGGCGCTCCAGCTCCAGGGCGAGTCGCCGAGCCTGCATGGTCACCTCACGCTCCGCCTTGCCGACGAGCGTGTTCGAGCCGAAGAAGAGCCCCGCCGACGCCTCGACGGCCTCGCCGACGCGCGAGCCGAGCGCGTGCGCCACGGTGGCGATCCCCTCGCCGTAGATCCGATAGGTCGGCTCGCCGTCGCGGTCGACCGTCACGATCGCGATTGGGGTCGGCGTTCCTGGCACGAGCTCGAACCACCGCAGGTCGACGCCTTCGTCCTCCAGACGGTCGCGGAGCCACTCGCCCCACGCGTCCTCGCCCGCGCCGCCGCCCAGCGCAACTCGGGCGCCGTGACGGGCGGCGACGATGGCGACGTTGGCGACGGCGCCGCCGAACGACGGGACGAGCGCATCGACATCGGCCACGTCGTCGACGATCCGCTGACAGATCAGGTCGACAAGCGCTTCCCCGAGGCAGAGCGTGATCATAGGCTGGGACGTTATCCTCGCCGCCCTAGTGCACATCGACGAGCACACGCTCGAGCTCGGCGAGGGACCCGTCTTCTACCACAGCTCGCCATACGAGGGCGATCCTGTCCTGTATCTCCACGGGGCGCCGACTAACTCGGACGACTTCATCCCCTTTCTCGAGCTCACCGGAGGACTCGCGCCCGACCTGCCCGGCTTCGGTCGCTCGGGCAAGTCGGGCCATCTCGACTACACGATTGAGAGCCAAGCCGACTTCATCGAGCACTTCCTCGCACGGCTCGGCATCGGCCGCGTCAAGCTGGTCGCGCACGACTGGGGCGCTCCCGCCGGGCTCGTGTTCGCGCAGCGCCACCCCGCGCGCCTCGAACGCCTTGTCCTGATCGATGCGGTGCCGCTGCTCGACGGCTTCGAATGGCACCGAGTCGCCCGCATCTGGCGGCGCGTCGGGATCGGCGAGCTGGCGATGGGCGCGACGACACGGTGGACGCTCGAGCGTGCCCTGCGCAGCGGGTCGGTGAGCCCCGACGCCTGGCCCCGCGGCGAGAAGCGTCTGCGACGCTTCTGGACTCGCGGCCACAAACGCCGCAGACTGGGCAGCCGCTTACCGGGTCGACGGGTGAAGACGGTCTGGGATCAGTTCGATCAGGGGACGCAGCGGGCGATGCTGCGCCTGTACCGCGACGCCGACCCGTCGCGGCTCGCAGCGGCGGGGCTGGGGCTGGAAGACCTCGACGTGCCCGCCCTGATCGTCTGGGGCGAGCGCGACCCGTGGCTCGGACCCGACCTCGCGCGGCGCTACGCGGCTCGGCTTCCCAACGCCGAGGTGGAGGTGATCGAAGACGCCGGCCACTGGCCCTGGCTCGACCGGCCCGAGCTGATCGAGCGAATCGCGGCGTTCGTCAACCAGAGCCGGCCGTGAAGCCGGGCCGGGTCGCCCTGCGGCGGGCGGCACCCGCGACCCTTGCCGCTGCGCTCGCCGCCGTGTACCTGGTCTGGTCGCCGCGAAGCCTCGACCTTGCCGCCGCCCTGACGCGAGTCAGCCTGTTCAAGGCCGAGGGCTTCGGGATCTGGGACAACTGGTGGTACGGAGGTCACCACACGCCGGGCTACAGCGTGCTGTTTGCGCCGGTGGCGGCAACGCTCGGGCCACAGCTCGTGGGCGCCGTCGCGGTCGTGGGTGCGACGGCGCTGTTCGAACCCCTTGCGCGCCACCACTTCGGCGAGGACGCCTGGCTCGGAGCGCTGTGGTTCGCGGCCGGTGCCGCGAGCAATCTCTTCACGGGCCGCCTCACCTTCGCCCTCGGCCTGCTGCCCGGGATCGCCGCCGTCCTCGCTCTCAGCCGCGGACGCCCATGGTCGGCGAGCTTCCTTGGCGTGATCACGGCGCTCGCGAGCCCCGTCGCGGCTCTGTTCACGGCGCTGGCCGGCGTCGCCTACGCCGCCGGGCGGTTCCCCGAGCGGCGGGAGAAACGGGGCGGGAGACGGCGCGGCCCGGGCGGCGGGATCGCCCTTGCGGTCGCCTCCCTCGCACCCGTCATCCTCCTCGCTGTCGCCTTTCCAGAAGGCGGAGCCGAGCCGTTCGCGTTCTCCGCGTTGTGGCCGGTGCCGGTCATCGCGGCATTCCTGCTCGTGCTGATGCCGCGAGCAGAGCTCGCGCTTCGCGCCGGGGTCGTCCTCTACACGATCGGCTGCGTGCTCGCCTACGCGATCCCGACGGCTGTGGGCAGCAACGCCGCACGCCTGGGCGTGCTGGTTGCCGGCCCGCTGGCGGCGCTGACCTTGTGGCGGCGACGAGCGGCCGTGCTGCTCGTCGGCTTCGCCCCGCTGCTCTACCTACAGCTACAGGCGGCAGTGCGCGACGTCGCCCAAGCCGACGCCGATCCGTCGAGCACCGCCGCGTACTACCAGCCGCTGCTCGGCTTCCTCGCCCGCGAATCGGCCCCGCTGGCGCCGCCGTTCCGCGTCGAGATTCCGTTCACCGAAGACCACTGGGAGGCTTACGAGGTCGCTCCCCACTTCGCGCTTGCTCGCGGATGGGAGCGCCAGCTCGATGTCGGCGAGAACTCGCTGTTCTACGGCGGGCGGCTGACCGCGAGCGCGTACCACGCGTGGCTGCGCGAGCTCGCGGTCCGGTTCGTCGCGGTCGCCGACGCGAGCCTCGACTACTCCGCGCGTCAGGAGGTCGCCCTGATCGACAGAGGGCTCCCCTACCTTCGCCTCGTCTGGCGCTCGCGCCATTGGAAGGTCTACGCGGTCACCGATCCCGCCCCGATCGTCGAGGGAGCGGCGACGCTACGCGCGCTCGGCCCGGACTCGCTGACGATCGATGCACGCCGGCCGGGAAGCGTCTACGTCCGCGTCCGCTTCACGCCCTACTGGGCGCTCTCAGGGGAACCGGGCTGCGTCGCTCCCGACGGCGACTTCACGCGGCTCACGCTGCGCCGCGCCGGCGAGGTTCGGCTCGTGATCCGCTTCGCGTTCGACCGTATCCAGGCGCGCTCACCACGTTGCGCTTAGCAGAATCCAACACGCGCCTCGGTAGCATGCCGCGTGAATGCGCCAACGACTTCGCTCGTTCGAGGCGCGGGCGCTCCCGCACGGGCGGCGGGACGCGCTTCGTCAGCTTCTCCTGTTCGCCGGCGCGTACGCGCTGTACCAAGTCGTGCGCGGACTCGTCGACGACAACGACGTAGCGCGGGCGTCCTGGAACGCGATCAAGATCATCGACCTCGAGCGCACGCTGCACGTGTTCGTCGAGCCGAGCATCCAGGCCTGGACGGCGAACGTGCGCTGGCTGATGGACGGGGCGGACTGGATCTATCTGAACGCGCACTACGTGGTCACGATCGGCGTCCTGATGTTCCTGTACAGGCGCCGGCACGACTCGTTCTGCCTGGTTCGCAACACCTTCATGATCGCGATGGCGATCGCGCTGGTCGGCTATGCCTTGTATCCGACCGCGCCGCCGCGGCTGATGCCGGAATGGGGCTTCACGGACTCGATCCGCCAGTTCACCGGCTTCACGATCGAGGATCACTCGATGAAGGCCCTGCTCAACCTGTACGCCGCAGTGCCTTCGATCCACGTCTGCTTCGCGATCCTCGTCGGGTGGCCGATGGCGAGGCTCGTGCGCCGTCGGTGGTTGAAGGCGCTCTGGCTCCTCTACCCGCTCCTGATCACGTTCGTCGTCGTGGCGACCGGCAACCACTACCTGACCGACGCCTTCCTCGGCGCGGTCACGGCCGCCGTGTCGATGATGATCGCCGGCCGCCTCCCGGCACGCGCGCGTCACGCAGCGGCGCGTGCGCCGGCAGGGACACGGCCACAGGGCCGATCCTTCGAGGGCACGCCCGGCGAGGCCGTCGGCGCGGCGACGGGATAAGCGGATGCCCGAGCAGACAGGCCGCGTGCGCCGGCCGCGCCCCACCCGGCCGCGGCGCGAGAATCAGGAGATCTCGGCCGCCGTACGCGAGCGCCTGATCGAGTCGCGACTGACGCCGAACGCGATCTCCCTGACCGGATTTACGCTCAATCTCGCGGCGGCAGGGCTGGTCGTCGGGCGGCTGTTCTTCCTCGCCGGGGTCGCGTTCATCGTCGGTTCGGTGATGGACACGCTCGACGGGCGCTATTCGCGGATGTCGGGCAAGGGCACGCCTTTCGGGGCGTTCCTCGATTCGACGCTGGATCGGCTGGAGGAGGGGATCGTCCTGACCGCGGTCGCCGCGTACTTCGCCTCACGCCATGACCAGCTCGCGGTCGCGGCCGTCGTCGTCGCCGTGCTCGGATCGCTGATGGTGTCCTACACCCGAGCGCGAGCCGAGGCGCTCGGCGTCGCCTGCAAAGTGGGGCTCGCGACCAGACCGGTCAGGGTCGTGATCATCTCGGCCGGCCTCGTGTTTGCCAGGGGCGCCTCGCTCGGCCATTTCGAGCTGCTCGCGCCGGCGGTCTACGTCCTTGCCGTGCTGACCGTGGTGACGACGGCCCAGCGGATCCTGCATGTACGCCGCGAGCTGGCGAAACCGGCCGACAACTCGACTGGCTGACAGCGGAGTCGCGGTCGGCCGAGTTCGACCCCCGCCGGGCACGGCACGCCCGAAACTTTGGGGGCGTGCTGGAAAAGCCACAACAGTTGAGGAAAACCCAGCTCGAGCCTCTACGGCAGCCCGGAGCGATGCTCGACGGAGTGGTGGAGATTCGCTGATGGGCCTGGGCGTGTAACCAAGTTCGCACTCACGACTACATTCGTCAGTGGTTTCGGCGCGCCCCGCGCGGAGCCTGCGGCGGCTCCACGCCGCGACCTTTCAGCGGAGGAACTTTCAATCGTGAGCACAACCAACGGCGAGGCCAACGGGGCCAGCCGCTCCCATAGCGACAAGGTGCGGGTCGCGATCATCGGCGTCGGCAACTGCGCGAGCTCGTTCGTGCAGGGCGCCCAGTACTACCGCGATGCACCCGCGCACGAGCAGGTCCCTGGCCTCATGCACGTCGACCTCGGCGGCTACCACGTCCGCGACCTCGAGTTCACGGCGGCCTTCGACATCGATGTGGATAAGGTCGGCAAGGACCTCTCGGAGGCGATCTTCTCGGGCCAGAACAACCCGATCAAGTTCGTCGACGACGTGCCGAAGCTCGGCGTCGAGGTGCATCGTGGGATGACGCACGACGGCCTCG
>Ga0302324_100014790_pt1 | contig 15700 bp, 13 predicted proteins | sample Palsa_T0_1_FD_201949 | JGI IMG/M metagenome (GOLD analysis project Ga0302324, IMG submission 201949) | Peat permafrost microbial communities from Stordalen Mire near Abisko, Sweden - Palsa_T0_1 | ecosystem: Environmental > Terrestrial > Soil > Palsa > Peat permafrost | place: Sweden: Abisko...
CACAGCACGGCAAGAGACCACTCAGCAACTAACCAAGCAGCCTCCTGCCTCGACGCACACCGAAATCAAGGTCTTTTGCCTCGAACGGACCGGGGCGCCTCTGGCTGCCCGACCGATTGCCCGCCCGCTGAGGACGTCCACCCGGTGCGGGTGATTCTGGCCCGGCCGGGCGACGGGCATGGTGGTGGACATGTCTGCGCCATCCACTGAGCAAGCCGCGGTTACCATTCCCGGAGCCCGCGTCGCCCCCGACGCGCACGCCCAGGCCGACGCCCGGGCGGCCGGGGCGATGCCCGGGAGCATCCACCCGCTCGGCCCCGTCCCCGGCCAGCGCCTCGGCCGGGTGGGCACGAACTTCTCGATCGCCTCGAGCGTGGCCGACGGCGTCACCCTGTGCCTGTTCGACGAGAACGGCGCCGAGACGCGGATCCCGCTGCGGGACAACGACGGCGACATCTGGCATGCGTTCGTGCCCGGGGTGGGGCCCGGCCAGGCGTACGGCTACCGCGTCAGCGGGCCGTGGGACCCGGCCCGCGGCCTGCGCTGCAACCCGGCCAAGCTGCTGCTCGACCCCTACGCGCGGGCGGTCAGCGGCACGGTCTCGTTCGGGCCCGAGGTGTACGGCCACGACCTGGGCAGCCCGGACGCCCCGAGCGCCCTCGACTCCGCCGCCCGGGTGCCGCGGAGCGTCATCGTCGACTCCGCGTTCGACTGGCAGGACGGCGACCGGCCGTGGTACCGGTACGCGGACACGGTGATCTACGAGCTGCACGTCAAGGGCTTCACCATGCGCCATCCGGGCATCCCGCCGGAGCTGCGCGGTACCTACGCCGGACTGGGCCACGAGGCCTCGATCGCGCACCTGAAGGACCTGGGCGTCACCACCGTCGAGCTGCTCCCGGTGCACCAGAACGTGCCCGAGTCGTTCCTGCTCGACCGGGGGCTGACGAACTACTGGGGCTACAACACGATCGGCTTCTTCGCGCCGCACAACGGGTACTCGGCCGCCGTCCGGGCCGGCCACCAGGGCGGCCAGGTCGCCGAGTTCAAGGCGATGGTCGACGCCCTGCACCGGGCCGGCCTCGAGGTCCTGCTCGACGTGGTGTTCAACCACACCGCCGAGGCGGGCCCGGACGGCCCCACGCTGTGCTTCCGCGGCATCGACAACGCGGCCTACTACCGGCTGGCGCCGGGCAACCCGCGCGACTACTACGACACCACCGGCTGCGGCAACTCGCTGAACGCGGGCGACCCGATCGCGCTCCAGCTGATGATGGACTCGATGCGCTACTGGCTGACCGAGATGCACGCCGACGGGTTCAGGTTCGACCTGGCGCCGACGCTGGCCCGCCAGGACGGCGCCTTCGACAAGGTGTCGGCCTTCCTCGACATGGTCGCCCAGGACCCGGTGGTGTCGCGGGCCAAGATGATCGCCGAGCCCTGGGACGTCGGTCAGATGGACAGCTACGACGTCGGCCGGTTCCCGGCCCTGTGGCGCGAGTGGAACGGGAAGTACCGCGACACGATGCGCGACTTCTGGCGCAGCCACCCGGTCGGGATCGGCGAATTCGCCGACCGCTTCACCGGATCGGCCGACCTGTACGCCACCGGCGGCCGGCGGCCGACGGCGTCGGTCAACCTCATCACCGTCCACGACGGCTTCACCCTGCGCGACCTGGTCTCCTACGACGACAAGCACAACGAGGCCAACGGCGAGGAGAACCGCGACGGGACCAGCGACAACGAGTCCTGGAACTGCGGCGCCGAGGGACCGACCGACGACCCGGGCATCCTCGCGCTGCGCGCCCGCCAGTCCCGGGCCATCCTCAGCACGCTGCTGCTGTCCTTCGGGGTGCCGCTGCTGCTCGGCGGCGACGAGCTGGGCCGCACCCAGGACGGCAACAACAACGCCTACTGCCAGGACAACGAGATCACGTGGCTCGACTGGGCCAACGCCGACCAGGACCTGCTCGCCTTCACCCGGCGGCTGATCGAGTTGCGGCGGGCCCACCCGGTGTTCCGGCGCAGGCGCTTCCTGCGCGGCGCGGAGGCGGCGGCCGGGCTCCGCTGGTTCACGCCGGCCGGCACCGCCATGAACGACGGCGACTGGGCGGACCCGAGCGCGCTCGCCATCGTGGTCTACCTCGACGGATCGGACGACCCCGACCGGGCCGAGGACGGCACGCCCATGGCCGACGACGACTTCCTGGTCATGGTCAACGCCTGGTGGGAGCCCCTCGCTTGCACGCTCCCGGCCACCCGCCCCGGTGCCGAATGGCGGGCCGAGATCGACAGCCACGATCCGGCCGCTCCCGAGGGAGCGGCCGGGCGCCAGGCCGGCGATGAGGTGACGGTCGGGCCCCGGTCGGTTGCGGTTTTCCGCGCCGCGACGTAACACAAGGCCGACAAAGGTACCCTAACCTGCATGAATCCCCCCAACGAGATCACCCCGGAGTACGCCGAGAGCCTGGTCTCGCTGCTGTGCATGATGGGCGATCTTGACCGCGAGGCCCTCGCCTTCCTGGTTGGCCACATGGCGTCGAAGAACATCGACCTCGCGATTGAGGCCTACGGCGCGCTCATGACCACTCAGGTCCCGTCGGCGGACTCGTAAGGGGCCCGAGCCCGTGCGGGTCACGGCAGCAGCATCACCGGTGCCAGCCGTGCCGCCGGGGGCAGCGACGAGGCCGCCGGGGACGCCTGGAATGACTGGATCGCGAGCGCGGCGAACCGCCGGGAGGCGGCGACGCGGGCGGCCGGCGAGGTGGCGCGGATGCCGCCGTTGGCCATCAGCATGAGGATCAGGTCGTCGAGGACGAAATCGGGGCGCAGGCGCCCGGCCTCCTTGGCCCGGCGGGCCAGCTCGGCCGCCCCGCGCAGCGCGTACTCGCGGTCGGCGGCGAAATCCATCGCGTCGGGGAAGGCCGACATGAAGGCCGCGGTGAGGCCCCGGTCGCGGGCGTGCAGCTCGCAGACTTTCTCGATCAGGCGGCGGAAGCCATGCCACGGGTCAGGGTCGGCCACCCCCGCGGCGACGATGGCGCGGCACGCGCCCACCTGGCCCCTGAAGGCCTCGGTGACCAACGTCTGCTTGGTCGGGAAGCGGCGGTAGAGGGTGGCCGGGCCAACGCCGGCCCGACGGGCGATCTCCCGCATCGGCACGTTAAGGCCCTCGGCCGCGAACGCCGCCCGGGCGGCGTCGAGGATGAGGTCGCGGTTGTCCCTGGCGTCGGAGCGAAGCGCGCGGGTGCGAGGCAAACGGTCGGTCACCACTCTCACTTTAGCTAAGCAGGACGGAGCGCCTGTTAGCGTCGCCGACGTCCCCGAGCGAGGAGCAGGCATTGAAGGCAGTCGCGATCCAGGCGTTCGGCGGTCCCGAGGGGCTCACCGTCATCGACCTCCCCGATCTGAGCCCGGCCGAGGGGCAGGTGCTGATCACCCCCGAGGCGATCGGCGTCGGCGGCGTCGACGCCCTGATCCGCAGCGGCGCGGTGGCCGCCTACGGCTTCAAGGAGGGGCACGTCCTCGGCAGCGAGGTCGCGGGCACGGTGGCCGCGGTCGGCGACGGCGTCCCTCGGTCCTTGATCGGTCAGCGCGTCTGGGCGTTCACCGGCCTCGGCGGCGGCTACGCGGAGCAGGCGATCACCCCGGCCGAGGGGCTCATCCCGCTCCCGGCGGGCCTGTCGGCGGCCGACGCGGTGACGCTGGGGACCTCCGGGGCGGTGGCCCATTTCGGCCTCCGTCACGCCCACTTCGCCCTCGGCGAGTCGGTCCTGGTGCGCGGCGCGGCCGGCGGCATCGGGATCCTGACGGTCCAGCTGGCGGCTCGGGCCGGCGCCAGCGCGGTGGCGGTCACGACGTCCTCGGCCGAGCGCGGCGACCGGCTGAGGAAGCTCGGCGCGACCCACGTGCTTGATCGCGCGGGCGGGGGCGGCGAGGACGCCCCGGCCGGCTACGACGTCATCATCGACATCATCGCGGGCCCGGGCCTGCCGTCGTTCTTCGCCCGGCTCAACCCGAACGGCCGCCTGGTGGCCGTCGGCGCGATGGCGGGCGACCCGCCCGCGGACTTCGGCCTGAAGCTGTTCGCGGCGTTCCAGAAGTCGATGTCGTTCGCGACCTTCAGCGCGAACACCGTGGCCGAAGCCGACCGGCGGGCGGTGACGGCCGAGCTGTTCGCGGCCGCGGTCCGCGGCGAGCTGCACTCGGCGGTGCACGAGCTGCTGCCGCTGGAGGAAGCCGCGCTGGCGCACAGGAAGATGGCGGCGGGCGAGGTGTTCGGCCGGATCGTGCTCACCACCTCGGGGAGCTGAATCCGGCCGCCGAGTCTTCCGCCAGGTCCGCGATGACTCCCTCGGCGGCGGCGACGTCGAGGTCGAGCGGGTGATCCTCGTCGTCGGCCGGCAGCCGCTGCAGGCACTGATCGTAGACCGCCAGCAGCTGCGCGCCCGATGGCGTCACGGCCCGCTGGCGCAGCCCGCGGACGGCCGCCACCAGCTCGCACGCGAGCACGGTTCGCAGCCGGGGGACCATGGCGGCCGCCGCCCGGGCGGCCTGGGGGGAGAAGGCCGCGTGCTCCTCGGCGCCGCGCGACAGCACCGCCGTGCCGAGCGAGGCGGGCGCGGCCAGCCCGCGCAGCTCGGCCAGGGCGGCGCTGGCGGTGTACTCGAGGATCATGATCCCGGAACTGCCGTCCGGGCCGCCGGCCAGGAACGGCCGCAGCCCGGTCCGGTCCGGATCGGTCAGGGCGGCCAGCCGGGCGGGCGACAGCGCGGCGTCCGCGCAGACCGCCAGCCGGGCCGCGTCAAGCGCCAGCGCCAGGTACGCGCCGTGGAAGTTGCCGTTGTGCAGCACCCGGCCGCTGGCGCCGTCCACGAGCGGGTTCTCGGCGGCGGCGTTCAGATCCGTCCGCAGCACCCGCTCGACGTGGCCGAGAGCGTCGACGGCCGGGCCGTGCACCTGCGGCAGCGCCCGCAGGCCGTACGGGTCTTGCACCCGGGCGCCGGGGGCGGCCACGTCCGCCCCCAGCAGCTCGCGCAGCCGCCGCGCGGTGGCGGCCTGCCCGGGGTGCGGCCGCGCCGCCTGCACCAGTTCGGCGTACGGCTGCGCGGAGCCGGACAGGGCGAGATGGCTGAGGGCGGCGACCTGCAGCTCCGCGTCCAGCAGGGCGGCCAGGTCCTGGTGCGCGAGCGCGGCCCCGGCCAGCGTCACCGCATTGGAGGACAGGAAGGCGAGCGCGTCCGCGTCGGCCACCGCGGGCGACAGCAGGGCGCGGGTCAGCCGGCCCTCGGCGCCGCGCCATGGCCGCTCGCCGATGAGCGCCAGCGCCGTCGCCGCCAGCCCGGTCAGGTCCCCGGTGCCGATGCCGCCGAGCACCCGGAACTCCGGCGTCAGGCCGTAGTTGAGCGCCCTCGCGACGGCCTCGAGCCAGGCCGGGGCGGCGCCGGAGCCGCCCGCCGCGAGCTGGTTGAGCCTGATCGCGAGCGCGCCGCGGGCGATGCCGGCCGAGACCTGCTCTCCGGCCCCGCCCGCGTGACTGCGCAGCAGCCGCAGCCCGTGGCCGTTGCCCGGCGCGACCGCCAGCCGGCCGTTGGCGCCGACCCCGGTCGTCCGGCCGTAGAACGGGTCCCGGCCGACCGCCGCCAGCGCCGCCTGGTGGGACGCGGCCGCCCGCTCGAGTCCGCTCGGCGCGACCGCCACCCGCGCGCCCCGCCGCGCCACCGCCGCTACGGCGTTGGGGCTGAGCGTCGCGCCGTCCACGATCACCAGGTTGTCCGCGTGCATCTGCGAGGCGCCACCGTCCGTTCGGAGAATCGAAAGCTCATTATGCAGAACCGATTCCCTCGACCTGCACATTCTCCATAAAATTGGTCTGAATTATTGACAAGCAATCTCAAGCGGAGGGAGGGTGGAGCCATGCCGTCCCGTCAGAAGAATTCACTGAGCTTGGCGACGAGTTCGAGCTCATCGCAGACAGCGGCGGAAGCGGGCGTCGCTCTCGGCCGGCCGTGAGCGGGAAATGAGGGAACCTGATGAGCACCACGTCAACGGCCGCTCCGACCGAAACGTCATGGCTGGCCCATCTGCGGCGAGAGACCGAGCGGTTCGTCGCCGTCGTCCGGGAGTCCCCGCTGCGGGCGCACGTGCCCGCCTACCCGGACTTCACCGTGCACAGTCTGGCCGCCCACATCGGCCGCGGGCTGCGGCTGTTCCAGGCCATCGCGGCGGGCGGCGGTGAGGGTTCGGCCCTGGACGCACCCGAGGGCGCCGACGTCGCCGACTGGGTGCTGGCCGGGCTCGCCCCTCTCGTCACCGTGCTCGGCGAGATTCCGCCTGACCAGCTGGTGCCCTTCCCGCACAACACCGGTGACCGGCCCGCCGGGCTGATCGCCACGGTGCTGGCGGTCGAGGTCGGCGTGCACCGCTGGGACGTGGAGTCCGTGCTCGGCGAGCACGCCCCCATCCCGGCCGACCTGGCGGTTCAGGAGGTGGAGAACGTGTTCGCGAACTTCGTGCCCCGGCTGGCGGGCAGCGGCGTGCCGGACATCGGCGGCACGGTCGAGCTGCGGGCGACCGACACCCCGGCGACCTGGCGCGCCCAGGTGAGCGACGGCCGCCTGACCACGGAGCGGGCGCCGGACGAACCGTCCGGCGCCGCCGTCGTGGTAACCGGCCCGGCGCAGGACATCGCGCTGCTGGTCTGGAAGCGGGCGCTACCGCCCCGGCCCGAGCTCGACGTCGCCGGGAACGTCGACGTGCTCAAGCGCTTCCTGGTCACCGATTACATCCCCGACCCGCGGACCACGCCTGCGCACTGAGCTCCCGGACGCGCCGGCCGCCGACCCGGTCCTGGCGGAGGTCACCGAGCTCCGGCTCGAGCTGCCGTACGCGTTCGCTCATGGGGAGTACGAGCAGATCCTCTCCGATGTGGCGGCGTCGATCGCACCGCAGCTCGGCTGGTCGCCGTCAGCCGCCGACCGACTCGGCCGGCGGCGCCCAGTCGGCACGCCCCCTCGCGGCCTGCAGCTTCCCGAGCGCGGCGACGATCAGGAAGCAGGCCGTGAAGACCGGGACGGCCACCCGCGCCTCGCGATACTGATAGGTGGCGATGCCCACCCCGGGCAGCACCAGGATGCTGATCAGCGCGATCCGCCCCACCAGCCATGCGTCCAGGCGCGAGGCCGGCAGCAGGGCCAGCAGCGGGAAGAACATCGCGTCGTACCACGGGTACTGCACGATGCCCCCGATGACCACCGCCAGCGCGCAGATCAGCATCGGGCGCAGGTCGGGGAGGTCGGCCGGCCCGGCCGGCAGCCGCCAGGCGAGCACGCCCCCGACAATCAGGAACGCGGCCAGCAGGACGGCGGCGTAGAGGGTCGGGTGGTGGTAGACCGACGCGGGGAGCGGCAGGAACGAGTCGTGCGCCGAGGACAACCGCTGCGTCAGCGACCGCACCGCCGCCTTGCCGGCGATCGCGTAGCCTCCGGCCAGCACGAGCGCTCCTCCCGCGAGCCCCCACGCCAGTGATGCGATCCGCCGCCGCCCGGTGACGGGCTGCCACAGTCCCGCCGCGAGCCCGGCGACCGGGCCCGCGAAGGTCACCTTCACCGCGATCGCGATCCCCGCCAGGGCGCCCGCGATCCCGGCCGCGACCGCCGCGCGACCGCCCGGGCCCGGTTGCCGTAGCGTCCGCCCCGCCAGCAGCGCGAGCATCAGCGGGAGCGCGGCCAGCAGGTCGGTGTGCGCCCCGTCCACCAGCCAGAACAGCATCAGCGGGTTGACTGCCCACAGCACCGCGGCCCGCGCCCGCCGGGCCGGGTCGGGACCGGCCAGGCGATCGAGCACCACCGCCAGGGCGACGTAGCAGGCGCCGTTGATCACCTTGATCCAGAAGGTGATCCACGCCATCGAGGTGCCGCCGAGCCACGCCGCGGCCGCCTCCAGGGCGGTCGCGGCGGGCCCGTACACCGTCGGCTGGGTCCGCCACTCCGGCGGGCGGAGCAGCCCGACCGGGTCATGCAGCTGGTAGAGCTGCTGCGGGGTCATCACCCAGGGGTTGCGGCCGAGGATGACGATCCGCCCGTACTCCGCGTAGTTCTGCACGTCGACCGAGGCCGCCGGGGGGATGAGCACGAACAGGACGGCGACGGCCGCGCAGACCGCCAGCACGAGGCCGGGACGCGGGCGCCAGCCACGCCGGACAGCCGCCAGCCCGGCCATCACCCCGCCCCCGCCGCAGGCCGCGGCGACCCAGCAGGCGCCCTTCATCAGGTCCGGAGCCAGCCGGTAGTGCAGGTCGGCGAACGGTCCGCCGGGGCCGATCGGGGCCACGATGGCCTGGTCCCCGGACGCGCTCAGCGCCGCGAACACGGCGATGCTGAGCGCGGTCAGGATCACCGCGGCCGCAGCGGCGCGCCGCGGCCGCAGCCCGGCAGCCGCGGGCTCCCGGCGACCGAGCAGGACGGGCGAGGTCATCCCGTAATTATCATTAAAGCGGTCGGAATTATTCGCAACTTTGCCACATCCGCTCACTGATTCCTCGGCGCGGCCGGGCGGTCTAGCCAAAGGTCAGCGCTTGCGCCGCGCTCACCCAGCCCAGGGCCGGGGCGACCTCCCGGGCGAACAGCTCAAGCGCCTCCGCGCGCTGGGCGTAGCCCGCGGAGAGCAGCTCGGTCTGGACCATGAGCTGGGTCGCGTAGGGGAACCAGGGCTGCGCGAGGATGGCTTCGGCGATCTGCTCCGGCGGGCCGTAGTGCAGGCCGATGGAGGCGGCCTTCTCGGCCAGCGTGGTGGCGGGCGGCAGGAACCTGCTCCCCCGCTCGTACCTCTCCTCGATCTCTTCCTCGGCCTCGCGCAGCGCGGTCGGCTGGTCCTTGGCCGGGTAGATCAGCGTGCCGATGGCGACGCGCGGCGGCCGGGCCCCAAACTCCGCCGCGTGTCGGTTGAGCCCGCGATAGTAGGATCGCGCGGTGACCTCGGCGGGCACCGTCTGGGTGGCCCCGATCAGCACGCCGTTCCCGCGGGCGCCGGTGTCGTACCCGGTCTGCTCGCTGACCGCCGTCTCCCAGATCCGGCCGGTCAGTCCGGGGCTCGGCGGATTGAGCTGGTCGCCCGACGCCCCGAGCCCGGCGCCGTCGAGCGCGTCCGCCAGCCTGGTCAGGCTGGCCCGGTAAGCCGCCCGCCGGCTGGCCGGGTCGAGCCCCCCGCCGGGCGCCCGGTCAAGAGCGGTCACGCCCCGGAACAGCTCGGCCAGGCCGGGGGCGCTGCCGCCGTTGGCGACGCCGAGCTCCACCCGCCCGCCGCTGAGCGCGTCGAGCACGGCGGCGTCCTCCGCCAGCCGGAGCGGGCTCTCCAGCGGCAGCGTGACCGCCGCGGTGCCGAGCCGCAGCCGACTGGTCCGCGCCGCCAGCCAGCCGAGGAAGACGAACGGCGAGGGCAGGCCGCCGGCCCGGGCCGGCTGAACGCCCGCCCCCCGGCGGCGCAGGTGGAACTGCCGCACCCACAGCCCCTCGACTCCGAGTAGCTCGGCCTGCGCCGACAGCTCAAGCGCGTCGTGATAGTTGCGGGCCTGATCGCCCGGTTCGTTCAAGATCGCGTACGCGGCGAGGCTGAGCGGCTCGTCGTTCTCGCGGATGATCATGGTCGTGGTTCCGTTTCTGGGGTAGCGGCATCGCCTGGCAATTCGGTGAATCCTACTATGTTGGTCAGAAAAGTATCAATAATTAGCACGGTGTAACGACGGCGTAACCGGGACAAGGCCGGATATGCTCCCCCGTCACCGGACCGGCGGCAGGATCTGCGGGGTGAGCAGAACCGGCCGGAACGGATCGCCGCGCCGCGCCAGCCGGGCCGGGAAGTCCCTGATGGTGAACGCGTCCGGCCGCAGCGACGGATCGTCGAGCTCGTCCCAGTCGATTGGCGCCGAGACCGGGGCGCCGGCCGCCGCGCGAGGGCTGTAGGGGGCGACTAGCGTCTTGTTGACCACGTTCTGGGTGTAGTCGAGCCGGGCCCGGCCACCGCGCTCGCGCACGTTCCAGGCCCAGCTCACCAGCTCGGGCACGGCCGCGCCGATGGCGCGGGACAGCTGCTCGGTCCAGCTCCGCGTCTCCTCGAAGCTGGGGCCGGGGGCGATCGGGATCCAGATCTGGATGCCCCGCTGCCCGGTTACCTTGGCCTGCCCGGCGACGTCGAGGTGCCGCAGCGCCACCCGGTGCAGCCGCGCCAGCGCGAGCACGTCGTCCCAGGCGGTGGCGGGGCCGGGATCGATGTCGATCAGGGCGTAGCTGGGCAGCTCGGGCTGGTCGGTCCTGGAGGTCCAGGGGTGCCATTCCAGGGCGCCGAAATTGGCCGCCCACACCAGTGCGGCGGCTTCGTCGACGACGAGGTAGGTCCTGGTCTCGCCCGAATCGGCGTCCGGATTGTCCCAGCGGGATATCCAGTCGGGTGCATGGCCTGGCAGCTTCTTCTGCCAGAACCCGCGGCGGCCGGCCCCGTCGGGGAAGCGGTGCAGGTTCAGGGCCCGGCCGGCCAGGTAAGGCAGGACGACCGGGGCAATCCGAGCGCTGTAGCGGATGAACTCGCGCTTGGTTACCGGCGGCCGGCCGTCGGCGGGCGGGAACAGCGTCTTGTCCAGGTTGGTCAGCCGCAGCCGGCGGCCGAACACCTCCCAGGTGCCGTCCGGCCCGAGGTGGTCGAGCGCGTCGAGTTCATCAGGGGCGGGGCCGGCCGCGAGCAGATCCGCGATCGCGGCCGGCCCGCCGGTGGCGACGGACGCCTGCGACGGCGGCAGGTCCGAGCGCCAGAGCCGGGCCGGGTGGGCCTTGACCTCATCGTTGGTGCGACCGCTGAGGACCGATCGCGGGTAGTCGGCCGGCTCCCAGCCGCTGACCGCGTACTCGTCGTGCTTGTGCAGCAGCAGCCACTGCTCCTGGCCGGACCGGTCGGATTCCCGTCGCACCAGGATCAGCCGGCCGCGAAGTTTGCGACCGTGCAGGTCGGCGTGCAGCTCGCCCGCCGCGACGGCCGCGGCCGGGTCATCGGTGGCGTGCGGTTCCCAGGTCCCGCTGTCCCAGACGATGACGTCACCGCCGCCGTACTGGCCGGACGGGATCACCCCTTCGAAGTCCAGGTATTCGATCGGGTGATCTTCGACGTGGACGGCGGTGCGCTTCACGGCCGGGTCCAGCGTCGGCCCTCTGGGGACGGCCCAGCTGACGAGCACGCCGCCGATTTCGAACCGGAGGTCGTAGTGCAGCCGACGGGCCCGGTGCAGCTGGACCACGAACCGGGGAGCGCTCTCGCCCTGCGCGCCCGGCGGCGATCCGGACGGCTCCGGGGTCTGGCCGAAGTCCCGCTTGCGCTGGTAGGCCGCCAGCTTGGCCGAGTCCGCCGCCATGCCGATCGGCCCTACTGCGGTGCCATCGGCGGGCAGTCGGCGGGGTCGGTGACGACGCGGATCGGCGTGCCCGCGAGGTAGGCCGCGACGTCCTCCGCCATCCGCCGCCAGGCCTGGCGGAAGCCGTCCTCGGTGACGTAGCCGATGTGCGGGGTGACGACGACATTGTCGAGCGACCGGAACGGGTGATCGGCCGGGAGCGGCTCGCGGTCGAAGACGTCGAGGCCGGCGCCGGCCAGCCGGCCGAGGCGGAGCGCCTCGACCAGGGCGGCCTCGTCGACAATCGGACCGCGGGAGATGTTCACCAGGATGGCGCTCGCCTTCATCTTGGCCAGGTCGTCACCGCGCAGCGTGTTGCGGGAACGCTCGGACAGGACGAGGAAGACCCCGAGGACGTCCGCCCCCGACAGAAGCTCGTCCTTCGTCACCCAGGACACGCCGAGCTCGGCGCAGCGCTCCTCGGTGAGATTCGGGCTCCAGGCGATGACGTCCATGCCGAGCGCCTTCGCGACCGGGACCATCGCGCCGCCCAAGCGCCCGGCCCCGAGGAGGCCGAGCGTCTTGCCCGCGAGCGGGACCGGGAACCCGGTCTGCCAGCCGCCGGCCCGGATCACCCGGTCCTCGACGCCGATCCGCTTGGCGACCGCGAAGATCAGCCCCCACGCCATCTCCGACGGGGCCGGCAGGCCGCGCGAGACCTGGTAGCCAGCGGGGCCGGCGGTGGCGCCGCGATCGGTCTGGGTGGTGCCGCAGAGCAGGATTCCCCGCTCGATCCTGGCCTCGTGGTCGATGACGTTGCTCGTCCGGCCGTTGCAGACCAGCAGCCTCAGGTTGGGCAGGCCCTCCAGCACCTTGCGCGGGAAGCGCGCGCGCTGCTGGGTGATGACGATGACCTCGTAGCCGGCCAGCTCGTCGACCAGGCGCTCGGGCGCGATCGCCTCGCGGTACACGGTGATCTCGGGGTCGCCGGGCAGCCCCGACCAGTCGCCGTACTCCAGCGCCACGCCGATGTAATCGTCAAGGATCGCAATCTTGGTCACGCCACCCAGCCTACGATCTGTTGTCAGAGGGCGCCGGGCAGACCGAACTCGCGGAACCGCGGCTGGGTGCCGAGGAACGTCACCAGCCGGGACACCCTCCCGCCGCTGATCTCGACCGCGACCAGGGCGAACGGACGGGGCACCCCGTCGTGTCCCGGCCGGTACTGCCCGAACCCCCAGCCGCCGTTCATCCGGCACGGAACCAGCCGCGCACCCGCGCAGTACTCGCTGGCCCCGACCGCCGCCGCGATCGCCTCGGCGCCGGCCAGCCGCCACGCGAACGGCGGCATCGACGCCACCGCGTCCGCCCGCAGGATTGCCTTCAGGCCCTCGACGTCATGCGCCTCGAAGGCGGTCACGTACCGGCGGAGCAGGTCCCGCTGGGCCGGGTCGTCGGGATCGGCGATCGTGAGCGGGTCGGGCCGCCGGCCGCTGAGGAACGCCCGTGCCCGCTGCAGGGCGCTGTTGACCGAGGGCACCGTGGCGCTGAGGATCTCCGCCGTCTCCTGGGCGGTGAACGCGAGCACGTCCCGGAGCACCAGGACGGCCCGCTGCCGTGGCGGCAGGTACTGGAGGGCGGCGATGAACGCCAGCCGAACCGACTCTCGCTGCTGGACAATCTCACCGGGGTCCTGCGTCGCGATCAGGCGCGAGTCGGGCATTGGGTCCAGCCAGACGCCCGCAGGGAGCGGGGGGCCCAGATCCTCCCCGGGCCCGGTCGCCCGTTCCAGGTCGACCACGAGTGCCCGGCGCTTGGCGGACCGGAGCATGTCCAGGCAGACGTTGGTCGCGATCGCGTGCACCCAGGTGGTCAGCCGACCGCGGCCCGGATCGTACTGACCCCGCCGGGACGAGGCTCGGATCAGGGTCTCCTGCACCGCGTCGTCGGTGTCGGCTGAGGAGCCGAGCAGCCGGTAGCAGAAGCCGGCCAGCGGAACCCGGAGGGCCTCCAGGTCCTCTATCGCCAGCTCGCGTGTTTCCATCAAGCCCCCACGATCCGCGGTCACCGCTGTCGACGTTACAGCTGCTTGAGACCGGCGAGGACCGGGTCATCAGGGCTTGATGAGGACCTTGAGGCTGGTGCGGTCGGCCATGTCCTGGTATCCGGCCGGGACGCCCTTGAGGTCGGTGGTGGCGTCGAAGACCTTCCCGGGCTCGATGGCGCCGTCGAGGATGTCGGGCATCAGCTCCTCGGCGTAGGCGCGGACCGGCGCCGGGCCGCCGGCCAGCCGGATGTTGTGGCGGAAGAGGCTGTCCCAGCCGATCGGGGCGTCCCCGTACTGCGGGACACCGACCCGGCTGATGGTGCCGCCGGGGCGGACGGTCCCGAGGGCCTGCCGGTAGGCCGGCATGGTCCCGACCGCCTCGATGACCACGTGCGAGCCGTGGCCGCCGGTCAGCTGGCGGACCTCGGCGATGCCCTCCTCGCCCCGGGCGGAGACGACGTCGGTGGCGCCGAACTGCCGCCCGCGGTCGGTTCGGTCCTGGTGGCGTCCCATCAGGATGATCGGCTCGGCCCCGAGCCGCCTGGCCGACAGCACGGCCATCAAGCCGACGGCGCCGTCCCCGATCACGATGACCCGGGTGCGGGGGCTGACGCCGCCGACCACGGCCGCGTGGTGGCCGGTGCCGAAGACGTCGGAGAGGGTCAGCAGGGACGGGATGGGCTCGAATCAGCAGCGGGCAATTCTGGCGCTGCTTTTGATCGCTTTCCGCCGCCTGGTGCAGGACGCGGCGGCGGCGCACGCCGCCGGCCAGTCCGCGGACGGGCTCGAGCTGCTGACCGAGGCGCTCGACCTGCGGCGGGGGGCATGCGGAGAGGGCCTGGATCTGTACGGCCGGACCCGCGCCCACTTCTCGACCGTCGACCAGGAGTACGTCGCTGCTCCCTGGGAAAGGACGGGCCGGCTCCTCAGTCCGGCTCCCTTGCCCCCCAGCAGACCCGACGGCAGTGCAAACTCAGTTACCTTCCAGTGGATCGCCCGAGCCCGCGCAGCGTCCAGGCGGCCAGCCGGCCCCGGCGAAGCCCGCTCAGCCGCGAGCCCTCGGCGTCCTCGCGGCCGGACTCGAGCCAGGCCTCCGGGCGCGCGAAGCGGCGCCGCCGACGGCGGACGGCCGCGGCCCGCCCGCCCAACGCGGCCAGGGCCACCGCGCCGACGGCGACGCCGATCGGGGCGTGGCTCTGGGTGCCGAGATTGGCGGCCGCGAGGGCGAGCACCGTCGCCGCCGCGGCCACCCCCAGCGTCCAGCCGAACCGCCGCCAGCCGATGAGCTCGGCCAGGCCCGCCAGCACCTCGAAGGCGAACCCGAACGGCCCGCCGCGGTCCGGTCCGACGCTGACGCCGGACAGGTTGACGAACCGCGCGTGCGGGGCGAAGTGCCGCACGGTCGCCTGCAGCCGGGCGGTGTCGACGCACCAGCCGTTGGCGGTCACCACATTGGCGGCGTCGTAGGGCGACCCGTCCGGGGCGATGAACGCCGCGTGCGACGGATGCCGCCGGAAGGCCCGGCGCCGGGGCGGGCGCGACGGCAGCGGCGCGCGGGACGCCAGCGCCCGAGCCGCCGGACCGCCCCCGATGGCGTCGCCGCGGCGGGCGAGCCCGATGATCCTCAGGTGGTGGTAATCCCAGACGACGACGTCGGTGACGTCCTTCCACGGGCACGGCCACGGGCGCGGGCCGTCCGGCCCGGTCGGCGTCGTCCCGGCGCTGCCCCAGATCCCCTCGGCGTCGACCTCCAGCGCGGTCCTGGTCAGCAGGCAGCGCGCCACGACCGCGCGGAACCAGGGCGGCATCGGGAGGGCGAGGCTGCCAAGCGCGCCGCTAATCGCCCTGGCCGACCGCCAATTCCATCCGTAGCGGGCTGTGTAGCGCCACCCGCCGGCATTCGCGTTGCCCATAGCCGGGACGTTACGCCGGCAACGGCGAATTGCCGATCAGGAAACGGCAGGCGCCGGCCACGTCTGCTGATCGGCGGCGTCGGCGACGAGCACCCCGAGTTCCCCGAAGGCGTCGGCGAGCAGGGTCGGGTAGTCGCGCGGTGATCCGGCCAGCCACTGCGTGCGCGCGCGGGTGAGGACCGCGGTGCCGCAGGCGGCGGCCAGCCAGGCCGGCCCGGGCGGGGTCGCGCGCCGCTCGAGCGCCTCGGTCAGGGCGTCGGTGAGCAGGGCCACCTTCATCTGGTCCCGTTCCTGGAGCTCGGGGGTCGAGGCGACGATCCGGTGCCGGAACTCCTGGGCTGCCCGGTCGCGCTCGAACATCGGCGC
>Ga0302324_100014791_pt1 | contig 15700 bp, 8 predicted proteins | sample Palsa_T0_1_FD_201949 | JGI IMG/M metagenome (GOLD analysis project Ga0302324, IMG submission 201949) | Peat permafrost microbial communities from Stordalen Mire near Abisko, Sweden - Palsa_T0_1 | ecosystem: Environmental > Terrestrial > Soil > Palsa > Peat permafrost | place: Sweden: Abisko...
TCTGGGTCGCCGGAAGCTTGTACGCCGCGAGTCTTTGGTGCGGTGGATCGAAGAAAACGAAAACAGCGTTAAAATAGGGCATCGCCAGTAGGGGTGCCGGACGCAAGGAGGAATATGCGTCAACGGCATCAAACAGGTGGAATCAAGAAGCAACGCGGTCGCTGGGTTGGCATGTTTTGGGCCGATGGCCAGCACAAGAGCCGCGTCCTGGGCTTGGTCAAAGACATGACCAAATCCGCGGCAAGAGTTGAAATCGCCAAGATTGTAGCTGAGGAACAAGCAAAGCGGGCGGTTTCCGTAACATGGACTTTCGGTGCGTTCATCGAGAAGACCTTCTTTCCGTACTATTCGCGGAAATGGAAGGCATCTTCGACAAAGGGCAGCACGAAGAACCGGATCAAGGTCCATCTTGTGGAGGAATTCAATGATCGTGAGATCACTGGATTTCAAAGGGACGAGCTGCAAGATTTTGCTGGATCGAAGGGCGGCAAGGTTTTCGTTTTCGACCGTGGATCATCTGAGATGGGACCTGAAGCAGATTTTCGACATGGCACTTGCAGAAGGCCTCATCGTTCGAAATCCCGCCCTTTTGCTCTTCACACCCCGGGAAGCGCAGAGGCCGGTGTACAGAACTATGAGCGTTGAGGATGTTACCAAGTGCTTTGATGCGCTGGGACATCGCGAAAGGCTGATTGCAAAACTTGCAGTGCTTGTAGGAATGCGGCCGGGAGAAATCTTTGCTTTGACTTGGGGCCAAATGACAGCGACCTATGTGGACATCCGGCAGAGGGTTTACCGGGGCGTCATCGACAGCCCAAAAACGGATCAGTCTTTCCGGAAGGCCGCTCTGTCTCAGGGCCTTATTGCGGAGATTGAAATTTGGCGGTCGATGGCCGTGGACGCAAGCGACAAGGCGTTTGTCTTTCCTTCGGAACGAATGACCCCGCTAGCAAAGGAAAACGTATGGCGGAGGTTGATCCAGCCGAAGCTTGAAAAAGTAGGTCTCGGGTGGATCAATTTCCAAGTCATGCGCCGAACACACGCGACCCTCATGAACGCTTTAGGGATTGAGGGAAAACTCGTTGCTGATCAATTGGGCCACAGTCTGGACGTGAACCAAAACGTGTATACGAGATCGGCGGTTGAAAGTAGGCAGGTCGCGGTGGACAGGCTCGAGGGTAGTTTGCGAATCATGTGAACGGAGCACAAACGGAGCACGTGATTTTGGGTGTGTCGCTAACTTGCTGAAAAGTATGGAGCGGGAGACCGGGATCGAACCGGCGACATTCAGCTTGGGAAGCTGACGTTCTGCCACTGAACTACTCCCGCAACTGGATCAACAGCTTGCTGGATTCACTGCACTCACTCTCACCACAAGCGTAGACCCTGCTCGTAAAACCGGGCTCATTGAGCCGTCATCAACTTGAGTGCGAGCCCCTAGTACAGGCAATCCGCTTGTCAACACGATACCAGACAGGCGCTGTCTGGCGCGAGACCATCCGGCGCGAGACCATCTGGCGCGCGAGAAGAACTGGAGGAAAAGAGGCGGTTTCCTATGGCTTCCAGCCGGATAGATTACTCGCCTGAGGCGACATAGGTCGAAGTTGCTTGAACAAGGGGGCGAAGCAGGGTAGCATAGCGCAATTATCGGTTTGGACTTGGAGGAGACATGAAGAGTTTGTTCTTTCCCGCACAAGAACAGAAATGCTCACAGGGCCTTTGTTGGATGCTCCTGCTCGTCGCACTGCTTGCCACCCTGGTCGTCGCGCCCGTAACGGCCTTTGGTCAAGCCTATTTCGGAACCGTAACCGGCGTGGTGACCGACCCAAGCGGAGCTGTGATTCCGGGGGCAAAGGTGACGCTTGTCGATCAGGATAAGGGCTACTCGTTCAATGAGACTACCGATAATACCGGCCGCTTTCTCTATCGCGCCATCCCTCCGGGCGTCTATTCGGTGACTACGACAGTGCCCGGCTTTGAGAAGATTGTGCGCACCGGCATTCGTGTAGACATCAACCAGAACGCCACGGCCAACCTGAAGCTCAAAGTGTCCAGTTCACAGACGGTCGAAGTTACAGCGTCGGGCACAGGGCTCGATGCGCAGGATGCGACGACCGGACTCGTCATCGACAGGAAGTTTATCAATGATCTGCCGCTGGTGGACCGCTACATTATGGATCTGGTCTCGCTGACACCCGGAGTTACCGAAGCCGACGATCAATGCGGCACGGGTTGCACCGGCACCAACTTCGTCTCCAACGGCAGCCGCAATTCCACAGCCGACGTGCTGATGGATGGCGCCACCATCACCAACTACGAGCCCAACGGCGGCGTCACGAATATCACCTATACACCCTCTTCGGAGGCAGTGGACGAGCTTCGCGTGGAGCAGTCGAACTTCAGCGCGGAATACGGCTTCTCCGGCGCATCCATCGTCAACATGATCACTCGATCGGGATCGAACGCGTTCCACGGCGAGGCCTATGACTTTGAGCGAAACGCCATCACCGACGCCAACGGCTGGTTCAATAATCTTTATGGCTTCCCGCTTCCGCCTGTTCATCGCCACAACTTCGGTGGCATAGTCAGCGGACCCATCTGGCGCGACAAGACATTCTTCTTCTTTGACTACGACGCGACGCGCCAAAGCTCGATGAGCACCTACCAGGCCGGCGTGCCCACCGATGCAGAGCGCAACAACGGCGACTTCGGCGCAGTGTGCACTTCGCAGGGCGGCGCATTCGATAGCACCGGAATGTGTTCAGTGGCCTCCGGTCAGATCTGGGATCCCTACTCCAGCGTGTACGAGGCGACCCCCCCAGGCGGTGGCGGCGCCGGCGCCTATCGTCAGACCTTCATCCCCTACAACAACGTCGGCACCTATGCCAGCCCAGGAAATCCAAATCTGGCTGGAACGGTTTATCAACTCTCTGGCGCGGCCGGCGATCTGATTGACCCCGCGGCGCAGGCGTTGATGAAGCTGTATCCGGAGCCCAACCTGGGCAATTCCAACCTCTACGACAACTGGGGTGCTTCCGGTGCCAGCCGCAACCCGAACGATCAGTTCGACATCAAGATCGATCAGCGCTTCAGCCAAAAGAACCTGCTGAGCGCTAAATACTCGCAACAATGGGCCACCTCTGACCCGTTCAACTGCTTCAGCAACTTCGCCGACCCCTGCGCCGGCGGCCCCAATCAGACCGGGGCGCATCTGTTCACCCTCACCGATGCGCATACCTTCTCGCAGACTCTGCTGCTCACCGCCACGCTCGGTTTCACGCGCGGGTCAGAGAACATTCTGGCGTACAACGGTGACGGGGGAGTTACAGATCCACTCGCCAAGCTCGGCATGCCGGAGTATCTGAATTCGAACGGCTTCAAGGGCGTACCCTCCATGTTCATCGATCAGGGAACGTACTATTCGGCCGGCTACACCAGTATTGGCGGCGACCCCTACGGCAACTATAAGCAGGGTCAGGACACCGGCCAACTCACCATCGGGCTCAACAAGGTGCATGGCAACCACGAGATGAAGTTCGGGTTCGAAGGCCGGCAGCACCAGATGAACTACATTCAGACCAACGCCCCCAACGGCATCTTCAACTTCGATCACTACGGCACAGCGCAATGTCCCAACGACTATGCAACCTGCGGCGGCGACGGCATGGCCACGTTCATGATGGGCTACTCGGACGGCGGTGCATACTATGAGATTCAAGATCGACCCGCCACCGAAGACCACCAGTTCGCGTGGTTCGGCCAAGACAATTGGAAGGTCAATCACAAGCTCACGCTGAACCTGGGCTTGCGCTACGAAATATCTGTCCCGCGCACCGACCGCTTCAATCGCCAGAACTGGCTCGACCTCAATGCCGACTTCCCGGTCTCGGTTCCCGGGCTCACGTTGAAGGGCGGAGAAGTTTTCGCCAGTTCCAGCGAGCGCAAGATCGTCGACGGTGACTATAAGGACATCCAGCCGCGCTTCGGCTTCGCTTATCTGCTCGATCCCAAGACGGTGGTGCGCGGCGGTTACGGCATCTACTATTCGCAGCCCCGTTCCGGCGCAACCGGCGTGGCGCCTTATGGCGCGCAGGGCTACAACCAATACACCAACCAGATTTCAACTTTTAACAACGACGGCGCCACGCCCTACACGCACCTGAGCAATCCGTTTCCGAATCTCAGTGCACAATGCACGAATCTGCCTGCTACCACTTGTGCAACATCGAATGGCCTGATCCAGCCCCCAGGCAGTTCGCTGGGCCTGCTGAACGACTATGGCTATGCCGCCAACGGCCCGCTGCGCAACGTGACCACCACGCCCTATGAGCAGAGCTGGAGCTTCGGCCTCGAGATGCAGCTGCCCTGGAACATCGTGACCAACATGATGTATGTCGGGAAGAAGGGAACGCATCTCTACTACTCTGGCGACAATTACATCAACCACCTGGGGCCGTCGGTGGAGAATGCGAGCCGAGCCGACCTCAATAACCTCACCACCATGGTGGCCAACCCGTTCTACGGGATCAACACCGATCCCGGCAGCATTCTTTCCCAACCGCAAATCCCGGAGCTCCAGCTGCAGCTTCCGTGGCCCCAGTTCCCGGGCGGCGTCACCATCGAACCTCCGCCCATCGCCAACTCCGAATATCATGCGATGCAGCTAACCGCGGAGAAGCGTTACTCCAACGGACTGCAGTTCCTGGCCACCTTCGTTTGGTCCAAGTCGATTGACGACGCCTCCGCCCCGGATGACAACACTACCTGGCTAGGCAGCTTCTCCAGCCTTGTCGACCCCAACAAGCCCTGGCTTGAGCGCAGCCTCTCCACCTTCGACATTCCCTACGTCTACCAGTTCAGCTACACCTACGATCTGCCCATCGGCCGCGGCAAGGCCCTCTTCGGCCAGATGCCCGCCGTGCTCGATGCAATCATAGGCGGGTGGAAGACCAACGGCGTCTGGCGCATTTCTTATGGCCGCCCGCTTCCGTTCTTCACTTATGACGGCACGTCCCTGCCTACTTATGGCGGCCAACGCCCCAACATTACCGGGAGGCTGAAGCGCACCAAGGGCAAAGACTCTAACTGGATCAACAACTACATCGCCAACCCTCAGGATCTTCAGCTTCCTGCGGAGTACGCTTTCGGTAACGCGCCCCGCGCCACTGGAATGGTGCGCACGCCCACTGCCTTCAATACCAACATGTCCATCCAGAAGGTGTTCTTGCTTTCCAAGCTTCGTGAAGGGGCGAACTTTGAGCTGCGTCTGGAAGCTGAGAACGCGCTGAATCACCCGGTCTTCGGCACGCCAGATACGTCTGTCGACGATCCCAACTTCGGCGTGATCAGCTACACGTCCAATGGCCCTCGCCAGGTGCAGCTTGGAGGGAAGTTCAACTTTTAAGAGACTGTCCAAGGATTCTTTAGAGGAGTCGAACGCGGGACGGCGAAGAATCCCTCAGGGGCTAAAGCCCAGCCTGTCTCCGGGCTCTTGTGGCACGGCTGAAGCCGTGCCCTTTCAAAACATTCTCGACGACGCAATCGGAATCGCGTTTTTGGGCAGCGATCAGAACACCCGGTAGCGGACGCCTACGCTGACACCGTAGGAACTCATTGATCCATAGGTGAACTGCGGCCAGATCTGATATTCGAAGTCGGCCAGGCGGGCACTGAATCTGCGTGTCAATCGATAATCCACTCCGGCGCCGGGAGCAATCACCAGGTAGTCTCCGTGTGCATAGTTATAGGGAAAAGTGAACTGGCCGATTCCTACCAGGCCTTTTCCATAGACCTGGAACCGGCCCATGTCGAAGTGATAGCGGGCGCCTCCCACATAGGTCCTGGCTTGCAGCTGGTCGGGATTGTGGAACATCAGGAACCGTCCCTCGGCTTCGATGCCGAAGTGGCGCTTTGTGTCGACATCCACCAACCCGGCTACGCCTAGCAGTTTCTGCTCGCCATACTGCACTTCATAGCCCGATCCAGTTGCGCCGACATTGATGTTGATTCCACCTTTATCGCCGGCGAAGACCACCTGGGCCGACGCAGTGCGCGCCGTGCCCAGCAGAGCCGCCAGTAGTAGAGTCATCAAAACAGCATGGCGGACAAGGCGCATACCCAGGTTCTTGCGGGCAACATTTCCGGATTGATAGGAGCTTTTCATCTCTCTTTTGCCGAGCCTCACGAGGGTGTCCTACTGGGTGATGGTGAGTGTGACGTTCTGGTATTCGGTGACGTCACTGGCGGCGCCCACTCCTACAACCTGAATTGTGTATGTGCCGGGAGCCGCGCTGCTCTGCGTGAATCCGCCGCAGCCCGTGGCTAGCATCGCTGCTCCTGACAACGCAAGAATCAGCACCATGCTCCAGACTCTGGCGTGACGCCTGCGGAATTGCCACAGGATCCACCCCATGAGGAGGCTGATGGGAAGCAGGAGGCCGGCCATGGCAACATTCCGCTTTGCGGATTGCTGGTTCATCGCCGTCGCTCCACCACCTAGCGGGTTGTTGGTATCGATGGTCAGTTGCGTCTTAGCCGTGCCATTCGCGGCAAGCGGCAGCGTGATGTTGGCGAAATGGCATGTGACGCCTGCGGGAAGAGACGCGCAGCCCAGACCGACGGTATCGGTAAAGCCGCTCATCGAAGCCAGAGTTACCGATACCGTCGTGTTCTGAGTTGTAGCCAGGTTCAAGGTTGCGGGCGTAACTGTGATCGTGTAACCCGTACCCAAAGTGGAGATGCTGACCGCAGGCGACTGCGAGGGCCCATGCAATGTATCGCCGGGATAATACGCAACGATGTTGTAAGTGCCGGCGGCCAGGTTAGGCGTGAGCGTAGCTAATCCGTCTGTACTCAGAACGGCTTGTCCGATCACCGTTGTTCCGTTCTTGAACGTCACCGTGCCGGTGGGAATGGGACCTGCGACATCGTCGTTCTGAACTGTGGACACCAGGATTGTTTGTGCGTTGGAGCCGGTGGTCGTCGCGGAGCTGAGGTCGGTGGTTGTGGGAAGAAGGCCAACCACCTCACTGATGGGTGCGGATGTGCTCACCGCATCATTTGCGTCGCCTCCATAGACTGCTGTGATCTGGTAAGTCCCGGCTGCAAGAGTGGCGTTGGTAACTGAAGCGGTGCCCGCTGCACTGAGTGTGCCGGTGCCGAGGGCGATGGTTCCATTGGCCAGGAAGTTCACGGTCCCCGTTGGCGTTCCACCGGTGCTGGTCACGGTAGCCGTAAAGGTGATGGTGGCCTGCACGGTCGCCGGATTCGGCGTCGCGCTTACCGTTGTTGTCGTGGTTGCCTCTGCGATAACGAGGGAAAGCGTGATCGAGCTTGCAGCGTCATTCGTGTCTCCTGAGTAAGAGATGAGAATGGAATGCGTACCGGCAGCCAGGGCGGGGTTGACGGTAGCTGTTCCCGTGCCGCTGAGAGTGATGGCTCCCGCCCCAAGGGTTGTTGTTACGCCATTGAAAGTATCGGCGAAGGTGACCGTGCCTGTGGGTATGACCGTGCCCGATTTTGCGGCGACGGTCGCAGTGATGGCAACTGGCTTGCCCGCGACTCCGGGATTCGGTACCGCAACCGCCGTGGTAGTCGTAGCCACCTGGTTGACTACCTGCGGACTGGCGAGGGTCGCCGTGGACCCGGCGTAGTTTGCGTCTCCTGCGTAGGTGGCCGTGGCGTTATACGAGCCTACCGGCAGGGTTGAGATTGCGGCCGTGCCCACCGCTGGATTTCCAGCCAGCGTGATGGTCAACGGATAGACCGGTGTAGTCTGGCCTACCGGGACAATGGCGATCGTCACTTTTCCGGTAGCTGCGGCGGTTCCTGAGTTCGGAATCGCCACAGAGAAGGTGACCGGCGATCCGTAGATGGATGGATTGGGAGCCGAGGTGACGGTGAATGTCGAGGCGCCTTGCACATCCTGGTTGAGCGTGGTCGGCGTAGCAGGCGGATAAACAAGCGTCGGGTTGGCAGGTGTGAAGACTGCCGTGATGACATTCACGCCCTGCGGCAACGCGTTGGCGGTATACGATGCCGTGCCTGTGGTTCCGGTGGTGGTGACGGTGACCGTGTTGGTGGGGAGGGCCATCAGGCTGTCAGTGAAGGTGACCGTGCCGCTGAGCGTCTGCCCGCCGCCGAAGGGTCCGGAAATGTTTGCCGTGAATACTACCGGAGTGCCGAGTGTTGAAGGGCTGGCCGGAGCGGAGGTAAGAGCTACCTTGGTGCCTTCATAGACGGCTTGCGTGACAGATGCCGTGGAGGCGTCTGCGCCGTAGGTTGCGGTGACGAGGTGCGAGCCAACCGCCAGAGCACTGTTGGAATAGGTTGCCACACCGCCTTGCAGGGCTATGGTACCCAGCGTGGTAGTGGCTCCGCCATTGAATGAGTCGGTGAAGACGACATTCCCTGTCGCAGTGCCGCTGCCGGCGGTGACTGTGGCTTTGAAGTTGGCAGGGGTTCCAAACTCGGACGGGTTGGGAGAGGAAGTCAGCGTGATACTGAACTGAACTGAATCTCCAATCAGAATGATGTTCATGGGCGCAGCCGGGTTGTCGTCATTGACGGTGTTGCCGGCGACGTATACATAGCCCAGTAGCGGATCGCCTATGGTTGTGGGAGCAAAGAAGGCGCCCACATCGCAATCCGCGTCCTCTGCCATGGCGAACGGAAACGCGGGGCCGCAAGTCGTTGTCGCAGGATCCACGGCGGCATTGGCGCCGGGCTGAACGGAGGTCAGATTCGACGGCGCGTTGCCGTCATTCTCAACCAGCTGCAGATCGGAGGTGGTGGATTGCTCGCCTTCAATGACCGGCGTGGGGTAATAGAGAATCGCCACGTTGCTCTGGATCTCATCGATGATCATGTCGTAGAAGTCGGCGTAGTAGACGTTACCCAATCCATCCAGGGCAATGCCGATTGGCGCGTAAAGCTGCGACGCGCCCACAACTCCAGTTAGGCTGATGTTCGTGTCGCCGTTCAGCGCCAGGGCATTCATTTGCCCGGTTCCTACGTTTACCTTGCGAATGCAGGCGTCTTGCGTGTCGGATATATAAATGTTTCCCGCAGGATCGACTGCAACACCGGAGGGCGTATTCAGTTCAGCTACGCCTGCCAGCTGGTTGGGGCATGCTCCAGCGCCTGCGCCGCCACTTCCGGCAACGGTGCTGATGGTGCTGGCTGTTGTGATGGCGCCACTGACGGCCTTCACCTCGCGAATACGATTATTCGCCGAGTCAGGAATGTACATGTTGCCATTGACATCGAAAGCAACGGCATACGGCAGACTGAGGCCGGCGTTGATTGCTGGCCCTCCGTCACCTGAGTATGTGCCCTTGCCGTCTCCGATGCCGCTGATGTTTCCGTTGCCTGCCGCAGTGGTAATGATTCCGGTAGTTGCGTTCACCATGCGGATGCGCTGATTGGCGATATCGGCGATGTAAAGATTTCCCTGGCCATCGACGGTCACACCCACAGGGCCATTCAATCTCACACTGCTATTTGTCGCCGCAAGTCCGTCGCCGCCATATCCCGGTAGGCCGTTACCGGCAAACGCGGTGATGATGCCAGTGGCCGCTGTAACTTTACGAATCACATTGTTGCCGGTGTCGGCTATGTAGAGATTACCCGCGCCATCCAGCACTACGCCGTTCGGCGCATTGAGGCCCGAATTTTTCGCCGGTCCCAGATCTCCGCCGGAACCTGCGTCTCCCGTGCCAGCCACGCTGCTGATGATGCCAGCGCCTGCACATGTGGTGCCGGCGATGGTTACGGTGGTGTTGGCGCAGACCATTCGAACCTTGTTGTGAGCGGTGTCAGCGATATACATGTTGCCGGCGCCGTCAAATGCCACGCTGGAGGGTTGGTCAAGGTTCGCAGACGTTGCTTGAATCCCATCCTGGGTTGAGGTGAACGTACGATAGCGGCCAGCGACCGTAATCGCGTTGCCGGGAACGAGAACGTCAAGCCCTCCCTGGCCAACGCCGGAAAGAAATGCCGTGCCGAGGACGTTGTTGCCGCTGTCGAGCAGGACCACGGCGCCACGTCGCAGGCCGGGGTATGCGGGTGTAAACGTGACCGATTGTTGACATGTTGAGCCAATGGCCAGCGTCGCCGAGGCGCATGCCGATGTGACGCTGCCGGTGCCCGCGGTAAAGTCCAGTCCGCTGGCTCCGCCGGTCAGCACTTCAACTTTGCTCACGGTGCCGGCGGCACTGGCCGTTACAGGGACTGCCTGCGTCACGGCCGTGCCGAGATTTTGCCAGGTGGAGAAGACAGCTTGCGCGTGCGCTCCGGCAGAAAGCAGCAGAAGGGCCGCCATTGCAACGAAGCCAAAGCGGTGATGAGCGCGGGGCGCGGGGCTTGGGACTGCCGGGCTGCGGTGGTGCTTGACTCGACTCGCATAGGGAGCGATCACGGTAACCGTGCGCGGAAATGCAATGCAGCGGCCCCTGTTGTTTGCCGTTTGAACCGGAAGGTGGCTCTTGCTCAGATTCATGTGATCTCCCAAACTGATAGTCCTCACCATTTGCATATCGGCCAGCATTTCTTCGCGCGAGCGAACGTCGCACGAAAGTTACCATTGCTCGTTTTTTGGACACTTACAGGCAAGAGTATAGTCGTTACTGAAGTTTAGATAGATGACACTTTAGAGTCATCGTCCGCGACCATTTTGACTATTCCCGAATCCCCATCGCGGGCTCGGAATTGGTCTCGAAATTCGCCTGAATGCGGCGCGTTCAAAGGGGCTGGCCGCAAGGGCGTCGTGGGGAGTAATCTGGTGAAACCATGAGTCCAACCGCACAGCAACCGCAACTGAATGTCGCCCAGACTTCCGACTATCGCGAATCCTATGCCAACAGCGTGCAAGTGCGCGTAAGCGTCTGGGACTTCCAACTTGTCTTTGGCCTGGCTTCGAGCGAGAGTCCTGAACAGGTAACCATCCGTAACCAACAACTTATCTATCTAAGCCCCCAGCAGGCCAAGGCTCTTTGGAATGTTCTGGGCCAAAACGTTGCCCAGTACGAGCAGGCATTTGGCGTTCTGAACCTGGAACCTCACGGGCATAACTTTCCGCAAGGGCCGGTGAATTAGGGATTAGGGTTTAGGGATCAGGGACTACTAAGGGAGCGAACGCTTGCGCCTGAAACGACTGATGCAGCCGCGGATGGATAAGCCTCTGCCCATCTGGATGATTTTTCCGGTGGTGTTTGCAGCCCTGTACGTGACCCACTTCACACTTCTGCGACTGCCTTACTACTGGGACGAGGCCGGTTATTACATTCCCGCGGCCTGGGACTTCTTCCGCACCGGTTCTCTGATTCCCTCGACCACGCTGACCAATGCACATCCACCGTTGCCCAGCATCTACCTGGCGCTATGGTGGAAGATCTCAGGCTTCTATCCCGAGGTGACCCGCGAGGCGGTTCTGATGGTCGCGGCGCTGGGTCTGTTGGCGGTTTGGCGTCTGGCCATGCGGCTGGTGGGCGTGGCCAGCGTTGCTTTCTGGACGGTGGTGCTTACCGGCATTTATCCCATCTGGTTTGCGCAAAGCACGCTGGCGCACGCGGACATTTTTGCCGCTGCCTGCACCCTCTGGGGTTTGGTGTATGCGCTTCCTGACACGAACCGGAAGCCCTGGGCAGCCGCGCTGTGGTTCGCCGCAGCTGCGCTGTGCAAGGAGACGGCCATTGCCGTCCCATTGACGCTGGCTGTTGTGTGCGTGGTCGAGGGGTTTTCCAGTGTGCGCCCAAAACGGTTCCGGTTGTGGCGCGAGGCAGCGTGGCTCTCAAGCTGTGCGCTGCCGCTGGCCGCATGGTACGGCTATCACTATTGGAAGACGGGCTTCTTATTTGGCAATCCCGAATTTCTGCGCTACAACGCGCAGGCCAACCTTGAGCCGCTTCGCATTTTCGCAGCCTTCGTCCATCGCCTTCTGCATCTGACCGCGCATATGAATCTGTTTGTGCCGGTGTTGATGACGATAGCCGCGCTGCTGTTGAATCCGCGGCGGGATGCCGAGGGGAACGAGCGCGCTTCCATCAGCAAGGCGGCATTGTGGCGAATCCTGGTGCTGTTGCTGGTGAATGCCTTGTTGTTCAGCGTGCTTGGCGGAGCATTGCTTACGCGCTATCTGCTGCCTATGTATGCCCTCGTTCTTCTCGTGGCCGTAGCAACCTTTTACCGGCGCGTTCCGTTTTGGCAGGGGCTGGCGGTTTTTTCTGCGGCCGCCTTTGTCGTGGGCCTCTTCGTCAATCCGCCGTATGGATTCGCCCCGGAAGACAATCTCGATTACGCGCATGTGATTCGCCTGCATGAGGCGGGGATTGCACAGTTGAACAAGCGATATCCGGGCGCTACCGTGCTCTCCGCGTGGCCCATGACCGATGAGCTATCCCGGCCTGAACTCGGCTATTTGAAACAGCCATTCGATGTGGATCGCATTGAGGATTTCAGCGCGCCGCAGATCGATCGAGCAGCCGAGGAGCCGTGGAAGTTCACCACCGCTCTGGTGTTTTCGACCAAGTACGATCCGCCGCGGCCTTTGTTTACCCTTGGATCAAAGAGCACGGAGCTGGACGAGAAGTATTTCGGATTGCATCGTGATCTGCCGCCCGAGGAGATCGCAAAGAAGCTGGGTGGCGACATGGTTTGGAAGCAGGAATACCAGGGACAGTGGGTGGCGCTGATCCGCTTTGAGCGCGTGCTGGCGGCGCAGGCGCAGAAGAGCAGCGAAGTCGAAGGTGTATTCTGAGGGGCTATGAAATGGCCTACGGAGTTGTTGCTGATCCGACACGCGGAGTCGGCTTATAACGATTTGAAGAAGAAGAAAGAAGCAGACCCGGACTACAGCGGTTTCGCAAGCTGTTTGAATCCGACCGCTCCCACGCTGAGGTTCTGCCGCTGGCTCTGCTGCTGCAGGAACGCCACTCGCTGGGTTGCAGCGATCGTCAGACGCCCGTCACTCCTGCCGGCGAGCGCCAGGCACGCATTACCGGGAGACGCATGCGGGAAACTGGAGTGGATGCGCCTGAAATCGTATTTGTATCACCGTACCTGCGCACCCTTGAAACACTGCGGCTGCTGAAGGAAGAGTGGCCTGAAATTGAAGCTGCGCGCGTCTACCGTGAAGAGCGCATCCGTGAAAAAGATCACGGGCTCGCCCTGCTCTACAACGACTGGCGCATCTATCATGTGCTTCATCCAGAGCAAGGCAAATTGCACCAACTTCTGGGAGACTACGACTATCGCTTTTTGAATGGCGAGAATATCCCGGACGTTCGGCAGCGGACTCATTCATGGATCACCACCATTACGCGCGAGTTTGCCGGTAAGCGGGTCATGGCCATTACGCACCACTTGACGATTCTGGCCACGCGGGCGAATTTTGAGCGGATGGGGCCGGAGGATTTCTTGCATCTCGATGAGCATGAGAAGCCCGTGAACTGCGGAGTGACGCGCTATGTGGGCAAGGCCATGCTGGGCAGCCGCGGAAGACTGGAACTGGAAGAGTATAACCGGCGCTATTATCAAGACGCGGAGATTGAAGCCTGATTGAAATCGGAGGATTGCATGGCTGATTCTGTTACTGACTATCCCTATGAAACCCGCTTGAACATTCTGCATCCGGCGCTTGAGGTGATTGACGAGAAGGCGCTCGCCGATGCCTGCGCGTACAAGTGGTTCAACCAGACGCTCTGCAAAGTGAATGACTCGGTGGTGCGCGTCGCCATTATCGAAGGCGAATACCACTGGCACAAACACGACGAGGACGACGAGTTTTTCTATGTGGTCGAGGGCAAGCTGCTCATCGATCTTGAAGACCGCATCGTCGAGCTTTCGCCGCGTCAGGGATTCGTTGTACCCAGGGGAACTATGCACCGCACTCGTGCTCCCGAGCGAACCGTGATTTTGATGGTGGAGAATGCGGGCATTATTCCCACGGGAAATTGAGCCTTTGCCGCGCGTGCGTAGTTCGAACCGCGTATGGCCCCAAACGCCTATAATCTAGCCGTAGTGACTACTTCTCTCTTATCTCGATCAGGGCAGAAAATGCGGGCGATTGCTCTGCTGGCGTTCGCATTTTGTCTGTCGATAGGTTTCGCGACGAGTGGCTGGGGACAAGCCGTATCCAGCGATGCGGGCGCAGACCGGCCCGGCCTCGGATTTGGCCCCGGCCATGGACGCATTCTGCTGGTGCTGCCGTTCGATAACCGCAGCGGGCAGCCCAGCCTGGAGTGGATTCGCGAAGCGGCGCCGGATATTTTGAGCAGCCGATTTCTGTCCGCGGGCTTTGCGCCGATGAGCCGCACCGACCGCCTGTACGCTCTCGACCACCTCGGCCTGCCGGAAGGGTTTCATCCTTCGCGCGCGACCGCGCTGAAACTGGCGCAGACTCTCGACGCGGATTCAATCGTGGTAGGCAGCTTTCTCACCGACGGCAGCGGGATTATTGCCGAGGCCCAAATCGTCGATGTGCAGCATTTGCGCATGAGCCAGCCTGTCTCTTCACGCGGCGAAATGAAGGACCTGATCTCCATCTTCGATTCGCTGGCCTGGAAGCTGACGCGGCAACTGGATCCGGGATTCAGCGTTGCGGAAGAAACCTTTGTCGCCGCCGGCAAAGGGATGCGCGTGGATGCGTTCGAGCAATATATTCGCGGCATCTCCGAGTCAGACCACGACGAGCGCCTGCGGCACTTGAACCAGGCAGTGACGCTGAGCCCGGAGTTTGGCCCCGCATGGATGGCCCTGGGGCGCGAGGACTACAACAGCCAGCAATATGACCAGGCCGCGGCCGCGTTTGCCAAAGTGGTGCACGACGACCCTAAAGTGCAAGACCCGGCAGTGCAGGGGACGGACACACTGGAGGCGGGGTTTTATCGCGGACTTGCGTTGTTGTTTTCAGGGAATTACCCCAAGGCCGAGATTTCCTTCGGCGCCATAGCGCGCGTATTGCCGCTGGCTGAGGTAGTGAACAACGAGGGAGTCGCCGTGAGCCGGCAGAAGCACGACGGCACGGCGCTGTTCCGGCAAGCTGTTGCAGCCGACGCCAATGGCGCCGATTACCACTTCAATCTGGCGGTCAGCCTGAAGCGCCACGGGGATACAGCGGGGGCGTTGTCTGAACTGGCGGCGTGTCTGCAACTCAAGCCAAACGACAGTGAAGCGCAGGATCTGGAAAACCTGTGGAAGCAGCCTGTGGCGAAACCGGAAGGCGATGCCAAGGCCGATCCGCTGGAGCGGATTGCGCGCAACTTCGATGCGGTCGCATTCCGCCAGGCGGCGCAGATGCTTGACCAGGTGGATGAGGCGCGGCTGACGGCGCTCTCGCCGGAGCAGAGGGCGCAGAAGCTTGCCGCACAGGCCAAAGGCTACCTCGATCAGGGCCTGCTGCTTGAGGCGGAGCGGCTTTATCAGACTGCCCTCGCCTCAGACGACCGGGTTCCAGAGGTTCACGCCGGGCTGGCCGAGGTGCGGGAGCGGACGGGCGACCTGGATAATGCGCGCAAAGAGGCGCTCACCTCTCTGGAACTGATGCCAACGGTGGACGCGTATCTGGTAATGGGGCGTCTGGACCTTGCCGCCGGCCATCTCGATCAGGCAAGCTACCATTTGGACCTGGCCTTGAAGATGGATGCAGGCAACCGGCAAGCACTGGTGCTGCAACAGCAGGTTCAGGTAGCGAGAGATAAGCAGA
>Ga0302324_100014792_pt1 | contig 15700 bp, 19 predicted proteins | sample Palsa_T0_1_FD_201949 | JGI IMG/M metagenome (GOLD analysis project Ga0302324, IMG submission 201949) | Peat permafrost microbial communities from Stordalen Mire near Abisko, Sweden - Palsa_T0_1 | ecosystem: Environmental > Terrestrial > Soil > Palsa > Peat permafrost | place: Sweden: Abisko...
GGACGATTCGCGCCAGATCGAAAAACTGACCGGTGCGGTACTGCACGCCTGGCCAGAGCACCAGCGCCAGGCGCGATGCGTGAGCGGCGATGCACTGCTCGATGTCCTCATGGCGCAGCAGGTCCTCGCCTGGCCGCGCCGCAAGCTCGATGAGTTCCTGCATGGGATCCAGACCATGCCAGCCGATCTGCGCGGCGACCACGTGACGGTCGGAGGAGAAGGCGCCGCCCTCGATCAGAATCGCACGGCGCGCTCCCTGCGGCCGATAGAAGCTGGCCAGCAGCAGATGCAGATTCACGCTGAGAGAGTTCATGGCCACCACTTCGAGCGGCAATGCGCCGGCGAGCTGCGCGAGCTGTGGCTGGAGTTGCTCGGCATAGCCGATCCACGGTGTGTGAGCCTCCCGGTGGCCGAGAGCTGCGAGCCGCTCCCAATCCTCAATCTCGGCCTCGATCATCGTGCGCGCGGCGAGCGGCGCGGGGCCGAGCGAATGACCGCAGAAATAAAGCAGCGCCTGCCCGTCGCTGCCGCGCGGCAGGGCGAAGCGGCGGCGCATCGGGGCGAGCGCATCGGCCTCATCGTGCGCGCGCGCCCGGGACAAGCGCGCGCCGAGGGCATCGCGCCGGGCGGCCTCGCTGGCAGTTGCGTGCGCGCCTCGCGGCGCATCTGGCGGCGGCATCGACTGCGCTCTCAAGCCGCTCGCAGCGGGTAGAGCACGGGCCGCGATGGCACCGCATCGCCGCCGATCGCCGGTGCGTGCAGCGAGAGCAGATACCAGCCGTCCGGGATCGAGTCCGCGATGTAGGCCAGTTCCGTGATCGTGCTGTCCTGGCGCCGCGCTGCGCCCAGCTGCGTGCTGCCGGCCGGCAGCCCGAAGAAGATGTGATGCGCCGTGAGCGTCCCGCCGTCACTGGCGCAGTCCGCAGAGGGCACATCGAGCACCAGGTGCTCGACGCCGCGGCCGACTAGCGCCGCGGCCGCCTCCTGCGACAGGAACGGTGCGCTGGCGGCGCTGGCCTCAGAGAATTTATCGCGCTCGTTGGGCTGCGTGCGGATGATCGCGGCGCTCGCGGAGAGTCGCGGTTTGAGCGCAACGGGCCAGGCCCGCTCCAGGCGCGCTCGCGTGATCAGCAGGTCGGTGTTGCGCGGCATCGGTACGCTGGCCTCCTGGCTGTCGGCCGCCAGCTCCGGCTCGACCGTCACCAGTATGGCCAGCAAGAGACGCTGGGGCAGCATGTTGCAGACGTCGAGACGCTCGACCGTGAGGTGCCCGACCCCTTCGGTATGCGTGCCATGAACGTGCGGCGCGAAGTCCAGCACGCTGGCATTGCAGCTCGCCCCGCTCACGACGCGGCCGGTGAATTCCCCGAGCACCAGCGGCGTGCTCATGGGGGCCGGAGCGCCGAAGCAGCGCAGCTGCGGATCGCGGAAATCCATGACGCGCGCCAGGCTGAGGCCCGCGGCGAGGTCGGCCAGCAACGCGACACCGTCGATATCCAATCGCGCCCATTGCGCGCGCTCACTGCGCGCCATGCGCACCATCCGCCGGCGCCGGCGGCTCCATGACGGCGCGACACTGCTTGCAGGTGCGCAGCGCGACGCTGCCGAAGAAGCGGTTGAACACGGGCGGAAACTGCTGCTCGATGTTGGTCAGGGCGAAGAATTCCTGGTAGAGCAGATTCTGGCAGCGCTCGCAGTACCACTGCAGGCCGTCGAGTTCGCCGGGACGCCGGCGCCGCTCGATCACCAGTCCGACCGAATCGGCGTAGCGCTGGGGCGAATGCGGAATCAGTGGCGGCAGCAGCAGCATCTCGCCCTCGCCGATCGGTAGATCGACGATCCGCCCGTTCTCGAGCACCCGCAGTACCATCCGGCCTTCGAGCTGATGAAAGAATTCCTCAGCCGGATCGACATGGAAATCCTTGCGGCTATTGGGGCCCCCGACCGCCATGACGATGAACTCGCCGTCCTGGTAGAGGAGCTTGTTGCCCACCGGCGGGCGCAGCAGGTGCCGGTTGGCGTCGATCCACTGTTTGAAATCGATGGGTTTCAGAGCGTGCATCTGGCTGCTCGCCGGTAGGGGCGGCCCGGCCACGGGTGGCCCGGCCTGTTCGCGGCCCGGCCTCATCGCGTATGTTAAGCGCATTGCCCCAAGGTGGCGAACTTGGATCCGCAGACATGCTGAAGGATTACCCGGTGCGACGATCGCCGACAGGCAAGCGGTGGCTCAATGTCGCCCTGTCCCTGCTGCTGTGCGCGGCACTGACCGGCTGCGCGCCGCATTGGCCCTGGAGACATCGCCCAGCCCCGCCGCCCACGCCGGTGCAGGAACTGTCGATCCAGCCGAGCAGTGCGCAGGATGGCGATGCGGCCGCGCATATCTTGCAATACTGGGACCGCAACACGCTGCTGCTGGATCTCACGGCGCTGCAGGGTGAGGGTGCCGTGACCTTAAGTCCCGTCGCCTCGCGCGGCTGGCCGATACGGCTGGAATTTCGCGTGCAGCCGGGCGGCATCGCCCACCTGGAAGCACAGGGCAGCGCGCGCGTGCTCTTCGAGGTGCCGACGCAGGGCAAGGCGCTGGTACTGAAGTTGGCGCCGGACGCCTATGTGCAGGGGACCGCGAACATCAGCCTTCGATGGAGCGCGGCTGCTGACTCGGCACGCTGATCAGCGTGGCCTGTTCGGCGTCGAGATTGAAGGCGCTGAGCGTGTCGCCCCATACGCAGCCCGTGTCCAGCCCGAGCACGTGATCCGCGCAGTGATAGCCGAGCGCGGACCAATGGCCGAAAACGATGCGTACGTTGCTACTGGCACGGTGTGGCGCTTTGAACCAGGGAATCCAGGGAGCTCGCGCCGAGTCTGGTGTGCCTTTCTGCGATAGATCGATCCGGCCCTCTGCCGTGCAGAAGCGAAGCCGCGTGAGCACGTTGATCGCAAAGCGCAGGCGCTCCGGGCCCGCAAGCTCGCGCTGCCAGCGATCCGGCTCGTCACCGTACATGGACGTGAGCAGCGCACGCGGGTCGGTACGCAATGCCTCCTGCACCTCCGCCGCCAACTCCAGGGTTTGTGCCACGCTCCATTGTGGCACCACGCCGGCATGCAACATCAGATCACCGTGACCGCTCTCATAGTGCACGAGCGGACGCTCCAGTAACCATTCGAGCAGGCTGTCGCAGTCCGGGGCGCGCAGTATCTCCGCGATCGTGTCGTGCTTGCGCAGTTTCGCTCCGGCCAGGGCTACGGCGAGCAGGTGCAGGTCATGATTGCCGAGCACCGTGCGCGCAGCGTCGCCCAAACTGCGCACGAGGCGTAACACCTTGAGGGACGCGGGACCGCGATTGACCAGATCGCCGACGAACCAGAGCTGATCGCGGTCGGCCCGGTAGCGGATACGCGCGATCAGAGCGATCAGCTCATCGGCGCAGCCCTGCACATCGCCGATAGCCCAACGCGCCATGCGCTAGTGCAGCATGCCTGGCATCGCGAGGCGGAAGGCCGGAATCGCGGCGTCGAATGTGGCGCCGTCGTCACCGACCATCTGGTAGCTGCCCTGCATGGCGCCCACAGGGGTCTCGAGCACGGCGCCGCTCGAGTAGCGAAATCCCTGCCCCGGCTTTAAATACGGCTGCTCGCCGACGACGCCGTCGCCGCGCACTTCCTGCGATCGACCGTTGGCGTCGGTGATCACCCAGTGTCGGGTCAGTAGTTTCGCCGGTACGTCGCCCTCATTGCGTATCGTGATCGTGTACGAAAACACGTAGCGGCGCTCGCGCGGCTCCGACTGGTCCTCGAGATATGCGGTCTCCACTTCGATGCTGATCTTGTGAGGCACGCTGGTCATGTCCAAAGCTTAACGGATCGCGGCCGCCGGCGCGCGCATCGCGGCGGCCGCGCCGGCCAATGCACCAAATTGCGCCGGCGTGAGCGTCTCGGCGCGCGCGCCCGGATCAATCCCCAGGGCCTGTATCTGTGCGGCGGAAAGGTACTGGCTCAAGGAATTGCGCAGCGTCTTGCGCCGCTGTCCGAAGGCCGCCGTAACCACGGCGCCGTACAAGGGACTGCCGGCCCAATCGGGCGGCGCGTCGTTGACCTGCAAGCGCACGACCGCCGAGCTGACTTGCGGCGCCGGGCGGAACGCGCCGGGACCCACCTCGAGCAGGCGTGCGGCGGTGACGCGCGGCGCCAGCATCACGGTCAGGCGGCCGTAAGCGCTGCTGCCAGGGGCCGCGACGATGCGGTCGACGACCTCCTTCTGCAACATGAAGTGCATGTCGAGGATGGCATCGGCGCAGGCGAGCAGCGCAAACAGCAACGGCGTGGAGATGTTGTAGGGCAGGTTGCCGACCACGCGCAGGCGCGCACCGCGCGCGGCCCGCAATGCGCGCCAGTCCATCTGCAGGGCGTCGGCTTCGTGCAAGCGCCAGTGCGCTGCCGCCGCAAAGCGGGAGCGCAGTGCCGCGGCCAGATCGCGGTCGATTTCGATCGCATCGAGTTGACCGGCGGCCGCCAGCAGCTGCGCCGTGAGCGCGCCCCTGCCCGGGCCGATTTCGACTGCGGCATCGCCGGGCTTGAGCGCGATGGCGGCGACGATGCGGGCAATGACCGCCGGGTCGTGCAGGAAATGCTGACCGAAGCGCCGGCGCGCACGCATCAGGCGAGGCGCGCCGCGCTCAAGGCTGGCGCGCCGCCATCTGCGCGGCCAGCTCGATCGCCGACCACAGGCTGCCCGCATCGGCACTGCCTGTGCCCGCCAGATCCAGCGCCGTGCCGTGGTCGACCGAAGTACGCACGATGGGCAGCCCCAGCGTCACGTTCACGGCGTGGCCGAATCCGGCGTGCTTGAGCACCGGTAGTCCCTGGTCGTGGTACATGGCGAGCACGGCGTCATAGGGGAGCAGATGGCGCGGCACGAACAGGGTGTCGGCGGGCACCGGTCCATCGACGCGCAACCCCAAGGCCCGTGCCTGGGCGATCGCAGGGGCGATGATGCGCTGCTCCTCATCGCCGAGGTGCCCACCCTCACCGGCGTGCGGATTGAGGCCGCAAACGGCGATGCGTGCGCTCGGCAGTCCCCAATAGCGCTCCAGTCCCTGCGCGAGAATCTGCAGCGTCTGCAGCAACCCCGGCGTGTTCAGCGCGTCGCTGACGGCGCGCAGGGGCAGATGCGTCGTGGCGAGCGCGACCCGCAGTTTGCCTGAGGTGAGCAGCATCACGGGAAGCGGCGAGTGTGTACGCGCCGCGATGTATTCCGTGTGGCCGGTGAAGGGGATGCCCGCATCGTTGAGGAGTGCCTTGTGCACCGGCGCGGTCACGACGGCACTGAACTCGCCGCTGAGGCAGCCGTCCACCGCGCGGTCGATCATTGAGATGACTGCCGCGGCATTGGCGCGCTCGAGCCGTCCGGCGACGCACGGCACCGCGAGGGGCTGGTGCAGCACGCTGAGGGACCCGGCGGCGCGCTCGATCTGACCGGCCGCCACATAGTCGTGCAGCGTGACCTCGAGCCCCAGTGCGCGTGCGCGCTGCGCCAGCAGGGTCCGATCGCCGAGGCAAACCAGCGGCCAGTCGCGTGGACGGCTGGCCGCCGCGAGGCACAGGTCCGGGCCGATACCCGCCGGCTCGCCAGAGGTCAGCGCGATCGCGGCGTCTGGCCTCAGAGCCGCAGCTCTACGAAGGATTCATCGCGGATCTGCTGCAACCACAGTTCCGTGGCCTCCTCGACGCGGCTGTCGCGCAGCGCCTCGAACGCCCGCTCGCGCTCCGCGTCGGCCGTATTGTCAAAGTCGCGGTGACCGAGCACTTGCAGAATGTGCCAGCCGTACTGCGTGTGGAACGGCAGACTGATCTCGTTGACTTTGAGGTTCTCGGCGACCGCAGCGAACTCGGGCACGAAGGCGTCGGATTGCTTCCAACCCAGGTCTCCGCCTTCGACGGCCGAGCCCGGATCCTGCGAGTTGGTCTTGGCGAGGACCGCGAAGTCCTCCTTACCGGCGATGATCTGATCGCGCATACGCGTCAATTTCTGCCGCACCGTGGCGTCATCCTCGATCTCGTTGGGCTTGATCAGGATGTGTCGCAAATGCACCTGCTGGATGATCTGCGGGCCGCCCGCTGCGCGCGTATCGTTGAGCTTCACGATATGAAAGCCGCTCGGCGTCTGCAGCACGTCGCTGGTGTCGCCAGGCTTCATGCGGGCGATCACATCGCTGAGGAAAGTCGGCAGCTCGTTGCCCTTGCGCCAGCCGAGCGAACCGCCTTCGAGCGCAGTCTCGCTGGCCGAGTAGGTGATGGCGAGCTTGCCGAAGTCCTCGCCACCGCGTGCGCGCTGATTGATATCCTGCGCGTGCTTGCTCGCCTCGGCGAGCTGCGCGGGCGTGGCATCCTGCGCGACGGCGATCAAAATGTGCGAGACGTTGTACTCATTCGCTGCCGACGCCGTCTTCTGCTGACGCTCCAGATACTGATCGAGCTCGCGGGGCGTGATGTTGATCCGCTGGACCACGTCGCGTGAGCGCAGGATCTGTCGCCCGATTTCCCGTTTGAGTGCAATGCGATACGTGCCGTAATCCATGCCATCGGCCGCCAGCCGCGCGGGCAGCTGCTCGAGCGTGAGGTTCTGGCGCTTGGCGATGTCCTCCATCGCGGCGTTGACCTGCTCATCCGAGACCTTGATACCGGCGCGATCCGCGTGCTGGGCCTGGATCTCCTCGACCACCAGCCGCTCGAGCACCTGCGAGCGGATGACCGAGTCCGGCGGCAGTGGAACGTTCTGGCCGCGCAGCCGCGTGGTGACCTCGCGCGTCTCCTGGGCGAGCTCGCTCTCGAGCACCACGCCGTCGTTGACCTGCGCCACGACACGATCGAGCAGCTGACCATGCGTCGAGAGGTCCTTTCTTGGCGTCTCAGTTTTTTCCGTATCAGTCTTTTCCGGATCAGCGCGTGCGCCGCTCGCAGCGAGCAGCGCCAAGGCGCCCACAGCGAGGCAGAGGCAGAGTTTGGTAGTCATAAAATACTCATAGTCATCAGCGGGTTACGCTCAGAACAGGGGCTGCCGATTGGCCGAGCTTGAGTATCCTCGAATCGACTGCTCAAGGAAAGTGCTCACTTGGCTTCCGACACTGGAGAGGCCCGTGAGTTCCAGCTGAAAGGACACGCCGCTGCTGTGCTCGCCGGTGCGTGTGCTCAGCGAGCGCTGCCAGAGCGCGCGGATGTTCCAACAGGCCCCACGATACTGAAAGCCGGCAAAATCCTCGATCGATTCGGGCCCGATAGGGGTCGGCGCGGCCGCCGGGTTGCTGAATAGCGAATACACGGCGCGGGCGTAGGCATCCCATTGGTGCGCGATCGGCCAGGCGATCGAGCCATCGATCTGCTCGAGCTCCCCGGTGCGGTAGCGGTAGCTGATGTTCGCGACTTGCTGATTACTGGCGTGGTACTGCAGCGTCAATTCATCCTGCTCGATTCCCGATACGGCGGGGTTGGAGGCGACGTCGAGCTGCAGGCTCCAGTTCTTGTAGGCGCTCAGAATGATTTCGGCGATCAGACTCGAAGTGCTCAGCGAATCGAGCGCCTGCTCCGGCAGTGTCACGCGGGGCTGGCGGAAATACAAAGCCTGGCCGATGGTTGCGCTGAGGTAGCGCGTGCCGCTCGCGGAGTCGAATATCTGCGTGGTCAGGCCCATGGTGAGCCCGTTTTCATCGCCGATGCGGTCGAGTCCGAGGTAGCGATTGGGCCGGAACAGTTCGATCAGGTTCGGATCGGGCGTCGAGGAGTCGAACACCGGCAGGTCATTCTGATTGCGATACGGGATGTAGACGTACATGAGTTGCGGCTCGAGCGTAACGTAGCGCACGCCGTTCGAGCCGCTCAGGCGCTCGAACTCCAGACCGCTGTCCACACTCACGATCGGCAGACTGCGATCAGGCGAACTCGAGCCGCCATCGGCATCGCGCAGCGCGTATTGGGTGAACTCCCAGGCCGCGTTCGGCCTGAAGAAATAGCCCGGGCCACTGATATCCAGGCCCACCTGCGGCTTCGCATCGAACCGCCAGCCGCTCACGTTCACGGCACTGGTGGCGACGCCGGCGGCCTCGGCGCATTGCGCGGCGCCCGCGCAGCCGGCGCGCGTGAAATTGACCAGCTCACTGTCGAAACCGGTCTGCAGCTGCGTCCAGTCCGGCGGCGACCACAGCATGTCGGCTGTCAGGCGTGGCAGTTGAATGTACGGACGCTCAGCCACCGGCAGCGTATCGTCGATGGTCTGATACCCGACCATTTCGGCGCGCAGATTCCAGACGTCGTCGCGATGCGTGACGGCGATGCTGCGCGTCAGGAACGGCGTGCTGGTGCTCTGCGTGCCCTGGGTGAAATCCTCGAAATACTCGTCATCGCTGACGTTCTCGAAGTTGGTGTCGATGCGCGTATTCCAACCGAGCTGATAGCGGTCGACCAGATGCACGTAACTGCGCTCCGAGCCGGTCTGGCTGTCGTGGGGCATGATGTTGGCATCGATGGTGCCGCGGTCCGACTCGGTCAGCAGGCGGTATTCGGCACCCAGATTCAGGCCGCGCGTCGAGTAGTAGGTCGGCGTAAAGGTCGCGTCCTGGTTCGGCGCGATGTTCCAGTACCAGGGCACTCCCAGAAAGGCGCCGCTGAGGCTGGAGCTGCCGAAGGTCGGAAACAGCAACCCGCTCTCGCGCGCATTGCTCAAGGGGAAGGAGATCCAGGGCAGGTAGAGGATAGGAACACCCTCGAAGTCCACGATCGCGCTGGTGCCGACTCCGCGACTCGCATCCATGTCGAGCCTCAAGTCGCGAGCGCGGATCTGCCAATCGGCCCGCGGCGGCGGACAGCTGGTGTAGACCACACGGTGCAGCGTGACGAATTTGTTGTCTGGACTGACCGCGATCTGCTCGGCCGTGGCGTGGCCCGGCTGCTGCAGAAACTCGAACTGCGCGTGACTGAACAAGGCGCCGTCGTTGCCGTAGTGCCCGGTATCGCCCTGTATGAGTACGATCGGATCGCGGTAACGCACGGCACCGTTGACGTTGAGGCTCTTGTTGTTGCGATCGTAAGTCGCCCGGTCGGCCTGCATCTGGCGCGTGCCGAGGTGCACGTCGACTTGACCGGAGAGCTCGAGCTGTCCATCGGGAGTGGCGTCGGCCTCCAGCGCGCTATAGGTGATGTCGCCCGCGCTGTTGCTCGGATCGGTCTCCTTGAGCTGTTGCAGCAGATTGGACGGCTCTGCCGCCGCGGCCAGCAGCGTGGCCGGACTCGATTGCCATGGCTCTATGCACAGCGTGTCGGCTGCCCGCACGAGGCAGGGCGCTGCACAGCAGAGCGCCGCGCCGCACAGCGCGCGCAGGTGCGGGAAGGACATCATGTGGGGTCATTATAATGTCGGGCTGCGACATAATGATTCACATGCAAGCAAGCGACCCGCGGCTCGAACAACTGCTGGAGTGGCTGCGCCACGAGTTGCGCCTGGCCGTGCTGCGCGTAGCGCCGGCATCGGCAGATGCAAGCTTTCGGCGCTATTTTCGCCTCTGGTGCGCCGACGGCGCGACCCGCATCGTCATGGACGCACCGCCGGACAAGGAGCCGATCGGACCGTATCTGAAGGTCGCGGGGCTGCTCGAGCGCTGCGAGGTGCACGTGCCCCGGGTGGAGGCCAGCGATGCGCGCTCGGGGTTCGTATTGCTGGAGGATCTCGGCTCGAGCCCGTATCTCTCGCAACTACGCTCCGGCGGCGACGCCGACGCGCTCTATGACGATGCGCTCGAAGCGCTGCTGCGCATACAGATCAATGGCCGCGATGGTGCCCGCGAACTGCCGCCCTACGACCGCGCGGCGCTCTCGCGCGAAATGGCGCTGATGCCTGAATGGTTCTGCGCCCGTCACCTTGGACTGGAACTCGAGGCGCGCGATACCGAACTGCTCGAGGCGACATTTGAATTCATCATTGCCGAGGCACTCGCGCAGCCGACCGTATTCGTGCATCGGGATTTCCATTCGCGCAATCTCATGCTGCTCGAGCGGCGCAATCCGGGTGTCATCGACTTTCAAGACGCGCTCGCTGGGCCCTGCGGCTACGATCTGGTGTCGCTGCTCAAGGACTGTTACATCGACTGGCCGCGAGCGCGAGTGGAAGTCTGGGTGCGCGGCTATCGCGAGCGGCTCATCGCGGCCGGCGGCGATGGCGGCGGCAATGAGCCGCGATTCCTCCGCTGGTTCGACCTGATCGGCCTGCAGCGGCACATCAAGGTGCTCGGTATCTTTGCGCGGCTCTGGTACCGCGATGGCAAGAGCGGCTACCTCGGCGACCTGCCGCGTACCCTCGAGTACGTGCGCGACACCGCGCACCGTTATGAGCCGCTCGGTGAGTTCGCGCGCTGGGTGGAGTCGCGATTGGTGCCTGAGTTAGCAGCGGCCAATGCGCGCGCGGTGCGGCGATGAGCGTGCAGGCCGCGGTCCGGCACGCGATGGTGCTGGCAGCGGGACGCGGTGAGCGCATGCGGCCGTTGACCGATCAGACGCCAAAGGCGCTATTGACGGTGCGCGGCAAGCCGCTGATCGTGCATCATCTGGAAGCGCTCGCCCACAGCGGCGTGCGCGAGGTCGTGATCAATCTGGCCTGGCTCGGCGAGCGTATCCGCGCCGCCCTGGGCGATGGCCGTGCCTGGGGGCTCACGATTCGCTACAGCGATGAGGCGCCGCAGGCGCTCGAGACCGGCGGGGGCGTCTTCCAGGCGTTGCCCTGGCTTGGCAGCGGGCCCTTCCTCGTCGTCAATGGCGACGTCTACACGGATTTTCAGTTCGCATCGCTGCACATCGCCGCGGATGCCTGGGCGCAGCTACTCTTGGTACCCAATCCACTGCATAACCGCGAAGGTGATTTTGCGCTCGAACACGGACGGGTGCACGAGCAGGGCCAGCCGCGCTGGACCTATTCCGGCATCGGATTGTATCGGCCCGAGTTCTTCCAGGGCTGCGAGCCTGGACGCTTTCCACTGCGGCCGTTGTTGCGCCGAGCGATGGCCGCGGGGCGTCTGCGGGGCCAGCTGTATAGGGGCGCATGGAGCGATGTGGGCACGCCCGAGCGCCTGGCTGCATTGGGTTGACGGCGCGGGCAGCGCCGGGCGCGCTTATCCGCTAAAATTGCCATCTCGACCACCAGCGCGCTGGTTGGCATTCCACGCATCAGCATGAGCACTCTCAAAGGCATCCCGCTCGTCCATGAGGCCACGTCCGGTACCGGTTCGTCCACCGCCGGTCCTGGCGCGCCTGCGGGCGCGGTGCGCAGCGGTCAGAAATATCTGACGGCGCAGGGTACGCGCGCAATCAAGGACGGCATCAAGGCGCATGGCGAGCTCGAGCGCACGCAGCTCTACGGCAAACCGCGCTGGCTGCGTGCACCCATTGCGGTGGGGGAGGGCTACGACTTCGTGCGCCGTACGGTGCGTGAGCATCGCCTCGCGACGGTGTGCGAGGAGGCCAAATGTCCGAATATCGGCGAGTGTTGGAACGCCGGCACCGCGACGATCATGCTCATGGGCGCGGTGTGCACGCGCGCCTGCCGCTTCTGCGCCGTGGACACGGGTAATCCGCACGGCTGGCTCGATGCCGAGGAGCCGGCGAATCTGGCCGAGTCGGTCGCGCTCATGGGACTGAAGTACGTGGTGTTGACCTCCGTCAACCGCGACGACCTGGCCGATGGTGGCGCGGCGCATTACGCCGCATGCATACGCGCGCTCAAGCAGCGCATTCCAGGGCTGGCCGTGGAGGCATTGACACCGGATTTCCAGGGCGTCCTGCGCGACGTGCAGACGGTGGTTGAATCCGGTCTCGATGTGTTTGCGCAGAATGTGGAGACGGTGCGGCGCCTCACCCATCCGGTGCGTGATGCGCGGGCGGGCTATGAGCAGACGCTCAGCGTCTTGGCGCACGCCAAGCGCCATCGACCGCAGGTGCTGACAAAAACCAGTCTGATGCTCGGGCTCGGCGAAACCGATACGGAGATCGCCGAGTGCATGGATGATCTGCGCGCGGTGGGCGTCGATGTGCTCACGCTCGGTCAGTATCTGCGGCCGACCGTGCATCATCTGCCGGTCGAGCGCTTCGTGACCCCCGGGCAGTTCGAGGACTATCGTGCGCTGGGACTCGCGCGTGGCTTCCGCGAGTGCGTCGCTGGCCCGCTGGTGCGCTCGAGCTATCGGGCCGAGCGCGTGCTCGCGGGCAATAACGTGGGCCTCAGTGCGCGCTCCGGCAGCGCCGCCCAAGTCGCCTCGTGAACGGCGCGCAGGTGGCGCCGCAGGTCCGCTGGCTCGGCCGTGTCGCCTACGAGCCGACCTGGCGCGCCATGCAGCGCTTTACCGAGGAGCGTGATGCGCAGTGTCTGGACGAGATCTGGCTGCTCGAGCACGAGCCGGTCTTCACGCTCGGCATGAATGCCGATCGCTCGCACCTGCTCGCGCCCGGCGATATCCCGGTGCTGCAGATCGATCGCGGCGGCCAGGTGACCTATCACGCGCCCGGGCAGCTTGTGATCTATCCTCTGATCGATATCCGTCGCGCCGGGCTCGGGGTGCGCGCGCTGGTCAGCGCTCTGGAGGGCAGTGTGATCGACTATGTGGCCGCATTTGGGATCCGGGCGCAATGCCGAGCGGGGGCGCCAGGGGTGTACGTCGATGGCCGCAAGCTCGCCAGCGTGGGCCTGCGCATACGCCGAGCCGGCAGCTATCACGGCCTCGCGTTCAATATCGATATGGATCTGGAGCCCTTTGAGCGTATCAATCCCTGCGGCTATGCCGGGCTCGAGATGACGCAGCTGGCCGCACTCGGCGGCCCGGATGATGTCGAGGCGGTGGCATCTGCGCTGGCGCCGGTCTTGCTCGCCAAGCTCGGGCGGCCGTGCGTCTCATGAGCGGCGTGGGCATATCTGTCGGCCTGCTGGGCACGCTGCTGCTGCTGATCGTGCTCGTGGCCATCCCGATCAAGGTCGGCGCGCACATGGCCGATGCGCAGCGCAAGGGTATCCTCTGGTGCGGCCTGGCCGCAGTGGTCGGAGTTCTGGCGGGGCAGCTCGCAGCACACCTGGTCGGCGGTTACATCGGCGGCCCGCTCGCCGCGTTCCTGGGCTTCATCATCGCGATTCGCTATCTGCTCGGCACCTCGATGGCCGGCGCACTGGGCCTCACGATCATCGCCGTCGTGGTGTCGCTGCTGGGAATCTGGGCACTCTCGCACCTTTTCGTCTTCACGGGCGAGCCGAGCGATCTGCGGGTCATCTGAATCGCGGCGCCGCGCAACCATGGTATCGATCCCGCTCATCAGGCTCGCCGCGCTGCAGGACGCGGCCGCTATCGCCGAGATGTCGCGCGACTACATCGAGCATGGACTGGGCTGGAGCTGGACCGCGTCACGCGTGCGCGCCGCAGTCAGCGACCGCGCGACCAACACCGCGGTGATCGGCGGCCGTGAGGCCATTCTCGGCTTCGGCATCATGCATTACGGTGATGAGCGCGCGCACCTGTCGTTGCTGGCGGTGCGCCCGGATTGCCGGCAACGCGGGCTCGGTGCTCATCTGATGGATTGGCTCGAGCAGCCGGCGGTGGTCGCGGGGCTCGAATGCGTTCGGGTCGAGGCGCGCGCGGATAATCCGCGTGCGATCGCGTTTTATCGCAAGCACGGCTACGTCGAGAGCGCGAGGATTGCCAGTTACTATCGAGGCGTCGTCGATGCGGTGCGCCTGGAGAAGAGGCTCGGTGCGCCGCTCGGCTTGCCCCGCCCGCAGTGGCTCGATCCGTGGACGCGGACCTAGCGGCATGGATACGGGCCGGATCGAAGCCTTCAGCGATGGGGTGATCGCGATCCTGATCACGATCATGGTTCTGGACCTGCGGGCGCCCCTCGGGGAGAGTCTGCGATCGCTGCTGCCCCTGCAACCGGTACTGCTCACCTACGTGCTGAGCTTCCTGTATCTCGGGATTTACTGGAACAATCACCACCACATGTTCCAGGCGACGCGTCGGGTCACGGGGCCGATCCTCTGGGCGAATCTGTATCTGCTGTTCTGGCTCTCGCTGCTGCCTTTCACTACAGCCTGGATGGGCGAGAATCACTTCGCCGCGGCGCCCTCGGCACTCTATGGCACCGTGCTGCTCATGGCCGCCATCGCCTACACGATTCTGCAGCAGCTGATCATTGCCTCGCAGGGCCCGGATTCGCTGCTCGCGCGCGCGGTGCGCGGCGACTGGAAGGGAAAGCTGTCCATCGCCGGCTATGTCATCGGCATAGCGCTGGCTTTTGTATCGAGCTGGATTGCCGATGCGATCTATCTGCTGGTGGCCCTGATGTGGTTGGTGCCGGACCGGCGCATCGAGCGGGTACTCCCGGCCGAGGAGGCGCACTAGTGTCGCCGCGAGTGCTCGAGGAGTACCTGCACGGACATATCCCGCTGTCGCGCGCCATGCAGGTATCGGTGCGCGAATTGACCGACGAGCTCGTCGTGCTGGGCGCGCCGCTCGCGCCGAACATCAACCATCGATCCACGGTCTTTGGCGGCAGCGCCTCCGCCCTGGCGATCCTGGCGGCCTGGTCGCTGCTCTACGCCCGCCTGAGGGATCGCGAACTCTCGGCCAGCCTGGTCATCCGGCGCAACACGATCGACTACGAGCGCCCCATGGCGGGCGATTTCACCGCGAGCGCATTCCTGGCCGAAGCCGGCCTCTGGCCGGAATTCCTGCACACCCTGGCGCGGCGCGGCAAGGCGCGCATTGCCGTGTCGGCCCAACTGCGCGGGCAGGGTGAGGAAGCGGGGCACTTCGGGGCGGATTTCGTCGCTTTCGCCACACCCCTCGACCAGCCTTAACCGGAGCAGCCCTATGCACCAGAGCAGATTGGCCGGCTTCATCATTGACTGCCAGACCGACGACCTGCAGGGGGCCGCGGCGTTTTGGAGTGCGGCGCTCGGCATGCCGCGGCAAGAGTTCCCGCCCCCGGAGGGAGCGCAGTACGTGAAGCTGCTCGATCCGCTCGGGCATCTGAATATCGAAGTGCAGGCGGTCGCGCACCCCAGCCGCGTGCATCTGGACATCGAGACCGATGACATCGAGGCGGAGGTGCGGCGGCTCGAGGCCCTCGGCGCCAGGCGCGTGGCTCAGGTCAAGACCTGGTGGGTGATGGAAGCCCCCACCGGGCAGCGGTTCTGCGTCGTCGCGCTCACAGCACCAGCAGTACCTGCGGACAGAGCTTGAGCGCCTCGAACAGCGCTGCGATCTGCGCCTCGCTCGTGGCGCGGATGACATATGTAATACCCAGAAATCGATTCTGGGCCGAACTGCGCTCGGTCACGGCCGAGAGGTCCTGGGGTCCGGCGTGGCTCTCGACGATGGCATCGACCCGGCTGCGCACGCCCGCTTCCGCCCGCACCATGACCTTGATGGGGTAATCACAGGGGAAGCTCAGGAGCTCGGTCGGTTCGGGGGCCATGTGGCGATCGCGGTCGCAAGCCGGGCAGGCAATGCCCGAGGTAAGTATTACATCCCTTTCCATGAGCCCGCTGCCCCAACTTGAGCGGCCCGGTTGGCATGGATTGCAGCTTGGAATTCAGGTAGTTGTGATAGACTGGCGAGCGATCGTCGACCGTCCGTGTTTCGATAGTCGAGCCGAACCGCCTGCGATCATGGTGACAGGATCT
>Ga0302324_100014793_pt1 | contig 15698 bp, 20 predicted proteins | sample Palsa_T0_1_FD_201949 | JGI IMG/M metagenome (GOLD analysis project Ga0302324, IMG submission 201949) | Peat permafrost microbial communities from Stordalen Mire near Abisko, Sweden - Palsa_T0_1 | ecosystem: Environmental > Terrestrial > Soil > Palsa > Peat permafrost | place: Sweden: Abisko...
GCAATACCTGCACGATGGTGACGAGATGCTGGCGCGCATCGATCGCATCGGCGAGTTGCGCAACCGCGTCGTCGAGGTCTAGGCCCAACGCCCCCGTAGCTCAGTGGATAGAGCGACCGCCTCCTAAAGGGCCTCGGACGTCGCCCACGCACGTAGGTGCTTGAATGATCTGCGGTTGACGTTCGTTTACGTTGTCTACGAACGTGTGTGTTCGTTGAAGTTCGACGTCAAACCGCTGCCGGCAGCGGTTGACAGTACCTTGTAGCAGCGGCTGCTTAGGGCGATCAAGCTGAGGGCCGACGTGAACGCACCACAGCCAATGATGATGTTCCACGTCCCTGAGGACGCGGAGTGGCTGGTGGCCTGGGCCAAAGTGGCGTTGCGCCATGCGCATCTCTATTACGTTCTGCGGATGACCGTCAGGACATTCGGAGATCTAGAGATCCAGGAGGCACTCGACGACACCGCCTACCAGGGATCTGGCCGAGTGCGCCAGAGAATTCTCACGCTGGCCAGAGCGCGGCTCGCCCCTGGGCAAGCTCTCACGCAACTCGAGGAGCTACTCGAACGGTGCCGCGTCCTGACCAGCCGGCGCAACTTCCTAGTCCACACCATCATCGCTCGTGGATTGGATGAAGAGGAGCCGCAAATAGGTCAATACGACCAGTGGGGGCCATTGCCGAGGGCGGCGGAATTGAATGAATTGTGGGCGGGGCTGATGTTGATTACGTCGGAGTTAAACACCGCCCGACTGAGAGGCTTCATTTTCGAAGCGTTGGGCGCCGCGGACAGAGCGCAATGAGGTTTCACCGGTGCTGGTGCGTTGCACAGACTCAGGTTTTGACCGTGATTTGTCTACACTGCCACAGTTCTCTCACCCCCGCGCAGCTTAAGATGTAAGCCGAGATAGGCGCGCAGAGTGGAAACGAGTCTCTTTCAACCCGGCTGGGCTGATTTCGACGCTGCGGAACTGTTGACCATACTTTTTGAGTACATAGGCAAACCCGGTCAGTACCACAATCACGAACAGTATCCAAACGTCTTCTATCTTCCGCTCGCTGGCCCATCCAACCAGCTGAAGCTAACGTTTTCCGATGACAAGAAGATCGTCTCCATCGAGGCGGGGCCCGCTTTTGATCCTGCGCAGTGGGCTTCGGTCGTGCAAGAGATCGAGAGCGCGGGGGCGCTGAAGATTGGACGCGATATCAGCTTTAGCGGATACCGGGTGAATGGGAGCTGGCGCGGAGCGCGATCAGGTGTTCAGATTCTTCCGCCACCGCCGGGCGCTCCGCTGCTGCCGTATATGATGGGCGAGCATCCTTTCCTGCTCGAATTTCCGCTGCGGGTGAGTAGCCGATGGCAGATCGCGAACTTCCGGCGGTGGCGAGCGCACCACCGTTTTACATCGCTGCTGAATGTTCTTCTCCTTGGGGGCGCCACATATCAACGTCATCGGTCGAAGCATTTTTGGGCTGTCGTGCCGAGTGACAAGCCTCACGAACCTCATATTAAGTGGCTTCAAGAGATGTACTTCGCGAACTTCGGCGCGGTGGTGCTGGAAGAGCTCTCAGCTACGGACGCCGCCCCGCTGCAGGAAATTGAGTCTCAGGCGTATTACGCTACAGTCGGACACGATGGAGGCTCGTTGCGAGTTCCGAGTGACCTTGATGAATCAATTTGCTGCTACCTGCGGTTGTCGGTGGAGAACCGAGCCAAGTTCGATCGCGCCGCGTTCTGGATGGACATGGCGTCCCGAGAATGGGAAGTGTCGTTCTCCGCGGTGTTTGCCTCGCTCGCAATCGCGATCGAAGCGCTGGCGGTGCGTGATGGGGCGGCTCCGACGGCAAGATTCAAGAGGTTCATTGAGACCTATGCCGGCGGTGCCGTTTCAGAGCCTCGTCGCCAGAAGATGTATGCCTTACGGTCGGATATTGTCCATGGCAGCGGACTCATGGAAATGGATCAAGTGGCCGGACACGCTGGGGCGCCGCCAGAATGGAATGAAAGAGAGCTGATGAACGACTTGTGGGGCGCGTCGCGCGTCGCCGCGCGCAACTGGCTCAAGAGCGCACGATAGTTCGGCACAGGTATTTAGAGGACCGCGTACATGACGCCGCTCCGTATCGCTTCCGACTCGCTTTGGACTGACATCAATGCCGCATACGGCCGCAGTGGTGGAGCATACAGGCTTCACTGTCTAGCGCCGGAGGGCGACACGCTTCTGACCATACAGCGTGTGCTGGGGCCTGACTGCGACGGTGTTCTGTACATCGGTAAGGCGAAGAGCTATCTCAGCAGAGTAATCGGCCTCAAGAAGGGGCTGTCGCCGACACACAAGAGCGAACCCCATATCGGCGGGCGCCGCTACTGGCACGACAGACACGAGTCTCTTCGCAAGGCTTTTCCATATGAGCGTTTGTGTGTGACATTTGAGCCAGCTGCCGATCCGCGGGGTAAAGAAAATGAGCTGCTCAATGCGTACTGCACCAAATTTGGTGAAGCACCGCCCCTGAATAACATCGGCTAGCCGCAGTAAATCTTCCGGAGCGACGCCCGCGTTCCAATGCATGAGCGATTGGTCGACGAAAGGGGAAGGGCAGAAGCGCAGCTTCGCGGCCAACAAGCGAAGTAGGGGCGCCCGGTTCGCTGACGACACATTTAGGCTTGTCAAAGCTTGTCTTCTTTTTCTTGCGGAGGTGGAGACGCGGATGACTGACGAGATGAGACCGGAGGAGGACCGTTGCATCGTTTCTTTGCCGTAGATCATTGGCAGTTCTTGTTGAGCTGCTGAATCGCAAGTTGGTAGGAAGTATTTTCTGCCGCAATGTCCCTTCGGACGCGCTCGGCGGCGTCCCTATAGTTATCTTGATCAATCTGAATAAAGTCCCGATTGCTGGCATTGTTTACTAGCGACACGAGTTCTTTCTGTAATGTGTCCACTCGCGTGTTGTGTGTTGCGTCCATAGCAGTTAGACCTTCAATGCGACAATTCACAACAGGCCGCGGGGCGCCTTCAGCAGTTTTTGGGAGGAGATAGCCACGAGCGGCGAATCCGGTTACCCATGCACCGATTACTAACGACGAAACCCACACAACCGGGTGCGAATAAAAGTTCTCCTTTACCGCTCTCGGCGCGTTTGGGTTCGCGCCGAGGCTAATCTCTTTGGAAGGCGCGACGATTGTTGAGGGGGCATGGGCACCACTTGGATCGCCGTACAGCGAGAACCGATCGATGATTGTGGAAAGTTCATTGATCGTGTCCCGTAAATCGCGATTAAACCCTTTCATTCGTTGCGCCGCAGTTGCGCTTTCCGTATAGGAGACCTGTGCTACTCCGAAACGGCGACTCGAAATCTGACAATTGATTTCATAACCAACGCGCTCGATACGCTGAATCAGGTCTGTAACCTCATGCCTCCATTTGCGGAACGCCGCATTCTGATGCATCCCGTCGGCATCAATGAGACCTTGTGCCTGCGCAATAAGGGGCATCAATTCGTCGACGAAACTCTGGTAGGTAAACATCTTCGATGTAGTCACTATCTTGCAAAGAGCGGGGCCGGACGGCCGGCCCCGCGTCGCGCTATGCAACCAACTTACAGGTGACTCCACACTCTCTCTGCGCCAGCAGGTTGTCGTTCCATTTCCCGTCAGCGTGCGTGCGCAGGAACGGTGCTTTCCCCGCCTCGCGAACCACACCGATGTAGACCTTCCTGCCGGTCTGCCGATCAATCGTGTAGTAAGCCTCCTGCTTGCTCTCGATGCGGACGATCGCCGCCTCGCGAGTCAGCTGCCACCCGCCCTCGCTATTGCCGATGTGCGTGATGTGCTCGTGCCGGCTCTCACGGTTCGGCTTCGTAATACAGTTAACCTCGAACTCAGCCATGATAAGTCTCCGCCGCGTGGCCCAGCCTTCCCGGCCGTGACGCCGCTCTCGTAAGAACTGAGCGCACGCGGTACAATAAAGGTGGAAGGGCAGTCAGTTGCCCGCCACGGCCCCCGCACCGCCGCCTCCACCACGAGTGAGACGATGCCGAGGGGCCTTTTTCTTGGCCCTAGCCGGGCAGGTCAGTCAGCTAGGGCCGACACAAGTGTGTGCACAATATTCTCCTGTCTCGTATTCGGTTATTAGCTCCGCTCACCCGGTTCCAGCATTTGGAATACAGCGCGGGGCGATGTGGTGCCGGGGTCGAAGTCGGCCGCGTAGGGCAATAGAAACCATGCCAGACGGCGCAGCTCTGCCATCGTGAGCAGATCCTTCGGCAGACTGACGGTCACCTCGAAATCTGGGCGAAGCGGGAACGACACGGTGCGGGCGTCGGGGCGGTCCGCAAAAAGATTGGGGACTGGCGCGCTTGGCTTCTGCTTACTGGGCCGAAGCGACAACCGGCCACGCTTATCGTTGTCATCGCCAAGGACCTTAGCGCCTCGGGCTGACGCCTTTTTCTCCCAGGCGGCGCGATCCGTTGACCACAGCTCATAATCGCTTAAGACCAATTGAAGGCGCCGCCCATACTCATCGATGGTGCCGCCTCGCACCTCTTTGTTCAGATTTTGAAACCGGGCTTTGATCGTGTCCAAGTTCGCGCGGACGTAGGAGGTGGTTCGTTGGCCGGGTTCAAGGACCGACAGCAACTTCACGCAGGCCGTGCGGCGACCCTGAGCCGTGTTGTCATTCAAGAAACCTTGCTTCTCAGCGATCTCTAAAAAATTGAGCATCTGACCTACTTCGTCGGTTGGCATGCGATACACCTTGGACCGCGCGATTTATCGCGGCTGTTGGTTCCACCTTGTACTCACATCGTCGCATCGCTGCAAGGGGAGAAATGGCCTCCGAATGATCTAATCTTATCTATAAATGACTTTTTTATTGCGTAACAATATGATTAATATAACTAATCGCGTATAGATGCGTTTATACGAGATTACACTGTTTTTGTGACACACATCACATTGTTGAGTTAGTTAGTGTGATGTGCATCACATTTCGCTGTTCGCAGCGCCCGCGCCCTAGCACTTCGCTACGACAGAGTTTAGGGCAGATCCAAATGTCCCTGCGCCCGCACCGCCGCCAGTGGCGGCGTGTTCGTCAGCGGCACCTCTGTTCTTGAGCTCTGTCACGGGTTTGCAACCCGAGGACCTCTGCGATCCCCGTTTGCGTAGGGAACTGGCAGTTACCAAGCGGAGCCTAGGTCGGCTGCTGCGCCCCGTCTTCACGAAGCTGCGGCCCTGACCCGGCCATTACTGATCCGTTGGCGCATGGTCGAGTTGCCCGAGCCATCAACAACACTCACTCACCGTTCGCCCGGCGGTTCCCTTTGTCATGGTGCGGGGTATACAGCCCAGATGAGGCGACCGAACTCCATCGGCTTATTCGATGCTCTCCCCGCGCGATAAGCAATCGCTGGTCGCCCGCGGCGTCGCGCAAGCCCACCGATTAGAGTTGTGGGCAAATTTGCTTGAAACCGCTGCACGCAGCGATGCGTAGGGAGCGGTGGCCGAAGCTGAAGTTGGTTGGGCGAGGGTAGATCCTTTCTTGGCTGTGCGCGGCACTCCAGGCGAACCGCCTCAGGCAACCTGCACTCCGGCTACAATCGACTAATCGATGGTTGGACTGGAAGAAGCAATGTTCGTCAATCGATGGGGCTCAAGGCGGTATCACGACCAACGATCTGCAGCCCTAGCCCTCGGTTCGGTCAAGTGGCAGGCGCAATTCAAGAGGGTCGAGTGGCTCGCGTACCACGTACCCGACTTCAACACGACCGCGCACCACACATGGACTGTCGGGATTCGGCCCGACGACATGGCTGAGCTTGTAATGGCACTCGCAGCTGGCATCGATGAGACCGATTCAGCCAAGATCGGCAAGGCGATGCGGCCCGCGCTGCGGGCGTTGCTTCGGTTGGCATTGGCTGCTGCCGATGTAAAAAAGATATAGCCGGTTGTCGATCGAGTCCTAGATTGTCCGGTCTGCCGGTCTGCTGCCCCCGAACGCGCTGCCGATTGGAGCGACCGCCCTGCCGGCGGTCAGTGAAAGCGACGTAAATTAATGTCAATGCTGATGTTCTAGATTCTGGGACTGACGCAGACAGCGGCGGTGATAGCGGTCGCGGGCCGCGGGGATCTCCCAGGGACAAATGCTCCGCCGCATTGAGTCCTCGACGCCCGGGTCCTTAAGGGTTGACACAAGCGCGTTAGCCAAATCACCCTAATCGAGGACATTCGGAGGTACGCCATGAACATCCCAAATTCGGCAGGGCAATACATCGGTGGCATGCAGCGCATCGAGCGCGCCATCATCGAGGGCTCCAAGGCATCGGGGGTCACAATCGACCCGAGGAACATCCAGTGGAACGGAGGCAAGGAGTTCTTGTCCCTGCCCTGGTCGATTGAGCTGGTGATCAGCGCGGGTGCAAAGAGCGCCAAAGCCGTTTGGAGCCGTGAGCAAGTCGTGGACTCCTGGGAACGGCTCGACCGGGCCGACGTCCGTGCCTGTGTGCGACAGGTCGTGGCGATGCTCGTCGATTGAGGACGATGGCGGGCTAGATATCAGACTGTCTCTTCACAACCCGCAAGTAGTTTACCCACAACGCAATCCAGATGAGAGCGCAGGAGATCGCTAGCGCCGATAAATCTTTGCCGGATTGATATTCCTGTGTGGCGACAATGAGCGCGCCCAGGCCGCCCAATACGTGACTTGGTCGCGGCGATTTGCGTCCAGGTGGATAGATGTAACGACCAATCGCGAAGAAGATTGCGGCGCCGACCAAGCATGATGCCGCGGCCTCTATTTCTACAGATGCGTTCATTGCAATCTGTCCTTCCGTCGCTAACCGAACCTAACCGTACCGCCAGCTTGTATTGCGCTGCCGGACCTCATGCACTGACGGTCAGAAGTTCGCTGCGGCCGGCCCAAATATGAAAGTCCATTCGGTACCGTCAGTGAGTAGAGCGGTCCCGTGACCGGCGATGCCGCTCGATTCGCGTGTTGCAATGGTGATGCCCTTCCAGCCGTCAGAACAAAGCACCTGCATTGTGATGGCCGCCTCTAGGCTCCAGCTGTTGTAGTTGCCGCCACAGGTCAACGTGCCGTTCGTCGAAGTGAAGCTGCCGCCGCTCATGGCGCCCGTTGCGGTGCCTTTGGGGGTTAATCCGTTCGGGCCAATAACCACGACGGGCTCAGTGATAGCGCAGGCCGACAGAACCGCTAGTGCAGAAAGCGTTGCGCACCCCCGCGAAAGCGCGCGAGCTGCCTTACTTGGCGAGATCATTAAATTGATATCTCCCTGTCCTCTAACGATACACGGCCGCAGCAGCGCTACAACCTGTCACTTTCGACAGTAGCCGCATTGCAGCAACCGACCTAATCTGGTGGCCGCAATGTGGGATCGATCGGCGCGCTTTGCTCTGCCTAGGGTGGGGCGTAGGATGCCGGCAGGGGAGAGATAACGAATGCGAATCGCCGTCGTGTTTGTCGTCGCTGCATGCGTGGCAAGCTGTGCGAACGGTTTTGAGAAGTTCTATACGCCGGACGCGAATGTGCAAGCGATCCTAAAGTCGCCGCTCACGCTGCCGCCGCCAGCCGCGCCCCAGCTATTCTTGCATTCGAATGATATTCAGGCCGATGCGAAGCGACTCCGGGAGGATGGGTATATTTATATTGGCAGTTCCTCATTCTATGGCCCGGCGAATAGTTCAAATCAATTTCAGGCCGTGGAACAAGCCAAAAAAGTGGGCGCGGCGGTAGTGCTGTTCAAAACAGATTACATGGACACGCAGAGCGGTGTCATCCCTTACACAGTCGCCAATCCACCCGTCGTTTCCACAGTCAATTCATCGGGAACCGTCAACACTTTCGGTTCCAGCGGGTACGCGAGCGGCAACTACAGTTCGACCGGTACCATCACGACACCCGGTGGATATAGCACTTATGCTATTCCGTACACTGTCAATCGCAATACCTTTTTCGCCAGCTATTGGGTGAAGCAAGATGTCACCAAGTTTCACTTGGGTGTGCAGAGCGCGCCGCTCAGCGACGAGCTGCGAATCAAACTCGAGCGGAACACGGGCGTATTGATAGCCATAGTGATGCGCAACACGCCAGCGTTTAGAGCAAATATTCTCGAAGGCGACGTAGTAATTAAACTGAACGGCGCAGACGTTATCGACCCGCAAACTTTCAACGCTCGATTGGGTCAGTTGGCTGGTCAGGCTGTGACGCTGGATCTTGTGCGAGGCAGCCAGCCTCGGTCGATTACTGTAACCTTGAATCCTTAGCCAAGGGCAAGTGTAATGGATGCGGGACTACCCGAGATGGCACGACTAATAGAAAACGCCATCGTTTGCCCTCACGGCTGACATGTTTAGTTACGTGCGCGGCTTTGAACTTTAGTCAATATATGCCACTTAACGGTAGTGTCCTAATTTGAAATTCATCACTCCGCGACCCCGAACGCGGCGCTCAAGGCGCTGCGAATCCACTCGGACACGCTCTGATTGCCGGCGCGAGCTGCGGCCCCAACCCGCTTGCGATCCTTTGCATTCAGGCGAATGGGAACGATGGAGGATTTAGCACCTCCTTGGGTAATTTTTGCCGACCAGGGCGCTTGGGCTTGGGCTGAGTCAAGATTCCTGAACTACTGAACGATAGTCGTCCGCACGGCCGTCTCTGGCGACGAAAATATGAGGTAGAAGCCTTGGGTGATGAATCCTGCGGCGACGGCCCAAACGACCCAATAGGTCAATGTCGTGATCATTGGTGGCTGCGGTTCATCGGCTATGTAAAACGCAACATCGATAAACGCGCGGCCAAGAAACAGCAAGAGAAGCCCGCAGATAAGGCGGCTCGTGTTACCGCTACGGCTACTAAATGGATGGCTTTTTTTACCTTCGTCTTGTGTCTCAGCAGTATTGCGACCATTTACGTTTTGAAAAACCAGCTTGCTGAAATGCGAGCTACCGAACGTCCATGGCTTTCCATAGATACGGGACGACTCACCGGCTTCGGCTTTCAGGATGATGTAGGTGCTTACGCCGCCTTTGATCTCGGCGTCAGCGCCACCGGCCAAACTCCAGCGCTTCATATTAGAGCGCTGGGGCGGCTGATCACCAACTTTACAAACCCCGCTCAGCAAAGTCGCGCGGTATGCCATGAAGTTGAAAAGGAAGTGCTCAGAGATGTAACGATTTTCCCCAGTCAGAAAGGAGTCCTTGTTAGAGCGAGCGCTATCTGGGATGAAGACCCGAAGAAAAGATCTATGAGAGGTTCTGGAACCTTTGAGGTTGTGGGATGCGTGGCCTACACCGATGCCTTCGGCAATCCGCACCACACTGGATTCACGTTCGATCTGTACGGGGTCGACCCCTCACATCCGGATCTCGAAATGCCCATTCAGGTCGTGCCATTCGGGGCGAAGGGACAAGTCGCCATGAGCCCAAATTGGTCCGGCTTCACTACGTTCGCTGACTAGAGCGGGAACGGCTTTGCAAAGCTGGCTGACCAAAAAAGGGCGACGCATAGCACCCAAACCTAACCCGTACAGCGTGAAAGTCGGAACAATCATGGCAGTTACACCTGCTTGAACCTGCCGCCGGGCGAACGTGCTTTCTCGCGCGCTACCTTTTTCCGCTGCTCGCTCGCTTGCCCGGCGAGTGCCAATGCGATTTCTCCGGGTTCGCCCCAATATCGGCCCCCGATTTTGTATACGACGCGACGTACAGCTAGGTTGTTCCGGTAGGCGCGGCGTGCATTGCGCTCATTCATGCCGAGCAGCAGCGCAATTTCCTTCCAGCCTTGCGCACGACCGCGCAGGACAACTTGGTTTATTGACTGGTTGAGCTGCTCAACCTCGTCGGCCGAGAGCGTGCGTTTGGGTCCGCTACTTTTCGGGCCAATCAGCGTCCGTATTTGTCGCCTAGACAGCGGACGGTGCTCCTTTTGGTCGTAGTTCCTGGGTTTAGCCACAAACGCCCGGTTTCAACCGCCCCCCTCACCACAAACGCCCGACTACTCATGGGCGACGCGTGACAGACAGCCCGATAGTAGCCTTCTGATTCTCACTCAACGGGGTGTCGTGACGGACTCCTTCATCTGCCCGGGGTGCTTGCGGTGCGCCGACAAAATCGCCGTGGCAGCCATCGCGCGGTTCCGCGGGGAAACACATTTCTACGTGCTTTGCCGCGGGTGTGCAAGAAGATTGCGGCGTGACCCGCAGCCCGTGCTTGACAGAGTTGAACTGGCCCTGGCGCAGTCGAAAGGCAATGCATGATAGCGGCTGAGCAATTCATTGAGGCATTCCGAGCGGCTAATCACGCCTTCTACACCGCCGATTTTCGCGGCGCGATGACCGATGCCGATGGCAAGGTTCGCCCCAAATACGTCAGCGTCAACCGTCCGCCGACAGTGGAGGATGTGGCGCGTCATCTGGCCGGCGACCAGGGGCTGCTATTGATCCCTGTCGACAATGACGGGCGATGCAGCTTCGCGGCGATTGATATTGACGACTACGAGTTGGACATCAAAGAGCTGTTGCGCAAGATCGGAACCAAGAATATCCAATGCATCGTTGCCCGCAGCAAGAGCGGAGGCGCACATCTGTTTTTCTTTTTCACCCAGCCGCAGGAAGCTCGAGCCGTCCGTGCGTGGTTGTCCGACGTAGCTAGCGATCTGGGCCTAGTGGGTGTCGAGATTTTCCCAAAGCAAGAACGTATAGACAAGGGTGATTTCGGTAGCGGCTTAAACATGCCGTACCGAGGAGGCGCTCAAAACGTCGCAATTGGGGATGACGGGGGTGAGATGACGCTGGAGAAATTTTTTGCGCGGATAGAAGTGGTCCGAATGCCTTCGCTACCGTCGGCCTATGCGTCGGATTCCTCAAATGCGGCTCGTGCCGCAGCACGGGTCCTATTGCCGTACTGGATCGACAGTTGGCGTAATCCGATTTCTTACGCAGTGCAAGGCTATTTGTGCCGCAAAGGCAACCCCGAACTTGCCGATGCCATTATTGCGGAGCTGCAATCGCTCGGCGGGGGCATCAATGTGGTCCAGTCGTCTCGGGTGCTCAAAGATCTAGAAAAGGGAGCGCGTGTTCCGGGCCTGCCTAAACTAATCGAACACATAGGAGATCTCGCCGGTGACCCCACTACTACGCAAGAGGTCATTAGCGCGTTTCAAAAAGGCTGCGGCATTAAGCCGCAGGATTCCGAGCGAACCCATGCTCAGCCGTTCGCTCCGGGCGTAGTCATCAGCGCTGTGGAGTTCTTGGCGCTGACTCTGCCGGAGCGCGCTCCGCTAGTGGACGGACTATTGTACGAGCGCAGCCTCGTGTGCATCCACGCGTGGCGCGGAATCGGAAAGACGTGGGTCGCTCTGGCGCTAAACCGCGCGCTCACTACCGGGACGGCGTTCCTACATTGGTCGGTACCGATGAAGCGTCGTTGTCTATTCATCGACGGCGAGATGGCCGCTCGCGAGCTGCAGGACCGAGTGCGCGCGACAGGGCCGAGCCCGCCGCTCTTGGAGCTGATGCCGAGCGAGCTGTTCTTTGCCCATGAAGGGCGCGGGCTCGTGCTGAACGACACCGAGCAGCAGCGTCGGTTTCTGGCGACGCTGAGCTGGCTGGAAGTCCAGGGACGTCGACCAGACGTGCTCACGTTCGACAATCTGTCATCGTTAACATTCGGGACGGACGAGAACAGCAACAGCGAACAAGACGAGCTTCTGGCATTTTTCCGAGGGTTGCGGCACGCAGGATATACCGTCGTGTTCGTTCATCACGATGGTAAGAGCGGCGAACAACGCGGCGCCACTCGACGGGAGGACTTTCTCGACCTCGTGGTCCAGCTCAAAGGGACGCAGATACCAAGTGAAAGAACCGGATTTACCGTCGAGTTCACCAAGACTCGCGGCAAGCGCCCCACGCCGAATAAGTTCTCCGTCGCGCTGGTGACGGATCAGTTCGGGCAATTGGCGCTCGCCGCTGACCGGCTCGTTGCGGGCAAGGACCGAACGGCGGTTCCTGAGCAGAAGGAGTGGATTCTCCTGTACATAATAGAAGCCAAAACCCCGGTAACGCGCGCCGATATTAGGGACCACTTCGACCTCGGCAAGAGCACCGCAAACGAGCACGTTCAGAAGCTCATAAGGGCTGGTTGGCTCTCCGGGGAGTCCGGACCCCTGAAAGTCACGCTCAAGGGCGCCAGTCGGCTAAGCGAACTGTGGCCGGAAAAGCAGTTCTTGTGAGCGATGTGACCGGCACGTCCGGCCGCCTAGACCGGTACCGGTCTTCGGTGCCGTTCCAAGGCGTGTGGGGGGAAGGAGATTTGTGTTTATACGGCACAGACCGGTACCGGTCGGGAGCGCCGTCTAACGCCCTCTCGGCGGAGCCGACCGGCTCGGCCGGTACCCCTTTACGGGTACCGACCGAACCGGTCTCCGTGGGAGCCGCCGGTGAATGACAAAATACCTGTTCCCTACGGCGCGCTGATCCTCTGGTTCCCTCGGGAGGTTTTTGATGCGGCCCTAGACCGCGCCTTAGGGTCTCGTTTGGTGGCCGCTCCTGCGGCGTGCCTGGTGGGCGGGAACACAGCCGCGCAGCGGTGGCTAACGACCGAAGCCTTGGCCGAGCTGACGGGGCTTAAGCCTGGGCACCTACGCGCCAGCGCCCGGGCTGGGCTACTGCCTCACCGCAAGGTCGGTCGCCGCGTGCTCTTTCCGGCAGATGCGATCTCCTCGCTTGCCTCAGGAGCGACCGCCTTGACGGCGGTACGCAAAGGAATGTAGCGACATGAAAACTAGGAGATTTTGCGGCCCGTGTGCACTTTGCACATCGGTTGCGGCAGCGGTTACGGGAAATGCGGGCTCCGGCGACCGAGCCCCAGGGAATAGGGCTAGAAAGCACCTATCCACTGACCGCTCGAACGCTTCCGCACGGGACCGCCACCTAAGTTAGGTGTGAAATAGGAGAGGCCGGCCGAGCCGACCCCATGCCTACCGGAATGTATGTGATTGAATCTATTACGTTATGCTGCATCGCACCAAAATAGAGAGAAGATACCGCGGGACCAACTTTTGGCCTCGATAACGGAATAAGGGCATAGCTATGGCACTCCGATGTAAAGCGACGGGATGCAATCAGGTCTCGAGGAATTGTAAGTGCGCCGCAGGGCAACGCCGGCACTGGCAAGCGGACGTCTGGATCCATAATCCGCCTGAGACCCGACTCAGACGAAAATGGCTGACCAGTCCGGAACCCTTAACAGCAAGGGAAGCGCAAATCTGGTTCGGTGGGGTTCGGAACGACGCCGCATTGCCGGCCGAAAAGCGCCAGTTGATACCACCGCCGGCCGCGCCACCGGCCATCCGGCGCACATTCGATGAGGCGGCGAACCAGCTGCTTCGGGAGCTGAACGCGGAAGTGGCCGGCGGCAGCATGCGCATCACAACGTTCGACAATCACACCGGCATCATCAGCAAGCACCTTCTCCCTGAATTCGGGGACAAAACGCTCGCCCAAATTGACGTCGCGGCGGTGAAGGCGCTCCGCATGAAGCTCATGCAAGGTGGAAAGCTACGTTCGCGCACTCAGCGCTCGGTCCTCGACACGCTGTCGATGGTGTTCGGGTGCGCTATGCAAAACGACTGGACCGACCGCAACCCGGTGTGGCGGCTCCGCGAGGCGGGCCGCCGTCGCGGCGTGGGTGCCAAGAGCGACGCGCGCCGGCCGCTCGCCTTGACGGGTGACGAGTTACTCCTGCTCGAAGAGGTGACGCGCGGCCGCGGGATGCGGTTGCCCGTGTTGCTGATGGCTTTCTGTGGCATGAGAAGGGGCGAAGCTCTCGGGCTGCAACAGCGGGACTTCGACGCCGACGCCGAGACGCTCCGCATTGAACGCCTCGCCACGCACGGCGAGATCACCTCCCCGAAGGCCGACTCGGGTCGCGAGGTACCGGTGCCCGAGTGGGTCGCGGCTGAATTGTTGGCGGACCTAAAGGCGAGGAAGGTGACCGCGCTGGACGGCTCGGATTGGCTCTTCACAGCGCCCGGTGGCGGCCCGATCTACAACAACGTAGAGCGCTCGTGGGCGGTGATAAGGAAAGCTCTGCTCGCGAAAATCCAAGACGTTGCGCGTCGCTCCGAGCTGGCCGGGCTACGGCTGCACGATCTGAGGCACTCGTTCGCCACGGCGCTGGCGGAACAGCGCGTCGAGCCGACAGCGCGACAGGCGCTTCTAGGTCACAAGTCCTTGCGCATGACCGCTCACTACACGCATCCTTCCCGCGACGCCAAGCGCGCGGCGGCCGCGGCCTTACCGGCACCAAAGTGTTGATTCAATTGTCCGTAAGTGCAGCTCGCCTTTTCACGAGCGACCGAGTCTCGACAACGGTAATATGGAGCGGGATGGGTTCGAGGCATTGAGTGGTCGGTGTGCCGACAGCGCAATAGCCGTCTGTAGGAGTTCGCAATGATCGTCCTACCCGATGATGTCGCAAAAATCCTGGTCGTTATTGGAGTGGCTTTTATAGTCTTGGTGATCGGCGTAAGCGGCACATACGTCTTGCTCAGAGACCGATTACTGGTGCTCGCCGTGCTTCGATCGCCCCTCCGACCAAGCTTGTTAAGTTCGCCATCAATAGCCGAGCTGAGAGAGTTGGCACGAACTACGACAATGGATCGCGTGGAAGTGATCAAAGAGTATTACGACTGGCAACACAAAGTCTTGTTAGCTGTAATAACCGGCGTCGTCGCTTTCATCGGGGGGAATGCTGTGCTTGTCGTTGAGGCTGCGGTCGGTCAGAAAGAAGCGGCGTCTGAAGTCGGTCCACTGTTGAGCGAGCCGGCGGTCGCGGCTGCATTTGCTGCGATTTTGATAATGCTGGTTGTTTGGACCATGTGGCTGCTATCGAAACTCGGGCGCCTTCCACAAGAATACTTCGCGAGCATTACTATCTATCAGCGCTACAGAATGGGGCTAGGACTTCCGCCATGATTGTCCTTTTAATTGTCTCCTTAGCGACTTCTATCGTCCTCCTGATTGTTGTTGGGGTCGGATGGTTGTGGGAAGCGTCGCGACGTCAAGATGTGCGGCAAATCGTTCACCGGCTCACTTACGAGGGCCATCGAGGTAATTGGAACTCGGTAATAGGCAAGGTTCTTTGGAAAGCCTTCCGCATACGTATGTCAGACGACAGAGGTCCCGCAAATATCTGGTTCGTTATGAGGGTGATCCGAGTGTCTGACTACATATCGAATGCTGAAGTCCGCGCGTTCGTAGATCACAACCTGATTAGGACCAGGGAAACACCGAGCGGCAGCGACGAGCCCGCCAATGCGTAAGTGCGCGCTCAGGAGGGACTTCGGAGAGCGCAAGTAGCAATTGGCGCAGGCGAAACCGCGGCGTCACCGCGGCGTCGGAGGAGGTAAAATAGCAGCGGCGGAAAATTCTCAACGCTTTCAACAGCGCCCCCGTAGCTCAGTGGATAGAGCGACCGCCTCCTAAGCGGTAGGTCGTCGGTTCAACTCCGGCCGGGGGCGCCAAAATCAATGCGTTAGACGCGGTCGTCTGCGGGGCCCTCTAATATTTTCAGCGCCGCGGCTCGTCTGGGTAGGCGCCTGTAGGTGTCCCGCGTGAGCTTCACATCGCCGTGGCCAAGCCGGTCGGCGGCATCCTGATCGCTTGCCGAGTCGCTGGCCGACTTGG
>Ga0302324_100014795_pt1 | contig 15698 bp, 12 predicted proteins | sample Palsa_T0_1_FD_201949 | JGI IMG/M metagenome (GOLD analysis project Ga0302324, IMG submission 201949) | Peat permafrost microbial communities from Stordalen Mire near Abisko, Sweden - Palsa_T0_1 | ecosystem: Environmental > Terrestrial > Soil > Palsa > Peat permafrost | place: Sweden: Abisko...
GACTTTAAAGCATACCCTACATATGCCATGACACCATATACAGGGTTTACTGTAGACAAACTCCATTTCGGGAACCCGAATCAGCGGGAGAAGTTCACGCGTGATCGCCTCCTTTGGCACGACCCGTGATACATAGGCAAAGATCAGCTTTTGTTGGCAATGGCGGGCGGGGCAACCCGCAGGTTGTAAAAATGGGCGTTGGAAATGGCGGCAAACCGGTCGATGGCTGCCTCGCAGGACCACTTGGCTCCAGGGCTCGAAGTCACGCAGAGTTATTTTTCGCGCGCCCGGCATCGAGAGCGTCTGAGAGCGCGGTCGACGGCGGCAGGTTCAACGGAAAGGCGTTCCGAGGGCGGAGTCAATGGGGCCGTGCCTAATTATGGATAGCCATGAGAACCTTCTGTCCACCTGCGGATTCCAACACCCTTCTTTCCTCGCTCGCATGCGCAACCTGAAGGGTTCGCACGAAGTGAACGAGATCCCAGGCCTGCTCGGTCGAGAGCTTGTCGGCATACGACCCCATCGGGGTTCCATCCATGCCGGTCATGAAGGTGCGATAGAGCTCGCTGTTTGTGACGCCGCACTTGAAACGGTCGGTGGCGGTGAAGTCGTAAGGGGGCAGCGGTTCGTGCTTGATATTCGTCAGCGTTGGAGCGTCAGGCCCGTCGCCATGCCCTTTGGCTCCATGACATTTGGCGCACTCCAGTTTGGTGTACAACCCGGCGCCGTGCTTGATGCTTTCCAAAGTGACAGCGCTCTCAGCAGGAATGACGATGGGCACGCCCGGCGCCTCATTGGCAAAACGCGGCGAAAACCCTTTCAGGTAGTCCACGATATCCATGCGCGTTTGCGGGGGCAGCGGCGCCCATGGCGGCATGGCCGCGGTCACAAAGCCGCGCGTCATGGTGTTGAAAAGATCGGCATCCGTCGGCAGCGTCCCAGACGGCGTCGACCGGCACTTGAAGATTCCCATGGTATAGTCTCGCGGTTTGGGATCGAGATAGGGCGCAAGGGTACCCTTGCCATCGCCACGCACGCCGTGGCATCCGTTGCAGTAGCGGGGGAATGCAGCCTCGCCGTCTTTGAAGTGGCCCGTGAGCTTGGCGGCAGAGGCCTGCTGCGCGCTGGCGCCGGCTGCCGTTCCCAGAGCTATCGCTGCAACGTAGATCGCATTCCGAAATAGAGCCTTCATGGAACCCTCCTGCAAACTATTAGCGCGACCGTTCGGATCGAACCTCCAGGTCTCATCCGCCGCGGCGGACGAGTCCTGGGGCACCCGCGGTTTGAGGTTGAATAACAAAATTTCCCGGCTGGAATATTAGAATGCGAAGTCCAGCCCGATAAAGGCACTGCTTTGCGTCTGGTTGGTTCCGATGGCCGAGGCGCCAATCTGATGCATCTTGGAATACTCCGGACAAATGGCGAGCCCGGCGCGACTGTGCATGAAGGGCATCCAGCGGAAGGCGATCGTTTCGACATCCATATCGCCGAAGTTGCTCACGCTCGATTGAAACGGCTGGCGCGAGGTTCTGATGTCTTCGTAGCGCGCAATCACGATGAACTGCAGGTTCTGCGTGTAGTAGAGCTCGAGCATGCGTCCGTTCCAACTGGGGTTTTGCACGCCGGCGGGAAGCGCATCGTTGGAGGGGATGCCCAATGCAATATCGGCGCTTTCCGTTGCGTGTATGAACGTCGGAACGATGTCCAGCTTCTTCGCCGCAAGCAAAGCGTAGAACCCGGTCCGCGTGAAGTTCTTGTTTCCATAGCCGCTGCCTGGAATATTCACCGGAGTTCCTCCTCCGACAGGGGTCTGCGTCAGATAGCGCGTGGGGGACTGGCCAAAGTAGGTGTATGCTCCGAAGGTTTGCGGGCCGAGGCTGTTGACCATCAGCGTGTGACTGACGTCCATAAACGTGTCGTAACCTTTGCTGGTGGGCAGGTTCACAGCGCCATCGCTGCTGCTTAACAGAGACACCGTATAGCGCGTGTAGTCGTTGTGTGAGTGGCCCCCGAGTTCGAGTCCCAATTGGTTGTCGCCCAGCCCGAAGCCGGTGGTGCTGACCCCTGTCTCTCCTGCCGCCACTGGATTTGCGGCGTATGCCTTGGCATCGATAAGCGGCAGATAGTGATACATCTGGTAAATGCCGCCCACCTGCGACAGCGTCAGCATCCGCTTCTCGGAGACAACAGTATCCATTTCAAACCTGCCCGCCTTGAGGTTGACCCACGGCGTCTTCATCAGGTTGTCGAAGCGCACCCACGCCGACTCGAAATGAAAGCTTGCAAACTCGTCGGAAGACGGCAGCACCACAAATGAAATGTTCTTTGCCAGCAATCCCGCAAACCAAAAGTCGATGCCCGATAAGTCGAAGCCTTGCGTCGTAACAGGCTGCACCCCAATTGCGGATTGGTTCGTGGCCTCGGCGCTGTTGCGCTCCCGGTGCCATTGGGGCGTGAAGCGGACCCCGGCCGGCCAGTAGAGCGGCGACGCGTAGACGGGCGAGTCTCGTTCATTGCCGATTTGATAGCCATTGTCTCTGAAGGCCTGGCCAAAGGCGTTCAGCTTGGGCCAGGCCTCATGGCAGGCGGAACAGCGCAGGCCGGTCTTTTTCGCAAAGGCTGGAATTGCCGATGCTTTTTGAGAGCCCGCAAACAAGAGCAGGATGGCCAAAGCTGCTGAAGAGCTCACACACAAAAGGCGGCGGAAGAGACTCCCCGCGCCGGCGGACGGTGAAGCTTCGCCCTGTGGGACCGCGAAGGCAGCGTCCTCGCATCCACAACCCCGGATGAATTGGCAAGAGCTCTTCATTCCCGACGCTCCAATCTCAACGATGGTTTTCTTTACTACCTGACTCTTGCACGCTCGCCAACGAAGTTCCGGTGAGCGTGATTCTTCATCAAACAAGCGGACTGACAGAATGCGTCTGCAGCGATCTGGCAGCGACGCGTAATTCTTTGTTCTTCGCCGCATACAGCGCGAGCCTGAATTTCCGTCTCTACCTGGTTATTATGTTCAGATTGCTCAGAGGCGATGCAGCCGGGATAGCGATCAAAATCTTTGAGGTTCTCATTTTGGATTCGCAGGCGTGGATTTCCCGTTTCAGTCCTTGTGGTTCAAAGCGCGGCGCTCTGTTCGTTTGCGCGCGTTGAGCGTAACGGGAAGTGAGGGGCATGAAAGCGATGCTGGTTTGAGCGCTTGTCAACGGGATGGCAGGGGTCTCCCACGTCTCAAAAACGAGACCTGGGGTACACGAGGGTTGGAGCAGAAGCTCACTGCTTCTCCTGCAACACGGTGAACTGTGCCAGGATGTCGACGAAGACCTGCCTGAACTGCTCGAAGAGTTGTTCGAGCTGGCCGACTTCATCGTCGGAGGTAACACTGATGGCCGACTCAAAGTCGCCGCCGACCACCCTGGTTGCTACGCGAATGATGCGATGGAGGCGCTTGAAGACAAGGCGATGGAGCAGGATGAGGACAAGGGTCATTCCGAGCAATAACGACACGACGATCACAAGCACGAGCACGATTTGCGTGCGCCGCATCTCAAGGTATACGGCCGAAATGTCGCGCACCACAAACATTGCGCCTACGGTGCGGCCGGCAACATCGTGGATGGGAAAGATGCCGCGTATAAAAACTGAATTTCCATTGCGGTAGCGCTCAAGGACGGTGCCCTCGTCGGGCACTGCGGCCAGATCTCCGTTGAACCGGAGGATATCGTCGCCGGCAGTGGTTTTGTCTGCAACGACAAAGCTCGGATTGTCATTCCAGTTATCGCGGCGCTTCAGAGTCGCGCTTGAGTCAGCCCAGAACTGCCGATCGACAAACTTCTTGCTGAGCAGAAGCCCGTAGTCGTCGCCGGTCTGGCCTTTCATGGCGTGAATGAACTGGCCGAGTTCTTCTCCAAACTCGACATAGCCGGTAACCTTGCCTTGCGAATCGTAGACCGGGCGGATGATTCGTTCCGCGAAGCCGGCCTTGGCCAGCTCGTTCCCTGTAACAATGGCGTGGGTGCGGACAATCTCCGTATCCATGATTCGATTGAGGTGGTCGCCAAACTTGGCCGGATTGTGGAGGCGCAGAAAGACTGCCATGTCGGGCTCTGGAGTGTGGAACATCCAGTTGGTAATGCCTTCGCTCTTCAATTGGGGATAGAGCGGCGCAGCCAAGGCGAGCAGGCGGGGACGATCCTTGGCCGCGAAGGCATCGCGGATCTGAACGTTCATGATCAGACCGTCGCTGACGGCGATCATCTTGCTAATTTCCCTGTTTTCAAGAATTGCAAACAGCTTTTGCGAGCCGGAAACCGAATCGAGCGCCAAGGCCTGGGAGTTTCGTGCGAAGCTGTATTGCATGAGAGCCAGGATGCCGCCGACGCCCAACACGAGGCAGGCGACCAATGCGGCCAAAACTTTGGTTTGAATAGAATTCCATTTCATGGAAATACTCCTTACACGTTGATGTTGAGCACTTCTTTGATAGCTATTTTCATTTTGGCGATGGCCGCCGGGTCATCCGGGGTGGTGGCGTTGATGAACGAAAGGAGCCGACCGGACTTGAGGCCAATTTTGCCTCGAGTGGCGACCGGATCCAGACCGTCGGCCGCAATCTTCTCTTCGATTCGAATTTTCAGATCGTTTAGTTGGCTCACTGGGCAGACTCCTCAGTCTCCTTGCAGGCATGCTTCACTTAAATGCAGGGGCATGATGATGCGCTTTATCGTCTTATCGACTGGATTGTCGATTGCATCTCGGAGAGCGCAAAGATCTTCGCACTTGACCAGCAGGCATTCGAGTGTCGCGGGTCAGTAGTCCGTGGACGAACTCGAGTCGCTGATCGGGACTGAACCAGAGTGGGCTCAGCGGGCAGCAGGCTCCGACAGTCTGGGCTGCAGGCGCTGCGGAAAAGGGGATTCATTCTGTCTGAACGCAGGAGAAGTGCACCGCAGGGGCTAAAGCCCGCGTCAATTTTGCGGCACTCTTCGGTTCCGCTCAGGGCAGGCTATTGAAGTCGTGCCCTGATACAAAACGCCGGCGAATCCGCTCCGAAATGAGTTTTTTCGCAGCTGCTGTGGGAGCATCTGCTATTCCTGTTTCGGGCTTTTCTACTCGGTCGAGTAGCGGATTTCGAGCTTGCGTATGCGATAGCAGGAATAAGTGAGAACGATGGCGATCAGCACCAGCAACCCCGCCGCAGCTGCCCAGCCGGAAACTGGTTCGGTTTCAACCGTCAACAGCGCAAAGATGCCTTCAGCACCGACGGTTACCGGCATCAGGTGGCGAAGATACGAAGCCACGCTGATCTTCTGCAGCAAGGACGGAAGGATAGGGTTGATGGTCTCCCAACCGAGCACCAGCATCGCGGCCGGCGTGGGGTTTCTGAACATCATGCTCAAGAGGAGAAACACAGCGCCATATCCGAGACAGGCGAGCACGACGATGAGCAGGTACGCTTCCAACTGACCGAGGCCGAGCCCGCTGAAAATATAATCTCGGCCCGCGGCACCGAAGCCTGCATACATCAGCGCGAAATCGGCGACGATTGCGCTTGCGAACAGGAACACGGCGCTGATGGAACCGGCCGCGAATTTCGCCAGCAGCAGAACCTCGCGCCGCACCGGAGAGAGCAGGTAGAAGTGCAGGCTGCGCTCAATCATCTCTCCGCGAATCAGCCGCGAAAAGATTCCCAGGCAGCCGAAGAAAACCCCGAGCCGGATGTAATAGAGCTGCACGATGCCGGCCAGTATGTTTGTGTCCTCGCTCATCGACGAGGACGTATGCCGGTCGAACAGCAGGTGAATAAAGATGATGAGGGTGGGGATGAAAGCAAGGCAATAAATCCAGGTCGCCTTCCACGAGAAAAGATTGCGCCGCAATTCAATGCGGGTGAGGCGCTGCGCTTGCAGCCACCATAGGCCCCACGGCTGCTGGGCAAGCGTTCTGGCGCGGCCAGCTAATTGCATTTGCGTCATGATGGGCTCCCATCCGTGCCGATCAGATATTGGTAAATCGCGTTGGCATCGTCGTCTGCCGGAGCGACTGCGTCAATCTTGACCAGCCCTTCGGCTGCGATGGTGTTGAGCATGGAATAAAACTGGTCGATATCCGCGGTGCGCAGGAAGACGCCCTTGCCATCGGCATGAAGCCTGGCTTCAACACAGTGATTAATGGAGAACATTTTCGATGCCAGCAACTCGGGGTGATCGCAGCGAATGAGCACCTGCATTGGCTTCTCATGCACTTCCTGCCGGACCTGGTGGATATTGCCCTCTGCAATAAGATATCCGCCAGTTATCAGGATTACTCGATCGGAGATGCGGTCGACCTCGTCGAGAATATGGCTCGAGATCAGCACATGCATGCCCTGGCGGCCCAGTTCTTCAAACAGCGCGATGGATTCAGCGCGCGCCATGGGATCGAGGCCGTTCAGTGGTTCGTCGAGCACCAGCACCCGCGGGCGATGGGCGATAGCCTGGGCCAGGCGAATCTTCTGCCGCATGCCCTTGCTGTAGCCGGCGATTTTTCGCCCTGCAGCATCGCCAAGCTGGACTCGCTCGATGGCCTGGACGGCAAATTCGACGGCCATGGCCTTTTCCATCCCGTGGAGCATCAGGCCATCTAAAACAAACTGCCACCCCGTCAGCCCGCGAGGAAAGAAATCGAATTGGGTGCAATAGCCGACAATGCTGAAGAGTTCCAACTGGTCAGCGGGCGTGAGCCCTAGAACGGAGATGTGCCCGCTCGAAGGCTGAACCAATCCGGTCATGAGGTTCATGATGGTGGTCTTGCCCGATCCGTTGGGCCCGACCAGCGTGGTGATTCCGGGCGGAATCGAGAGCGAGATTCGGTTGACGCCGAGAACTTCGCCGTAGAACTTCGATACGTCTTCGAAAATGATCCTGTCGTTCATCCCCGGACCACCTCGCGCGCCCTGATTCTCTTGTTCAGCATGCCGACACAGACAAGGCAGGCAAGCGATAGCGTCACCGCAATGGCCAGCGTTGGCAGTGAAAGCCTCTCGTCAATTGACTCCGGAATGCCGAGCAGCCGCTGCCACAGGTCTGACATCATGACTGGAACGTTGAGCAGCAGTCCCCACTTGGTGCGCAGCACCGCGCTGAAGATGGCTCCTACGCCGGCGGGAACAAAGACCGCCGCAAAGATGACGCCGGTGGCCACCACCCGCCATTTCACCCAGGAAGACAGGGCTAGCCCTAGAATCGAGAGAAAGGCAATCCAGATCACCGACCCCAAAAATAAGCCGATGGCAATTTGAAGATTGCTCATGGCCCAGGGTTGAGAAGAAGAATAGGCCTGGTCGGCAAAGAGCAGGAGGCAGGGGAACCATGTGATCAGCGACAGCGACCCGAACAGCGCAATGAACTTGCCGAATACGTATCCGAAGCGCGAAATGGGATGGCTCAACAGGATCGGCAAGGCATTATCCGCCAGGTCGAAGGTGATGAGGCGGGGAGCGATCCACGAAGCCATGGCCAGCGCGAGCCACGATTGAGTATGGAGGACCTTCAAGAAGAAGCTCGCGTTGATTGCCAGTGCTTCCTGTCCTCGGCCTCCGATAAGAGCCCGGGCCATGGGGTTGTTGGCAACGTAAATCGCCAACAAAGACAGGATGCATGGGAGCAGGCAGAAGATGAATAACCCAACGGTTATCTTCGACGACCAGGCTTCATCGAAGGCATAGCGGGCCAGCACCAGCACACGCGACCATACCGGCGTGACGGCGCCTTGATAGGCTGTGTAGTTGCGCTTATAGACTGCCATTTGCGGTCCTTCCCTGGTCGTTGTCCATGGCTCGCAGAAAGATGTCTTCAAGGGAATCGCGCCGCTGGTTCATGCGCCGAATCTGCACTCCCTGTTCAGAGGCAATGACATAAAGATCGCGCGCTTCAATATTGTCGGGAATGACAAGCTTGATGCGGCCGCCCGGGAAAGTTGCGCATTCGCAGCCGAGGCCGCGGATGCTTACGGAAAAACGCTCGGTCGCGCCCACTGTCTCGAGTTCAACGAAGCTTCTGTTCGACCGCCGCTCCTCTTCGATGTTGCAGAGCGAGGCAATGCGGCCATTCTTCAGGATCAGGACTTCATCGCAGGTTTCGTCAATGTCGCGCAGCAGATGCGACGAGATAAGCAGCCTGATGCTGCCCTCCTTGCGAATATCCTTGATGAGTTGAATCATGCGCTGACGGGCGACGGGATCGAGGCCGTTGGTGGGCTCGTCAAGGATGAGCAGCCTCGGCCCGTGCGCGAGTGCCTGGGCCAGCTTTACTAACTGCTTCATTCCCAGTGAATAGGTGTTGACCTTGCGGTAGCGCACCTCGCCGAGGCCCACATAGAACAGAGCCTCATGGGCCCGTTCCAGCGCGACTCCCGGCGGCAGGCCGGCCAACTCGGCCATGTAGCGGACGAAGCGGACACCGCTCATGTTGCCGATGAACGAATCGTTCTCAGGCATGTAGCCGATGCCACCGCGAATTTGCGCCCGATCTTTGTGCGTGTCCAGGCCAAAGACGCGGGCCTTCCCTTTGGAGGGGAGATGAAACCCAAGCAGTGTATTGATCAGCGTGGATTTCCCCGCGCCATTTGGGCCGAGCAGGCCAATGGCCTGCCCCTGCAACTCTCCTGTGAGGTTGTTCAGCACGGTCCGGTTGGCGAGCCGGACCTCTAACCCATCAAGATCAATGACGCCCATGTCACTCTATTACGCTTGCGGGCATATGCTTGTTCCCGGAATGAATCAAAGATTCCAGAGTCAGGAAGTCGAAGCCAAAAAGACTGCTGTTGCTGGCAGCTTCAATGCGGCTTTGTTCTCCGCGCGCACAAACGGCAGTGGGCCTTGCATCCGCGGCGAGCTTGCGGACAGCATCCGCTGTTTCGCCGCTCAGTTGAGACAGCAACGGCGTCAAAACAGGGCCGAGATTCTGGTAGGCAACCGCGGAGTAATTCTCATTCGCATCCTTGGGAAGCAATGCCTTGAAGGCTGCCGAATTTGCCAGCGAATTTCCGGTTGAATATGCCTGCAACGCTTGGATCAGCAAGGCACGACTCGGCGCCAGAATCATGTATCCGTTGGCATACGTGTATTGAGCCACGATGTTGCCGGTCACCGTGTCGTGGACTGCATAGTAACGCTGACCATCGGCTTCGCTTGGTTCAATTGTGATGGAATGCTTCGCGTTGGCATTGGGCTGTTTGCGAATGGCGACTGTCAGCCGCTCCAGGGCCTGTTCCAGGCGATCGGAGTCGGTGACTTCAATCACGGCCTTCCAGGAGGGCGTAGGCAGCACCGGCCCATCGAGCGATACCAGGAAGTCTCCGCCCAGGTTGGCCGCGAGGTCTTCGCGCAGGTTGAACTGCAGTTTCTGCTCGGCCTCGGTGAATCCATTGTCTTGCGGATCGCCGTTTGAAACCGCCATGGCGATCAGATCATCGGCAATGGCCTTGGGATCTTTTGAAAGCGCCGCGACGGCAACCGCGGCATTGGGAGTGACAAAGTTAAGCGACCCGATGGGCGCCGGCGCAGCCAGCCACGAGACTACCCCTTGTCTCGCTCCTGAGAATTCGAGGTCGACTCGATTTTCGGGCTGCCCATTCACCACGCGATGTTCCGCGATCAGGTAGCTTACGCTCTCAATGCCGCTCTTTTCCATCGCCTTGTTGGCGCGGTCTGAGGCGCGTATTTGCGCGGATTTATCGCCTGTCATCTGGTGAATATCCGCCGCAAGGATGATTCCCGCGCCACGCCCATAGGCTGCGGAGATCTGCTGGCCAAGGCCACTTGCTGCAAAACCGCTGGCGCCGGCATCCAACTGCGCATTAATCAATGCCAGAGTCGCGACGTTGTTTGAGAAGATGGCCTCGTGTTCCCTTACGACCGCATAGCCGGCGCGATTTCCTTGCGACGATGCCTTGGGGGCGCTCAGCGAATTCTGATCGAGCAAGGTGATTCCAGGCTTCGAATTCGACGCCGGAAACTGCTGCTTCAAGAAATCGTCGAGTCCGCTTTGCTTCACATCCGCAACGATCGCGAATCCGGGATTCTTCGCCTGCCCGGACCCTACGATGACGACCTCGTTGCCGAGATATTGGCTCGTCTGATGGATTTTTTCTACCAGCGCATCGAGATCGGCCGTGTTGCTCGCATGTCCGCTGTTCCACCACTCTTGCAGTGCAGGACTCTGCTTCAGCTGGTCGTGGAATGTCTGGTTTGCCTCGCTCAGAAAATCGCCCAGGTTGGGGACGCTGATATACAACGTGGTGTTCGCGGGCACACGGCTTAGCAGATCGCTGCTATAGCGTGGCTGCGGGAATGGAATCTGCTCGACCTGCTGACGCAGTGTCGCAAACTGGGCCAGCAGCACGAGGTATTTATCGCGATCGTGGCTCCAGGCAATCTGTTCCGATACTGGCTCCGGATTCAGATTAATATTGGTTGTGACCTGGTTGCCTGCGGTTGTCAAAGTGTCAATGCCCGCATGCAACACGTGCACCGCGCCTTGAAGAACAGCAACACGCGAGCCCTTCAGTCCGGAGTTCACCGAGAACACTGTGCCTGTGACCGCAACGCGGCAATCGGGAGTCTTCACGTACAGATAGCCAGAGGTGCGCTTGGTGGCTTGCACAATGACTGCGCCATTATCGAGCGCAACCGTCATGTTGTGCCCGCGCGCGCCGAAGCCGACGACACTCCGCTCGTTTACTTCAACCGTCGATCCATCCGTGAGACGCAGCACCGCATGACCGCCACCGCTGGTTCTCAGGGTTTCGCCTTCGGCTAATGTCTGCCCGGGCGCAAGCTGGCGATCACCGGTATCGGAAATCCGATAGGCTGACCCGTCGATCGATTGCACCTCGGCGCGAACTCCGGGCGGCACCTGCCAATAGGCCTTGTAGACAAAAAGGAATGTGACGAGGAGTGCAGCGGCGGAAGCGAGCGACCATGCAAACGTCTGAGGGCGCCAGGGAAGTGCTCGACGCGCGCTGGGAGCGGACCAATCCAGAATCGCCGCATCAGAGCTGCCCTTGAACCGGCGGCGGCAGGCGCTGCAATCGCGTATGTGGGCTTCAACCAGAAGTGAGCGCGCATTCGAAAGCTGGCCTGCGCGATACGAACCGAAGAGATGCTGCACGTCATCGCAGCTCGATATGGCGTCGACTCTTGATTCGTTCACGGCGTCGATGCCGAGCCTGTCGGCCACGCGACGGGAAGAAGTTGCCAGCTGCGCATCGTCGGGCTCATTGGCCTGAAGCGCACGGACTGCGGTTCTCAAAAGCATCTCATCTTGTTTCATCGTTTTCCCCGTTCCAATTCTGAAAGCCGTTTCTTCAATCTGGACCGCGCGTTGTGGAGCGTGACAGCTACAACCGCCTGCGATGTGCCCATCAAGGCTGCGATCTCCCGATTCCCGTGCTCTTCAACGTAGCGCAGGATGAACATTTCAGCCGCGCGGGGGGGCAATTCGCCGATCGCAATTCGCAGGAGCGCACCAAGCTCCCTGCTTGACGCCTCGGCCTCCGGAGAGCTGCCCGACCCTGCCATCGCTACATTCGCGGCATATTCCAGCGGCTCGGCCTGGGCGGTCTTTCGCCGCCTCAGCAGATCGAGCGCTCCATTGATTGCCGCTCTGTATAGATAGCTGCCGGCATTCGTCACCGGCCCATTCGCGCTTGCGAGCCGCAGAAACACGACCTGCGCCACGTCCTCCGCATCGGCCATGCTCCCGGTGATGCGATAGGCTGCCGTGAGCACGCGCCTGTGATGCTCTCCGAATAGCTGGGACAGCGCGGTTAAGGGAAATGTGGTGGTGCATGCGGCCACTGGTACACCTTTTTTACTGTTCATAGAGATGACGCTTCAACTGGACGATTATTAATCCACCTGAGGATAGTTACGTGCAAATTGATACAGACGTTCCGTCTGGAGGGTTGATAAGGATGGAAAGATGCGAAAAGCGCAAGGATTCGGCACCTGGCTGTCACAGAACTTTCGTGGGGCCGGGCACGTACTCTCCCGCAGGCCAGCGTGCTCGCGTTCGTTCGAAAGTTTACGAGTCAGTATCGGGTTCTGAAAGGACCTTTCATTATGCAAGCTCGGAGAAATGCTTTTCCGCTGTTGACAGCGCTTTTTGCCGCCGTCTGCCTCCCCATCGCGGCCGCTTCACAAACCATACCCGGCGGCAAGGCGATCGACGCTGAAGTCGGCAAGATACTGGCTCGCACTCACGCTAACGGCGTCGCCGTCGCGGTTATCGATCATGGCAAGGTCGATTTTGTTAACGCTTACGGCATCCGCGACGCTAAAGGAGATCCGTTGACCACGGACACGGTGATGTATGGCGCGTCGCTCACCAAGGCGGTGTTTGCCTATACGGTGATGCAGTTGGTCGATCAGGGCAAGCTCAAACTTGACACACCGCTGAAGGACGATCTGGACAACCCGCTGCCCAGCTATGGGCCCGATCCCGTTTTCCCAGACAAGTACGGGCCCTATAAAGATCTGGCCGACGATCCGCGTTGGGAAAAGATTACGCCGCGCATGTGCCTGACTCATTCAACCGGGTTCAGCAACTTCTGGTTTATTGAGCCCGACCAGAAACTGCACATCCATTTCGAACCTGGCACGCGCTTCAGTTATTCGGGCGAAGGGATGATCCTGTTGCAGTTTGTGATTGAACACGGGCGCGCGGCGCAGGGATTGGGTCTGGACGTCGGCGATCTGGCCATGGCAGACTTCAACCGACTGGGGATGACGCGCACAAGCCTGGTGTGGAAGAACGGCTCCGACGCCAATGTGGCAGAGGGCTGGGACGATCAAGGGCAAGCACATCCTCATGAGAAGCGCGGCAAGGTGCGTGTGGCGGGATCGATGAATACCACCATCTCAGACCTGTCAAAGTTTGCCGCCGCACTGGTAAGCGGAGATGGCCTGAGCCCGGCCTCGCGCGCCGAAATCACGAAGCCAAGCCTGCATATCACGACTGCCGGGCTGTTCCCGCTTTTCCAGCCCGACTTGCCTCTGAATGAACAGCGCAAAGACCTGGCCTCGGGACTGGGAGTAACCGTATTTGACGGACCGCAGGGCCACGGTTTCTTCAAGGGCGGCCACGACGGGCAGACCGCAAATACTCTGATCTGTATCGAGGCCAGTCAGCGCTGCGTGCTGATCCTATCGAGCGATGTTCGCTCGGAAGCTGGATTCGTCGAGCTGGTGCGGTTTATTCTCGGCGACATCGGCGAGCCCTATGAGTGGGAATATGGCGACCACGCTGGGAAGTCTTGAGGCTACGGTGAGTCCTGGATGGTTACCCGACGCTGATGGCGGCTACTTCGTAGTCTTCTACGCGGGGGATTGCGAATCGCAGTACCTGGTCATCAACGTGAAACGGCACGGATTGCTCGGCGCAGAGTAACTCGACGGATCTGGCCCGCACACCGGGCGGAAGCTTAAGGCTCACCGTCTGGGTCCCGAGGGGATAGACGGACTGCATCCAGCCGTGATGCGCGTTGGGGCTGGTGTAGTTGAGCAGGTGAACGGCGTAACCGGGGTTCGTCTCCCACGCAAACAATTCGACAAATCCATCGCCGTCGACATTGACCACGCACTCGTCTCCGGTGATCCAGCGAATTGTGTTGTGCATCAGGCGCAGCAGGTCGCCGTGGCCAGTGAGCCAATAGGTGCGCTCAATATCTCCAGGAAAGTAAGCGATGCGGCTTGAGCCGGTTTCGCGTAACACCACTGCCGGCTCGTTCGTATGAGAGTCGGGTGGGTAGGCTAACTCAGGCGGATACCGAACGAAGCCGGGCACAACCGTGAGGATCGCGTCTTGTACAGGCTTGAGGGGCACACGATTCTGCGCGCCCGGCAGCCAGTTTGTGTCGGCGAAGCCTTCAAGTATTTGGTGCTGGCGCTCAATGCGGGCGTAATACGCATTGCCATTCGTGCCGACGACCTCGCCGGACTTGCTGATGCCCAACAGATCGGCAAGTCCAAAGTCTGCGCGCGGCTTCAGATTTTCATCGTAGAGGCTGGTTTCAAAGCTGGCCATGATTGACCCGCCTTGGCGGACATATTCTCGAATCTGATCGCACTGGCGGTCGCTGAGCATGGCGATATTGGGCAGCAGCAGCGCGCGGTATTTGCTTAGCCGTTCCGGTTCAAGCCGCTCTTCATGCACATAGTCGAAGGCAAAACGGCCGGCAAGCAACGTCTCATAGATGCCGTGTGTTGTATCGCGCATGTAGGTGCGTGAGTGTGCCGCGGCCGGCCCCAGGTAGAGCAGTTGCGTGCTCTGCCCCATCACTACGCCAATGTTGGCAATGGAGCGGCGAACCTTGAAATGAGCATCGTGCTTTGCGGTCCATCGGAAGTAATCCGCGCCCACTTTTTGCCAGCGGCGATCTTCGCCAAAGCCATTCTCCGAACCGATGAAGTGGTAGTACGGAACAAGTCCGCCGGCCATCGTTTCATTCAGCCACATCCTGGCCTCGGCAGGATTCTTAGCTGCGTTGCGCCAGGGCACCTCGCTGGTGGAGTAAGCGGCGGTAATGTTTGCCGCGGGTTTTCCGTCGAGTACGGCGTTGCACACTCGGCCCTGCAGCGTGCATCCCCACACCGCGGGATCCTCATTGGTGCGACCCTGGTTGTCTCCCTGGAACCAGACCGCAGTCTCGCCGAGGCGGTGGAGATTCGGTCCGGCATGGACGTTGCCGCCAAGATTCGCGAAGTAGAAGCTATCGGGCTTTTTCTCTTTGGCAATTGTGTCGTACTTATGCCATAGCTCAAAGAGGCGGTCGTTGAAGGCGCGCCAGTAGGCTACCGTGTTTGCCGGCGGCAACTTGCTGCAAATCGTGCAGTGACATTCAGGCAGGCTGCCGAGCGGCGGCCAGCCGTTGGTATAAAAACAGTCCACGTCATAGAGCGAACTCACTTCGCGCATTACTGCCGGGACGTAGTCGTCCATGTAGGTGGAGAACATGCAGGTCTTGAAGAGGCGCGGCTCTTCACCGCTGAATTGAACCGAGCCATCCTTGTTGCGCATGGCCCACTCGGGGTGCGCTTCAAGCGCATCGCCCCAGTTAAGGTCCGGGCTCATGCGCGCGACCACACGCATGCCGCGCTTTTTGGCAGCGGTGACACACTCGCCGAAGAAGTCGCGGCCGCTGAGGAACTTTCCGTGGCGGTGGAACGTCACTTTCGAGGGATAGAAGGCCAAAATCCCGGTCACGCTGATATAGACAATGTCCGTGCCGCAGCCATGCCAATAGTCGGCCCACTCCTCGATGTTCATCACAGCGGGGTCGTGCTCGGTCATGTTGCTCTGGCCAACGCGGCGAATGCGCTGTTCCCAGGGCTCGGTAGCTGGATCGACGGAAGCCAAACGAGCCGGGAGAGGCATGAGTTTGGGCGCGACTGAATTCGCTGCGGCAATAGCGGCATCGGCAGGCGCGCTCGCTGGATCGAACGCCTCGATTGCGAGTGCGGCTGCGCCGGTTGTGAGGCCAGTCTTCAAAAATGTGCGCCGGTTGAGCATTGGCTTCTCCCTCATATCGCCAGTCATGAAAGTGTACTTGCTGGCTTAGCTTCCGCACCAGCGTCCTGTGTCTGAGGTACTCAGTACAAGTTCCGAAGTGCAACCGCGCCCAGAGGGCATCCGCCTTCGACTCCATTTGACGCAAAAAGC